>OGYL01001629.1_pt1 | contig 17044 bp, 16 predicted proteins | sample 1576541 | NCBI WGS metagenome assembly OGYL01 (sample SAMEA3541551, study PRJEB24748) | human gut metagenome | biome: human gut; feature: human-associated habitat; material: faeces | place: China | collected 2012 | reverse complement strand
ACGACCGCATCAAGGCTTCCGACACTTCGCCCGTCGAAACCGGCGAGCGAGTTATTATCGTCACGCCGACCTATGCCTGGCGTATTCCGCGCGTCGTGCGCGACTGGCTCCTAAAAACGGAGCTGCACGGCGCGAAAAACGTATGGTTTGTCATGACCTGCGGCAGCGAGATCGGCAACGCCGACAAGTACAATCGCGAACTCTGCGCGGAAAAGGCGATTTCCTGCATGGGCACGGCGCAGATCGTTATGCCGGAGAATTACATTGCGATGTTCTCCGCGCCGCAGGCAGACGAAGCACGGCAAATCGTCGCCAAAGCCGAACCGGACATCGACCGCGCCATCGCCGCGATTCAAGCCAATCAGCCGTTCGCGCCGACACGGAACAATCTCTATGACCGCTTCATGAGCGGCCCGGTCAATCCGATTTTCTACAAATTCTTCGTCAAAGCGAACGCCTTTACCGCGTCAAGCGCCTGCATCGGCTGCGGGCAGTGCGTGAAGCGCTGTCCGATGAACAACGTTGCAATCAAAGACGGCAAGCCGGTTTGGGGCAGGAACTGCACCCACTGCATGGCGTGCATCTGCTACTGCCCAAAAGAAGCGATCGAGTACGGCAAAAAGAGCGTTGGCCAGCTGAGGTATCACTTTGAGGCGCTGTGAGGTCTGCAATGAATCGTGAAGAATTAGAAGCCTACATTCTGAACCACTACAGCACAGAAGCGGATTATCCGTGGGCGGACACACCGCGCGCCGCCGTGTTTCGTCATGTAGCTAACCGGAAGTGGTTCGCGTTGCCCATGGAAGTACCGCTGGACAAGCTGGGGCTTGCAGGAACGGAAAAGCTCGATATCGTCAATTTCAAGTGCAATCCGATTTTGATTGCATCCCTGCGCGGCGAGAACGGTATTTTTCCAGCGTACCATATGAACAAAGCCAGTTGGATCACAGCTGCGCTGGATGGCAGCGTGCCCGCAGAAACGATCGAGCTTTTGCTGAATGTGAGCTATGAGCTGACCAAGCCCAAAATTCGCAGGAAACCAGCAAACAGGAAGGAAGCAGATGATACGAAAATTTGAAACTCAGGATTTAGACGCGGTCATGCAGATCTGGCTGCACGGCAACCTCGACGCCCATCCGTTTATTCCGGCGAGTTTTTGGACAGACCATTTTGAGATCGTGCGCGATATGCTCCCGCAGGCGGAACTCTACGTTCACGAGAACGAAGCCACCCGGCAAATCGACGGTTTCATCGGTCTGACGGAGAACCACATTGAGGGGCTTTTTGTTGTAAAATCCGCGCGTTCCAAGGGCATTGGAAAAGCGCTGCTGGAGTATGTCAAGTCGCGCAAACCGCGCTTGACGCTGAGCGTCTATCAGAAAAACGAGCGGGCGCTTGCGTTTTATCAGCGCGAGCAGTTTGTCGTGCATTCTGAAGGCATCGACGAGGACACGAACGAAGCGGAGATTCAGATGCACTGGACGCGGCAGGCGTAAAAAATGACGGAGGACGGGCAGCCGTCCTCCGTTTTGTCAATCTGTAAGCTGTTCCCGCAGAAAGTGTCTGAGCTTCTCCAAATCCGGGTCGCACAGCAGCGGCAAAATCTCCACCAGCTTTTCCGGCTCCAAATTCCACCACTGATAGCGCAGCAGCAGATCTTTCAGCTCCGCGTCAAATCGCTCCTTGATGAATCTCGCCGGGTTCCAGCCGTAAACGGTGTACGCCGGAACATCCTTCACCACCACGGAATAGGCGGCGATGATCGCGCCGTCGCTAATCTTCACGCCGGGCATGATGATGCTCTCGCGCCCGATCCACACGTCGTTTCCGATGACCGTGTTGCCCTTGCGCGGAAGCTGCGCCATGTGCGGCGGCGTGTTTTCTGTCCAGGCGCCGCCGAAAACGTTGAATGGATACGTCGTGGCGCTGCTGATGCGGTGGTTCGCAGGACCCATGATAAACTTCGTGCCGGACGCGATTTGACAGAACTTGCCGATCACAAGATGATCGCTGAACTCCGGGTCGTTGAACAGCACATTGTTCCGCTCAAACCCCGTCGGATCGACCGCATCGTCATAATAGGTGTAGTCACCGACCGAGATATTCGGCGCGGTGACGACGTTCTTGATGAAGCAGGAGGTTTTGTATTCATTCGGAAAGACCTCGTTTGGGTTCGGAATATTCATCATCTTGTCCTTTCTGACCGCTTTTCCATCACAAGATTCGTGAGCGCAACGCCGCGCCGGATCACTTCCTGCTTGCGCACGACGCGGTATCCGCGATGCAGGAAAAAAGGCTTTGCCGTAATGGAGGCGTGCGTTGTGATCGTCTTTCCGGCTGCAAAGCGCTCCAATTCGTCGCAGATCGCAGATGCAACGCCTTGCCCCTGATAATCTTTGTGGACATACAGCCTGTCCAGATAACCAGTCTCATCCATGTCCCCAAAACCAACAATTTCGCCATTTTTTACTGCAATGATTCTTTTGTGCGCACGGAAAGACGCATCCCACGCTTTCAAATCCACTTCGCCACTCGCCCACGCATCCAGTTGCTCTTACGTATAATCCTTCGCGTTCACGTTGTGAACGGTCTGGTAAAAGAGTTCTGCCAACTGTGCGCAGTCGGAAGGTATGTATTCTCGAAGCTGCATAGTTTGTCCTCACAAATGTTGCTCATTTGAGTTTTTCTGGGGCTGCTACCGCATAAAAAGCGCTCAGCCTTTCTCTGTCAATTTGTTTTGCCGTCTCGCATAATAGCGCAACCAAGCGCAGATGATCTTCGACTACGTCGATCTGTTCTTCAAATGGAATCTGCCAATCCAGATATTTCGGCGCAATAAGTCGTAGAACAGCCGAGTTTCCTGCCTTATGTATCCCAAACTGTGGAGCGTATTGTTCTCCTAACATATCTTTCAGCAGCGCTTTTAATTCCTCACGATGCGCTGCAAGGCCATTGAATGTCAGGTCAATATAAGCACTCATGCCGGACTGTAAATGATGTCAACAGCATGAGTAAGGTCGAATTTTTGAATAGAGTATTTGTCCTGAGTAAAAACGGTGTTTACCGCTGGTCACACCATCTTCGGCAATCGTATGATATTCAAGCAGCACACCAGTTTTTTTCTCAATATTATCTGGAGCGATATGCGGAAAACTCTGATATTCGTGGTGCGCTCTCGCAGGTTAACTAAGCACCTACACAGATTAGCTATCTTTCTTTTCGTAAAACTGCATGGCTACATTGAATGCATCCAGAAATTCTTCTCTGGAAGTAGGTTTGTCAAACAACGGATAATCAGTAATCAGGCGGTATCCTTTCAACGCATAGGCGTTAAGGGTTTTAATTCCATCCTCAGACAGCAGAGTATCATTGTTGCTAAGATACTGTAGCATAATCTGCTCCAGCTTAGGGCTCTGCGTATCGATGCCGAGTCTTCTGGCCTCAGATGCCACCAGTAACCCAGCAATTTGTGCTTTACAGTCACGATATTGAACTGGGTACCTTTCAACAAGATCCTTCAACTCCGAAGTATCCTCGTCGATTTGGCCTGCTGCCATGCCAATCAATGCACAGCAGTAGTACACATCGAATTGGATAAACTTATTCTTATCCTCCGCAGCGTGGGAGCCTTCGAGATTCATAATGTTGTTAAAGTAGCTTTGGGCACTTTTCGCTATCTTAAAATGCATTATTATTCATCTCCTTTGTGCTCTCTTTGATACGAATCGAAGAAGTCAATTCCTTCATAAACAACTACGGCCTGATCCTGGGGAGATGCCACAACCGTAAGATACTGCGAATCGGGATTTGCATAGAATCTGTCCGCAAAACGATCCACTTCTGCTGACTGAACAAAGGCAATCATCTGATTGAATACCAAAGGAATGATATCTGCAACAGCCTGCCGTTTTTCGAAATCCATCTTGCCGGTAGGCGAGTCGATAATGAACGGAAATTCCAACTCAGAATCTTCGAAAAGAGTGCCCAGGAAACAGTAGGCAATGCTAAGAGTTTGACCTTCGCTGGCACCGTCCCTACCCTTTAGTTTTATGTACCTATCGATGCTTTCGATTTCTACATAATCGTCAACGATAACACGGCGAAGTTTCTCGTTGGTCTTTCTGACGATTTCTTGCTTCAGCGCTGTGGTAGCCTGTAGTTTGATCTCATTCACCAAGGAATCAACCAACTCTTTTTTGCGCAATGCAGTATTTGTTCTTGTTGCCTTCGCTATTTCCTGCTCGTAGTACTTAAATTTTTGATCCGCCTTGTGAAGGTTGTTTTCTTCTGTCAGAGAAGCGTCGTTTTCATCCTTGGATTCAATGCGCTCAAGTTCATCACGAGCAATGCTGATAAGTCTGATCAGTTCCTCAATTCGCTCCTGCAGTTCACGAGCCTTTTCGCCTCCGGCTTTAATGAGTTTTTCCTCATTAGTTTTAAATCTCGTATCGAGGCGATTAGCTTGAGCTCTCACTTCCTCGAGTTCTTCGAAGGCCTTTTTTAAGCGTTCGTCATACACACTGTCCATCAGACTACTCTTAACCGTGTTAAGAACCGACTGTTGGTCACTTCCCAGATACTGGTCAGCCCGCTTCAGGATAGCCGTTCTCTCCCGTTCGCCAATGCATCTATCGCAGACACACCGGTCTGCAGAAGCCAATTCGGTGAAGAAGTCTTTGGCAATGGTTTTAGGCAACTTGAGTTTTTTCATGCTATTGCCTAACTCGAACATTCTCGCACAGAGGCTTTCGCTCAGTAGATAGGGAGACTTAATTATCCCCAGAATAGAAGTGATCTTAACGTCGATTTCGCCGCGATTCTTCTGCTGTTCCTTGAGAATATCATTTTTCTCTTGATTCAGCTTTTCATAGCTCTTGTCGAGTTCCTGGCGCTGTTTCTCCTTCTCTACTTTTTCAGCCTCAAACGCAGCAATCTCTTCGCGAAGCTTCTCACACCGTGCTCTCAGCTTGGCCCGAATTGCGTCAATGTCACTTTGCCGGGTACGCAAATTGCTAAGTGAACTGGATGTTCCACGCTTTCCTTCGGCGTTTTGGATTTCGGTAAGGATTCTCTGGTTTGCGGCCAAAATCTCATCCAATTCATCGAGGCGATATAGGTAGCGAATCGTTTCATCAGCTTCATTGGATGAGCTGTCCATAGACTTCGCCGCCTGCTCACCGTCAAACACAAAGCGCCTAACAAATTCAGGCGTAAAAATACCGCGAATAGACTCAGGTAAACGAAGTCCAGCTTCTCGACCCTTGGGAGGAGCAGAGGTTTCCACCTGCACCGTTCCATCTTTGTAATTCATAGAGAGGAAGTACTTATACTGTCTATCATCAAATTTGACAGTGATGCTGAATTCACCTGTATCTGCTTCCGTTAATGTAGGCGCGAAAGAACGCACTTTGGACGCAGTCCATCCAGCGGCTGTTCCATCAAATAATCCTTTGATGAGTTCCATTGTGGTTGTCTTACCGGTACCGTTGGCCATCATAATAAAATTGTTGCTGATTACGGAGCCATCGGCTTTGGTAAAGGGGAGCTTCAAGGCAGTGATTTTTCGGATATTTTTATATTCGAGCTCGAGGATCGCCATCTTCATACCTGAATATCCTCCTCATCATCCTCAATCAGTGTAAGTATCCGTTTTAAATCGCTCTCTTTGGCGTTATCATCAAACTTGTTTTTGACATATTGTCTGAATGCCAGTTTGAAGTCGGACGAGGTGTTCGATGCGTTGACAACGGAATCAATCGCATTTTCGATGATTTTATTTCTCATGTTCGCATCTCCTTGTCTGTGAAAGCTCTGTAAGCCACTCTGCACGATCGGCATCGGCGTTATTGTCATTTTCCTCGGAATCCTCAATCACGAAGTCCACAACAGTTGCTTTCTTTTCTGGGTTGTTTTTATCCAGGCGTAATGCGCGCCCGATTCTCTGCGTTGTCACGAGCCTGGAACGGTCAGAAGAAAACAGGATAATGTTCGTGACGCTGCTGATATCAATTCCCTCGGAAACTTTTTTACAGGTCAGCAGGCAGTCAATTTTTCCTGCCGCAAAGTTCTCCAAATTGATTTTTTCATCATCGGCATAGTAGGTATGATATTTGTCGCTGTACCTGACAAGAATCTCCTGGAGCTTTGCGCCATATTCCATGGTCTGAACAAAAATGATACACTTCTGCAACAGCTCCGGTCGCTGAGAAATCAGACTTTCAAACTCCTCCAGCTTGTTGACCGCTGTTTTATTGACAAGCGCCAATTGAGTAAACATATCCTTTTCATCAACAGGTTCTCCGCTCTCCTTTTTTGCATTGAACGCTGCGATAATCTTGCGCTTTTTGAGCTTTTCTTCGTCAGAGAGAACATAGGGCAGAGGAATATAATTGAATTCGCACAGGATTCCTTTTTGAATGGCATCCTGCAGCGTAAACTCAAAAATTACTTCTCCAATTTCATTCAGCAAGAAATCATTTCCAGCCTCATCGTACTCACGCTCTGGCGTAGCGCTCAACCCGAGGCGATATCGATACGGAGAGAGCCTGCCCGAAAGATTTTCGACAAAAGTATTAGAACCAGCTCCATGTACTTCGTCAAAAACAAACAGCGTATCATTGCGATAATCGCCAGGTAGACGATCAAACAAGTCCAGCAATTTGGAGAGATTTCTGGCGTCACGAGAAAGAATTAAGATGGAATCATCTGGGTGCATGACGAAATCTTTCATCATCTTCTGGGATGCATAATGATAGTTGATTTGCTTGTTCTTGTAGTTTTCTCGAATTTGAATTGCCCACTGATCCAGCAAATCGTTGCCGTACATAGTAATAACAACGCGACGAATTTCCCCGCTATCAAACAGCTTGTTGATGATTTTCATTGCAGTAACAGTCTTTCCGGTTCCGGTAGCCATTGCCAGAATGCCATGCTCTTTTTCCAGAAAGGTCTTTACTGCTATGTCCTGATGAACCCATTTACTCGAACCTGCCGGCAAAGAATACGGCCTATCCGGGGAACGCAATTCAAATATTTTGTTTTTAACTGCTTGTGGAATGGTAAATATTTTGAGATTGCGGTCTTTTCGATTCCAGATTTTCTCGAAACGAGCGGTATCCGCATCGACATACTCCTGTGTACCAGCCCACGTTTTGAAGACTTTTATGCTTTCATAATTTTGGAATCCATGCTTGCTGTCGTTGATAGAGCCAGAGAAGGATAGCGCATCGTTGCCCTTATAGAAAATGCCAAATTTATCGTGAAAGTCTCCTTCCTCCAACTTTTCACAAGGAATTGCAAAACGCATATCAATAATTCCATCATACAGCATCCAGGAGAATGCATTTATAATGTCTGCTTCCATCTCTTGTTTGAGTATCTCAACATTTTCGAGGAGAGCTGCTTCGAGGCGCAGAAATGCGCTACCATCTTGGTTCTCAGCTCCAATAATTGCGTCCGTGTCCTCTGTGGAAAGAATGGGACTTGTAATTAAGCGCATTTTTCCTCCGCGAGAGGCGAAGTCGGATAATCCTGCGACGTTGTATGTGAGCCACCCTGTTGTGAAGTAGCCGACGCCTCGGTCAAAGCGTTCAGCCCACTTTAAACACGGCGTATACAATTCATCTATCAGGTTATCTTCTGAGGTATCTAAACAGACTTTGACCTTTGGATAATCCATATAAACCTCCTTTAGATGTTGTCATCCAGATGGCACAGATGATTATAGAAATCTTTGCTGTACCGTTTTTCATCTTCGAGAAGCTTTGCTCCTCGATCCAAATGGGCCTTTACCAAACCGGGGAAATAGTCATCCTCGCGAATCACTTTGCCCTCGTTGTTAATGATGAGAGATTTAAACAGCAAATCGTGATCACCGAAAATGACCTGCCGACTCAGTTCCAAGCCATTATTATCAGTCTTAAAGTCATCGGCTTGAAGTTGTCCCTTTCTGACCGACAGTGCGATTGCCAGTTTAGATAGGATAAACGGCTGCAATCTCAATGACTGACCTAACGAGTTGAATATCTCCTGGGTCTTTTGTGACGTATGAAGCTTATTAGTCATTGTGCTTGCCTCCGAAATAAGTGTTTGCCAGGATTTCAGTATTTCCGTTTGTTGTGTGGTTCAAAACGAATGTATTAGATACAATGTCAGATATACTCTCGCGATAGTCCCCGACGATTTCTTCATCGGTGGACAAGATGATAATCTGACCGTTTAGTTTCTTAAAGAACTGACTCAGGATCTTTCCGCGATGTTCCTTATCGATTCGCGCGAACGGCGTATCTACAATGTAAGGCACATTGATTTTGTTGAGTTGCGAAAGCGCTTGATATAGTGCCATAATAAAGATTTGCTTTTCTCCCGCAGAAAGCTGTTGCTTTACCTCAACCGGCAGTTCAAATTCGGCTTCATCGACAATAAGCTTTTGTTGCAGGACTTCGTAAGCATACAGACCGATCTGAGCAATAAGATACTCAACACCGTTCTTACCAATGATTTTATGTATTTCATCAGCTTTAAAGTGTTTGTTTTTATAGGGAAGAACATTTAGGCTATCATCGATATGGATTCCATCAATCAAATCAGATTTATTGATCAGACTTGCGAAGAATTGGCTAAATCCCGTCTCGACTAAACGAATACTCTTATCGTAAAGCGTCTTTTGGAGTTCATCAAATGCCAGTAGTGCACGCGCTGAAATATCGTTAATGGACTGCTTTTTCAAGAGTGCCTCATAATCACTTTTAGCCTTGGCAAGCTTAGATGCAGATATCGCTTTCTGGGCGCGTAGTTCTTGCAATTCTTTATCTACTTCCAGAAGCTGTTGCGTGCATTTGGACTTCTGCTCATTCAAATCGCTTTTCATCTGCAAGTATCCATCATAGTTTTCGATACTGCTCCGCTCCATTTTCTTTCGGATGCGTTTTACGCATTTTAAAGAAGCCTTAATGTCATCAGTCGCTTCTTTGACACGGTTGGTGTCATAAGCCAGGAGACTGTTGATTTTTGCAGTTAGTTCAAATCTGTCGAAGTCAGACAAATTGAGAATGGGCGTTATCTGTGAAGTGTGGCTGGCATAGCTGGCAATCTCGTAGATAACCTTTTCAGAAATATCGTCGGCTAATTCTATATTTGCCCGGCTCAACACGCCGAAGATGATCGACTTGATTTCCGGGGTATCAATTGTGCTTTTTACATTTGCATCGACCTGTGCCTTGTGTTCCAGTGCAATTTGGGCCTTTAGTTCTTCCAGTTGAGTTCTAAGGATAATAAATGGGAGCACATTATTGGCCATTTCTTTGAGCCATTTATGGTGTCCCTCACGGCGAGCATCCTCTTTTGCAATCTGATCTTGCATAGAGCGCCATTCTTTTTTAGAAATACCGCCACCCTTGGCGTATGCCTTTTCAAGAGACGCAAGCCTCTGATCAATAATCAAAATCTCATTGGAAATCTCTCGATATTCATCCTCAGCGCATTCTACTCTCTGTGCAATCAGATTGTCTGCTTCAAGGCATCTATCGTATTCCGCTGAAAGCGTCATGGTCCCCTTTGCCTTGCTACGAGAAATTCTACGGAAGTTTTCCCGAATAATCTCCATCGTATCAAGGCTGCAGAGCTTTAAAAACGCATCCTTAAAGTCGGAGTTTTTGCTGCTGTTGAACACGAAATCACTGATTTTTTCGCCGTCAAAGAAGTAGAAGCGGAAGAGATTGGGGGGCAGTGTCTGTAAAAGATAGCTCTCAAAATCACTCTTTTCTGTCTCAGAAAGTGTCTCGCCGTCTTTGTACACAGTAAAGGTTTCTGCTATTTTCTTGCCTGCTACCCTCCATGATCTGACAAACGTGTATGTGTGATCGTACTTTCCGTCATCCATCAGCAAGTCAATGACAACTTCTGCCTCACCAATTTTTTGCAGTTTTTCATTGGCATTGATAATTTTCTCTATCTCGGCAAAGTACTTTGCGTTGTTTGATTCAAAGCCATATGCAACGCAGCCGTAGAGACATATTTTGATAGCGTTAAACAGTGTCGTTTTACCTGCACCATTTTTGCCGCCGATCAGTACCATTCTTTTAGTAATGTCTGATACATCAAAATCGAAGGCATTTTCGTTGACATATGGACCTATGTTTTTTATTTGTATGCGCTTAATCTTCATGGTTCAATGCTCCCTCGACAGAATTATAGTGCAACCAGCCTTGTCCAATAATGCTGTCAAATGCCTTTTGCATTTTGTTGTTCTTCGTAATGTGCTTATTGGTATCTACAGAAACAATCAGCTTCGTAATCAATTCAACCGGGATATCATACTTATCTGCAACATCTCTGATCGCTTGGATCGCCTCATCATCAAATCGCGGAGTTTTATAATCATCCCATGGAAGCTTTTTGCCTTTGACCTTATGGTAGGTTTCAACGAGTGCTCGACATGTAAGGTCGCCTTCCTCGTCCCACATCTTGTCAATTGCTTTCAGTTCAGCTTCTGTAATCAGCTCCATGCCTGTCCTGTTTTCGAGGTCGAGGAGTTTTTCGAGAATGAGGCATCGCGCTTCAAGCGTAAACGGTCCCATTCCAAAGCTTCCGTCTGACTTCTTATAGACAGAACCGTTGCGGCGCTTAGAATCTCGATATTGACTATTCTCCCGCATTCTGAGCAATTCGTTTCTGAATTCTCTAAGCGGAATTAGTTCCGTAGCACCTTTGTTGATGAAGTTCTGTAGCGACTTATCCTCTTTCACCATGGTGCAGCACCAGCAACCAAATCTGGAGTTGCCGGTTACCGGAATTTTCTCGCGGTCGACCTCACCCAAAACACTCTTTTCTTCACCAAGGTTTTCGCCCTGGTAAAGGCTGAACAAATACTTCATGTCACTTCCCCAAGGACTTCTGCAATCGCCTTTTAAGAGGAATTCCCAGACCAAATCGTTAGGGATTTCAGTGATAGGATTGTAGACATAAGCATTGGGAATGTCATTATGCATATTCAGCAGTTTGCCTTCGATTTCCCGTGCGGTAATGGCCTTCATTCGAGTTAGGCTTTCGCCCTTGCGGACGCCGAGAAGAATGATGATTTCGCCACTCTCCTTGATTCGCTCGTTGACAAACTTATTCATCGGCATGATTTTCAGCCTGTCTGTACACCATCTGAATCCGGGAGGCTCTGGGGTAGGATAGCCCAGGCCAATGACCCGGCTCCAGAATGTCTGTTCCGGCTCCGGGTAGATCACACTGGCTTTGATGTTGAGACGATCTTTTCCCGCTGCTCGGTTGATGTTATCCGAGGATGAGTGCATGTAATTCTTTACGATGGGATTTTCAACCATCGTGTCGGATGTAATGACATGAACGGTTTTGTCAAGCTTAGCGCCAGCATCCTTTAACCGCTTCATGGCTTCATATACAAGACTGACCAGCAAAGTAGAATCTTTGCCACCGCTGTAGCCAATAAGCCACGGACGGCTGTCGTGCTTGTAGACGATCATAATTTCTTTAATGATATCTTCAAATACTTGAAACTTACCTGTATATGGCATTGTGAATTCCCATCCTTACTTTTTTCTGTTATGTGGATTCGGAATATCTCGCCACCCAATTCCGAGATAATCTAAAACTTTTCCCCAGCCATACGGTGTTCCGTTTTCATCAAGGCAACACCTATTCATCCAAAAATCCCATTCTTTGTAGTTCCGTTCCCGTAGCCGATCGAATCGATGAGGCCGTTTTTCGAGCTGAATCCCAAATCCACACATCGAGCATCCAGTTCGCTTCTCTCCAGAAGTATACAAATGACCATCTTCATCCTTCAGTATGCTTCCATAAATCTCAGGGACAGGGACCTTTAAATCAAGTGCCAACTGTAATAAATCCTGTCTATTAAAAATTGCAAATGGTGCTGAACGAATGGTTCCCTTTCCAAAGTAGTTACAGCCATTTAGCATCAAAGACTTCTCACGTCTTCCGCCTTCGGATGCCATCAACCCTAAATAAGGTACACAATTGTGCTCTTTAGCCCAATCAGAGCACGGTTTTTCTTTGAGGTAATAGCAACACTTCGAGGAGACTTTAAACGGTGCAATTTGATAATTCACGCCTTCTTCTTCATTTTCTAATCCACCGAATTTTTCGAGCCACTTCTGCGCAAGTTTCATTTTTGAATGCTTTTGAAATCCACCATATTCACCAGTTTCGCCTGTAACAATTGCATGCCTTATGGTTTTGTTATTGGGAGTTGGGTTTTGAAGCAATTCAATTTTACGGGCGATTTCCTTGGAGAGTACAGGAAAACCAAATTCTTGGATTAGTTTTTGCTTATTCCATCGCGTACCATCAGCTCTAACTGCTGGTGGTAGTGAGATAACTCCAATCTGTTTGTGGATTTTTTGGATACTAACATCTTCGAGCGAAGAGACTGATACCGCTGGCACATCTATTCCTATTGATTTCAAGAAGAAGAACAGTGTAATACTGTCAAGTCCCCCTACTGAAACATAGCAATCCAAGTCCCTTTTTCCACATTCATTGTAGAATTCCCATGCTCTTATGCGCGCATAATTCACTTTGAATTCATATGGCATACTTTGTTTTACTCGAAAACTGGCAATTTTGCTTCCGGCATCGATGTTATTTGAATTAAATGTATTCTGTTCCATTTGAGTTCTCCAGGATTATCCCATCATGATTCTTTCTTTTTTTGCCTCCTCATCACTGATTGGCAGAGAAAGAAGTCGCTTAATTTGAATGTATGTCAAAAAGATACCCTGTTCATTTCTGTTGATTTTTCCATTAGGTTTAATTGCACGGTTCATCCAACACGCTTCATTATTTCGAAGCCAGTCGATTTTCTTTAATCCCTTCAACGACTTCGCCATGTTAATCTGAGGATTCACGCAATAGAATTCTCCCAAGCGTCCCAGTGCCAAGATAATCAGACCTTGCGTTGTGATATAATCCTCTCGCAAACTTTTTTTACTTAATTCACCACTGTCCATCTCGTTCCACTCACGCATATTAACAACCACGTGATTCCAAAATGTATGAATGAGTTTTTCAGCATTTTCCTGATCATGGATCACCTTACAGATGCGCTTGTTAGCTGTATAGAAGGTGTTAAGTGTAAAGATGTTAGAGGAATATTTGCTAAGGTTGTCTTTCTCCTTGTCAGTATACTTACGTAGGAAGCTGATTGAGTTGACGACATTCTTCGTGATTAGTGCCACAGGATCTTTCGACTCGTATAGTGTGTTTAAGGATTTCGATGTGGTAACAGCATGCTTGTTGAGGTCAGTAAACATCTGCTGGCTCCGTTGAAGTCCCTGGTCTTTATAAAGGACAATCGAAATCGTTTCTTCTTTCAGGCTCTCGTCTTCGGCAATCGCTGCCTCAATGGCCGCCTTTCGATGCTGGCCATCGTTGATTAGGAAGGAAGCGGTCATATCGATTTCCAGAATGCCTGCATTCTCATTGCTGTCAGCAGGGACAAACTTCATGTCACCGTCCACAGATGCGGCCAGAGCAGAAAAGACATATGAATCTCGATTAGACAAGATGTATCCACAGATTTCGGGAATACGAGCTTCGTTGAGCTTTCTTTGAGCGCGATACTCGGCAGGGACATCGCTGCTATCGGTCACAAAAATCTTACTCATTAACCCAAGGGGAACCATACAGATATAGTAATCTTTTCCGGCCTGACAGCCCTTTACAGCGGGAAATTGATATTTCAGCATATAGCACCTCTATTTATACGTAAGTATATACTTAAGTATATATTAAAATTCACCAACAGTCAACACAGTACCGGTAATAAAATGCTGCACACACCAGGTTTTATGGAGAAAGTGACTTTCTTTAAAGATCATGATATTATAAAGCAAGTACAATAAAATGGACAATAATAGTTTCCGCAAGATATGTCGTTACCATGCTGCGCATTTAATGAGAAAGCGCTCTCGGAAATATCCGAGAACGCCTTCGTGTTAAGAACCCCAGTTGATTTTTTTTACAAGCGCCGTTGAAAACTGTAAAAACTCTTCCGGAAATGTTTTAGTAAAATATTCATTTAGGTATGCTCTGGCATCCTCTTCAGTACTGAAGGAATCTATCTCCTTTTCGGTAGGGTAGCGTTGAAAGTACATACGAGGAGATTTGTTTAACAGTCCATAGTATCCTTTGCTATAGCTGCATTTAATCTCGTTTTCATGTGTATGGATTTCTGCTACTTTAATAAACAATCCTTCATTAGAAAGAGAACTATTAAGCGGTTGAGGAATAAAAATAAAATTAAATAGAGAATTTCTGTACTTCTGAATCGTTGGTGGATATTTATATGGGAAATCGTATTTTGCGGTTTTGACATGAAGAGTTCCGCATTCTCCTACAATAAAGTGTTCTAAACTATAAACTGTTTTATCTCCAAAAAACTTACAAAGTTCAGCTGCGTTGGAAATACCCATGTTATAATTATCACCGTTCTTCGTTACTTTGAAGAAATTACTAATCGCCGCCAAAGACTTACAACGGATTTGTTGAATTGGGTCATCGTCACTTTCACTATATTTATATGCAGCGAGAACTTTACCTCTGGTCAGTGCATGAGAAGAAATATAGTCATAAAGCCATTTGTTTATCTTGCTTTTCCATTCTTCCAGTCTTACAAAGTTGTAGAAAGTATCACTCTCTTTTTTGTTTGCGAAAACGGTAAACAAGACCGCTGCACAAAAGACGCTATAGACTGACTTGTACTCTTCTTTTGCGTGAGGCTTTCCGTCAAAGTATGTAAGGATATACTTTAACGCTAAAATTTTAGGAATCACCTCTTTTTCCATAAGTATCTTCTTTAGCATCGAATGGCAGTTTTGAATATCTATAGAATCTACCTTTTTAGCGCAAATAAATTTGTCTTTAAACGGAGTAGAAGGTCCTTCGCTTTCAATAATATCCGTCATTATTTCAACGCATTTATTGAGTATGGAGAGTACATTTTGCAAATAGTCCCGATCTCGTATGGCTTCAATTAAATGGCTACCTTCGTAATATTTCGTACTTCCACTTTCAAATCCGGATGTGAGACAAAAGTTTTCACCAAACTTGAGTGTACTATACTCGCAATCTCCCTCGCGAGGAAGATATAAGTCACAATAGAAAAAGTGTTCATACAACTTCATCAGAGGATATCTTTTCTCTTCCGAGCTCTGCGTGACGCCATTTAAGCGTAATACATCACGCTTATTCTTTTGCCAAAGAGAACGTGTGAGTTCGCGGCTATCCTGACTAAAAAGATAACCTTTGAAAATATCTTCAGTATCCAAACGAATGCCTTTAAGATTTACATCCAGAAAATACTGGATGCTGGTATTTACATCGTTAGAATAGCTGGCAATTATATTGAACTCAGATTTGCACAAGTTATCAAAAAGCCCCTGGGCTTTATGCCGGTCAGCTAACAACTCGGAAGAAGATATCGTGTTCCATAGTTTTTGAATACGAGGAAGTTGATGATAATCATCGCTTTTAAGAATAGCGTTCCAATCATCGGATGTAATTGCTTCCTGATCAAAGGCCTTTTCTAAGAGTGTCTGGAAGCCTGTAAACCCCTCATTGCGAAGAGGGCACAGATCTGGCGTCGATATCTTGGTCCCAAACTTTTTCTTTATACAGGAAACAATCAACATAAGTACAGTTGTACGTTGTTGACCATCAATAATTTCACAAGTGTGGTCAGATTTAATCGTTAATATTATATTTCCCAAAAACTTGCTGCTGCGAGACAAATCGTACAAAAGCATTTTAAGATTGTTGTCATCCCATCTAACCTCTCTCTGAAAAGCAGGGATAGAATACTTCCTATCTGCCTCGAGGCAAATGATTTGCTGTTGGGGATCATTAGGCTTTACGGATAAGCACACTTGTGTTTTCGACAAAAAATCACTCAGATTAGTAATTGTTCCAACAATTCCCGCCATAATAAAGCTCCTATCTCTATATCCGGATTAGGCGAATGATTTAAAAGTTAAAATATTCGGTATCGAGTTTATATAATTTGAAAGTTTGTGCCGCTGCCACGCCAACCTCATACTTAACAAGAAGATCTGCAAGTAAATTGCCATCTATTAATTTGATATTTTTTTGCTGTTGCTTCTCGATGAATTGTATTGCAGATCTCGTAAAAGACGATGTTGTAATAAAAACACCTTTGTTAATATGTTCCATGGCGCCAATAAAGGCCTGTAAATCATGCCGGGTAACCTTATTACCATTAGCAAAACGTTTAGCCTGGATATATATCAAATCCAAGCTGAGCTTATCTTCACTAATTATTCCATCAATTCCACCATCATGTGGTTTTCCTGTAACAATACCCGAATTTTTATCATATCCATACCCCATCTTTAAAAGCAAGTCAACCACAAGATGTTCAAAGAACTCTGGGGAATTGTTTAGAACAGAATCAAATACTTGTTGTCGTATATTTTGTAAATGCTCCTGCAGCGCAGCTTTGATTTTTTCTTCCGGTAACAGTTCAGAAATATCTGTAGTTTTGGGAGCAGTAATAATAGTGGCTGTATTTTCTGTCGAAATCAAACGGAATTTGATCTTTTTTCCTTCATAACCCGCAATTTCAAAGAATTTTATCGGGTAAGCAGTCGGAAAATCCAGACCGATACACCGACGGCGAAGTTGAGCATTGACAACACCAACAGGATTCTCTGCTCCAAAAGAATACAATCCCTGACGAATAATCTCATCATATATTTGTTTTGAGGTCAAACCATCATTATTTTGTTGTAAAACACACTTAATAGATTCTACGATAGTCATTTCATCACCCCCGGCTCCGCTTTATTTGATGGTTGCTTTTCATCCGGCACAATTTCTATAATATCCTCAATTCCACAATCCAACGCGGCACAAATCTTCACGAGTATCTCTGTGGTAACATGCCCGTTCCGCCCCATCTTGGTGACAGATGCTGGGCTAATACCTGCCTTTTCACACAGGTCCTTTTTCTTCATGTCCTTATCGATGAGCAGCTTCCAGA
>OGYL01001628.1_pt1 | contig 17050 bp, 12 predicted proteins | sample 1576541 | NCBI WGS metagenome assembly OGYL01 (sample SAMEA3541551, study PRJEB24748) | human gut metagenome | biome: human gut; feature: human-associated habitat; material: faeces | place: China | collected 2012 | reverse complement strand
CTTTTTGGCACCGGAATTAGTCTTAACCTTTGGCATCTTTTTTTCTTTTTAAATTACTATTTTATTTATTGCTTAAAGCCTTATTTTTTCTTGGGAGTCAGCATTATTATCATACGCTTTCCTTCCAATACAGGCATCTGCTCTACCTTGCCATACTCTTCCAAATCATTGGCAAAGCGAAGCAACAACACCTCTCCTTGTTCCTTGAACAAAATCGAGCGGCCACGGAAGAACACATACGCCTTCACTTTTGCGCCTTCCTGCAAGAAGCCCATCGCATGCTTCAACTTGAAATTGTAATCGTGGGCATCGGTTTGTGGTCCGAATCTGATTTCCTTAACGACTACCTTAGTTGATTTCGACTTCTGCTCCTTCAACCGTTTCTTTTGCTGATACAAAAATTTCTGATAGTCAAGCACCCTGCACACTGGCGGCTCTGCATTCGGAGAAATCTCAATAAGATCCAATCCCTGATTCTCCGCAATCTGCAATGCCTGATGTAGTGTATACACTCCTTGCTCTACGTTGTCACCGACCAAACGAACTTCCTTTGCGCGGATTTGTCCATTGATTGGATATCCCTCTTTCTTGGAATTCTTCGGGTCGTTCCTGCGTTGTGGAGCAAATTTCGGTGCCCCTCCTATTGGTGTTTTTGCCATTCAGTTGTATTAATATTTTGTAAGTTCTTCCATTTCATGGAGAAAATTCTCGGCAAAGGTAGAGATTTTTACCGAACCTTTATCGCCCTCGCCCTGTTTTCTTACAGAAATTTCACCATTATTAACTTCTTTTTCACCAACAACCAGCATATACGGGATATGTTTCAACTCATTGTCGCGAATTTTCTTTCCAATCTTCTCGTTTCGATTGTCGACAGTGGCGCGGATATCGCTCTTTGCCAATTCCAAACGGACTTTGTCGGCATAGTCGTTGAATTTCTCGCTAATCGGGAGGATTACCGCCTGCTCCGGAGCCAGCCACAACGGCAAGTTGCCAGCTGTGTGCTCAAGCAAAACAGCCACGAAACGCTCCATCGAGCCAAATGGCGCACGGTGAATCATCACCGGACGGTGTTTCTGATTGTCAGAGCCAGTGTATTCCAGCTCAAAACGCTCTGGCAAATTGTAATCCACCTGAATCGTGCCAAGCTGCCATCTGCGGCCAATCGCATCCTTTACCATAAAGTCGAGCTTAGGGCCATAGAACGCCGCTTCGCCATATTCAATTCTCGCAGGCAAGCCTTTTTCATGGCAAGCCTCGATAATAGCCTGTTCGGCTTTTTCCCAGTTGTCTTCCGATCCGATATACTTCTCACGATTCACCTTGTCGCGCAATGAGATCTGAGCCTCGAAGCTTTCAAACTTCATAGCCTTGAACACGATAGAGATGATGTCCATCACTCTGAGGAACTCATCCTTCACCTGATCTGGGCGGCAGAAAATATGGGCATCGTCCTGCGTGAAGCTTCTCACGCGAGTCAAGCCGTGGAGCTCGCCACTCTGCTCATAACGGCAAACCGTACCGAACTCTGCGATTCTCAACGGAAGCTCGCGATATGAGTGCGGCGAATTCTTGTAAACCTCACAGTGGTGAGGGCAGTTCATAGGCTTCAAGAAATATTCCTCGCCTTCCTCTGGAGTGTGGATGGGTTGGAATGAGTCTTTGCCATATTTTGCATAGTGTCCGGAGGTAACATAAAGCATCTTGTTTCCAATCGGAGGAGTGATGACTTCTTTGTAGTCATAGCCACGCTGTATCTTGCGCAAGAAGTCCTGCAGACGCAAACGGAGGTCTGTTCCTTTCGGTAGCCACATTGGCAAACCTTTGCCCACCTTTTCCGAGAACATGAACAGCTCCATATCCTTGCCGATTTTACGGTGGTCGCGTTTCTTAGCTTCTTCAAGCATCACAAGATACTCGTCAAGCATAGATTTTTTCGGGAAAGAAATGCCATACACACGAACCAACTGGTTGCGCTTCTCATCGCCTCGCCAATATGCGCCAGCCAAAGAAAGCACCTTTACAGCCTTTATAGCACCCGTGTTCGGGATATGCGGGCCACGGCACAAATCCGTAAACGCACCCTGCGTATAAGTAGTAATCGAGCCATCTTCAAGCTCGCTGATAAGCTCGCATTTGTATGTTTCGCCTCTGTCGCCGAACATTTTCAACGCGTCGGCCTTTGAGATATCTTTACGCACCACCGCTTCTTTTTTTGAAGCAAGCTCCTGCATTTTCTTTTCAATTTTGGCAAAGTCGGCGCTTGTGATTGTGTTTTCTCCTGGATCTATATCATAATAGAATCCGTTCTCAATCGCCGGACCGATACCGAATTTAACGCCTGGATACAACTCCTGCAGAGCCTCGGCAAGCAAGTGTGCCGATGTATGCCAAAACGCATGTTTTCCCTCTGGGTCATCCCACTTGAAAAGTTTGATTTCCGCGTCGTTTACAATTGGACGTGTCAAATCCCATTCTTCACCATTGACCGTTGCAGCGAGCACGTCTTTTGCGAGTCGCTGACTGATTCCTTCCGCAATCTGAAGCGGCGTTACGCCAGCCTCGAATTGCTTGCTGCTTCCATCTGGAAATTTAATATTCATAATTTTTCTGTTTTTTTAATCATTGCATAAATACAACTAACGCATGATTCGGCTGCAAAATTACTCATTTTATCAGTATGGCAAATATATTTGGTCTTTTTTTTAAGCCCCGCCTTATCATTTTGAGTTACGCCTCATCCGTTTAATCAAATTATACGACGACATTATTCCGAGTTCTCCCGCGCGACTCAAGTCAGCCATACCCTTGTCGAAATTGCCCATACGGAAAAAAGCTATTCCCCGATTGTAATAAGCCTCTCCGAAATCCTGCTTTATCTCAATCGCCTTTGTATAGCAACTTATCGCCGAAGTGTAGTCGTCACGCATATAAAACAGATTGCCCTTGTTGAAGAATGCATATATCAGGCGCGGCGACAGCTCAACCGCCTTGTCGTAGTCTGCCACGATCTCTGCATATCTTGCATTTTCAGCCATTATGTCATCCCTATTGCTTTTTTCCGACGACACCCTTCTGCTCCGCTCTTGCGCCTCGCGGGCACACGCCTTGACAAAATATGCCAATGCGAAACGCGGACTCAATTTAACCGCCTCCGACAAATCCTGTATCGCGGAATCATAATTCTTCACCATCATATAGCTTATCGCTCTGCCGAAATAGTCCACAGCGCGCTTGTCGCCGTTGTTGAGCAACGCCGTATAGTGGCGTATCAATTCAAACTGTTTTTCAATCTCCTGCTCAATCAATTTATGTTCGGCATTTGTCATAAACAGCCGGTCTCTTAGATACAGGCTGGAGTTAAGCTCGTCCAACTCTTTCTGATAGAAGGCATCCGTCCTAAGCTCCGTAGTTCTGTCATAATAACTCAGCATATACGAATCCTCCACCCTCACAGGTATGTCGTAATTCTGTATCTTGCCTCGGTATTTATTGTCGTATTCAGGTTTCACATCATGCTTCTCATCAACAGTCTCAAGCGAAGTGAGCCGTTTCATGACATCTTCTGGATTTTCCTCCGCATAGTCGTCTTTCCGCTTATCGTCGGTGTCCGCCACAATATGCCGGCGCTCCTCATGCCGGCGCTGCATCTCCCGCGATTTGTTGTAATCACGCTCACCGCCTTTCATATCGCCCATCATGCGCTTGCATTCGCCCCTCGCAAAGTACAGTGCCGACAGATACGGATACTTTCCTATCACCTTATCGTAGTCAGCGATGGCTTTTCTATATTGGCGCAGCTGCTGATAAAGCACCGCCCTATTGTAGACCGCCTTGTCATTATCGGGTTCCATACCGATAACGGCCGTGAAATCCTCTATAGCCTTGTTCACATCCTGCACCTCCATCCTCAGAAGGCCTCGGTTGAACCTTGCCGTCACATTTTCAGGATCCAATCCTATCGCATAGTCGAAATCAGCCATCGCCCCGAAATAATCCTCCAAATTATATTTAAGATACGCCCTGTTTATAAACAGCCCCGCTTCCTTCGGCGAAAGTTTGACCGCCGCATCCAAATCTTTCACCGCAGCTTCGCAATCCTTACTTTTCCCATAATGTATATCCGCCCTCATAAGGTATGCTTCAATCGTGTTTGCATTCAGCTCCAAACATTTGTCAAGGTCGGGCAGTGCCGCCAACGAATCTTTTTCGGCCAGACACAACTGCGCACGCCCGAGATAGCCTTTGTCGTATTTCGGAAACTTCTGCAACAACTCGTCATATGCCGCATGCGAGTCGCCAAACTCCCCGGCGTTCTGCAACGCTATTGCCTTATTAAGCATAAACACCTTATTCTCAGGCAAGAACTCCAATCCTTTATCATAATCCTTCACCGCATCGAGATATTTTCCCGTCTGCAACCTCGACAAAGCCCTGACCTCATAGGCGTCCACAACAAACGGATTGCGGTCGATAGCCATCGTGCAATCCGCCTCCGCGCCACTATAGTCTTCAAGATAGAATTTGGCAAGGCCTCTAAAAAAATACGGATCGGCAAGATAAGGTTTAACCTTTATCACTTGGTTGAAGTATTGTATTGAAAGAAGATAGTCCTCAAAATAAAGCGCATTTCTACCAATTGTCAGCAACCGCTCCGTGTTCAATTGGCAAACGCCAGTCAAAGAGGTCACCGACAATATTAAAATCAATAAAAAACTTCGTATATACCTATAATTGTTCATAATAATATCCAGATTGACTGCAAATGTAATCCAAAATCGCCAATAAATGCGTATCTTTGCAAGAGAAGATAGCAGGCTGTTTGTGTTTTTTATTATTTCATTCGACAATTTATAGACCCTTATATGGAGAAACTACAACACATTGTGATAATCGGAGGCGGTTTTGCCGGACTCAATTTGGCAAAGGAACTTGACAAGAATAAATTCAGAGTCACCATTTTGGACAAAAACAATTTTCATAGTTTTCCACCGCTTTTCTATCAAATAGCATCTTCCGGACTTGAGCCGAGCAGCATATCCTTCCCGTTCCGTCGGGAAATGAGACGTCTCAAAAATACCAATTACCACTTCGGCGAGGTTTTGGAAATCGACAGCAAGAACTCAACCGTCCGCACGCAATTTGAGACAATCAAATATGACCAATTGGTAATCGCTTCCGGAACGACCAACAACTTCTTCAACCAGCCGGAACTGAAGGAGAAAGTGCACACACTCAAATCCACCGCTGAGGCTATACGCCTGCGCAACGAAATTCTCGACCGACTTGAACGCGCTTGCATCACCACCGACCGCGAACGCAGACGCCAACTATTAAGTTTTGTCGTTGTGGGTGGCGGACCTTCTGGCGTTGAGGTTGCCGGCGCGCTCGGCGAGATGAAACGATATATCCTAAACAAAGAGTATCCCGAAATCGACATTGACGATGTCAGAGTGATTCTGATTGAGGGCACTGACCGCTTTCTCCGCACAATGAGCGAAAGAGCGTCACACGATGCAAAAGTCTACTTGGGGCATCTCATGATTGAGACCAGGCTAAACTGTATGATGAAGTCGTATGAAAACAATGTACTTCACCTGTCGACCGGCGAGGAAATCTATTGCGAGACGCTGATTTGGACAGCAGGTATCACAGGCAATAAAATCAATGGCATCAGCGATGATTCAATCACCCGCGGAAACCGCTACATTGTTGGCTCAAACTGCAAAATAAAGGGATACGACAACATCTATGCCCTTGGCGACATCGCCTATCTGGAAGACGAGTCGCATCCCAACGGATACCCGCAAGTGGCACAGGTTGCGATACAGCAAGCAAAACATCTTGCCAAGCAGCTCAACACCGGAGCCGACACGGCGTTTAAATATGTCGACAAAGGCTCTATGGCTACAATTGGACGAAATCGCGCAGTGTGCGATTTGAAGTTTGCATATCTCTACGGACGTCCTGCATGGGCGACATGGATGTTCATCCATCTCATATCGATACTCGGCATGAGAAACAAGGTCAACGTATTGATAAATTGGGTTTGGGCATATTTGTTCTACACCACATCATTGCGTTTGCTTATACGCCCTGTTAAATATCCCATCAGAAAACATTGGATTGATGAATAAATTTATGAATATCAAATACAGCTTATCCGCCATCCTCCTTTCCTCATCTATGCTTTTTGGGGCGGAGGCATTCTGCGAGACTCCAGAATCCGGAGTCAGACAATCCAATAGGGTTGCCTACAGCACATCTGCCAACACTCAAGTTTCCGGCAGCCGCATCTATGGCGAATGGATAATTCTCTCCGCCAACGGAAGAGATATGAATATGCGCGACTCCGCGCCTTACATTGACATAAACGCCTCCGACGGCAGAATCTATGGTGATGTGGGAGGAAATGTTGTCAATGCGTGCTTCGAGATTCCGGAGAGAGGCCACATCTCGGTGTCCGAGATAGAAATGACTCATCTACCAAGTGCATATATCCGCGAAGAGGACGATATAAAAACCGGATTGGGCGATGCCTGCTCATACACTATAACTAAAAAGAAGAACGACATTTATTATCTCGACATTCTCGACAAGCGCGGAAATATTGTTGTCCATGCCAAACGCCACAATGCTGACGTCATGACAGGAATGTGGAGAATAGACAAAATCAACGGCAATGAAATCGAAGACAGCGACCTTGAAATTGTTGTCGATGTTCCAGAATTGAAGATTCATGGCAAAACCGGTTGCAACATTTTCAACGGCGACATCGGATTGGACCGCAACAAAGACTGGTTCATACAGTTCCAAAACATCATTGTCTCCAGAATGAAGTGTGAAGACAGCAAGATGGCTGTTGAACGCGACTTTATGGTTGCATTGGAAGAGACGGAAATCATAAAGCGTGAAAACGGAGGGAAGACAATACGTCTCCTTGACAGAAACAAAAAAGAGGTTTTACTCCTCAAACGCATTCAACAATAAAACGCAACAATGGACTTCAAAATTGAATCTGCATACAAACCGACAGGCGACCAGCCGCAGGCCATTGAGGAATTGTGCAACGGGCTTAAGAACGGAGCCGACTACCAAACCCTTCTGGGCGTCACTGGTTCCGGTAAGACCTTCACGATGGCAAACGTAATCGAACGAGTCAATCGTCCGACTTTGATTTTGTCGCACAACAAAACGCTTGCCGCCCAGTTGTATGCTGAATTCAAATCGTTTTTCCCAAAAAACGCTGTCCATTATTTCGTTTCCTACTACGACTACTACCAACCCGAGGCATACATTCCATCGTCCGACAAATATATCGAGAAGGACTTGATGATAAACGATGAGATAGACCGTTTGCGTCTTGCCGCAACAACAGCTCTATTGTCGGGCAGACGCGATGTGGTTATCGTTTCATCCGTGTCGTGTCTGTACGGCATTGGCAATCCGGAGGACTTCGACAAGAACGTAGTAGAAATAAAAGTGGGACAAAAAATAGCCCGCAACGTCTTTCTACGCAACCTTGTCGACTCGCTCTACTCCCGGACAGAGATGGAGCTGGGTCGCGGGCAGTTTCGTGTTAAAGGAGACACTGTCGACCTGTATCTGGCATATGAGGAAATCATAATACGCATCATCTTCTGGGGCGATGAAATCGAATCCATATCATCGCTCAATCCGGAAACGATGGAAACGGAACTACAGCTTGAAGGATATAAGATTTTCCCGGCAAACATCTTTGTTTCCACAAAAGAACGCACAGCATCAGCCATACACCAAATCGAGTTGGATTTGGGTAAACAAGTCGACATGTTCCGCAACGAAGGCCGTGAGGTCGAGGCCAAACGGCTTTACGAACGTGTAACCTACGATTTGGAGATGATGCGGGAAGTGGGCTATTGCTCCGGCATAGAAAACTATTCCAGATATTTCGACGGGCGTCTGCCAGGCGTGCGTCCATTCTGCCTGCTTGACTATTTTCCAAAAGATTTCTTGACAATAATCGACGAAAGCCACGTCACGATTCCACAGATTCGCGCCATGTACGGAGGCGACATTTCAAGAAAGATGAACCTTGTCGAATACGGCTTCAGACTGCCTGCGGCAATCGACAACCGTCCGCTGAAATTCGAGGAATTCGAGGAAGCCACGCATCAGACTATATATGTCAGCGCCACTCCGGCAGAATATGAATTGAACAAATCTGAGGGCGTGATTGTAGAACAATTAATCCGCCCGACCGGATTGCTCGACCCAAAAATTCTTGTCCGTCCGTCAAAGGGTCAGATTGACGACCTTCTCGAGGAGATTCATCTGCGCATTGAGCGCAATGAGCGCGTGCTGGTGACAACTTTGACAAAACGCATGGCGGAAGAGCTGTCCAGCTACCTCACCAAACTCGACATCAACTGCGCATATATCCATTCAGACGTTGACACTATGGACCGCATTCAGATTCTCGACAATTTGCGAGCTGGAGAAATTGATGTGCTCATAGGCGTAAACCTGCTCCGTGAGGGACTGGACCTTCCGGAAGTGTCGCTGGTTGCAATAATCGACGCCGACAAAGAAGGCTTCCTTCGCTCACACCGTTCGCTGACACAGACCGTAGGACGCGCCGCACGAAACCTTAACGGCACTGTTATAATGTATGCCGACAAAATTACAGAATCCATGCAGCAGACAATCGACGAGACGGAACGCCGCAGGGCAATACAGCTTCAATACAACGAAGAGCATGGAATCACCCCTCAGGCAATTGTCAAAGAGCGCATCCGCGTTGTCGGAGTCGACAAGAAGGAGGAGTCGGAAAACAAGCAAAAGAAGCCTACTTCTAAAAAGGCGACATCAAGCATTTACGACATTGACTCCTTACATCATATCGCCGCCGACCCTGTCGTTGCATACATGTCGAAAGACAATCTCGAAAAAGCAATCGAGAAAACGAAAGCCGATATGGTTGCCGCCGCAAAGAATATGGACTTCATCACCGCCGCTCAATTACGGGATGAGATGATTCGACTGGAGGACAAACTAAACGAGATGAAATGACAGAACAATCACCACATAAACAAAACAAACCCCTTTGGCTGCCTACAACCAAAAAGGAAATTGAACGGCTGGGATGGGACCACATCGACGTGATTCTATTCTCCGGCGACGCATATATCGACCATCCGTCAATGGGCTGCGCTGTCTTGGGACGCATCCTCGAGCACGAAGGCTACAATGTGGCAATCGTGCCTCAACCGAACTGGCAAGACGACCTGCGCGACTTTAAAAAGCTTGGAGCCCCGCGACTGTTCTTCGGCGTTTCCGCCGGCGCAATGGACTCCATGGTGAACCATTATACCGCTGCGCGCAGACGACGCAGCGACGACGCCTATACCCCCAACGGACGCCATGGCGCACGCCCCGACTATCCGACAATCGTCTACACTCAGATTCTGAAACGTCTGTTTCCCGACACCCCCGTTGTTGTAGGTGGCATTGAGGCTTCGCTACGCCGCGTGTCGCACTACGATTATTGGGCAGACCGGCTACGTCCTTCAATTCTTACGGAATGCGGAGCCGACATGCTCATATACGGCATGGGCGAACGTCCCATTGTCGAACTGTGCAAACGATTGGAGAACGGAAGCAACATCCACGACATTGACGACATTCGCCAAACTGTCGTTTTGAAGAAAAACAGCGACATTCCGAAACAATCCGAGACAGACGTTGTGCTGCATTCTTTCGAGCAATGTCTGAAGAGCAAAAAACATCAGGCCGAAAACTTCAAGCATATCGAAATAGAGTCCAACCGCTGGAACGGCAATACAATTTGGCAAGTCACAGGCAATGTGGCGGTAAAGGTCAACCCCATGTATCCGCCAATGACACAAGCGGAAATGGATAAGTCGTTCGACCTGCCCTACACCAGGATGCCACATCCCCGCTACAACGGGAAAAGGATTCCCGCCTATGAGATGATCCGGCATTCCATCAACATGCACCGCGGATGCTTCGGCGGTTGTGCATTCTGCACCATTTCTGCACATCAAGGCAAATTCATCTCGTCCCGAAGTCAGAAATCAATTGTCGACGAGGCTAAAGTGGTTGCACAGATGTCGGACTTCAAAGGTTACATCTCCGACCTTGGCGGGCCATCGGCAAACATGTACGACATGCACGGCCACGACCTTGACATTTGCAAGAAATGCCAACGCCCGTCGTGCCTGCACCCTGCCCCTTGCAAAAATCTCAACAACGACCACCAACGTCTGCTCGAGGTATACCATGCCGTCGACAGTCTGCCAGGAATCAAGAAATCGTTCATCGGCAGCGGTGTACGCTACGACCTTGCATTTGCAGAAAACCGCAATGCCAAAGTAAACCAATCGAACCGAAGATATCTGGAGGAACTGATTGTAAAGCACGTTTCCGGACGGCTGAAAGTAGCGCCGGAACACACATCCGACACCGTGCTGAACTGCATGCGTAAACCGTCATTCAATTTGTTCCGTAAGTTCAACAAACTTTTTGATGAGCTCAATGCAAAATACGGACTACGGCAGCAACTGATTCCTTACTTCATTTCCTCGCATCCGGCATGCAGGGAGACAGACATGGCTGAGCTTGCCGCCATCACCAAGAAACTGAACTTTCACCTGGAACAGGTGCAGGACTTCACTCCAACACCCATGACTTTGGCGTCTGAAATCTACTACACGGGCTACCACCCATACACGCTGCAGCCCGTGTTTACAGCCAAAACGCCAAAAGAAAAAGAAGCTCAGCGTCAATACTTCTTCTGGTATAAAAAAGAGTTTGCCGCCGACATCCGCCGGTCGCTGATTCGCCTGGGAAGAAAAGATCTCATCGCCGAGCTTTTCGGTTCACAACGTCAATACGAAAGCAAATTTCAGAACAACAAACATAAAAAGAATTTTTAAATGAACTTTAACAAGACAATCATGGCAGCTTCCATCTTAGCCGTCGCATCGACGGTTGCAAACGAAGCGACAGGCGCGGAAATAATCTCGCGTCCGGATTTCAAAGTTGTCGACGGAAAGATGACTCCAGAGCTCATGGAGGCATTCGGCCGCGTAACCGACCCTCAAGTTTCCCCCGACAAGAAAAAGATTCTCTACAACGTCGAGTTCATCAGCCTTAAGGCCGACAAGGGCAACAAGGAATTGTGGACAATGAACATTGACGGAAGCAATCCTCAAAAAATCACCAACACCGCAGAAAGCGAGGTTGGCGCTGTTTGGATCAAAAACGGCACAAAGATTGCGTTCCTTTCATCCACCGAGGACGGAATGCAGCTTTTCACTATGGATCCAAACGGAGAAAACCGCAAACAAATTTCCAATGTTGAAAAAGGCATCGACGGTTTTTTGTTCTCCCCCGACGAGACTAAGATTCTGCTCATCCGCAACATCAAATATGGTAAAGCGTCTACCGACGTGTATCCCGACCTTGACAAAGCTGATGTGAAAATTGTCGACGACCTGATGTATAAACACTGGGACCACTGGGTTACCGAAATTCCGCACCCATTTATTGGCAACGTGTCGGAAAACGGAATCTCCGACATTGTAGACATCATGGAGGGCGAGCCTTATGAATGCCCGATGCTTCCGTTCGGTGGCACTGAATCATTCTCCTGGTCTCCTGATTCAAAAACGATCGCCTACTCTTCTCGCAAGAAGACTGGTATGGAATACAGTCTCTCCACAAATTCCGACATTTATCTGTACAATCTCGAGACTAAAGAGACCAAGAACCTCACCGAGGGAATGATGGGCTACGACACAAACCCTACATTCTCTCCCAAAGGCGACAAACTCGCATGGTTGTCAATGGAACACGACGGATATGAGTCAGACAAGAACCGCATATTCGTCCTCGACATCAAGACGGGCGTAAAAACCGACCTCACAGAAAACTGGGACTACACAGCCCTTTCGATAGCGTGGAATCCAAACGGCAAGGCAATCTATTTCATCGCCCCATACCACGGACCGTCACCGATTTTCTCTATAGACGTCAAGACCAAGAAGGTTGAAACTATCGCCGACCAGATGTGCGACTATGCAACTCTTGCTCCTGTAGATGAGAAAAGAGTGGTTGCCCTGCGCCACTCATTGGAGTATCCTAACGAAATCTTCATTGTCGACAAGAAAAGCAACAAGCAATTGACAAACGTCAACACAGACCTCCTCAACCAACTCTCTCCTGTAACCGTGGAGAAAGTGATGGTGCCTACAACCGACGGCAAAGAGATGCTCACATGGGTAGTGCTCCCTCCGAACTTTGACCCCAACAAGAAATACCCAGCCCTTCTTTACTGTCAAGGTGGTCCGCAACAGGCAGTGAGCCAATTCTGGAGCTACCGTTGGAACTTCCGTCTGATGGCATCGCAAGGCTATATCGTCATTGCGCCAAACCGTCGTGGTCTTCCAGGATTCGGCACAGAATGGAACGCACAGATTTCAGGTGACTATGGTGGTCAGAACATGAAGGACTACCTTTCGGCTGTCGACTATGTAAAACAACGTCCATATGTTGACGCCGACCATATCGGTGCCACAGGCGCAAGTTATGGCGGATTCTCCGTTTATTGGCTTGCCGGACATCACGACAACCGTTTCGCCGCGCTCTTTGCCCATGCCGGTATTTTCAACGCTGAGTCACAATATCTTGAAACTGAAGAGATGTGGTTTGCAAATTGGGATCTTGGAGGAGCATTCTGGGACAAAAACAACGCCGTCGCACAGCGCACGTATGCCAACTCACCGCACAAGGCCGTTGACAAATGGACCGCTCCAATCATGATTTCTGTGGGAGAAAAGGACTATCGCATTCTTGCCTCGCAAGGAATGATGGCATTCAACGCCGCCAAACTCCGCGGCATCCCCACCCGCATGCTTGTTTATCCTAACGAGAACCACTGGATTCTCAAGCCTCAGAACGCTCTTTTGTGGCAACGTGAATTCTTCGGCTGGTTTGACAAATGGCTCAAAACTGACAAATAGTCAACACACAGCATTGCATTTAACGGCGAAGGTGTCAATCCACCTCCGCCGTTTTTCTTTTGGCACAAATTTTGCCAAATCGTTTATATATACTTACCTATAAACTTAAACGATTATGTATTTTATACTATTCATCGCAATCGCAGTGGCAAGTTATGCCGTGCAGGCTTCTCTTAAAAGCAAATTCAGCACCTATTCGAAAACGCCTTTAAGCAACGGAATGACGGGCGCTCAAGTAGCGGAAAAAATGCTGCGCGACAATGGCATCAACAACGTGAAAGTAACACAAATAGAAGGACAACTGACCGATCATTACAATCCAGCCACATTGACCGTCAATCTTAGCCGCAATGTGTACTACGGCAGCAGCGTGGCAGCGGCGGCCGTTGCCGCCCACGAATGTGGCCACGCCGTGCAGCATGCCACAAAATATTCTTTTCTTCAACTGCGATCCAACCTCGTGCCTGCGGTTAGTTTTGCATCAAACGTAATGCCGTGGATACTGCTTGCAGGAATTGTGCTTCTCAACATCTTCCCCGGGCTTCTGTTGTTCGGCATCGGCTTGTATGCACTCACCACACTGTTCTCTTTTGTCACACTCCCTGTTGAAATCAATGCCAGCCAGCGGGCTATGGCATGGTTAAGCAACGCGGGTATCACATACGGGCAAACCACAGCGCAGGCAAAAGACGCGCTGAAATCAGCCGCCTACACCTACGTTGTCGCAGCTCTCGCAAGTCTTGCCACGCTTATCTACTACATTTTCATTTTTCTTGGGCGTCGCGACTAATATGCGACTACAACATAGCTGGCAAGCGACAAATTAGTCCAAATTGATATGAAAAACAAATTATTTGCACTACTTTTGTGCAACGTTTTAAAGATTATATAAAAATGGCACAGAAACCATCCATACCAAAAGGAACGCGCGACTTCTCCCCTGCGGAGATGGCAAAGCGTAATTACATATTCGACACAATCAAACAAGTTTTCGCACTTCACGGATTCCGACAGATTGAAACCCCGGCGATGGAGAATCTCTCCACTCTGATGGGCAAATACGGAGAAGAAGGCGACAAACTGCTTTTCAAAATACTCAACTCCGGAGACTTCCTCAAGAACGCATCGGACGAACAACTGCTTGACCGCAACTGTCCACGATTGACATCCGCACTCTGCGAAAAGGGCTTGCGCTACGACCTCACGGTGCCATTTGCCCGCTTCGTGGTTCAACACCGCGGCGAACTGCAATTCCCGTTCAAGCGATTCCAGATTCAGCCAGTATGGCGCGCCGACCGCCCTCAAAAAGGACGCTATCGCGAATTCTACCAATGTGACGCCGACGTTATCGGCACCGACTCTCTGCTCAACGAAATTGACTTGCTGCAGATTATCGACGACGTATTTCAACGCTTCGGCATAAACATCACCATAAAGCTCAACAACCGCAAAGTGCTGTCGGGCATTGCCGAAGTCATCGGCGAACCAGACAAGATTGTCGACATAACTGTGGCTATCGACAAAATCGACAAAATCGGCATCGACAATGTCAATGCCGAGCTTATTGAGAAAGGCATCAGCCAGGCCGCTGTCGACCAGTTGCAGCCATTGCTTACGCTTTCAGGTTCAAACAACGAGAAACTTGAGAGTCTGGAACAGTTGCTTGCTACTTCAGAAATCGGCAAAAAGGGTATTGAGGAACTGCGTTTCGTAATCGGTCAGACTGATGAAATCGGCATCAACGCCACTTTGGAACTTGACGTGTCACTGGCACGCGGTTTGAATTACTACACCGGCACAATCATCGAAGTGAAAGCCAATGACGTGCAAATCGGCAGCATCACCGGCGGCGGACGCTACGACAACCTTACCGGCGTGTTCGGACTTCCAGGCGTGTCGGGCGTGGGCATTTCTTTCGGAGCCGACCGCATCTACGACGTGCTCAACCAGCTAGACCTATACCCAACAGGCACACAGGCTGGGACAACAGTGTTCTTCGTAAACTTCGGAGACAAAGAGGCAGCGGCTTCGCTCAAACATATCAAATCACTGCGTGCCGCCGGCATCTCTTGCGAGTTGTATCCAGAAACTGCCAAGATGAAAAAACAGATGGGATATGCCAACGACAACCACATCCCTTACGTGGCAATCATCGGCGAGACAGAATTGGAAAAAAGCACCGTCACACTGAAATGTATGGAAACTGGCGAGCAAGAAGAATTGACCATTCAGCAGATCATCGACAAGCTTAAATAGCCTCTACCCAATAGCTCAAAACAGAATGTCGACAATAAAATTTTTTATTGTCGACATTCTGTTTCCTAAAGGTTTGATACATCAGAAGCATCCCAACGGAAGTTTATCCAATTATCTCTTCGTGTATATACATAATGTATTTGTTCTATGTGCGACAATGTTGCGGTACTAAATAATCATCACATAGTCCGTTTTTAGTTAAGGGCAGCTCGCTCGATACACATATCCACCGCTCGCACTATGCTCAACTCCGGCGACCCTGTCGATATTTCCGTCTGGAAATCCGACGGCTCTATCCTCGAACTTCGCAACGTCGTTTCTCTCCGTTACTCATTCTATGGCGGTTGGCGCAACGTCAAGTTGCTCACCTCCGGCGAGTGCCGCCGCGTCCGCGACTGTTGCATCTTTCGCGTCAACGACTGCGAAGTATTTCTCTGATAATATCCTATATCTCAGAGAAAATGCTTAACTTTGCAAGAAAATCAATCATATGAAACAATTTCAAAGATTTCTATATTCTATACTTTTTATTGTGTTTTGCTCTATCAGTTCATTGGCGCAAAATCACCTTGAATTTATGCAAATTTCGATTGATGGAGATTTGGACTCTTTTGAGCAAAAGTTACTCGAAAAAGATTTTTCCAAATCTTATCATTCGTATTTGGGTTTTTTTTACAAGACATTATGTAGCGTTTCCGTGAAAGTTGACCCAACTACGGAAAAAGTGCATAAGATAAGTATAAATTTTTGTCAAGGTACAACGAACCTTACTAAAAATGAAATCGAAAATAAATTTCGAGGTCTAATCAAAGATTATTCCACAAAATATGGTAAAACAAAGTGTAAGCTTATTGATAATAATTTTATTGTTACCTTACCAAATGGCTACATTACTTGTCAAATATTTTGGCCTCCAATCTCATTAGGTGGAACTCGTGTTGAAATTAACTATGTAGATAAGGCAAACACAACTGATTATACCATTCCTTCGTTTAAAAAAGCCAGCGAAGATTTGTAATACAAAAAATTTCGCGTCTTTTCGCAAACCTTATACCGTCCATAACTTCGCTGAAAATCTCAGCAAGTTATGGACGTTTCTTTTTCCGACCTCAATTTCAATTCCGTGGAGAACGTGCCGGGCTATGAAGCCCGCGCAGCGTTCACTGTCAATTCTTCCTCGGTGTTCAAGGAAGACATCGACATCGTACCGACTATCGTAGATGATACTCTCTCGTATATTCCCTGGGCGGCGACAATCAAATGCCTTTCGACATTCTCAATCTAATTGAGAAAGACGAAACGCTCGCCACTTGTCAGATTTTCAACGCCGAGGTCTGCTATGGCTCCGGCTTGAGGTATGATACCTGCGTCGCCACCGCCAAGGTCAAGAGCGAAGTCGAGGACTTCACTCTCGACAACGACCTCGCCGCTTATTTTCTCGGTGTCAGTCAGGACTTCAAGCACTTCGGCTTCGCTGTCTCAGTGCTTATTCTCAACGAGGAGGGCACGAAAATCGTGCGACTGTTGAGAAAGGAAGCCTGTTACTGCCGCTTCGCACCTGCCGATGCAAAGGGCAGAATACCCAAGATTCTCTATGCCAACTGGCGCAAGCCTATCTCGGCTCGCGCCGACATCGAGGTTATCGACCTTCTCGACAGCAACGCGCCGTGGCTCGATCTGCAAGACAGACTCGCCAAGGGAAACCGATGCCGCAAGTTCGCCATCGTCTCGCGCATACCCACCGTGGACTCCACTTATTACCCCATACC
>OGYL01001621.1_pt1 | contig 17081 bp, 15 predicted proteins | sample 1576541 | NCBI WGS metagenome assembly OGYL01 (sample SAMEA3541551, study PRJEB24748) | human gut metagenome | biome: human gut; feature: human-associated habitat; material: faeces | place: China | collected 2012 | reverse complement strand
AGGCTAGGCTCCCAACCCAGCTCCTGCTGAAGCTTCGTCGAGTCGATGGCATAGCGCATGTCGTGGCCCAGACGGTCCGTTACGTACGTGATCAGGTCCATATCCTCACCTTCCTTGCGGCCCAGCAGACGGTCCACCGTGTTGATCACCACCTTAATAATGTCGATATTCTTCCACTCGTTGAACCCGCCGATGTTGTATGTCTCGGCAATCTTTCCGTTGTGGAAGATAACGTCAATAGCCCGTGCGTGATCCTCCACATACAGCCAGTCGCGAACGTTCTCACCTTTGCCATATACCGGCAACGGTTTGCGGTGACGGATGTTGTTGATGAACAGCGGTATCAGCTTCTCCGGGAACTGGTACGGGCCGTAGTTGTTCGAACAGTTTGTCACGATGGTCGGCATTCCGTACGTGTCGTGGTACGCACGCACAAAGTGATCGCTCGATGCTTTCGAAGCCGAGTACGGGCTGTGCGGATTATACTTCGTCGTCTCATAGAAGAAGTCCTTGCCGTAAGCCAAGTGATGCTTGCCCGACGATGCTTTCGTCGTAAACGGAGGCTCGATACCTTCGGGATGTGTCATCTCCAGCGCTCCATACACCTCGTCCGTCGAGATATGGTAGAACCGTTTGCCTTCATATTTCTCCGGCAGGCTTTCCCAGTACAGATTTGCTGCCTGCAGCAGGCTCAGCGTACCCATCACGTTTGTCCGTGCAAAAGTAAACGGGTCCTTGATCGAGCGGTCCACGTGGCTCTCTGCTGCCAGGTGGATGATACCGTCCACCTTCTCCTCCTGCATCAGGCGGTAGAAAGCGTCGAAGTCGCAGATGTCCATCTTCACGAACTTGTAGTTCGGACGGTCCTCGATGTCCTTCAAATTGGCCAGATTGCCCGCATACGTCAACTTGTCCAGGTTGATGATGCGATACTCCGGATACTTGTTCACGAACAGGCGAACCACATGGCTGCCGATGAAACCGGCACCGCCGGTAATGACTATAGTACGTTGAAATGTTGCCATTTAAATTGAAATTTGAAAGTTGAAAATGAAAGTAATTGTCAATACCTAATACTTAATACCTCATACCTAAATCAATGCCTGCATGTTTTGCAAACACACCTTCAGCGAATCCATCCAGTACGGAATGCAGATACCGAAAGTCTCCTTGATCTTGGTCTTGTCCAATACGGAATAAGCCGGACGAATGACCGGACTGGGAAACTCATGGCTGTGGCAGGGCTGGATGTCACACTCCGTATGCCCCGACAAGGCAGCAATCACCTTCGTAAAGTCATACCACGAGCATACTCCTTCGTTACTGAAGTGATAGATACCGTTCTTGCTGTAGCCCTGCTGTGGCTGTTCCTGTACATAGTCTTCAAGCACAGTATGGATGGCCTGTGCCAGGTCGTAGGCATAAGTCGGCGTTCCTGCCTGGTCGAACACCACCTTCAGCTGGGGCTTGGTAGCGGTCAGGTTCAGCATGGTTTTCACAAAGTTCCTGCCGAACTCACTGTACAGCCAGGCCGTGCGGAGGATCACGTAGTCGCAGCCCGTAGCCAGTATGTGCTGTTCTCCCTCCAGCTTGGTGCGTCCGTACACACCGGTCGGCGTACCCTTCTGGTCTTCCTTGCAAGGCGTGTTGTACGGATCTCCACCGAACACGTAGTCCGTAGAGACATGCACCAGCAGTCCGCCCACTTCCTTCATGGCCTGCGCCAGGTTACGGGGAGCGTCAGCGTTCAGCACACGGCAGAAAGCCTCGTCACTCTCCGCCTTGTCCACATTGGTATAGGCCGCGCAGTTCACGATGCACTGCACGCCCCGTTCCCGTACGATACTGCGTACAGCTTCCAGATCAGTGATGTCAAGCAGCGTCGTTTCCACGCCTTCCGCCTCCACCACATCCGTAAACACAAATGTATGTGAGGATGCCTTACTGACCAGCCTCATTTCATTGCCCAGCTGACCGTTAGCGCCAGTAATTAAAATATTCATAATACTGTATTAGTAAAGCTCAATATTAATATCAAATGGGCTGTCGAAATCTTTCAGTAAAGGATGTTTGGTATCCTTTTCACTGAGAATAGCCTTATCCATAGGAATATGCCAGTCAATTCCAAGGTTTCCGTCCAGAATACTTATCCCCCCATCCGCCTGTGGAGCATAAAAGTTGTCACATTTATACTGGAAGATAGCTTCATCACTCAATACGGCAAAACCGTGTGCAAAACCTCTTGGTACAAAGAACTGACGGTGATTATCTTCTGTAAGTTCTACTGCTACATGTTTTCCGTAAGTAGGCGAATTTTTTCGTATATCTACAGCTACATCAAGCACAGCACCTTTAATCACTCTTACAAGCTTGCTCTGAGTAAAAGGCGGACGCTGGAAATGCAACCCACGCATCACGCCATAGCTCGACATGCTCTCGTTGTCCTGTACAAACTGTATCTTGCCGACTTTTTCTTCAAACTCCCGTTGCGAGAACGATTCAAAGAAATACCCCCTCGCATCCTTGAAGATACGTGGTTCGATGATTACCACGCCCTCTATATTTGTTTTGATTACGTCCACTTTATTAATTGATAATTAATAATTGAGAATTGAGAATTGAGAATTGAAAGTTGAAAATTAATTCTTCATTCTTAATTCTTCATTCTTCATTTTCAAAGGTTAGGCTTTCCCGTCCGTTCCACCTCGTCCACTACCTGTAGCAGGTACTGTCCGTACTGGTTCTTCAGCATCGGCTTCGCCAGCTCACGCATCTTGTCGGCTGTGATCCAGCCCTGACGGAACGCAATACCTTCCAGGCAGGCAACCTTCAAACCTTGACGTTTCTCGATCACTTCGATAAACGTCGACGCCTCGCTCAGCGAGTCATGCGTACCCGTGTCCAGCCAGGCAAAGCCACGCCCCAACGTCTGCACCTTCAGTTCTCCGTCTTGCAGGAACTCCTGATTCACGGTTGTAATCTCCAGCTCCCCACGTGCCGACGGTTTGATGTGTTTTGCTACATCCACCACCTTGTTCGGGTAGAAGTACAAGCCCACCACGGCATAGTTCGATTTCGGATGCTGTGGCTTCTCCTCAATGGAGAGACAGTTTCCTTCGTTGTCAAACTCCGCCACGCCGTAACGTTCCGGGTCGCTCACCCAGTAGCCGAACACCGTCGCCTTCTTTTCCTCTTCCGCCGTGCGCACCGCCTCTTTCAGCATCGCGCTCAGTCCGTTACCGTGGAAGATGTTGTCCCCCAGCACCAGACAGGCCGAATCGTCGCCGATAAACTGTTCACCGATGATGAACGCCTGTGCCAGTCCGTCCGGACTTGGCTGTTCCGCGTACTCAAAGTGTACGCCGTAGTCCGAACCGTCGCCCAGCAAGCGTTTGAAGCCTGGCAAGTCCTGCGGTGTCGAGATAATCAGTATCTCGCGGATACCCGCCAGCATCAGCACCGATATCGGATAATAAATCATCGGTTTGTCGAAGATAGGGAGCAGCTGTTTGCTCACGCCCTTGGTGATGGGATACAGACGCGTCCCGCTACCACCGGCCAATACAATACCCTTCATATCTAATCGTTCTTAAGGTTTTCCATTTGCGTTATTTATACAAAGTTAGGCAATCCCCCCGACATACCCAAACCTCCGCAGACAAAAATCGGGCGAAGCCACCATTCCTCAGCTTCGCCCGATTTTCTCATCCACACCTTCTCATTAAACATTAATCAGACTCTCCAGTTTGTCAAGTAGATGACGTACAGGATCCACCAATGGCAATACATCCGTTGCATGGCCAGATTCCAATGCTTCGTCACGATCATGTCTTCAGCCTCACGCAATGTCGCATACGCCTTTTCCTTACGATAAAAGACAACTGCTTTAATATCCTCTTCACTCAAACTCATAACAACAAAATACCTTCGTCTTTCACATTATGAAAAAAAGGAGTAAAATGATATTTCATCCAATCTCTTACCGTATAGAGTACAGGACTGATGCACTCATTAAGCGACCACCCCAATTCAACCAAAGGATAAGAGACATTATCATAATCTTCCGCCTCAATTTTCTGCTTGTCCAACAGGATCAATATATCCCAATCCGAATCCGGACGGGCATCACCACGTGCCTGAGAGCCATACAGATAAGCATGGGAGCCAGATGGTAGCAATTTCTGCAAAGCATCTTTCAATTGAATCAATACATCTGTCTTCATCTTTCACCTCCTTTTATGCAAAGAAAAGAAATTCCCCGCAGAAAACCAAATCTCCACCGCCACAATCATCCTCTGTCCCCAGACAAAAATCGGGCGAAGCCACCTCTCAGTCGCTCCGCCCGATTTTCCAACATCTAATATCTGATACTTGATAGTTAATCTTTATCTTTGAATAATAGAAAAACAATGTTCTCTGTTCAGCCCGAGAAGAGACAAGCAAATTATATTCACCTTCCATACTTCTTCAGAAACTCTTCCACACTTCTGCACTCCCCGCGTCTGTACTGCTCCATACCTATTCTGACGTCTTCCCACACATAGTCAGCTACCACGTCCTGAACCGTTTCCGACGGTTTACCATAAGTCGCTACAGGCTCATGCATTTCAGCCTTCAAATCTTCCAGTTTCTTATATATTTTCGATTTCTCCATATTTCTTTTTCTGCAAAAGTAAAGAAAAGAAGTCGCATAAACAACTGAAAGCAAAGCTTTTTGATTCATCCTTCTTCACTTCCAGACAAAAATCGGGCGAAGCCGCTCTATCGCTGCTCCGCCCGATTTTCTAATACCTCATACCTCACACCTAATACCTGAAACCTGATACCTAATACCTAAATCTCACCCGCTTCGCACTCCCCAGCTCCTCCCGTTCCGTCACCGTGAGCCATCCCTCCTGCTCCAGTTCGAACAGGGCCGGATACACCCGCAGTTTCTCCGCTCCGCTATGGGCAATGATGTCCTCCACCTCCACCCCGTCGGGATGCGACAGGATATAATCCTTTATCTTCTGGGTATCAAGTTCCTTGTAGTTCACTATTCCTCTAATTGAAAATTGATAATTGAAAATGGAGAATTATCTCTTAATACCTGATATTTGTCACTTTCCGTACATCGTTTCGTAGTATTTCTGGTAATCCCCGCTCGTCACATTGTCCATCCATTCCTGGTTGTCCAGATACCAGCGTACCGTCTTCTCGATACCTTCTTCAAACTGCAGGCTAGGCTCCCAACCCAGCTCCTGCTGAAGCTTCGTCGAGTCGATGGCATAGCGCATGTCGTGGCCCAGACGGTCCGTTACGTACGTGATCAGGTCCATATCCTCACCTTCCTTGCGGCCCAGCAGACGGTCCACCGTGTTGATCACCACCTTAATAATGTCGATATTCTTCCACTCGTTGAACCCGCCGATGTTGTATGTCTCGGCAATCTTTCCGTTGTGGAAGATAACGTCAATAGCCCGTGCGTGATCCTCCACATACAGCCAGTCGCGAACGTTCTCACCTTTGCCATATACCGGCAACGGTTTGCGGTGACGGATGTTGTTGATGAACAGCGGTATCAGCTTCTCCGGGAACTGGTACGGGCCGTAGTTGTTCGAACAGTTTGTCACGATGGTCGGCATTCCGTACGTGTCGTGGTACGCACGCACAAAGTGATCGCTCGATGCTTTCGAAGCCGAGTACGGGCTGTGCGGATTATACTTCGTCGTCTCATAGAAGAAGTCCTTGCCGTAAGCCAAGTGATGCTTGCCCGACGATGCTTTCGTCGTAAACGGAGGCTCGATACCTTCGGGATGTGTCATCTCCAGCGCTCCATACACCTCGTCCGTCGAGATATGGTAGAACCGTTTGCCTTCATATTTCTCCGGCAGGCTTTCCCAGTACAGATTTGCTGCCTGCAGCAGGCTCAGCGTACCCATCACGTTTGTCCGTGCAAAAGTAAACGGGTCCTTGATCGAGCGGTCCACGTGGCTCTCTGCTGCCAGGTGGATGATACCGTCCACCTTCTCCTCCTGCATCAGGCGGTAGAAAGCGTCGAAGTCGCAGATGTCCATCTTCACGAACTTGTAGTTCGGACGGTCCTCGATGTCCTTCAAATTGGCCAGATTGCCCGCATACGTCAACTTGTCCAGGTTGATGATGCGATACTCCGGATACTTGTTCACGAACAGGCGAACCACATGGCTGCCGATGAAACCGGCACCGCCGGTAATGACTATAGTACGTTGAAATGTTGCCATTTAAATTGAAATTTGAAAGTTGAAAATGAAAGTAATTGTCAATACCTAATACTTAATACCTCATACCTAAATCAATGCCTGCATGTTTTGCAAACACACCTTCAGCGAATCCATCCAGTACGGAATGCAGATACCGAAAGTCTCCTTGATCTTGGTCTTGTCCAATACGGAATAAGCCGGACGAATGACCGGACTGGGAAACTCATGGCTGTGGCAGGGCTGGATGTCACACTCCGTATGCCCCGACAAGGCAGCAATCACCTTCGTAAAGTCATACCACGAGCATACTCCTTCGTTACTGAAGTGATAGATACCGTTCTTGCTGTAGCCCTGCTGTGGCTGTTCCTGTACATAGTCTTCAAGCACAGTATGGATGGCCTGTGCCAGGTCGTAGGCATAAGTCGGCGTTCCTGCCTGGTCGAACACCACCTTCAGCTGGGGCTTGGTAGCGGTCAGGTTCAGCATGGTTTTCACAAAGTTCCTGCCGAACTCACTGTACAGCCAGGCCGTGCGGAGGATCACGTAGTCGCAGCCCGTAGCCAGTATGTGCTGTTCTCCCTCCAGCTTGGTGCGTCCGTACACACCGGTCGGCGTACCCTTCTGGTCTTCCTTGCAAGGCGTGTTGTACGGATCTCCACCGAACACGTAGTCCGTAGAGACATGCACCAGCAGTCCGCCCACTTCCTTCATGGCCTGCGCCAGGTTACGGGGAGCGTCAGCGTTCAGCACACGGCAGAAAGCCTCGTCACTCTCCGCCTTGTCCACATTGGTATAGGCCGCGCAGTTCACGATGCACTGCACGCCCCGTTCCCGTACGATACTGCGTACAGCTTCCAGATCAGTGATGTCAAGCAGCGTCGTTTCCACGCCTTCCGCCTCCACCACATCCGTAAACACAAATGTATGTGAGGATGCCTTACTGACCAGCCTCATTTCATTGCCCAGCTGACCGTTAGCGCCAGTAATTAAAATATTCATAATACTGTATTAGTAAAGCTCAATATTAATATCAAATGGGCTGTCGAAATCTTTCAGTAAAGGATGTTTGGTATCCTTTTCACTGAGAATAGCCTTATCCATAGGAATATGCCAGTCAATTCCAAGGTTTCCGTCCAGAATACTTATCCCCCCATCCGCCTGTGGAGCATAAAAGTTGTCACATTTATACTGGAAGATAGCTTCATCACTCAATACGGCAAAACCGTGTGCAAAACCTCTTGGTACAAAGAACTGACGGTGATTATCTTCTGTAAGTTCTACTGCTACATGTTTTCCGTAAGTAGGCGAATTTTTTCGTATATCTACAGCTACATCAAGCACAGCACCTTTAATCACTCTTACAAGCTTGCTCTGAGTAAAAGGCGGACGCTGGAAATGCAACCCACGCATCACGCCATAGCTCGACATGCTCTCGTTGTCCTGTACAAACTGTATCTTGCCGACTTTTTCTTCAAACTCCCGTTGCGAGAACGATTCAAAGAAATACCCCCTCGCATCCTTGAAGATACGTGGTTCGATGATTACCACGCCCTCTATATTTGTTTTGATTACGTCCACTTTATTAATTGATAATTAATAATTGAGAATTGAGAATTGAGAATTGAAAGTTGAAAATTAATTCTTCATTCTTAATTCTTCATTCTTCATTTTCAAAGGTTAGGCTTTCCCGTCCGTTCCACCTCGTCCACTACCTGTAGCAGGTACTGTCCGTACTGGTTCTTCAGCATCGGCTTCGCCAGCTCACGCATCTTGTCGGCTGTGATCCAGCCCTGACGGAACGCAATACCCTCCAGGCAGGCAACCTTCAGACCTTGACGTTTCTCGATCACTTCGATAAACGTCGACGCTTCGCTCAGCGAGTCATGCGTACCCGTGTCCAGCCAGGCAAAACCGCGGCCCAAGGTCTGCACCTTCAGTTCTCCGTCTTGCAGGAACTCCTGATTCACGGTCGTAATCTCCAGCTCTCCACGAGCGGACGGTTTGATGTGCTTCGCTACGTCCACCACCTTGTTCGGGTAGAAGTACAAGCCCACCACCGCATAATTCGATTTCGGATGCTGTGGCTTCTCCTCGATGGAGAGACAGTTTCCTTCGTTGTCAAACTCCGCCACGCCGTAGCGTTCCGGGTCGCTCACCCAGTAGCCGAATACCGTCGCCTTCTTCTCCTCTTCGGCGGTACGGACAGCTTCTTTCAGCATCGCGCTCAGTCCGTTGCCGTGGAAGATGTTGTCGCCCAGCACCAGGCAGGCTGAGTCATCGCCGATGAAATCCGCTCCGATGATGAACGCCTGTGCCAGTCCGTCGGGACTGGGTTGTTCCGCATACTCAAAGTGTACACCGTAGTCTGAGCCGTCGCCCAAGAGGCGCTTGAAGCCCGGTAGGTCGTAGGGCGTAGAGATAATGAGAATCTCACGGATACCCGCCAACATCAGTACCGAGATAGGGTAATAAATCATCGGTTTGTCAAAGATGGGGAGCAGCTGTTTGCTCACTCCTTTGGTGATGGGATACAATCTGGTACCGCTACCACCGGCTAAGACGATGCCTTTCATATCTATTTATTTATTAGTTTTTCCAAACACTCTTTATTTCTCAGACTCCTTTTAGTATCAAATATCCATCCCCATTTATTGAAATATTTAATAATAGAACAGATATGATATTTCAATAATTTCTTGTTTTTATACGACCCTTTGCCATATTCATGAATTACCGATACAGCTGGATAATACATTGTTTTAGAAACTTCCCCTATTCTACGGCAAAAATCCAAATCTTCGGCATACATAAAGTAACGTTCGTCAAACATGCCTACCTTTCTCAGTACATCTACTCGTAGGAACATGAAACAACCGGAAAGCGAAGGCACTTCCATCTCTTCATCATAATTGGCAAACCGCATTTCATACCTCTCATCCATTTTACTCACCCAACTTTTGAAAGGTAAAAAACGTCTACCTAAAAGATTTATCGGCGTAGGAAGTAGTTTACAAAGATACTGAATACCTCCATCCGGATATAATATCTTCGGCATCACCAAACCACAATCCTGATTATTGTTCATATACGCCGTAAGACTTTCTATGATCTGGTCCTTCCAATAAATATCAGGATTAATCACTACGTGATATTGAGCATTCATTTCTATTGCCTTTCTGATAGCAATATTATGTCCATGACCGAAGCCTAAATTCTCACTATGTACATATACGATTCTATCCGACAACATCCCGAATTCTCGCAAAATATCGTTCGAGGAATTGTCTACAATATAAAATAGGTTTATACTAGATTGAAGTACACAATCTACTAAATGTTTCATATCCCTATATGGAGTATGAAACGCCACTACGGATGCAGTAATCATTGAGGATAATCAAAATCTATAAAAACGAAAGTAAAAAAATCCACAAATGCATATAATTTATAATACCCAATAAGTGGAAATAAAAGTATGTAAGAAGGTTTCTCCGAAACCTATATATTTTAGAAGTGACGCATGCGACTGATGATATCCTTCTCCATGGCAATATTTGTGGTGTTTCAGATTTCTTCTCCTCCAACACAAATCATGGAAGTTATGCAAATAATAGAAACGGTTCATACCGGTAATATTCAACATAAACCATCCTGCCTCTCTACCAGGCTTTTCAAACTCTGAATAGCTTAAGTTCCGTTGCTGTATGTGCATTCCACCCGTTATACGAATATCTATCATGAATCTCACCAGAAGGGATGACAAGGCACCTCCCATGGATGGGACGGAAGCTGAAAGATCCTTTTCCGATTCTTGCTCCACCTGTTGTCCTTCTACCTGTACCGGGACAATGCGATGTCGGGTATCCTTGTACCATTTGTGAAACAGATTGTAGGGTACTTTGTTTTTCAAACAGAAGTTCTGGATGGACTCACCTTCCGGCATAGCCTCCGCTTTGTAACGGATGAACAAATTGTTGACTGCGCGATTATTCTCACACTCAGCAAAACAAATAAATTTGCTCTGCACTCGCTTAATCGAATAATTCAAAATCGCTGCTGCTATACATGTTTACTGAGTTTTGATTACAGCAGCGAAGGTCGAGATTTTTATACTTTTAGGGCAAGACGTCATTTTTGGACGTTTACAGAATTCCTAATGATAAATATATCTTATAGTTTTATTAAATTCTGATAATACTCAACATGTTTTTTCGCCATTCGCTCTGCCGTAAACTCTCCATTCGCTTTGATACAAGCAGCTTCTCCCAACTCTACTCGGTTTTCATAAGCCAATTGAATGGAACTACACAGAGAAGCTGTATCGTCAAGGGTGAAATAACAGACTTCTTCTTCACTGAATATCTCGTGAAATACCGGAATGTCCGAGCAAACAATTGATTTTCCCGCTAAAGCCGCCTCAACCATCGCCATCCCGAAACCTTCAGAATAAGAGGGCATCATGTACACATCGAAATAGGGCAGGTAATTATACGGCGTTTTCTGATATGGGAAAAATAGTGTCCTGTCCGCTACACCCAGTTCGTGTGAAAGTTGCTTAAGATTGCTTACCTCCGGACCTTCGCCTATCACGACGAAAGCATATTCCCGAAGGTGCGGAAGTGCCCGGATTACTTGATTCAATCCTTTACAAGGAACTATGAAAGCATAAGCTCCAAGTAGTCTGTATGTAGACTTGGTTTTCGTTAAAACTTCCACAATCCCTTTGTCAGCAGTTCCGTCTATCCGAACAGCACAACCGTTGTGGAGGGTGGTTATCTGGGCTTTGATATGCTTTAAATAGGCTTGCTTCAATGTATCCGAAATACTTATCACTCCATTAAATCTAGACTGCACATAGTTCCAAAACCTCGCATATGTCCATGCTAGCACCAAATTGTATTGATCGCGAAATAAAAGGTAGGTATCTTGGTGAAGAGTGGAGACTGTCTTCGCCTTGCAAATACATCTCCTCCATCGCCACACGTAGATATCAGGACGAAAACAATGGCTGTGAATGATGTCATAGCAATCGAAGTCAATAGGTGCCCCCATTCTAATATGCTGCACAGGGCATTTGAAATTCATCTTAGAAGACGTTTCATCCAGATAAAACACTTCGGGTTCATGCCCCCAGTCAACAAGGAAGTCCACGATATTTTTCGTGACCACTATAGGACCTTGATTTCTTAAAGAAGGAAGAATATAAGCTATTTTCATAATTTATCGTTATAAATAAGCATCAAATTTCAAATAAGAAGAATGAATACTCGGTATCGTAAAACCAAATGAAAATATAGCGCACGGAGTAAACCAAGAAATAACAGGAAAGCAAGAATAGGAAGAGTTTTTTCTCCATAGTCTGCCGTGCTGTCTGGAAATAAAAAGCAAGCAAGAAAAAATAGGAAAACATAAAATACTGGCAAGCTCTCGTCAAAAAGCCAAAATTCATGGTCAATGCTAACAGGAGGATAAACACATAAAACATGTTATGATAAAACCTCCCAAAAGGATTACAGCACAATTTTCTCTTGTATCTCATCGCAATATATCCAAAAGGTATTGCTTCGATAAAAGTCAGCATATTCAAACTCCTTCCCTCATCATCTTGCACATATTTGGCCACTTTTTCACCAAGGGCATCAGGAAAGCCAGCTATCGCCACACCTTTCTGCATCAAAGAAAGAAACAATTGATCAATGACCCCAGTCAAATTAAGCACCAAAAGCACGACAAAACCCAAAACACAATAAATTACATTGAATGACCGTTTAAACACCAGTGCCGCTAAACTGATTAAAGCTGTGAAATGAAATGTGGCAGCCATCAGAACGTAGAGGACAAACTTGGCACGTTCCCCTCTGACTATACAAGGAAATCCCCACGCCCAGATAATAGACAAGGCGATTGCCTGACGCAACAAAATAAAATGGTATTGCAGATACAGACGAACAGCTAAAAAAAAGAACAAGAACAGATAGGCTTTTTTAATTTCATTGTTCTTCAAACTTTTGAAAAATAAGACTACCAATAGAATGTTAGTGAATAGCAGATAGAGGTTATAATGACTTCCAAACAACAAAGAACAGAAGGAAGAATAGAACACATAGCCAGGTTCCATTGATCTAATCTCATAATTCGCATTTTTCAATTCTTCCCCAAAATAAAAGATATTCAAAGGAGAGAGATAGACATTCTTGTAAGTGCTATAATCGAATATGGGCATATCATAGCCTACTTCGTAGTGACTCCATCGACCTCCTGCAAATACCATAAGTATACACAAGGCCAAGGAAAGGAGTAAAAACCTGTGTGAATGCGAAAGCTTGATGAAAAACACATCCACCTGAGACAACAGCCAAAAAAATGCCACGAAAACCAAAAACGGAATGGTCCAAGAAAACATTTCTTAAAAACGTTTGAGCACATTTATCATTTTTTTATCGGGACGAAACAGGTATGTCAGACCGTCCACTACACACAAACCTTTGTAGAGGTTAAAGGTATGCAAGCCGCTGGGATACCGTTTGTCTGGTCGAAGAACACCCACTTCCTCTTCTTCCAAATAGTTTGCCGAAAGGCGATTCACTTTGCAAATGCGTAAGGCCTCTCCGTAACTGTACGCACAACTTTGTACAGCAGCATAAAGCGTACCATCCACCGTAAAGAAGCCTCCTCCTCTCCGAGCACAATCCGGTCTGTTATCAATAACCGGAATGGACGAAACCCTCTCATACCCTCGCAACGGCTCTCCCGACTGCCAAACAAAAAGATTGGCATGCTCCTGTTTGCCTGGCAGTGAACCAAACAATAGGTATTTCCCATTGTTGTCACGAACAATAACAGAATCTATTAGAGGTTGTTCCACAAGAGTACTTATCCATGTGAGTGTTTCGGCATTACCATCCCAATGATAGGCGTGCAACCCACCACTTTGGGAGTTTTCGGGAATCACATAAATCTCTGTCTCCGTGCGATAAATGAATGGAAAGCTGAGGTGAGTAGACAAATCGAGCAGTACTTTCCTGTACAACAAACGGAATGTTTTACGGTCTACCGTCAGCAGAGTTATTCGTCCTCGCCCATCGTGATAGAATAGTTCCTCCACCAATACTTTTATTACATCTGTTGTCATATCGACAATAAACGGATCTGCGAAAAAGCGATCTTTATAAGGGTGAACCATCCAGTGAATGTCCGCCTTACCAAACAATACTTGTTTATTGAAGTCAAAGAAACCTATGTTATAGTGCCACAAACTTATTTTTTTGAGTATCGAATACATAATCTAATAGAATTTGAATAGTCTGTAAAAAGAAGTCACAACTCGTCGAGGAGTTATTGCAAGAAAAGGCTTTAAATCACCTGCTTGAAAATATTTGTAAGCAGAAGCGTGACATACATCGTACCACCACTGCCGAAATGACAGTTTCGTTTCCCGCAGGTTAACTAAATCACCAAACTCATCTATAAAAGTATAGTTACAAAGACGGGGTACAGTGAGATCGACCTCTTTGAGTTTGCCTATGTTAGCTAAATAGTGTATGTACGGAATAAAAATTCCCGCTTTGTGGAAATAGTGGGATGTCCCGTCATTACGAAGGTTGATTTCATAAAAATATGGTATGCCATTCATCACGCCAAACTCCACACTGAACGGTCCGTAATAGTTCAATTTTTCAATAAATGTACATACCTCTGTTTGCTGAGAGAAAAACTCATCCAATTGCGTTGAAATAATCCCATATGAAGCATCTCCCCCTTTTAGATACCAACGTTCTTTTTTGAACACCCCTGGTATCCATATTCGGTTATCAGGTAAACGGCATCCTATCAGCAGTACCTCGTATTCCTTGTTAATGTATTGCTGGAGAAGGAAGTCATCGACATGGTGCGATACTTCCAGCGTTTGCAACAATTCTACTTTATCTCTACAGATATGCATAATTCCTTTCTGCCCAGTCGTGCTGTTTTGGGGTTTAGCAATGCAAGGATAAGCTATCCCTTCAGGTAACGGGCTACCTTTCCGGTAACGAACTGTGACGGGAACATGTAATCCCGCGTTTGCCGCCAATTTTAACTGTAAACACTTATCCATAAGACTGTTAACCATCCCCTGTTTTTTAGCATGTGGAAAACGATAGTACAAAAAAAGTTTGTCGAAGTTCATATCCAAAGCAGATTCTGCTTTGTCCGAAGTAGGCAATATAACGGCATCCTTCCATGCATCTTTCTTATCTAGTAGAAAAGCTACACCCTTCTCCTCGTCATCCACCCGTTTGTACTCTTTTACACCTTTACTTAGTATCACCGTATTAAAATGGGAGGTGGACACCAGTAGTAAGAATACTTCCACCCCCTTACTGCACATACCTCGCACCACACCCAATGTGTTGTAGTTGGAGTTACCAAAAACGATAAGTTTGATCATATCGGAATATTTTTTAATGTACACCATTGCCTATGTCCAAAACTAAAAATATACAATTTCTTGACTATGCGCAGTCCGCATTTAGTTTGAGTTTTGATTGCGGGACGGTTATAAGATAACACAACTACGAATGCGTTTTCTGCTCCCTCTTGTGCCATTTTATGCAAACACCAAAGATTCATATAATTATGCAACCCCATACCTCTAAACTTAGGATGTGAGTAACTATCTAATAACAATGCATCTTTAGGAACTGAATAATGAAAACGGCTTCTGATAACAACTTCCCCATATAGTATCCAAGTAGAATAAGCCAACTCTTGATTCACAAATACCCCATAAGCTTTTGCATTCGGATTGGCAAAGCGTTCAATATATAGCCGTTTCTTATCATCATCAAGAAACGAAGCCCACAACGGACTTTCATAGTCTGCCAAGGCCAGTTCTCGCACGGTAAAAGACTTATCGGGGAGAGGTGGCAAATTATCAGTTTTTCTCACCATCAGGAAGTATTTGTCCCACGAAAAAGCGGTCAGTTTCCTTATTATTTTCTTTACCATAGAAAGCAACGTTCCAAACCATCCGTATTGTTTCAGCTTTTTCTGAAATTTTTCAAATGTATCATTTTCATTAATTTCCATTTTACTTTATTTTTTTCATGTCGTTCTAATCCTAACATCCATATTATCAAAAGCATAAATGAAGTATATATTGTAACTGCTTTCATAAAAGTCCAAAACGAATGCACTTCACAAAAGTGTTTTGCATAAACAGCCATCAAGATACTCCCTATAGTAACAGCAACTATTCTTAGCAAGACTTTTTTCAAATAGGAAGTAAAAAGCAACCCTGCATTTCGCACGGCATAATACAGTTTATAAAAATAAACCACAACAGAAGCGATAAAATAAACTATAAAAACAAGTAAAGGACATGACCACATTCTGAACAAGTAAAACGAGACTGGTAGAACACAAATAAACAATCCACCAGAAACAGCTTGATAATACTTGATCTTTCCAGTAGCAGAAACAGCAGCATTAAGAGTCTCAGATAGCGTATTCACTAATGATATGAGCAAAATTAACCGTATGAACTGGACAGAGTAATCGGGCACATTTTTCAGCCAAAGTCCTAATACATAATCCGTTTCCAAAAGTATCGGGAGTGACAATAACAACATTAGAAAATAAGAGTATTTAGAACTAACCATTATCAACGAACGGTATTTCCCAAAATCACCCGTAGCATAATTTTTTGTAATTTGTGGATTCACAGCCATCTGGAAGTTTTTCGAGAACGCAGCTACAGCCATTTCCACCTGTACAGCAATTCCCCTTGCTGCATTAACAGCTGGATTGAAAAACACATTCAATAATATATTGATACCTTGTCCGCAAGCTATAATGCTGCCATTGTTAAATAATGTCCAGCCACTGAAACCCAGAATCTGCTTGAATTTCTCTCTATCGAAGTCGCGGCTAAACCGAATTTCCGGTATTTTTGCCCTGCAATATAGGGTATAACATACTCGTATAACAAACTGCATAAGAGAGAGTAGAAGTGCATATACTATCAAATTATCGAAAAAGCTATGCGAAATAACGAGAGCGACAACCAAGCGCAAAACCGTTTCCAACAAAGATATGTAGGCAAATGCTTGCATCTTCTCATAAGCTACTATTGCACCATTATAAGGTGTACTTAGGATCATTATTACACAATTCAGAATAGAAAGTTGGTAAACCCAACGGGCTGCTGACATCCGTTCCGAAGGAATGGTAAAGTGTACCTCCAGCAGATACAACCCTATAGTTTCAGACAAAATAAAGATTATAAGAGCTATGAATATATGAATTACAACACAGGTACTAAATATACGTTGTACCTGATTATTATTTTCTTTTCCCAATTCGTATGCCACAAATCTCTGTGTAGTCAAAGACATCGCCCCGTTGATAAAGGCAAACAGGCTAACAATACCTCCCACTACATTATATATACCATAATCCTCCACACCCAATGCAGCCAATACTACCCGCGAGGTGTATAGGGATATGCCCATGATGAGTAACATCCGGACAGAAAGAAAAATAGAATTTTGGGCAATCCGTTTGTTGCTGGAAGATATATTGTACGCTGGCATCATAAAAGATAAGTATTCAATTTTGGCACACACTCTCGGGAAAGCCCCTTTGGGAGGCCTTCCTCTTGAAGTTTTCAAAAACCGGAGTTAGCTAATGGTTAATGATAAATGGTATATGTAAATGTTCAGAAGATGATTTGTAATTCGCCACAGAGGACACAGAGTTTCACAGATTCTCAAAGCATCATCAGCAACACCCCATAATCCTGACAGGCTTCCGACTGCTTCACCTGCTCGAGACCTGCCTTCAGACGGGCTTGTTCCGCTATCGGAAACAGGCCTTGCT
>OGYL01001615.1_pt1 | contig 17098 bp, 19 predicted proteins | sample 1576541 | NCBI WGS metagenome assembly OGYL01 (sample SAMEA3541551, study PRJEB24748) | human gut metagenome | biome: human gut; feature: human-associated habitat; material: faeces | place: China | collected 2012 | reverse complement strand
AATTCAGGGTCAGCAAAGTCATCAATCATATGCCAGCGTTTCACATTATTGCGGGTGCAGTAGACCGCTTCGCTGATAGCCCGGAATACCGAGGCAGGGGTCTGGCCGCCGGCGCGGCCGCCCTCCTGGAACACCACCAGGACATATTTGGGCTCCCCGGCGGGGAAAAAGCCCCCGAACCAGGCGTGGACGATCTCCTCGCCCTCCTGGTACCGGCCGGTTTGGGCGGAGGCGGTTTTGCCGCCGGCACCGCAGTAGCGGTTAGCCGCCCGGTAGCCGGTGCCCTCCTCCACCACGCTTACCAGCAGGGCGCGCAGGGTCTCGGCGGTTTCGGTGTTCATCACTCGGATGGGCTCACCGGCGGGATCACTTTGCAGGATTTTGCCGTCAAAGCTCCTGCCCGCGAAAAGGGTGGGCTGCACCGCATAGCCGCCATTGGCCACGGCAGCCAGCATCCCAGCGACCTGTACCGGGGTGGCGGTGAGCCTGCCCTGGCCAAACGAGAGGTTGGCGAGTTCCCCGGGAGTGGCCTGCGCCAATGTGGGGAGCGACCCGGCGGAAGAATTGACGCCCTCCGCCAATTGGCTCCCGGCCCCAAAGCCCAGCCGCTGGGCCATCCGCAGCAGGGCCTGGGCACCGGTACGCTGGCCCAGCTCCACGAAGTAGGGGTTGCAGGAAAGCTGCATGGCCTGCTGTAAATCCAGCGTTCCGTGGCCCGCCCGCTCGTGGCAGAAGTAGGAGTGATCTCCCAGGCGGTAGAATCCCTCGCAGCAGTAGTTCTCCGGCAGCTCCGCCTCATTTTCCAGGGCAGCGGCCGCCACGCACACCTTAAAAATGGAGCCAACATTCCAAGCGGCGGTGGCCCGGTTCAGAAGAGGACTGTCTGCTGACTCCAGTGCCGCGGCCACATCGGTCACATCGTAACCCGGGAAGCTGGCCATGGCGCGGATGGCACCGGTTTCAGCTTCCAGCAGCACCACAGCACCCCGACCCAGCACTGCGCCTTCCCGCTCCACAATCGTTTGCAGGTCCTTATCCAGCGTTAGGACAATGCCGGCCGTGTGATCGGTGGGATCGGTCACCTCCGGGGCCTGCCCGGTGGCCTGCCGCCAGGCATTTACCGTGTAGCGCACAGTGATCTCTCCACCCCAGCGGGTCAACTGCTCCTCGTAGCCGGATTCAATGCCGCAGATGCCGCGGCCTTCACCATTGATATAGCCGATGATGTGCGGGGCCAACTGATCGGCGCTGTAACGCTGCGGGACCTGGAGGGCGGTGATGCCCTCCCCAGAGATGGGAAAATCACTGGGGAGGAGCACCGGGCGGCCGCTTTGCAGCAGGGGATAGATCTCCTTGAACTGTTCCGCCGAAAGGCCTTGCCGCAGGGCGGTCATGGCCGCTGGGGTGGGGTCCACCGCCAAGACCGTTTTTTCGCTTTCATTCACCAGTGGGCGCAGCCGGCAATCGTAGATATTGCCGCGCGCCGTACCGGCCGAAAGGGTATAGCGGCTCTGCGCCGCGGCGGTTTGGCGGTACTGTTCCCCCTGGCCAATGACAAAAATGCGCAGCAGCACCCCGCACAGCGCCAGCAGCAAAATGACATGTACCCACAGCACCCGGCGGGCCAACGAATTTCTCATACCCATAGGCGCAAAAGGGCGCCGCGGTAATCCCGGGCGACCTGCGCCGGAGCATGAGTGATGCACAGTGCGTCACCGGCCTGCCGACCCAGGGCCACCCGTTTTTCCCCGTTCATCATGGTAAAGCTGAGCAGCGCTTCCTCCACCCCGCGCTGCGTCACCTGCCCGGCGGGGACGGCGCATCCCGCCCGCTGAGCGTCATTAAAGGGGCTGTGGGTGACGGTAAGAATGGGCTTCTCATTCTGCATCATGCGCAGCAAAAGCGGCGTGTAGGGGCCATAGGGGGCATCACAGCGGCGGTCATCCCCATAGTAAAGGATATCCGCCAGGCCGTACAGGGTACGCTGGCGGCGCTCGCTTTGGGCATCTAGCAGCAGGATATTCTCCCAGTTGTTTTCCCGGATCACGCGGCGCAGCAGCTGCTTATCGCCGCCGTTGCCGGCAATGACCGCCGCGATGCCCTGTTCCCGCAGGCTGCCGGCCGCGCCCACCAGCAGCTCCGGCAGATGCCGGTCATTGAGGTGCCCGGCGTAGGCGGCAATGACGGGATATCGCTCCCGCAGGGCCCGGATCGCTTCAGCGTCGGCTTCCCGCAGGGGCTGGGGAGATGCCTGCGGCGGAGCGGGCGCCGGCAGGGTGGCCAGGTGGGCCGGGGTGATCTCCTTTTGGCGGCAGTAGTCCTCCCCCTTTTGCAGGAAGGAGACCACGGTATCGGCCCCGCGCAGCGCATAGCCCATGGCATACTCCGCGATGCACTGATTGAGGCGGCTGTCCTCCGCGGGGTAAAGCTCCCGCTGCAGCTCCGGCCAGGTCTCCCTCAGCTCAAAGACGGTTTTCGCATGGGCCAGCTTGGCGATGCGCTGAGCGCAGAAATAATCGTAGGGGTAGCCGCTGGCCGCAATGACGATTTCCGGATGATAGCGCTCCACCAATTTGGGGGCGTTCAGATACAATTTTTTGAGGAAGGACTGCACGCTTTTGCGGTACTCCCCCACCCCGTGGACATAATCCGGAGAGAGGAGCGGACAAAAGGTAACGCCCTCCAGCTGCTGCTCCTCCATCTCCTTTTCCACGGTCAGATTTTTGCCGCGGCGGTGGCTGTACCCGGCGGTCACGATGGTGACCTCATCGCCGCACTGCTGCCAGCCCTGCGCCAACTGCACCGCCCGGCAATCCCCGCCCGATGAGGGCAGCGCCGCGTGGTGGTCAATATACAGGATCTTCATACTGATTTCCTCCGTTTGATGCGATTGAGGAAAGTATGGGATGCCCCCGGCAGGATAATCATTGCCGCGGGGGAAAATCCATCCGCTGCCGTATTGCAACCGGCGGCCGCAGCCTGTATAATCATAATGAAAAATGACGAACCAACCCCGAAGGAGGCCCCATGGAGCTGCTGATTGTGACCGGTCTTTCCGGCGCGGGCAAGACCCGCGTCATCAATGCGTTGGAGGACATCGGATTCTACTGCGTGGATAATATTCCCCCGGCATTGCTGGGCGGCTTTGCCGATCTGTGCTACTCCCCGGCGACCCACCACGGCCGCTCCGCCATTGTGATGGATTCCCGCAGCGGGAAGATGTTCCGTGAGCTGCCCCACGCCCTGGAGGAGCTGCGCTGCCGCCATATCCCTTACCGTATCCTTTTCCTGGAGGCGAGCGCCGAGGTGCTGCTGCGCCGCTACAAGGAGACCCGCCGGAGACATCCGCTGCTGGATGAATGTGACGGCTGCCTGGAGGACGCCATCCGGGAGGAGCGCCGCCTGCTGAAGCCCATACGGGATGCCGCCGACTATATCATTGATACGACCTCCCTTTCGCCCAGCCAGCTGCGCGGGCGCATCGTGACCATCTTTGAGGGAGAGACGACCCCCATGCTCATCAGCTGCCAGTCCTTTGGCTTCCGCAATGGTCTGCCGCAGGACGCGGATCTGGTCTTTGATGTGCGGTGCCTGCCCAACCCCTACTATGTGCCGGAGCTAAAGGAGCATGACGGCACTGAGGGGCCAGTGCGCGACTATGTGATGAACGCCCCGGAAAGCCATGAGATGCTGCAAAAGCTGGAGGAGCTGCTGGCCTTTTCCATCCCCCTATACCAAAGGGAAGGCAAAAGCCAGCTGGTAGTGGCCGTGGGCTGCACCGGCGGCCGCCACCGCAGCGTGGCCATCGCCTTGAGCATTGTGGGGTGTATGCCCTCTGCACTGCGGAGCCTGGGCTACCGGGTGGAGCTTTCTCACCGGGATAAGGACAACCGGCGGTAAAGGACTGTTTTGCCGAAAGAAGGATGCCGATGCGGAGGACAGCCAGCGGAGGATCCGGGAGATCCGGAACGCGCCGGGCACCTATGCCGAAAAACATGGACGGAGGATACCATGGTAAGACCGATTTGCAGGGATGAGATGTTTCTCTCGCAAAAAGCGAAGCCCGCGGAGGAAAGCGACCTGCCGGTGGCCGGGGACCTGCTGGAGACGCTGATGGCGCACCATGAGGAATGTGTGGGCATGGCCGCCAATATGATCGGCGTGAATCGGTGCATCATCGCCTTCCAGGATGGGGCGGGCTATACCGTGATGCTGAACCCTAAAATTCTGCAGAAAAGCGGGGCTTATGAAACCGAGGAAGGATGCCTTTCCCTGACGGGTGTACGCCCGTAAAGCGCTGGAAAAAGATAAAGGTTCGCTGGCAAAATGAAAAACTGGAGATCCGCATTAAGACCTATACCGGCTGGACAGCGGAGATCATTCAGCATGAGATAGACCACTGCGAGGGGATCCTCATCTGATAAAATGAAGTGTGGCGACAGAAAACCTGCAAAAATATTTTTACGCTACCCCCTTGACAAATGACCGGCGGGAGTGTATTATCGTGCTAACATACCAAAGCAAATGGAACCGGAAGGGAGGATAACACAATGACAAGCTACCGCGTAATGGGCCATAGCGCTTCCTCTTGTTGTTGCATACTGAACTCCCGGACATCCAAGATGGCCAGGCGCTTTTAGTATGCCGTAAAGCGCCTGCACACAGCGCAAAATGTGTGGATAAGAGCCATTCCTGCCGGGAGCTTGCAAAAGCCCCCGGCTTTTTGTTTTACCAAAATTGCGAGAAAGACGGTGGAGAAGCTGAACTGGGAATTTGTGATGAAGGTGCTGCCGCTGTACCGGGAGGCCCTGTGGCTGACGCTGCGGCTGGGGCTGTGCGGTACGGCGCTGGCCACAGCGGTGGGGTTGCTGTGCGCGGCTATTCAGTACGAGAAGGTGCCGGTGCTGCGGCAGATCGTGGCAGGATACATAGAACTGAGCCGCAATACACCGCTGCTCATCCAGCTGTTTTTTATCTACTACGGTCTGCCCAAAATCGGGATAAAGACCGACCCGGCGGTATGCGGTGTGGTGGGGCTGGCGTTCCTGGGCGGCAGCTATATGGCGGAGGCCTTCCGCAGCGGGCTGGAAGCCATTGAGCCCATCCAGCAGGAAAGCGCCCTGAGCCTGGGCCTGACCCGTGGGCAGACCATGCGGTATGTGATATTGCCGCAGGCCATGAGTATCAGCATGCCGGCCTTTATGGCAAATGTGATCTTCCTGCTGAAGGAAACCAGCGTATTCAGCGCGGTGAGCCTGATGGACCTGATGTTTACGGCCAAGGATCTCATAGCCATGTACGCCAAAACCACCGAGGCGCTGGCGCTGCTGGTGGTGTGCTATCTGCTCATTCTGCTGCCGGTTTCTCTGCTGGGCAGCTGGCTGGAAAGGAGGCTGCGCTATGCCTGATTTGGGACTGGAGGTACTGCTGAAGGGCAAAAACGCTGTCAGGCTCCTGGGGGGACTATGGGTGGCGCTGCGGGTCAGCCTCATCTCGGTGGCCATCAGCATTCCGCTGGGAATCCTGCTGGGGGTGCTGATGACCAAAAAGAATCGGCTGATCCGGGCGATCCTGCGCATCTACCTGGAGATCATCCGCATTATGCCGCAGATGGTACTGCTGTTCTTAGCCTACTTTGGCACGGCGAGAGCCTTTGGGTGGAACCTGGATGGCGAAACGGCGGCGATCATTGTCTTTGCGCTGTGGGGCACCGCCGAAATGAGCGACCTGGTGCGTGGCGCATTGGTATCCATCCCGAGGCACCAGTACGAAAGCGCCGAGGCACTGGGACTGACGCGGGGGCAGGTATTCCGCTATGTGGTGCTGCCGCAGACGGTACGCCGGCTGCTGCCGCAGTCCATCAATCTCATCACCCGCATGATAAAAACCACCAGCCTGATTTTGATGATCGGCGTGGTGGAGGTGCTGAAGGTATCGCAGCAGATCATTGAGGCGAACCGGACGGCCAGCCCCAACGCGGCCTTTGGCATTTATCTTACGGTATTTCTGCTGTATTTCCTGGTGTGCTGGCCCATCAGCCTGCTGGCCAGAAAACTGGAACGAAAATGGAGGTAACAGGCGATGTCAGACTCATTGCTGGAAATAAGGAACCTGACCAAGCGCTACGGTGAAAACACCGTACTGCGGGACCTGAGCTTTACGGTGCGGAGGGGCGAGGTCATCGTGGTGCTGGGGCCCAGCGGCTGCGGCAAAAGCACCCTGCTGCGATGTATCAACGCGCTGGAGCCGATCCAGGGGGGAGAGATTCTCTTGGGCGGCGAGGTGATAGACCGCAGCCCGGCGGGGCTGCCTGCCCTGCGGCGGCGCATCGGGATGGTGTTCCAAAGCTACGAGCTGTTCCCCCATATGACAGTGATGGAAAATATTCTGCTGGCGCCATGTAAGGCACTGGGCACCAAAAAGGAGGACGCCAAGGCGGAGGCCGAAGCGCTGCTGCGCCGGGTAGGCCTGTGGGAAAAACGGGACAGATACCCACGGGAACTGAGCGGCGGACAAAAACAGCGGGTGGCCATTGTGCGGGCGCTGTGTATGCATCCGGAGGTCCTGCTCTTTGATGAAGTGACAGCGGCGCTGGACCCCGAAATGGTGCGGGAAGTGCTGGATGTGGTGCTGGATCTGGCCCGGGAGGGCAAAACCATGGTCATAGTGACGCATGAGATGCAGTTTGCCCGTGCCATCGCCGACCGGGTGCTGTTCCTGGAGGACGGCAAAATAGCGGAAGAAGCGGCACCGGAGGATTTTTTCGCCGCGCCCAAGACCGAACGAGCCAAAAAGTTCTTAAAGACATTTGAATTTGATGAAGTCAAGCCCCATAGGGATTGATATAAAGACGATAAAAAGGAGAAATTACAATGAAAAGCACAAGAAAATGGATCGCAGCCATCATGGCAGTACTGATGCTGGTACTGATGGCAGCCTGCGGCAATGGCGGCAACGCAGCCAATGAAAATAAAGCAGGGTATCGCACACTGGAGGAGATCAAGGCGGCGGGGACCATCAATATCGGGGTATTCTCCGATAAGAACCCCTTTGGCTATGTGGATGAGAACGGCGAGTATCAGGGCTACGATGTGTACTTTGCCCGGCGGCTGGCGGAGGATCTGGGTGTTAAGGTGAACTTCATCTCCACCGAGGCGGCCAACCGTATTGAATACCTCAAGACCGGCAAGGTAGATGTGATTCTTGCCAACTTTACCGTAACCCCTGCTCGGGCCGAGGAAGTGGACTTCGCGCTGCCCTACATGAATGTAGCACTGGGCGTTGTTTCTCCGGAAGGGCGGGTCATCACCACGCTGGAGGACTGGGATGAGAACGATGAGATGATCGTCATTTCCGGTACGACCGCCGAGACCTACCTGACCGAGAATTATCCCAACATCAAGCTGCAGAAGTACGATACCTACGCCAATGCCAAGAACGCGCTGGAAAATGGCAACGCGGCAGCCTGGGCCAACGATAACACCGAGGTGCTGGCCTATGCCATGCAAAACCCCGGCTATGTGGTGGGCATTCCCACGCTGGGCGGCAATGACACCATAGCCCCCGCTGTGACCAAGGGCAACACCACCCTGCTGGATTGGCTGAATGAGGAGATCAAGGCGCTGGGTGAGGAGAAGTTCTTCCACGCAGACTATGAGACCACCCTGGCCGATACCTACGGCCTGGACTATGAGGATGAACTGGTGGTAGAAGGCGGCGTCACCGCCGGCTAAGCGCACAAAACCAAACCTGCATAAAAACACACCCGTCTTTCTCCGGTAAGGAGAGGGGCGGGTGTCGTTATATTTACAGGTGTTTTTCCAGGCCGCTTTTTTGCAGGCCACGGAGGGTGAGATAGATAAGATAGCCATAGACCGGCACCAGCAGAAGCTTGAGCGGAGCTTTGGCCACTGTCCAGGCCCAAAAGTTTTTGCCCATATAGAAGGAGAGCCAGACTGCATTGAGCAGCAAGCCCCACAGGATGCTGACCGCCGCACTGGCCGCCAGGCACCGGGGAAAGGTCACGGGCTTGCGGTACAGCAGCAGGCCGTAGGTAAGCCCCCGCAGCGCCGCCGTAAGGGTAAAGCCCGGGAAGAACGATAGCCCGGAGGTCCCCACCGCGGAGCCCAAAAGGTCGGCGGCAGCGGCTACCCCGGCGCCCCACCAGGGGCCCAGCGCCCAACCGCACACGGCACTGGCCAGAGTTTGCAGACTTACGCGTTCCGCGCCACCCATAAGGTAGACGCAAAACACACGGGTGAACAGAAGATCCAGCGCCACAAACAGCGCTGCCAGCACCAGCTTTTTCAAAGCATTGTTACGGTTCATTCAGGGGGATCCCTCCTTCGGGGTCATGGGGTTGCCTGGGGTTCAGGTTCGGGTTCGGGGGCGGCGGCAGGCTCTTCATCCACGGGCTCTTCGGCGGGCCACAGTCCGGCATCGTCCCACAGGTGGCGGAAGAAATCCTTTCGCAGAATGAGCTTGGAGTAGGTGAATTTCTGGTCTACCTGCCGGTTGATGCTGCTGACATAGTAGTCATCGCTGCCGGTAGCTATTATCGGCGTATAATGGTCGGCGGCGGCATTGTAACGTCCGTAGGCAGTCAGCCAGCTATGATCCTGAAAGATGACCGGAGACTGGGTATCGCTCAGCATATCGGTACCCATCATCAGGCGGGAATCGTATTCGAGGTCAAAGAGGTTGCTGACCGTCGGCAGGATATCCAGACTGGAAACGGGCTTATCAATGACAATCGGATTCTCCATATCGGCGCTCCAGATGAGAAAGCAGCTTTGGTACATGCTGAACTGATCCAACTCCTTGCCCGCCAGTGCGTTTAAGGATTCGCTGTCCAAGCCGTAGGGGTAATGGTCGGGCGCCAGCATAATAACGGTATCCTTATCATGTCCGGTCTCTTCCAGCTTTTGCAGCAGCACGCCGATGGCTTTATCCAGCTCGATATTGCAGGCAAGGTAGGCGCGCGCCGCCTCCGGCAGGTCAAGCTCGGCGACCGCCTCCTCGTTGCGCATTGCCATGCAATTGCCGAAGAAGTTGTACTCCAGATGCCCGCTGACTGTCAGATAATAGGTCATAAAATGCTCATCAGCCAAAACGGTATCCAGCGTTGCGTTCATCATATCCACATCGGATTCCGGCCACATGACCTTAATATTCAGCCCGTTTCCCACGCCCTTATAGTCGTAGCCAAGGTTCGGGTGGGATTTATTGCGGGAATAATAGGTATAGGTGTGGTCATGGTAGGCACGGGTGGTGTAGCCCATTGCCCGGAACTGGTTACCGAAAGAGAACGGCAGCCAGTTTGTGGCGGATTCGGTCATGCTCCACGTGCCGGTGACGGGGATCAGCCCCAAAAGGTTCACATATTCGCCGTCCAGCGTGCTGACGCCCCAAATGGGATTATAGAAATTGGTAAACTGGAAGCCCTCGTTCCACAGCTTGTAAAGATTGGGCGTCAGGTTTGGATCGATGGCATATTTCCACAGGCTTTCGCAGGTAAGAAAGATGAGATTTTTCCCCTTGAAATAGCCGGTATAGTCATTTTCCGTGCCGGGTACAGTCTTGGCAAAATAGCGGTACATTTCCGCTAACTGGGCATCGCCGGTCGCTTCTGCCAGTGCGGTAAAGTCAATATCCATTACCTGCTTTTCTTTCTCCGGCTCCGGCTCAGGCTCCTGCTCAGGCTCCTGCTCGTTACCGGTTGTCACTGCCGGCATGGGGCCAAGCCATGCATTGCGTGCCTCGATACGAAAGGTGGTAAGCAGCCCGAAACGGCTGACCGAAAGGTTGCTGATGAAATCAGTGGTGTAAAGGCGGCTGACGCTCATTGCCCCGCCGGTATCCAAAAGGGCACAGCCGGTCGTCGCCATTTGCAGCACCAGTGCCGCAATAAGGGGAGCCAGCAGCTCTTTCCACTGTCCATGCCCCCATTCCACACGCTTTTTCCCCTGCCAGATCAGCAGTACCAGCGGTACCAGCATCAGCAACAGCGCCCACCAGCACTGTAATATGGTTGAAAAAATAACGCTGGAGAACTGCGCCACCTGCCCTGCGCCGCCCACCGAAAACAGTGTAAAATACACCTTGAAGATGGCATAATACACCACCTGCCCCATGTAGAAGATGCTGAGCACCACCCACAGGACAGTTACAATCATGCGCCCCGCCTTGGGCGAAAATGCCTTGCCCAAAAGCGCAAGCAGCAACCCTGCCGCAAGCGAAAAGCCAAGGGTGTACAAAAGCCCCTTGGGGTAGTCAATGCCGATCGTAGAGATCCGCAGGATCAGCTCCAGCCACAAAACTGCAGCAGGGAAAAACCACATGCCCCGCCAAGCGGCCCACCGGGATGTTTTCTGCGGCTGGGCTTCTTCTACCGGGGAGGTAATATTCGGTTCGGTGACTGTCATTTGTTATCACTTCCGTTCTGATCCAAAGTCGCCAAATACTTCCTAATTTCGTATTTTTTCGTTTTATTATAGCACAGCCTTTTCCCGCTGCCAACAAGTAATATCTGTATTCCTGCGCATACTATCCCTGCTCCATTCCATCTTTAATAGGAGGTACCCCTATGAACAGCTATTTTGACCAGCAGTGGGATCAGCAACTGGCCGGCCGCCCCATGGCGCTGGCCGCCTTTACCCGGCTTTCCCCCGCCGCACAGGAGCGCATTGTGGGCTATGTGCAAAGCTGCGATAACACCCACGAGGCATCCCGCCGCATCAGCCGGATGCTGGCGCAGCTGGAGGCAGGCGAATACACGCCATCCGAGGAATAATCCCCACAAAAAAGCCGCCGCGGAGAGCCTTTTCGCTTTCCCCGGCAGCTTTTTACTTATTTACTGGCGCCCCGCCAGCTTGTAGTCATCGCTGAAGCTGAAATAAGGACAGGCCGTATACTGGTGCTGCAAAAACAGCACCATCTCGTCCTCATCCAGGTTCATCTCGCACACATAGCAGTCCATTTCGTCATCGTACTCATAGTGGGCGCAGAATTCGCAGCTGCCGCCCGCCTTTTCGGTCTTTCCCGCCATGGCTGCGCCTCCTTACAGCTCGCACGCGGTAAAGCTGCCATCCGCATTGACGGTAACGGGGTGGTAGCTGTTGCCGGAATACTTGAGGATGGTCTTGAGCCGCGGACGCTCGTTTTCACTGTAAAAGACGAAGGAAACGCCCTCCCGGCCGGCACGGCCGGTGCGCCCGATGCGGTGCAGATAGTACTCGTTTTCATTGGGGATCTCGTAGTTAAAGGCGGCATCCACCTGCTCCACATCAATGCCGCGGGCGGCTACATCGGTGGCTACCAGCACATCAAATTCATTATTGCGGTACGCCCCCATGATGCGGTTGCGCGCGGCCTGCTCCATATCGCCATTGAGGCACTTGGCACGGATACCCGCCTTCTCCAGGTGGGTCACCAGACTGACGGTGCCGTACTTGGTGTTGCAGAACACCATGCTGCGGCGGTATTCCTCCCGCTTTAACAGGTTGATAAGCGTTTCGATGCGCTCCCGGCCGCTGCACTTGATGCAGTATTGGGTGATGCGGGGTTTACTTTCCGCCACCGGCTCCACTACCAGCTCCACAGGGTCCAGCTGGTATAGCCAGCCGATATCCATGACCTCACGGGAAATGGTGGCCGAAAACATGGACATCTGCTTGGTGCGCGGCACCCGGTCCAAAATCCACCGTACATCCTGGTAGAAGCCCATATCCAGCATTTCGTCCGCCTCATCCAGCACGATCATCTCGGTGCGGTCGATGGCGACATTGCGCCGGCGCATATGGTCCATCAGACGGCCGGGGGTAGCCACCACGATCTGCGGGTTCTTCCGGAGGGCGTTGATCTGCGGCTGCATGGACTGCCCGCCATACACGGCCACGATGGAAAAGCCGGGGATATATTTGCCCAGCTTCTGCAGCTCCTCGGTGATCTGCAGGCAGAGCTCCCGGGTGGGGCACAGGATGACCCCCTGCACATAGCCTTTTTCCGGCTGGATGCGCTGCACCATCGGCACGCCGAAGGCACAGGTCTTACCGGTACCGGTGGGGGCCTTGGCAATGACCTCCTTGTCGGCCAGCAGCTCCGGAATCGCTTTCTGCTGGATCTCGGTCATCTCGGTAAAGCCCATCTCCGCTATGGCCTTCTTCATCTCCTCGCGGATGGGCAGTTCCTGGTAATTTGTTATCATGCTCTACTTCCTTTTCCTTTTTGACCCTCTGCAGGCTCCCGGTGGGGGCGCAGCCTTCTGCTGGGTCTTTTCGTTTTTTATCTCGTCCGGGAGCTATTATAGCATCTTTTGCGCCCCTTTTCAATGTAAATCCCACCGAATCACCGCGCAGCCACCCCGGCCGTAGTATGCCAATGAACCTTTCCGAAAGGAGTGACATGATGAGATACTGCAATAACGGCGGCTGCATGGGCGCCCAGCCCGGCTATGCCCCTGCGGGGATGAACCGCACCCGCCGCATCATCGATAGCGAATATCCCATTGCCATGGCCTATGTACCGTGGCAGCGCTGGGGCGAAACCTACGATGCCGAGAAAGCACTCTGCCGGGGGACCTTATTCCCGGCGCTGGATCTGCCGTTTACCGGCTGCGACTGTGAAAGGGGGGCTAACCGTGGCTGAAAATAACCTCTGCCAGCTGACAAGGGAAGTCCAGCGGCAGACCTTTACCGCACTGGAATGCCACCTGTACCTGAATACCCATCCGGATTGCCAGGAGGCGGCCGCTGCCTTTGCCAAAGCCTGCGAAAAGCTGGATGCCGCCCGTACCGCCTATAATGAGGCCGCCCCGCTGACCCCCTGTGCCGCGGCGGGCAGCCGTAACTGGAGCTGGGGCTGCACTCCCTGGCCTTGGGAGGGTTGAATATGTGGAACTATGATAAGATTTTGGAATTCCCGGTCAATATCAAGCGCCCCAACGCCAAGGCCGCACAGATCATCATAAGCCAATACGGCGGACCCGATGGCGAATTGGGCGCCAGCCTGCGCTACCTTTCGCAAAAATTTGCCATGCCCAACCGCCGGGTCGCCGGTCTCCTCAATGATATTGGCACCGAGGAACTGGCTCATCTGGAGATGATCGGCACCATCGTCCACCAGCTCACCAGGAATCTCTCCATCGAAGAGATCAAAAATTCCGGCTTCGCACCCTACTTCGTCGATCACACCGTTGGCATCTGGCCGCAGGCCGCCAGCGGCATGCCCTTCTCCTCTGCCTCCATGCAGTCCACTGGTGATCCCATCACCGACCTGAGCGAGGATATGGCCGCCGAGCAAAAAGCCCGCACTACCTACGATAACATCCTTCGTCTCATCGATGACCCCGATGTCATCGCACCCATCTGCTTCCTGCGGGAGCGGGAGATTGTCCATTACCAGCGGTTTGGCGAAGCCCTCCGCATGGTGCAGGATGACCTTAATTCCCGCAATTTCTATGCCTTCAATCCCGCCTTCCGCGGCTAACCTCCTCCATGCAATAAAAAGAGCCTCCGTCCGGTTTCCCCGGGCGGAGGTCTTTTCCTTCTCTTTTATTCTTCAGCCTTGTTATCTGGCAATATGCTCAGCCCAGTCGTCACCCATCCGCTCCTTGATGTAGCAGTCGATGACTTCCGCAGCCCTGTCAAAGCCGATCTTAGAAGTATTGATGGTCAGCTCATAGTAGCGGCTGTCGCCCCACTTCTCCTTGCAGTAGAAGTTATGGTACAGCTTGCGGCTCTTGTTATTTTTCTGGATCATCATTTCCGCGTCCTCATTGGAAACATGGAATTCCGTCGCCACGCGCTGGATCTTTTCCGGCATATCGCCGGTCACAAAGATGCTGATGACCCCCCGGTAGCCCTTTAGGATGGAGCTGCCGCAGCGTCCCACCACAATGAAGCTCTCGCCGGATTTTGCCTTCTCCCGCAGGAAGTCAAATTCCATATAGGCAATGACATCCTCCGGGGAGTTGCTGTATCCATCTATGGAGCGGGTGAACAGCCGGTTGCGGGGCTTTTCGTCATACTCCTTCAGCTTCTCCAGGTTCAGGTTCTTTTCCTTGGCAATAACCTCGATGATGGTACTGTCGTACACCGGCAGCCCATATTTTTCACCCAGCATATCGGCTATCAGGTGTCCGCCGGAGCCGTATTCCCGGCCAATAGTAATGATGACCTGCTGCTTTTCGTGTTCCATACTGTCCTCCCTCTCTGCTTAGAAATATCTCAGCTTGATGACGATCATGGCGATGCCCAGCACAATAATGGTCGCCGGGATGGCGGTCTTGCAGTAGCGGCCCCAGCTTACCGGGTGACCGGCCTTAGAAACCACCGAGGTACCCACTACATTGGCCGAAGCACCAATGGGGGTGGCGCTGCCGCCGATATCGGTACCAATGGAAAGTCCCCACGCCAGGGTGGAAAGATCGGCGCCGGTGGTGGCCGCCAGTGTCTTTATTACAGGTACCATTGTAGCAGCAAACGGAATATTGTCAACTACCGAACTGGCCACCGCGGAGATCCACAGCACGATGTAGACCATCGCCAGGATGTTGCCGCCGCACAGCTTGCCGATAAATTCCGCGATCATCACCAGTACACCGGTCTGCTCCAGGCCGCCTACCACCACAAACAGTCCGATGAAGAATAGCAGGGTCTGGTAGTCCACGCCGCGGATGATCTCCTTGGCATCCTTGGCAAAGCAGATCAGCGTCAGTATCGTGATAGCCACACCGATAAGCGCCACGGTCAAATGGGTCTGGGCATGGGTCACCAGCAGCACCACCGCGCACAGGAAGATGACGCAGCTCAACACAAATTCCTTCTTATCAGTAATGGCTTCACTCGGGTCGGGATAATGTACCGTCAGCCCGGCATTGGCCGCCGCGCTGGCTGTCAGCTCCTTGCGGTAAGCCAGCGCATAAAACACCACGCTCACCACCAGGGCGATGCCGGCAATAACGCCGGTATTGGTGATAAAATCGGCAAAGCTGTAACCCAGCGCAGTCCCAACGATAATATTGGGCGGGTCGCCGCACATGGTGGCGGAGCCACCCAGGTTCGCGCAGAAAATTTCCGCCAGCACCATAGGCACCGGGTCAAATTTCAACAGCTGAGAAAGCTCGACCGTTACCGCCGCTAGGAACAGAATGACGGTGATACTATCGATAAACATGGCCAGTACGGCGCTCATCACCATAAAGGTAATAAGAATAGGCATTACCTTATATTTTACCGCCTTGGCTATGGTCAGGCACAGCCAGCGGAAAAAGCCCGCCTTGGCCATGCCCTCCACCATCACCATCATACCGGCCACAAAGATGATGGTCTCCCAGTTGATACCGCTGGAGCTGCTCTCTCCGGAGCTGATCCAGAAATTCCCGGTGATGATGGTTTTTAGGTTCAGTGTTTCCATTATCGCCTGCGGGCTCTTCATACATACACCAAAGACGATGATGAGTGTTGCCGCGGCGCACCCCAGTGTGATGTAATGCCGCGGAATCTTATCCAGTATGATCAGTGCGAACATCAGCACAAAGATCACAATGGCAGCAATCGCTTCCATAATCTCTATACCCCTTTTCTCGTAAACTGTATCCGCCGCTTCCGGCGTCTTTCAGCTCCGTTAATATAACATACTAAATATGAAAAGGGATATCTCAAAAAAGTCTACCCATATTCCCAAAAAGGAATGTCTCTTTTTTCTTCCGTGCCTGGTTTCCGTTAATTTATGGCAGTTTTGCGCAACTATTTTTAATGAAAAGCATCAAATTGCGCAACTATGACAAAATTTTATCCAACTTGTCCCATTTCAAAAAAGCATCGCCTTACCCTGCTATCCGTTTTTTGTCTTGCTTTATAGCGTATATGCTATCAATAAATTTCGCCGTCCAGCGGGAATTCCTTCTCCTAATATATATCATTTCATTTATATATTATAACCATCGCTCCCCACAGAACCGCCAGCAGCACTACATTCACCGCCGTAAAAAAGAGCATATATTTTCCGGTCCTGGCCCCATCCGCCGCGGCGTACAGCTTGTAGGAGATCAGACTTGCCATTGAGGCGATCAGGGTACCCAGCCCGCCAAGGTTCACCCCCAGCAGCAGCGCCGGGTAATCGGCGGTAAAGCCGGAAAGCAGCATGGCCGCCGGCACATTGCTTATCACTTGGCTCAGCAGGATCCCCACCGTCATTTCCCTCCCTGCCACCAGTCCGGAAAGCGCCTCGCTAACGGTCGGCAGAGCCTTCATATTCCCCACAAAAACAAAGAAAAACAGAAAAGTCAGCAGCAGGCTGTAATCCACACGCCGCAGCAGCCGCCGGTCGGCAAGCAGGGCCGCCAGCACCGCCGCGCCCAGCGCTATTCCGTAATGCAGCACACGCAGCACCGAAAGCAGACATACCGCGAATACCGCTCCCCACAGCAGCAGCCCCCGGCGGTCCGGCCGGTTCAGGCGGATATCAGCCGCGCCCAACGGCCGGCAGGGCAGGCACAGTACCGCCGCGCTCAGTAGCACCAAAGATAGACCCGTTACCGGCGCCATCAGCCGCAAAAACTCTCCCAGCCCCATCCCCGAAAGGGAATAGAGATACAAATTCTGCGGGTTGCCCAAGGGAGTCATGGCGCTGCCCAGGTTGGCCGTCACCGTTTGCAATGCAATAATAGGGATATTGAATCTTTCAGTACCGGTCTGGGCGGTCAGCATCAGCGTCAGCGGCACAAAGGTGATCAGCGCCACATCATTGGTCATCAGCATCGCCGCAAAAAAGCACACCCCCACCAGTACGGCCGCCAGCCGCCGGGTATCCCTCATCCGGCGCAGCAGGGCAGCCGTCACTGCATCAAATAGCCCGGCCTGTCCCAGCGCCGCTACTGCCAGCATCAAGGCCGCCAAAAGCGCCAGCACACGCCAATCTATATAGCCCAGATAGGCCGCTGAGGGCCTGACCCAAAAGGCGGACACCACCGCCAGCACCAGCGATACCGCCAGCACTGGGTCCTTTTTCAGTTTTAATAAAATTTGATGTTTCACCATGTCCACGGTCCTTCTCCGGCGTTTTGTCAGCTGCCTCCCCGTTTTCTAAACGGCACAGG
>OGYL01001612.1_pt1 | contig 17113 bp, 15 predicted proteins | sample 1576541 | NCBI WGS metagenome assembly OGYL01 (sample SAMEA3541551, study PRJEB24748) | human gut metagenome | biome: human gut; feature: human-associated habitat; material: faeces | place: China | collected 2012 | reverse complement strand
ATGCTTCACAAGCAAAGGGCTTCTGTCGACTAAAGTGGTTTCCCTTCAATGACAAGCCAACTTTATCGCCAAGTTCCTTCTCCGTAGAGTAGAACAAGCGGAGACGTAGAATCGTATTTAGTCTTTCTTTATCTGTCATATAGTATACCTTGATAAACGTAAAAGAGAGTTTTTATTGTGATTTTGTGGAGATGGATATCAATGCTGCCGAATCATACGAAAAACACCATCATATCGTGTATTATATTACACGTTGGTTTGATTACCTTTTTCTATCTAGAGAATGACTTTATCATTACTTGCAAAGGTAATAAATTTGCAGCATAAAAAACAAAAAAATAATATTTATGGAAAAAATTGATTTAGACTATAACAATTTTAAGGACAACAACAATGGCGCCATCGTAGCCATCATCCTTGCAGGCATAACAGCAATCGTAACTTTGTGCAAGTATGGTATTGATGCAATAGGCAACAAGGCAGCAATCTAAATGACAATCTGATATGCACATTAGTTACATGCCACAATGCCTTAAATACGCGCATAGTCCAATCTGTATGCCGTGTTGGATGACCAATCCTTTGAATATTCTTGAAAAGGAGAACAGAGTGTTGGTCATTCACACTCCAAAAGATCTACCAGAGGATATTGGGGCTGCCATTATCAACGAGATAGCCGTATTCGGACGGATGAAGACTGTGCTTTATAGCTTGACGGAAGACAGTGTGGCAGTTATTAAGAAGCTTATGGAGCAGCTTGGTGAAGTTGAAGACCTGCTGAAAACGGATTTACGCTTTTCAAAAGACTGTAAACGCATGACTGATGCTGTCAAGGCTCTAGAGAAGGCTCCTTTATTTATATATGATAAGGAGATGGCTGCTTCAGAATTGGTAAATAACGCAAAACAGTTACTTGAAAATGTGGATAATCCAAGAACCCGGTATAAATTTGTCATCATTGACGACCTAACGGCTATTAAGGATATAAGGCTTAATCAGGGTGTTGACAAGGCTGTTGTAGAAGTGTTTGTAAAAGAACTTGCTACGCTGGCAAAACAGAGTGGTATTTCAATCATACTGATGAGCCATACACCCTTAAATGAGATGTTTCCAATCAATTCCTTACGTCCTGTCTACGTAACAATAGGGGAAAAGGAATTTATTTTACTAACATTATTGAGTGAGTAACTATGAATAAGAAACGTGGATGTCTATGGCTATTATATGTCTGGATAACCTTTAATGATTAAAATATGGCAGAAAATAAGGGATGCGGATTCAACTGGGGATGCCTTCTTTGGGAAACCATATTCAACGGCATCATATTACTTGGAGTTATCATCTGGCAAGCAGATAAGTACGGAAGTGTAACAAAAGCATACCATCATTGGGCTAATGACAGTTGGTGGTTTGCTCCTATATTCTGGATATACATGGTAATCTTGGGAGCGGTTGTAGGATTTTTTCTATTAGTAGTCTGCGTGATGATTTATGATTCCAGAAAGAACAAGATTAAACAATTATTCAAACGAAATAAGTAAAATGGTTAGAGGTACAATACCTTTTAAGTGTAGTGAGTGTGGAAAACGCTTTATGGCTTTGTTTTTTGCGGAATGTAAAGTATGAGCCTGGGGGAACGTTTGACAAAGAGCCATTTCCATCATTTACTTTTAAGAAAAAATGGTGATTTCATAAAGATTAAGAGTGGATATGATTATGGCGGGCAAGAATAAAATATAAAAGCATATTACGAAGAGGCAATTTGTGTCTCAGTCAATCATTGAAAAGGTGAACAACCCAATGAGATATAAAAAGCTTGAAATTTTATATAATCATGAGAAGCATTTCCTCGGTAAAAACTTAGGACAAAATATTTTTTCAATCTGGAAAGATGAAAGATAACGAGTGTTAATTATTTGTGATATTAATGCAATGTAATTAACATTTGTTTGCTTATAAGAGTGCTTAACGAGGCAAAAAGCATGGATTTTGAGGTGTAAAAGCATGGTTTTCGAGTGATTTAAGGGCATGTTTGACAGCGTAACTCGGCCACTTTTGCATCGTAAACGGCCGAGTAATATTTTTTTAACTGTTGCCGTTTCTATTTGAATATTGTATAATGCGCTGACTGACAATGATTTAATAAAACAACTCGTTTTTTATCGTTTTTCGAGAAAAATCACGAATACCTGACGGGCATCAATGTTCTGGGAGCGTTAAACAGACAGATATAGTCTGAAATATTTACAATAAAACAAATGTGCCGCAGGAAACATTATCCTACGGCACATATTAATAATAATGATGGATAAAAATGAATGTTGAATTCTACATCATGAATTTAAGCAATATAATTTATTCGCAATTATCTCAATCAGTACGCTGCATTTATAATGTCGCAGTTAAAGCATTATCATTCAACTGATGCTTATCCAAAGTTTTCACCAATATGCAGAAAGCAATAAATAGTCTGACTTGATAATTTGGAAGCGAATTAATTATTTTACTCGTCACTCTTCGTTACTCAACCAAACTTACTTCTTCAGCGTAAAGTCGAAACGAAGGCCGCCTGTAATATTGTTGCTTACCTTTATTGATCCGCCATGCAGGAGTACGGCATTCTTTACGATGGCAAGACCGAGACCAGTACCGCCCATCTTGCGGCTGCGGCCCTTGTCAACACGATAAAAGCGCTCAAACAGACGGGCGAGATGCTCGTGAGGAACACCTACACCATTGTCGCTGAAAGCAAAGCGCCAGAAGTCGCCGTCGCTGACAGCCGTGAGAGTTATCGTGGTTCCTTCGCCGGCATAGGCAATGGCGTTGTCGGTGAGATTGCGGAACACGCTGTAAAGCAGCGAGTGGTTGCCCTTAACCTTTATGCCGTCGGGCAGCATGTTGTTGAATGTCATCTTGCGTTCAGCCAGCTGCAGGGCAGTTTCCTTGGTTATGTTTGCCACCATCGTGCTTACATCCACAACATCAAAGTCTACCATGTCTGAAGCGTCATCGAGCCTGTTGAGCGTTGATATGTCCTGAAGCAGCGAAGTAAGACGCTGCGACTGAGCATAGCAGCGCTGAAGAAACTGCTGTTTGGTGGCGTCGTTGATATTAGGATTGTCGAGTATAGTTTCAAGATAGCCTTGAATGCTTGCCACGGGAGTTTTCAGTTCGTGAGCTATGTTCTGCGTAAGCTGGCGTTTCAGCACGTTCTGCTCCTCTTTGGTTTTCTGCAGACGCTTGTAGATTTTGATTATTCGCTCGGCTATCTCGCCAAGTTCGTCGCCCGGAAACTCCACAAGGTCTTCAGTGTCAAGACTCTCGTTGTGGTCGGCACGACTGGCAAATAGGCGCAGTTTGGTTATGTTGTCGCCCAGACGACTCACAAAGCGGTAGAGAATAAGCACAAGCACAAGCATGGCAACAAGCGAGAACCACAGATAATGCTGGTCGGCACGAAGCGTCTTGGCAAGACTGTTGTCGTAAGGCAATGCGCTGCGCACAATGAGAGAACACTGAGGTGAATAAGTGGCAGAATAGAAATAATCCTGATTAAGAGTGCTGCTAATACGGCTGAAGTCGTAGCCGCTGCCGTCCTTGAGCGCCTCTCTGACTTCCATGCGCGAAAGATGGTTGCCCATCTTATTGTAGTTTTTATAAACGTTGTCGTAGATTACCTTACCGCTGCGGTTGATAAGCGTAACGCGCAGACCGTGGATATAATGGTTTGCCACATAGCGGTCGAGTGCCTTGTCCGACTTGCTGTCAAGATAGCCCATCGACTCTATCATACGCTCGTTATAATCCTGAAGGCGCGTGTTGAGCGTGCTGATTTTATACTCACGCTCACGGGCGTGCTGAAAGATGATGAAGGCCACAGCGAAGACCACAAATACGGACAGCACGCTGACATAAAGGCGCGTGCCCACTGACGTTCTGCACATTTTCATTTAGGTTGGTTTATTTATGTTATTAGTGAAGACGCATCAGGCATCGAAATAATATCCGAAGCCGAGACGCGTTACGATGCACTTTGAGAAGCGCCCTATCTTCTTGCGGAGGCGCGTTATGTTTACGTCGACAGTGCGGTCGAGCACAAGCACATCCTTAGGCCAGATGCGGTCGATAAGCTCCTGACGTGAGAACACGCGGCCCTTCTCGTCGAGCAGCAGGTGAAGAATCTCAAACTCTGTCTTGGTGAACGGTATGTCCTCGCCGTCAATGCTTACGGTCTTTTTGTCGAGGTTAAGTTCTAGTCCCTGATAACTTATCACGTTCGACTGCGGCACTCCGTTGTGCTCTGCCGTGCGGCGCAGCACCGCGCGCACCCTTACAAGCACCTCACGTATTGAGAATGGCTTCGAGATATAATCGTCGGCACCAAGATTAAAGCCGGTAACGGTGTCGTTTTCAGTATCACGGGCCGTAAGGAATATTATAGGTATGTCTTTTGTGGCTGGTTCAGCCTTGAGTTTCTTTGCCAGTGCAAAGCCCGACATGCCGCCCATCATAACGTCAAGCAGCAACAGATTAAAACTCTCGATGTTCATCTCGAGAGCCTCTTCGGCCGAGCTTGCCGTCTCAACGGTATATCCGTCGGTCTCAAGGTTAAACTTCAAAATCTCACAAAGGTCTTGTTCGTCGTCAACTACCAGTATTCGATAATTATTATCCATAAGTCATTCTGTTTTTTATAATAACCGGTGCAAAAGTAGCGATAAGTATATTCATATTTGTTACAGACGTGTTACAATGCCGTTACAACGCAACGGCAGTCTGCCGACGATGGGCATGCCACGGTTCCATGACCATTATCATGCCTGCGTATCGTCGTCGGAAGAGATGTCGGGCAGCGGGCGGCGCGGATTTTCCTTCGCGCCCATCTCAACGAGCTTGCGCGCCGACACGATGAAGCTCTGGTTGCCCTTTATAGCCTTGCGCGCATCATCAAACGATTTCTGCGCGGTTTCGATGTTCTTGCCAATCTTCTCGAAACGTTCAACAAACAATCCGACGCGCTCAATGAGCGTATCGGCAAGTCCGAACACGAGTTCCTGGTTGTCGGCCTGACGCTGCTGTGTCCACGCAATCTGCAGCAGGCGCAGCAACGAGAAGAGATTTTGCTCACCGGTAATGACAACCTTGCGCTCAAAGGCATAGTTCCAGAGCGACGGATCGGCAGACACGGCAAGCTGCATAGCTGCCTCCTGCGGCACGAACATGATGACAAAGTCGAGAGTGGTGCCGCCTTCCATGGAATATTTGGCGTAGTTTTTGGCAGACAACTCGTCTACATGGCGGCGCACGCTCTTAACGTGTTCATCGAGAGCCTTGCGGCGCTCGTCGTCGGTTTCAGCGTTTACATAATTGATAAATGCCGTAAGCGACGCCTTAGAGTCGATTATCACGTCTTTATGGTCGGGATAATGCAGCACCACGTCGGGGCGCATCATGTCGTTTGAGTCGTCGTTGCGTATCACGTTGCCTTTGGCGTCGCGCATGGTGTACTGCACGTCATACTCAACACCCTTTGTAAATCCGAACTTGTCGAGAAGGTCGTTGAGCTTCATCTCTCCGAAATCGCCCTGAATCTTTGGACCTGTCTGAAGCGCACGCGACAGCTTTTCGGCCTCAGCGCCGAGCGATGCCGTTGTGGCATGCATCTGCCTTATCTGTTCACCGAGCGAAGCCGTGCTGCGTGTGAACGACTCGCGGTTGTCGTCCATCGACTTTTTCATCTCTGTCATTACGGCTTTCAGCGGAGCTATTATCGAGTCCATCTGACTGCGGTTGCTCTTGTCCAGCTCGTCAGCCCGCTGCTTCAGAAGTTTCTCTGTTGTTGTGCGCAGCTGTTCCTGCAAGAGCTGCAATCTCTCATTAAACTGTTTCTCCATAAGCTGCTCGCGCTCCGCCTTTTCTTCAGCATGCTTGCGCTCGGCATCGGCCGTAAGCCGGTCGTACTGACGGCGCAAGTCGGCAATACGCCGCTCCGCCTCGTCACGCACATCGCTCAACTGAGAGCGCAACATGTCGGCCTCGCGACGGCTTGCAGCGGCATCACCAGCCAACTGAGCCGTCTGTGCCGCCTGCTGCTTAACCTTGTTTTGAAGAAGAATAAAAAACACAACCGAAGCAACAAGCACTCCTGCAATAAATATTAATACCGAAGTCATTTATTTTCTTTTTCTCTTATTTTAAATTATACATATCTAATCTTACAGCAACAAACGATATTCAACGCAAAACAATACCCAACACCGTCTCAACGCGCAATGTCAGACACTTAATCAGATGAACATCATAATCAACAAATTCGTTTTTTCATTTATACGCATCTATTTTATCTTACCGTATAACGATACGTTTTGTCCTCAAAGGACTTATAGATATTTATCCATTCATCTATTGAGACAGGACTATCTTCATAATAATAATTTAATATCGTTTCTATTTTTTTACGATAGTCATTTTCCTTAGGTTCTAAGTTTTTACGGACATCTGGTATGGGTTTAATTTCATGTTCACATTCTATCAGATGCGGAAAGTCTGTTATTTCGTTAAATGCGTCAAAGCTGTCGAACAAAGCCCATTCAACTTTATGCGGACCGTCAAGATTATACTTACACGCATCTGCCGGAGCCTTGTCGGCAGGATAAATAGCCCTAATCAACACACCGCCGAAAAACGCATCTTCACGAAGAATAGGCTGAAAAAGCTCATAATCATTACTCTTTACATCAACACTACTTTCAAAAGAAATGTCTATGCCACTTGGATGAAAGAACCATTGTCCTGCCTTACATATCCTCGGATATGTTACTATATCCCGATGATTATTTTCATAAAGATAAAATTCTATGTCTTTTATATAAAAGATTTTTTCACCTTTACATATGGCGACTTTATTCAAAAGTATCTTTGCAATGTCATCAAAAACATTTTGATAACCATCATTATTTCTACCTTTAATCAAAGAATCTTTGGTTAATTTTGATCTCAAATCGTGCAAAACATCTTTTTCCATTATTGATAAATCTTTATGTGTAACAATTATATTTATATGTCATCCTTCCGTCTGCGTCTTGGGCCAGTTGACGAGATAGAGTTTCTCTGTGGCACGCGTGAAGGCTGTATATAGCCAATGGATATAGTCGGGCGAGAGCATGTCGTCGGTCATGTAGCCCTGGTCAACATATATGTGCGCCCATTGTCCGCCCTGTGCCTTATGACATGTAACGGCATAGGCATATTTTATCTGCAAGGCATTGTAACAAGGGTCTTGCCTTACCTTTTTCAGGCGGTCGGCTTTAAGCGGCACATCCTGATAGTCTTCCATAACTCCGTTGAAGAGCCGTTCACTCTGGTCGTGCGTAAGAGCCGGAGCCTCAGCCATAAGACTGTCGGTTACGGCGGTTACCATTATTTCATAATTGTCGTAATCGGGGAACTGAAGCCACACGTCGGCAAAATGAAGACCATAAAACTCGCGCAGGTTTCTAACCCTTACCACCATGGCCCTGTCGCCGTTGGCAATAAACGGCAGCGCACGGTTCTCAGCCTTAGCGGCAGAAGCGTTATCCTTGTTGCTTTCTTCGAGAGCCTTTTCCTCAGCGGCAACCTTCTCTGTCCAATAATAATTGTTTCTCACCACCATAAGCATGTCGCCCGTTGTCAGTTCTTCCTCACGGCCCAACACCATGCCGCGTATGCCGGCGTTGTATGCATTAGCGCGCTTGTTGCTGCGCGTTATTACTATGGTCTCGTCTATGCCCACCTCAGAGTAGCTGCTGTTAAGCTGCTCAATGAGTTCGCCGCCCGGCACCATACGGATGTCGGCAAAGCCCGAAAAAGTTATTTTAGGAAGACGCGTAACCTCATCATGGGTTATCATACTTCGTATTATCGTGGCATTGTAAAGTATGCCAGAGCCCGAAGCCTGTCGCAAAATATCGTTAAGGTCGCAGTGATAAACCTTCAGACCGTAGCCCGCCATAAAGTCGGGCATAAGCGCAGGCGACTCTTCCTCGCCCACCGGAGGCAGCTGTGCCATGTCGCCGATAATCATCATGCGACAGTTGTGGCCTCCATACACAAAGCTCACCATATCGTCGAGCAGACAGCCCGTGCCGAAGACAGCGCCCTCGCCTCCCCCGCCGTTGGCTATCATCGAGGCCTCATCCACAATGAAGAGCGTGTCGTGATACATATTGTCGTTAAGACTGAAGCCTGTCGACTCGCCCGCAAATGTCTTCTGACGATATATGCGCCGATGAATGGTGAAGGCAGGTCGCCCGGCGTTGACCGAAAACACTTTGGCGGCACGCCCCGTAGGAGCAAGCAGTATGACTTTATGGCGTAACTTTACGAGCGTCTTTACGATGGCTGCGGCAAGAGAAGTCTTGCCCGTACCTGCCGAACCGCGCATAATCATCACCGAATTAGCGTCGCGGTCGAGCATGAAACGGCTGAACACGGCCGTTGCCTCTGCCTGGTCGGCAGTGGGCACAAAGCCGAAAGTCTGTATTATCTGAGTTGCCAGTTCTTCAACAATCATCAGTTTTTATGCCAAAGGTTTGATTTTATGAATTATTTAGTGTAATTTTGCAAATGCACAGAATGTGCAAGCATAATGCAAACTTACATAAAATAATTGATATTTTATGCCATGTGAACTAAGAAAATATTATTCTTGAAGTTCACCGGCCATAAAAAAAGTCAATAGAGCAATGATTAAAATCAGCAATAATCACATTCTGGCACTCATTGCCGCAGTGCTGGCCGTAACGTGCGTGATGAGCGTCTGCTCGCCCATAAGGTTTGAGCGGCAGCAGGCCGGACGCGAACAGGCTGTGAAAGAGCGCCTCATAAAGATAAGGTATGCCGAAGAAAAATACCGCAAGGCAAACGGTGTTTACAGCGGAAGTTTCGACATACTGGTTAAAGAAGGCTATCTGGCCGACTCGCTGCAGTATATACCATACACGGAGAAAAAGAAATTCGACCTGACGGCAACAACGCAGATAGGCAAGTCGGGCAGACAGATACCGCTGATGGAATGTGGAGCGATGTATAACGACTATCTGTCGGGACTCGACGAAAACAGCATAGCCAACCTCATTGAGGAGGCAAACAACGCCGGAAGATACCCCGGACTAAAAATTGGAGATATAACCACACCTAATGACAATGCAGGAAACTGGGAATAACATAATAACAAAGAAACCGAGGCTTACCATACGCATAGGCAAGCACTCGCTGTCGTTCTCTGCACTGAGCGCAGAAGCTGCTGAAGGAATAACGTTTGAGCCTTACACCGTAAGAAGCGGCATATCCATGGCGGCAAATCTCAGAGAGGCGTTCAGGGAAATCGACCTTCTGCACAGCGGATGGCAAAGGGCAATGGTGCTGCTCGATTCGCCCGTGATAATGATTCCTATTGACGAATTTAACGAGAACCAGAAAGATATGCTCTATCACTATGCCATCACCGGACATGAGGGCGAAGTGGTTATGTCGAGCGTGCTGCCGTCGCTTAATGCCGTGGCAGTGTATTCGATAAACAAAGACCTCAAACTGGTTATCGACGACCACTTCAGCGACGTAAGGTTTGCGCACGTGTGCGAATCGGTGTGGAATCATCTTTATCGCCGCAGTTTCACGGGTATAAGGCAGAAGCTTTATGCGTATTTTCACGACAAGAAACTCGATGTGTTCAGCTTTCAGCAAAACAGGTTTAAGTTTACAAACAGCTTTGACACCGACCTTGCTCCCGATGCCGTCTATTTTATCCTCAATGTATGGAAACAGCTCTCATTTGACAATAAGCGCGACGAGCTGCATCTTGTAGGCGAACTGCCCGACAGGGACACGCTGACGAAAGAACTGCACACGTTTATCCAAAACGTATATGTAATCAATCCGAAGGCAGAATTTAACCGTGCCCCGATAACGGCAATAAAGAACATTCCTTACGACTTGATAACCAACTTCGTAAAGAGCGTTTAAGATTACGGCAAGCCTCAACCGAAAAAATACAATAACATTAGGATTAAACTGAAATGAGAATAATTACAGGAATATATAAAGGACGCCACTTTGACATACCGCGCACGTTTAAGGCAAGACCGACAACCGACTTTGCCAAGGAGAACATATTCAACGTGCTTAACGGATATATCGACCTTGAAGGAGCCACTGCGCTCGACCTGTTTTCAGGCACGGGCAGCATATCGCTCGAAATGCTGTCGAGGGGATGTCAGAGCGTGATAAGCGTTGAAGCCGACCGCGACCATCATGCCTTCATAAAGCAATGTCTTAAAAAGCTGGAAACAGACAAATGTATCGCCCTGCGCGGCGACGTGTTCCGCTTTATAAAGAGCTGTCACCAGCAGTTCGACTTCATCTTTGCCGATCCTCCCTACGCTCTTCCCGAGTTGCCCACTTTGCCCAAACTAATACTTGAGCGCGGACTGCTGAAGCCCGACGGTATATTTGTGTTTGAACACGGCAAGAACAACAGCTTTGAGGATGTGCCCGGATTTATAGAGCACCGCGCTTACGGCAGCGTCAACTTCAGTATCTTCTCTAACAGAGAATCTAAAAGCGAGGATGAGTAAACGATGTTCGGCTTAAGCCTGTTATTATTTGCATTTCTGTTGAAAGTAATACACGACTGCCATAGGTAAAAAGGTGGCGGATTATAATTGCTAATCCAAAAGCAATTACGGCTGAAGCCAATAATAAAACACTATAAATACAATACAAAAGACGGCAAACTGCATTGCAAAAGGCATGCTTTTGCATCCTAAAACATGGCCTTTTACAATACCAAAGCATAGCTTTTGTGTGGATAAGTTATTCTATTAATACGTAATACAGCAAAAAAAGTTTTATTAAAAACTCGTCACTCATCACAAAGCCGCTTAATCAACTAATAATCAAGACGTTACTTTGTGATGAGTTTAATTTGCGACTCATCACATTAAGATCGACCAAAATCAGAAAAAGGGAATAAAGACTATAGCGTGATGAGTTAGATCTGCAACTCATCACGCCATAACGCATTGTGTTTCAACTCATTACAGACAAATGTGATGAGTGACGAGTTTTTAAGAAAATATTTTTTAGATTACATTTAGTAAAAATCTGCGAATACAAAAAATATTTATCAGCAATAGTATGATAATGCTTTAATGGTAAAAAAATAATTATACATAAAAAAGAAAAAGGCTTCCTACACACAGCAGGAAACCTTTTCTTTATAATAAACCCAGAATAAAAATTATCTCTTTACAAACTTGACAGAATGTTTCTGTCCGTTCTGAGTGTAAATCAATACATATGCGCCATTGGCAACATCAGATAAGTTAAGAGTGCCTGAAACAACACCACATTTACGTACAAGTGAACCTGAAACTGTATATACACATACGTTGCTTAAAGGCTGTGATGTGTAGAGCGTGTTACCGTCAAAACTTACTGAAGCTTCGCTCTCAACGCCATTAATGCCTGTTGAGCCCTTGGCAACAATATTCAGCTTGCTCCAGTTTGCATCAGATGCAAATAAGTCATAAACATTTTCATCAACCGTAAGAGTGATTGCCTTAAGATCAGAAATGCCGTCAAACATATCAGAATAGAATATAGGAGCACTGTCTTTTGTATAGCTTGTCCAGTCGATGTTTGTTAAAGCCGTACATTCACCAAACGTAGCAGATGCAAATGCTATTTCTTCAGGCAGTACGACATCTGTCAGAGCTGTACAATTCTTGAATGTGCTGGCCATGCTGCTTACTCCTGTAAGAGAATTTGAACTGACAAAATTAACCTTTGTAAGAGATGTGCAGCCCATAAATGCGCTGTTAAGAGTTGTCAAACCAGAACAATTCTGCAAATCAATATCAGAAAGTTTCTCGCAGTTCATAAACGCATTAGTGAAATTGTTGAAATTAGCAGCCTCGCTTGCAGCCGGCATAACCACTTTCCCCAAAGCCTTACAATTTACAAACACACCATTCTTTGACAAGCCGCCCTGAACATAGAGATCGGTACCATTCTCAATAAGAGCCTCAGACATATCAACAGAAACAAGTGTTGAATTAGATGCACCGAAAGCTGTTGTTCCTATAGCCTGTGCCAACTCGGTAAATTTGTCAGTATTCCATGTTCCTGTCAGTTTAATTTCAACAGCGCTTTTAAGGTCGCTCGGAATGTCGTCAGAAGCAACCGTTACAACATCCTCATCACCTGCACCAGGTGTTGCACCACCAGGGCAAGCTATCTCGATAGGCTTCTTCTGATAACTTGTCTGCAACTGCTCTTTCTCTGTTCCGTCACCTAACTGTCCGCCTTTATTTCGTCCCCATGCATAAAGTTTACCGTCAGTTGTAAGAACAAAAGAATAGTTTTGTCCAGACTCAAGCATTGTGTATGTCAATCCTTCGGGAAGCAAAGGTTTTACTGGCTCTGCAGAGAACGGCATTTCATCTGAAGAAGAAGTTGCCGTCAGTAATTTGCCATTGCCGTCACCCAAAGCACCATCACTGTTACTGCCCAAGGCATAAATTGATGTTATAATTCCATCTTTACCGACACCCACGGTTGTTACATTTTCACAACCAGAAATAGAAATCACTCCAACCGGAATTGTAGGTACTTGAGTAAATACGTTATAACTTGTTACCAACTCTTCATCTGACTGATTAAAGCCAAGCAAATTAGAATAATTATCACCTGCAGCCCATAAAGTTCCATCAGCCTTTACAGCATAAGAACGGTTGTCTATAGCCTTGACATAAACCCAGTCGTTGTCAGTTCCAATCTGTGTAGGAGAAGATTGGCTCGACGAGTTGCCTAAACCCAACTGACCTGAATTATTTCCACCCCAGCCCCACAGCGTACCATCTTTTTTAAGAGCCAAGCAATGTGAACTTCCTAAAGAAAGCTGCTTCCAATCATTATCCGTTCCTATCTGAACAGGAGTTATACGTGCAGTTCTGTCTTCTAAACCAAGTTGATAACTGGTATTGTCGCCCCAGCCCCATATTGTGCCGTCCGACTTCAGGCCAATAGCACTGTAGCCCCAGAAACGGCAAGCCGTAACATCAACCCAATCATTATCGGTACCAATTCGTACAAGTTCTTTATGGTCAACTCCGTCACCTGTTCCCTGAACACCACTTTCAGATGTTCCTACAGCCCATAAAGAACCGTCTTCCTTAATAAAGAAAGCATAAGCCTTAGCACCCACAGCCTTTTTCCAGTCGGTGTCTGTACCTACACACTGCCACTCGGCTGTTCTCTCCGATACGGCAGGTACGCCAAGCTGACCTTTCTCGTTCCATCCGCAACTCCATAGTGTTCCGTCATCACGAATAGCATAAGTTGTGGCATCTCCCGTAGAAACAGATTTCCATACATGCTCCTGTGCACTAACCGATGTAGCCAAGGCTAATAGCCCCGCAGCTACAAATGAACGTGTAATTTTCTTCATAAGCATAAATTTATTTTATAAAAAGCGAACACACAAGTGTTCTTAAATACAGAAAATCAATTATTTAACCAAGACTTTTTTAACGTCAATGCTCTTTCCGCCACATAATATTTGAACAAAATAAATTCCTGCGCAAGGCACTTTAATGCTTGCACTATTGCCATTGACATCACATTTGGCAATCTTCATACCGCAAGAATTAACAACACTAACAGAAGTAGCCTTATCATTGCTTACCGTCAGGTTAAGACCGTTAGATGAAATTATTGTCTCACTGCCGTTAATAGTTTCAAACTGAATATCAGTAGCATCCCCATCCTTGTTGTCAATAATCGGGCAAATCATAAATGACGAACCTGGATTTGCACCAAAATAATTTATCGGCATGTTATATCCCATACCATTATAATTGACAAAAGAATTGTGAGCCAACATATTTGTCATCTGATCTTGATCTATATCCTGTCCCATTACTTCCGTCAACATTACAATATCAGATTTTGAAGGATCGTCGCCAAAACCCTCTACTGTAACAAAGAACAATGGTTTATCCCATATTTGCAGTGGCTGTTCAAAACGGAATTCACCAACAGCAACGTTCTTTATAGAGAACTCGCCATCGTAAGCATCACGTATCTCACTGACAGGAAGTTCTACCACCTCCAATGGCAATCCCGTAAGTTCCATTCCACCTTCTGTCTCCATCGGATACCACACTTGGAGCAGCAACTTTGCACCTTCAGGATATTTCGTTGGCTTAAAGGCAAAATACACATTGACACCGGTTATATGGGCATTGCTGTGAGCAGTCATAAACAAATTGCCGTAACCTTTCAAGCCGGCATTGTTTGTACCACCCAAATAGCCTGCCGTACCGCCGTTTAATGGAAGATAGCCAAGCTGATATGTTTCATTCCATTTTCTGCAGTTTGCCGTTGTAATTTCCGCTTTTCCACTGACAAGGATTTCTCCGTCAGCCTGGTATGTACTTTTATCACCTGAAGCAGAAACTGTTTCAAGAGATGGAAACATATAATGTCCAAGCTGTGTGTACGTAGCAGTGGCTGTAGCCGTAGTTGACGTTTCTTCTGACGTACCTGGCATAACCCAACTATAAGATGAAGCATCACTTACATTACTTATATATGTAACAGGCTTTCCTGACGGAGCCCATAAAAAATAATTCTTGTTGGTAAGGCGGTTAGGAGAGAGATAGTTGCATACAGGCTCATTTTCAGACGAGAATGTACCCAAGCAGCTCAATCCTTGTGGATAAGCATAAGCAGCCTGTTTTTCGACACGCGTAACAGGACTATCACCTTGAAATACTGATAGTACAGGCTTATCTGCCTTTGGCAACGAAAAGCTAATGACACCGTTATCCGCTGCAGAAAAAACAGTCGGAGCAAATAAGCATGACAAAATAATAAATTGTACTCTTTTCATAATAAAAGAAGGTTTATTTAAGAGATAACTAAATTTAAGATTATTGTCAAATACAAAAAATATGCATCGTTATGACAAGTAAACTATTTTAGTTAACTTAAGATGTTTTAATTCGGATTTTACATCTCATTCTGAATTAGTTGAGATATTTATCACCGTACACCTGTCAAGAGTCAGATTAAAAGTAAAAGCCTGTAAGACATTTACTTTCAATTAAAACATAAAATTCACATTCATACAGAAATGATATGAGTCAACATTTATTCACACCATTGTATCCTTTAAAAGTATAACATGGCGCAACACTAAAATCTAATACAAAAGTGGAGGATAAAATCTGTAACAACATTATTCTACTCATACTATTTTAAGTTTTATGTTGCTTATTATACTCCCAAAATTCAGCGTTAATACAATGATTAAATTAATGGAAATAAAAAAGGCATGGGAGTTTCTACTTCTCGCCCATCCCTGTTCTCAGGCCTTCGCATTGCCTCAACTCAAGGATAAGCAACGCAGCCAGCCCACGCCAAGTGGAATTATACATACAACAATACAGCCATATTAAAAACTATATAGCTATCATTGGGATATAATTCACCCACGCAGACGTTCCGTTGCATTACTTCTGTGAGTTGATTCAAAGTTTGCGAAGTTTTGAGAACACAGAATTAACGTTCGTAAACGCCTTTTCGAAGCCTGCATTTTATTGCAAAGACTTCTATCCATCGATGTCTATGACCCCGCCTTGTTCCCATGGAACTGGCATCGTCGGAAGCAAAAGTAATAATAATCTATTAAATAAAAAATATTTTTGCCTATTTTTTCTTACTCAAATAATTTATTTTTCTTTTTATAATAAATTATTTAAGACAAATCCTAACAAATTTAACTTTACCTATCATCGTCTGTTTTTGTTTTTAATTCAAAATATATCAACAATTATACATTATGATGAAAAACGTGGTCATTTTATCATGCTCCACAATAAACTAATAATCTACAGAAAATAGACACACATAAAAGCCACAACTGTATTTACATCAGCGGCGAGAATACACGCATCAGCGACTCCAGCAGACGATGGGGCAACGACAGGCGACGGGTGCTCATATAATCTTCATAGTCAATGCAGTCTTTCATGTCGTCCATGAAAATCGACTTGATGCGCAGGGCCATGTCGTCGTCATAAATAAAGGCGTTGACTTCAAAATTGTTGTCAAAGCTGCGAAAATCGATATTTGTCGAACCGCATGTTGACAGGCTGTCGTCACTGACCAGCAACTTTGAATGATTGAAACCGGGCTTATACAGATAAACCTTAACACCGGCATCGACACTCTCCTGAATATAAGAGCGGCTTGCCCACTCGACAAACTTTGCATCAGAATGAAGCGGCACCATCAGTCTTACGTCTACTCCGGCAAGCGCGGCTGTGCGCATGGCGAAAAGCACCGGCTCGGTAGGCAAGAAGTAAGGCGTTTCCATATAGACATATTTCTTTGCCTCAAGCAATATGCGCACATATCCCTGCATCATCTCAGGCCACGGACTGATAGGACTGCTCGTAACTATCTGCATTATGCAGTCATTAGGCTTTACATCGTCGTGAGCAGGATAATAGCAACGGTTACTTATGAGCGTGCGGTCGACAAAATACCAGTCGACAAGAAAGGCACGCTGTATGCCGTATACGGCGCCGCCCCTTATGCGCATGTGAGTGTCGCGCCAGGCTTGTCCGTTGCGCCCTTTCACATATCTCAGAGCTATGTTCATGCCGCCGATATAGCCCACCTTGCCGTCAATTACGCACAGCTTGCGGTGATTGCGGTAGTTGACCTTGCTGGTAAACGCAGGAAACTTTACGGGCATGAAGGCATGTACGTCGATGCCTGCGTTGCGCATACGCTCAAAAAAGGCATTGGGAACATTCCAACAACCCACGTCGTCATATATGAAACGAACCTCAACCCCCTCTTTAGCCTTGTCGATAAGCGCATCTGAAATAAGATAGCCAAGCGGGTCGTCGCATATAATATAAGATTCAAGATGTATGTGATGACGGGCTTTGGCTATGTCGCGCAGCAAGGCGTGAAAGAAACCATAGCCGTCGGTATAAATGTCAATTTCGTTGCTTTTAAACGGCAACGCCCAGTTCTGACTGGTAAACAGCTT
>OGYL01001593.1_pt1 | contig 17251 bp, 15 predicted proteins | sample 1576541 | NCBI WGS metagenome assembly OGYL01 (sample SAMEA3541551, study PRJEB24748) | human gut metagenome | biome: human gut; feature: human-associated habitat; material: faeces | place: China | collected 2012 | reverse complement strand
CTGGGGGCACTGTCGGTTTCACCACACGAAGAACAACTGGGGCAATCTTGTAGGCTTTGTCTTGGCAATAGCCCAGATTGTCATCATTATTTATGGCAGCACCATAGGCTTCAGAAGACTCGACATCCGTCACGAGGACTTTTATTCTCCTGACGTTCCGGCTGAGTTCGACGGCTATCGCATCGTGCAGTTCAGCGATGCTCATTTAGGCACTTACCGCGGTTCTTCGTCAAAGGTTCTCAAAAGGATTATTGGCAGCATTAACGCCCAAAAGCCTGATTTGATTGTGTTTACGGGCGATCTTCAGAACATGGCGCCCGATGAGTTGTATGATTTCATACCTCTTCTAAGCAGTCTTTATGCCAAAGACGGCGTATGTTCCATCCTCGGCAATCATGATTACTCTGATTATATTAAGGCCGACGACGTGACAAAAGTGGCAAACGAGCGTGAGCTTATCAGTCGTGAGCGTGAGTTTGGTTGGTCGTTGCTGCTTAACGACAATAAGACAATAAAGCGCGGCAACGACTCAATAATTGTTGCAGGTCTTGAGAACGACGGTCGCAAGGGTGAGCCTAAGCGCGCCGACATTGGCAAGGCATTATCCGGTGTTGACAGCCGTAACTTTGTACTCATGCTTGCTCACGACCCGCGTTTGTGGCGTAGGGACATTCTGCCTAACAGTAGGGCACAGCTTACTTTAAGCGGACACACTCACGCCATGCAGTTTGAAATCTTCGGTTGGTCGCCTGCGTCATTGATGTACGACGAGTGGGGCGGCATGTATTACGAAGGCAACCGTGCCCTTAACGTGTCAGTAGGCATGGGCGGCTTCATCCCCTTCCGTATAGGCGCAAGCCACGAGATAGTGGTTATTACGTTGCACAGAAAGTAAAATTGTTTTATAGGAGTTAAGGAGTTATGTAGTTAAGGAGTTAAGACAATAGCCAACGTAGTGCGTGTTTAAGTGAAAAGCAGGCGCAGAGTGCAAGTAAAAATTAAACAACGCTTCTATACAATCTGTGGCTGACAATAACCCACAATGCATTTGACTTTAACTACTTTAACTCCTCTAACTACTTTAACTCCCGACTAGAATCCACAAGACTATTGTCTTTTTTCGCTATGCTCAAGGAACTTCTCCTTAACTACATAACTCCTTAACTCCTAAAGAGAAACCTTACTGATTCGGATTCTTCACAAATCCTTGATATTTCGGAGTCAGTCCTGCCATTATTTCGTCGTAGCTTATTTTCATACGTTTGTTTATGTCCTCAGCGCCCTGTCCTTCGGGATAGATAGGCTTGTGGATAGTCAGCGTCAGCGGATGCCATTTCACCCAGTACCATTTGTTTGTCCTTGGCAGCACGTCGAAAGATCCGTTGATTGTCAGCGGAACTACCGGCAACTGTAGCTCGTCGGCAAGCATGAAGGCGCCACGCTTGAACACACCCATGTGACCGGTGAACGTGCGCGAGCCTTCGGGGAACACTACAACGCTCATACCGTCTTTCAGCGTGTGGCGTGCCTTGTCGTATGTCTCCTTAACCTTGCTCGGGCCGCGCTTGTCTACAAATATCTGGTGAGACATCTCACAGGCAAAGCCTACAAGAGGAATCTTGCGCAACTGGTGCTTCATCATCCATTTGAAGTTGCGTCCCAGATGACCGAATATCAGAAATATGTCGAACGAGCCTTGATGGTTGCTGACAAACACATACGACTCGTTGTCCTTCAGGTTCTCGCGTCCTACAACCTTTACAGGCAGAAGCAGCACTTTAAGTATGGCTGCTGCCCACAGCTTAGGAGGATAATAACCCCAGAAATGGCCGTTGCCAAGCACACATCCCACGCTCGTGGTGAGCGATGTCAGAATGGTTAGCACGAGGATTATCGGCAGCGCGATGCATATTTGATAAATTCGGTAGATGTATTTCATTGTTTGTTGTTTTATTGCTTTTTCGTTAGAATAATATTTTGGGTTAACCGGTCTGTTCCCATTATGCCTGTCATAGACACTCATGTCCTTGTCGGGCATTTTCCTTTTATTTGTCGGCCACAAGTAAGTTTGTGTTACTGAATATTCTTTCCGCATATTGCCGGTGTGGCTCGGCGCGTTTTGTCGTGCAGTAAGGTCGGTATAATATTGCAGTCCGGCGGCAGCCGGACTGCCTTTGGTTTCTTTTGTCAGTCTTTAATCTTAGGATATTTGCGTGTCCATCCGTCCCAGCGCAGGCGCATCACTCCGAAGAATGCCTCGCCGAATATGCCGCCGCTCATCTTAGACACACCCTCACGACGGTTGACAAATATCACGGGCACTTCCTTAATCTTGAAGCCAATCTTATAAGCCGTGTATTTCATCTCAATCTGGAAGGCATAGCCCTTGAATCTTATCTTGTCAAGCTCGATGGTCTCAAGCACGCGGCGCTTGTAGCATTTAAATCCGGCAGTGGTGTCGTGAACCTTGAATCCAGTTACAAACCTTACATACTGCGATGCGAAATAGCTCATCAGCACACGGCCTATAGGCCAGTTGACAACGTTCACTCCGCTCACATAGCGCGAGCCTATGGCAACGTCGTAGCCCTCGTCGTGGCAAGCCGAATAGAGGCGCGGCAGGTCGTTAGGGTCGTGACTGAAGTCGGCGTCCATCTCGAATATGTAGTCATATCCTTGCTGCAGTGCCCATTTGAAGCCGGTGATATATGCCGTGCCCAAGCCCAATTTGCCGCTGCGCTCTATAATAAACAGACGGTCGGCAAACTCGTTGTCGATCAGTCGGTGAACTATAGCCGCGGTGCCGTCGGGCGAGCCGTCGTCTATCACGAGAATATTAAAACATTTCTCAAGTGAGAACACCGCCCTGATAATCTTCTCGATGTTCTCTTTCTCGTTATACGTAGGTATAATGACTATGCTGTCGCTTTTGTTCATGGCCTGAATGTCTTTTTGTTTATGCGTGCTATATTTGTCTTGTCTCCCTTTGGCAGTAGCCGTAAAAGAGCCTTCAACGTTGTTGTCTATTTGTTCAGATAACGCTGCCCCGGTCAGTCCGTATGTAGTTCCTCTCATTCCGTCAGCCCCGGATGCCGCTTATCTTATGTGCAAAGATAATGCAATTTGGCATAACTACAAAATAAAAATTTGCCAACTGAGCCATAAATTTTCGTCCATACCTTTGTTAAATGTTATTTTTCAGTCAAAATGCCTTATTCCGTCACATTCCCAACACCATTATTTCATGTCTTTTCATCAATCTTTTTTATAAAATTATACGTGCTCCAATGACTGATTCCGTCTGAAAAATTTACATATCAAACAGAAGTCCCGAAAAACCGTAAGCATTTTCGTATATTTATATTTCACATTAAATATTTTCATCTTGATATTTAGATATCCATTAACCAAAAATCTTACATTCTATTTCAAACTGTTAATGGCTGAGTTACGCCTCGTAACTCGGCCACTTTTGCATCAAAAGTCATAGGTTTTTTATGCGTAAGTCATAGGGTTATTTCGGGGTAATAAGCAAGAATAAAGCAAAAAGAATTTTTTGAATCTGTTGAGGGTGTTGGATTATGGAATTGAATAATAAAATTATAATTTATCATACCGCCAATGTGCAGACTACTGTGGATGTCAGGATGCTGGGAGATACAGTGGGGCTTTCATGGGCGCATAGGGCAGAACTGTTTCAAAAGGACAGAACCGTTATAGGACGCCATATTAGCAATATTTATAAGGAACATGAATTAGAGCGTGAGACCACATGTGCAAATTTTGCACATACCAAGAATTATGGTCGTAGAGAGGGATTTACGCAAACTAAGAATATTGTGTTATACAACTTGGACGTCATCATTTCCGTGGGCTATCGTGTAAAAAGTCAGCGTGGCACGCAGTTCCGTATTTGGGCAAACAAGGTGCTGAAAGAATATTTAATTAAAGGCTATGCCGTCAATAAAGCCCTGACAGAACAACGCTATATGGAGCTGAAGCAGCTTGTTACCTTATTGGGCAGAGTATAGCTGCAACTCTCTTCTTATGGTTTATGGCAGGTAACGGCATTCTCTATAATCCTGACGGCACGAAGCGCATTGCCGACAACACTCTTGTTGCCCTTACGCTGATGATAGCCGAAAGCCACACAGAAGAAAAGGACGTGATGGTGAAAGTAGTTGTAAACCTGATTAACAAGAACAATTATGAGTAAGACGAATTACAAACGATTGGGCGGATTATATCCGCGAAGTGGAGAATAAGGAATCGGGATTTGAAGGTGACGAAACTATTAGGTGTCAGTATCTCTAAAGAGTTTATGACTTCCATAGCAAATACCATATAGGAACGGAAAGATTATTTCTTTATATACGGCTGCTTGTTTAGCAAATCCAACGCTTTTACTTCTAAACTGTTAATGACTGAGTTTTTGCCTCGTAATTCGGCCACTTTTGCATCAAAAGTCATAGGTTTTTTATGCGTAAGTCATAGGGCTATTTGGAGGAATATTTATTATTACGCTTTTACAATAAAATAAATAGTAAGAAAAAGCTTTATTTTAATATATATTTGATATTTTTGTAATCTAAATAAAGATTTCAATGTTAATTTACGAATTTTATGAGTTTTAGACTGAAAAAATTAGCTTTATACAAGCACCCTATTTTAGGCTCAACATCATTAATCTTTTGTAATGACGATATACTAGAATTTAATGATGAGATTTATAATACTGTTATCATAGGTGCAAATGGAATAGGAAAAAGTTATATTTTAAAAGCTATTATTGATATTTTTAATTTTATACACCTTAGATTATTAGATTTAAATGATTCCAATAATCTATCTTATAAATTTAAACTAACATATTATATCAATGGAGATAAATGTGTTTTATCCTCTATGCCCAAAGATATGGAGGTGGTTGGAAGAGGAGAACGATACAATGTTTATTATTATTTTAATGATCAACAGACTCCTTTGGTTAAATGTAAATTACCAGTAAGACTTATCGCTAGTTCAATGACTATTAATGATAAATTTAGGGCTAAAAGTGATGACTTTTATAAATACAACGGAATTAGAAATGAAAATAGTCCTAATACAACTGGGACCAGGACTTTAGTTAGAAAAACAGTAAATAGTATTATCTCCTGTATTTCATATAAAAATAAATTCCGAGAAGAACTTAAATGTTTACTTTCCAAGCTTGGATTGCAAGAAAAGATGACCATAAGCTATGGAATGCGTCATAAAGAAGTGTTTCTAAAAAGAAACATTACACCAGATTTATTATCTGATATATTTAATAATAGAGAAAAATATTTCCCATTACGAGAAACCGATATATGGGGGAAAACATTTTTTTTAAAGGTAAAAGAACAATCTGATAAAATCAAAATTATAACTGATTTTCTATCTAGGGTTGCAATTAAAAATTACAAACGAAAAAGATATGTCCTTGAGTATGATATTATTGATAATGATGAGATCATACAAGATGCAGAAGCAATAGAACTGTTATCTAAATTAGATATCTTAACATTTCCTAGTATTAAGGTTTATAAAGATTATGAAAATTATAATTTTATGGATAGTAGTTCTGGCGAAACAAATTTGTTATGTCAATTTATAGGAGTTCTTTCTGCTATTCAAGAAGATAGTTTAGTAATTATAGATGAACCCGAAAATAGTGCTCATCCAAATTGGCAAATCAATTATATTGGATGGCTAAAAGAAATTTTTAGCCAATATAGTAGTTGTCATTTTGTATTAGCTACACATTCTCATTTTATTCTTACTGATTTACAAGAAAATAATTCAACAATAATAGCATTGGAGAAATCTAATGGGAAGTTGGAAAATATTGCAGAAAATCTAAATACATTCTGTTGGTCAGTTGATGATATTTTATACAATGTATTTCATGTAAGAAATACAAGAAATTATGCTTTCGAAACAGATATTTATAAATTGTTAAATCTAGTGTCACGAGGGCAAATTAATACCCCTCTGGCAAGAGACTTAGCTGTAAAACTTTCTCGATATACACTTCCCGGAAATGACCCATTAAAAGTAATACTTGAAAAGATTCAAAAGTCATGTTAAAAGTCAAACCAGTTTCATTTACTGAAGAGGAGCAAAATCTTATAAACAAAATTTATGAGACGGGGAAGTCTGGTCCAGACATGTGGAATGAATCTTCGTTAAAAGCTATTAGAAATAAAATTAGCAGGGTAACACTTACTAATCAACAATGTTATTGTGCCTTTTGTGAAGGTCGATTAGAAGCGGGCACAACAGCTATAGAGCATATTGTACCTAAAGGTAAGCATCGAGAATTTACATATGAGCCAAAGAACCTTGTATCTGCATGTGGTAGATGTAATTCAACACGAATTAAAGGAGGTAAAGAAACACTTATAGGGCCGTTGAATCCAATATATTCACTTAATAGGTTCAAAATTGTTCATCCTATATTAGATGAACCTGATGAACATATTGTATTTAAAGATGAAGATAGAATAATTTTTGATTTAAATAATTGTTCTCAACTTGGAAAGGACACTATCAAATTCTTTAAATTGGAAGAGATAAATGCCACAGAAAAAAGAGCTATGTCAGCATTTATGCGGAAGCAACCATCAGATATGGTGAAATTAGTAGAAGAAATATCAACGTATAAATAATTTACAATTTACTAAACTTTGTAAGTTAATATACTTTTGTTAAGCGGTACACTTCTGTTTCGTAAAAGTGGATTAATCGGTCTTTGAAACAATTGAATTATATATTATACGGACATTTTCAAGAGTTAACGTTTTTGAATTCATACCTTTGTAGTCTAATTCTATAGGTTACAATGAATAGATATCAATACGTTTTATCTCAATTGATCAGCCACTTAGATATAAACCACTTCGACGATCTTGTTCGTAAGTATAATGGCAACTAATATGTAAAGCATTTCTCTTGTTTGAACCAAATACTTGCAATAATGTTTGGACAGCATTCCAATTATGAAAACCTGAGAGACGTTGTGGTTGCATTGGAAACCCACTATTCTAAGTGTAAGTTTCTTGGTATAGGAAGTAAAATGATAGCAAAAACCACGTTTGCATTTGCCAATAAAAATCTTGATTATAGAATATTCGGAGATTTCACTTTTTATATTATATGATGAAGATTGATTGTGGAAAACGTGCGACTAACCTTATGGAAATTTCTGGAAAGAAGTATGCGTTTGATTCAACAATTATCCCGCTATGTCTTGAAACATTCCCATGGGTAAGATTCCTAAGTAATAAAAGAGGAGTGAAGTACCGTGTCTTATATGGCATTGAAGCACAATTCCACAGCAATGTATTCAATCCATTATGAGTCAAATGCTTATTTCAGACTAATGCGAAGCAACGTTCTGCATTGGATGTTGCCAATCTTTATAAGAAAAGATAGTGATTGAGTTGTTTTCAAATGCTCAGACAGAATCTTAAGATAAAGAAATACTGAGACACAACGTAGAATGCTTTTCGCATACAAGTTAGGGTGGATCTTATCACATACTGTCTTGTGGCTGTTGTACAACATGATATGAAATTGAAAAGTTCGACCAATGAAGTCTTGCAGATTCTTAGCATATTATTGTCAGACAAAATTCATTTGCGTGACCTGTTCGGCAAGACTAATTTCAAAGTTCTATATGCCCCCTTGATTCTAGGGCTATTTGATTAATTGTTTTAACTTGTCCCATTTTAATGGACGCTAATGATGGGTTGTATAAAATAATAAATTTATAAATGAATATAAAATAGTTCAGACTTTATATCAAATACAAAACTAAATTATGTAACTTTGCATACGGCAATTAGAAAAGTTTATGAACAGAATAAAAAGAATTTTGGTAAGTCAATGGTATGAATTAAACGAATTTTGCTTATGTAAAATTAATACAATTAATTTGTATGTGGCTAACCTAAAATTTTAATTTACTAGAGTTGTTATTGTCAAATCATAAATAAAACCATACGAAATGACTAAAGATGAGTTTTTTTATCTTCTATCAAAAGAAGTTCAGACATATAAATCATATCTTGAAACAGATCGTCAAGATTGGATCGTAAAGGGGTTTATAGATATAGATAAGAACGTTTATACGATTACAAATGATACTAAAGTCGTTTCTAAAATTATTGAAATACTACTTATTCCTAAATTAGATAAATTTGCCAATGACAATGGTTTAAAATTAGAATTACCATCAAGACAAAATTTTTATCCTGATTTGACTTTTAAAGATAATGAGGGAAATTTATTTGCGGTTGATTTTAAATCTAGTTATTATTCGGGTGATAATGTTAATGGTTTAACGCTAGGTTCATATTGGGGATATTTCCGTGATAGAGATACCATAAAAAATATGGATTATACATATAATTCGTATGTATCTCATCTTGTTTTAGGGATGTTGTATAAACAAAGTGTTGTTGTTGATAATGAAAAGAAAATATATTCTATTGATGAATTATCTGCTATTCATTCTGTTATCGAAAATTTTATATTTTTTGTGCAACCAAAATGGAAAATAGCCAATGATATACCTGGTAGTGGTAATACTAGAAATATTGGTGGTATAACTAATATTCAGAATTTGATAAATGGAAAAGGTCCATTTTCATCCTTAGGTGAAGACATATTTAATGATTATTGGATAGGATATTTTAATAAAACGGATGCAAGAATTGCAGGTATAGGAACTCCAAATTATCATAATTTAAAAACGTATAAAGAATATCTTGAATCTCAATCTGCAAAATTAGATAAACTAAAAAAATAATTATGTCTATAATTATACCTCCAATAAAATCACAAGGGATAAAAACAAAACTTGTACCTTGGATAAATGATGTTATACTTCGTTCTGGAATTGATATTTCAAAGGCAAATTGGATAGAGCCTTTTTTTGGAACTGGAGTTGTTGGCTTTAATTCTCCGCTTAAAGGAAAATTTATAGTTGGAGATACAAATCCTCATATTATAAGTTTTTACAATGGTATATTAAAAAGAGAAATAACGCCAATGAATATGCGTGCATATCTTGAACGTGAATCAAAAATTCTTTCTTCTTCTGATGAAAATGGATATGCATATTATCGGGAAGTTAAGAATCGTTTTAATTGCTTTCACAATTCTTTTGACTTCGTATTTTTATCAAGGGCGGGATTTAATGGCATGATGCGTTTTAATAGAAAAGGAGAATGGAACATCCCTTTTTGTAAAAAACCAAATAGATTTTCACCAGCTTATATAACAAAAATATGTAATCAAGTAAATGCTGTTCAGCAAATTATTACAAATAAAATATGGGAGTTTAATAATCAAGGGTTTATAGAAACAATAAAAAGAGCTCAAAAAGGTGATTTGATTTATTGCGACCCTCCTTATTTTGGTAGATATGTTGATTATTATAATGGATGGACGGAAAAAGATGAACAAGAGTTATTCAATGTTTTATCCGAAACAAAAGCATCTTTTATTCTATCTACATGGCATCACAATGAATTCCGTGATAATGAAATGATCGCGCGTTATTGGAATAGATTTAATATCCTGACACAGGAGCATTTTTATCATAGTGGTGGGCATATAGAAAATAGACATAGTATAATAGAGGCTTTAGTCTTTAATTTTGAATTAACAGAAAAAACTCATCCTAAGTCTCAGCGTACTGTTCAGTATGATTTATTTGAAAGTAAATTTGACAAATATTATAAATGAAGTGACGTCAAGATTGCATATTATCTAGAAAATTGCTTACAAATGTAGTATAAATACGTATGTCAAGAACATTCTCACTGTAACTTATTGGCAGAATATAAGTATGCACTAAATTAATTTCGCCAATGGATAAAGATACTCAAACTAATTCAATGATATAATAGTTATCATATGTCTCGTATTCATTCATTACATATAGAAAATTTCAGAGGAATTAAATCTTTGGATCAAATTTTTCAGATGAAATCTTTCATTTGTCTTATCGGAAGAGGTGATTCAGGAAAAACTAGTATATTGAAAGCAATATCGTATGTTCTTAGCCCTAATTGGAATCTTAGTATTTCCGATTTGGATTTCTATAACGCTGATATTACTCAAAATATTGTTATAGAAGTTGTTGTTGGGGATTTACCTACAGAGTTAATAACTCTTCAAAAATATGGGCAATATATAAATCTATTGGATGAAGATAAAGTTATTTCAGATATAGAAGACCCTAATGCTGATCAAGAAAAAATGGCTTTGCGTGTTAGATTAACTATAGATTCGACCCTTGAGCCTAAATGGGAAGTATGTAGTGGTCGTGATATAGGAAATATTTCTATATCAGCATCAGATAGGGCTAAATTAAATATATTTATGGTATCAGATTATGTTGATAATCATTTCGCATATTCTAAAGGCTCTCCACTTTATTCTTTATTGAGACATGGGCTAACAGATAAGGCATTGACAGATAAAAAAATAGTTGAGGTAGTAAGAAGGTCTTATGATGCGATAAAAGAAGCTAAGACATTTGATGAATTTGAAGAAATAACTGCTAAAGTAAAAGATTCTGCGCAAAAGATAGGTTTGACAATTACAAATCTTAAAACCATGTTAGAGTTTAAAGAAAACGCATATACAGAAAGCAATATCACACTACATAGTGATGATATTCCATATCGTCTTCATGGAAAAGGTTCAAAACGTCTTTTATCTATTGCCATTCAAAAAAGTTTGATAGGAGAAGGTGGAATTATGCTTGTAGATGAAATTGAGCAAGGATTGGAATCTGATAGGGCACGTAATTTAGCACGTCTTTTATCAAAAAATGAATATGGTCAAATATTTATAACAACTCATTCTAAAGATGTAATTGTAGAGCCAGACATATCTTCTGTATATTTGATGCGCAAAGGGGAAAGTAAATTATTTAATCTTCCAAAAGATATCCAAGGGAGTTTACGTGCGCAACCTGCAGCTTTTTTTGCCAAACGTGTTATTTCGTGTGAGGGCGCCACTGAAGAGGGTATAATAAGAGCTATAAGTGACCATCTTCAAGAAAATCGAGGTTATGGATTGGCCGTACAAGGTATTGTCCATATTGATGGTGGAGGCAGTAATAAATTTTATAAAATAGCACAAATATTTAAATCTATTGGCTATGATTGTTTGGTGTTTTGTGATGATGACAATAGAACTGTAGATAAAGATAAGGAAGAGGCTCTCAGAAATGGTGTAGAAATAGTTTTATGTGATAATGGTAAAGCCATAGAACAACAAATCTTCAACGATCTTCCTTGGCAAGGTGTATGCGAATTGTTGGATTATGCTATTGAAGAACATGGGGAAGAGAAAATAATTGTTTCTAATGGTTGGGAAAGTATTGATAAAATAAAAGCATCTTCAAAAGATATTCAAATGAAATTGAGAGAAGAATTAGGCAATAAAGCAAAAAGTAAACAGGCTTGGTATAAATGTATTCATCATGGCGAACAGTTAGGAAAAATAATTATTAAATATATGAGCCAAATGGCTGAAAATTGTACCATAAAAAAAGAATATGAGCAGATAATTAATTGGATTGGTAATGACATTAACTGATTTTCTCGCTGTAAAAAAAGGACTACTTATAGCACCGGCTGGACATGGTAAAACATATACAATCGGAAGTTGCGTTAGATTGTGTCCAGATAATACTGTACAGTTAGTTTTAACTCATACTCATGCAGGAATAGCTTCTTTAAGAAATAAATTTAAAAAACTTGGTATTTCAACCTCCAAGTATAACCTTGAAACAATCTCAGGTTTTGCACAAAAATTAGTCCATGCATATCTTCCAAAAGAAAAAATACCAGAACAAGACTCAAAAGAATATTTTGTTTCTATAATTGAACAGGCAACAACTCTTTTAAGTTTAGTTTCAATACAATTCATTATAAAGAATTCTTTCCAGGGAGTTTTTGTAGATGAATATCAAGATTGTACAATAAATCAACATAATATGATAATGAAATTAGCTGATTTGATGCCAACACATGTCTTTGGTGATGAATTGCAAGGCATATTTTCTTTCGCTGGAAGTAAAATTGAATTTGCAAGAGACTTGGTGGATTTTGATCGTTTTGATTTTCTTACTGAACCTTGGCGATGGAAACTAAATGGAAATTGTGTTAAACTTGGCCAAAAAATTCTTCGAATAAGAAATAATTTATTAACGTCAAGAACATCATTCACTCTTGTTCATGATGAAGAAGCTCATTTTTTTGTTTATGAATATAGTCCATCTGTTGATAAATTACGTTTTGTGTCAAAATGTCTTAAGAAGGTAAAAGATAAAAGTGCTCTTTTAATAACTCCAACTTATAAAGATTCACATACAGGAAGATTAAGAGGTGGCATAACTGATAGGGCAAATATGAGAAAACGAATGGGAATTGAATGTTCGTTTACCTTATTGGAAGCAATTGATGATAAATCATTTTATTCTGTCGCAAGAGATATAGACAATTTAATAAATACAATCTTGCATTCAAGTGTGAAAGTTTGTAATGTTTATGATGTATTGGAAAAATTCACTTTTAATGTTACAGAATTAAAAGAATGGATAAGCCCACAACAAAATCGTATAATACAGAAACACGGAGAAAATGCTGTATTGTCAAAAGAGCTTGATGATTATTGTAGAATATTTTTTTATGAAAATTCTTTGAATAACTTCTATAATATATTCAATTTCTTTTTTACTAAATTACGCCTTCTCCCTAAAAGGCCAGAATTATTACATAGTCTATCGGCTTGTATGAAAAATGCCATTTTGAACAATAATTCTGTGTATGATAATATGGTCGAATATAAGAACCGTATTAGACAAATCGGTAGAAAAGTGGAAGGACGTTGTATTGGAACAACACTACTAACAAAGGGACTTGAATTTGATACAGTTATTATTGTTGATGCTCATTTGTTTTCTGATAAAAAAATTTTTTATGTTGCTATATCACGTGCTTGTAAGAATTTAATAATTCTAACAGCAAGAAAGAATATAACATTAAAATAAAATTTCACATGAATTATGCAAATGTAATAAACATAATATTTAGGATGTACATGATTTTTATTGGATGGTAGTATATGACAATAGATAATTTGCTGAACGTCAATTCTCGTGATGAACTGCGCGAATGGTTGATGCAGAATCATGATAAGGAGCCGGAATGTTGGGTAGTGGTGAAACGTGGAAGACCTGTTGACGACGGCACGTTCTGGTATATAGATGCTGTAGAAGAGGCGATGTGCTTCGGATGGATAGACAGCACGACAAAGAAGCTGGCAGACGGGGTGACGGCACAGAGACTGTGCCCGAGAAAGCCGCGCAGCAACTGGTCGGAACTGAACAAGGAAAGGTGTCGCAGGATGGAACGGCTCGGGCTGATGACCGACGCCGGCAGAGCCGTGTTGCCGGATATGACGGACAAGGGCTTTGTGATAGACGATGATGTAATGAAAGAATTGAAGTCGGACCCTGTAGTGTGGCATAATTTCTGCCGCCTGCCCGAGCTGTATAAGCGTGTGCGCATTGACACCATCCAGATAAAGAAACGTAATTCGGATCTGTTCAGAAAGCGGCTTGACAAATTTATAGAAAACACCCGAAAAGGCAATCTGTATGGTGAATGGAACGATAACTGCAGACTGCTGATGTAATCAGCGTATGTTTCCTTATTAGAGCGTCCAAAAAAGTTCTGCAAAAGGGTATCAAGGCGGCACTATAAAATATTTTCCATTTACACAAAATATTTTATAGTGCCAGAAATGGAAAGTGAAGGTTGAGACAACTCACCTCAACCTTCACAACAAATCTTAATCTTTAATCATTTCTCCTTTCTTACGCCTTTGAATGGCGTACCATCTTGTTTGACACTTATAAAACGTCTCACATTCTTTTTTAGATGACTAGTTTTCAGACAACAATCTGCTTTTGCTTCTGACAATTGTTTCCCTTGGTAGGATAGTACTAAATTTAATTAGACCATAACAGAATCTAAAATTTCTATAACTCGAATTGCTTCAGAAAAACGATTTTTCATATCATTAAATGATAATGTGGAATTAATGCCATGTGCAACATTATTCCTTTCTCTATTTAATACAGAAAAAGATTCTTTTAAACTTTCAGTATTAGGCAATGCAGCAACCGCAGACTTAAAATTTTGTTGTCTATTATCATCAAAGCGCTTTATTGCTTGACAGATATTGTCATAAGTGGGATTCATGGATGCATCTCTTAAATGAAATCCTATAAATTGCCCCAATTGTGGAGAAATATTTTCATAATAATCAGCAATTATTGTTTTATAACAAATTTCTAAAGTTCCGCATATGCGAATTAAAGAGTATTTTGTTAAATACCCTGATAGAGGACTAGTACTTCCTACGCCATTTATTATGCCTGTAATACGAACTAAATCTGCATTACAATCGTCAATGGCATTTTTTGCATTAATATTATTAATCATAATTCCATGCCATATAAATAATGCAAAGCGTAAGAAATACGGGTGCGAATGCTCTCTGTTTTCATGGTGCCTTGCGAAATACTTTCTCTATATGTTGCGTTCTTTAGTAGTTCAAGGCGTTTGTCTGACAGATTTTCTCCTCGATTAATATATCCTCTTCTTTGTGCTATTGAGGTTGCTATCATAATTGAATCAAAAATTGTTGGATATAGTCTACGCCTAATTTTTGATAAATCATTCTGTAAATTAAAGAAAGCTTCTTCTCCCATATGTGTAAAAATAAAATCAATTACAGAATTGAACTCAAGTTCCTTTTCTGTAATAAAATCAGGCGATGCATTCATCTTTGATTGCATATATTTATTTAGCTCTTGTTTTAGACTTATCTTCTTTTTGTCGGAATTATATATTTCAGGTGAATTTAATGCGTAATACCTAAGAATTAATTCTAAATCCAGCATTCTGGAATCTTCTTCTTGCTCACCATACAAGACACGCCATTGCTGATTCTTGTTTACTTTAAATAAAAGAGTATTCAGTTCACCTTGATACACGCAATTACGAATCTCTTGATTATTCAGGGTAGTTCCACTTGTGTTAATTCTTTCAAACACTTGAAACAGTCCAGAATCATCGGATGGATGCTTTTGCTCAAAAACAATTGCATGAATAGTGTAATTCTTAAGTCTTCTTTTATCAGTTTCCGATAATTCTCTGAAGCATTTTCCTCTCCAACGCTCATTGATAAGTTCAGTATTTATCAACTTAAACTCTGAATTGTCACCATGCCATATTCCTTCTTCAATAAAATCATATAAAGTGCGTATCCTTTGGTATCCATCAATAATTAAACGTTTGCCTGACTGTTCGATATTCGCAAGAAATATACTTGGAACTGGAAGTCCAAGTAATAACGATTCTATAAATCTACTTGCCTCTTTTTTCTTCCAAACATATTTTCGTTGTAATTCTGGTTTCTCTATATCACCTTCTTTATATTGTAAAATTAATTCCCTAACAGATGGATCTGCTCCCCATGATGTGATGTTAAACAAGTCATCATTGGAAAATTCTTCATTTTGTTCTTCTGCAATTAAATCAATTCGTTCGTTTCTCATAATTTTTATATTAAGTGTATTTGTTTATATATTTTCAAACAACTCTATTACCTTATGTATCTCTGAATATGCCTTCAAATCTTCATGTGACTCTTGGCATAATTGACACAACTTTTCTGAATTTACCATTGCCCGTTCCAAATCTCCATTCTCTGTCAAGTATTTATAGAGATTGGTGCGTATGAAATATCGCTTTGTCTTTTCATATCCCGGCATGTATTTCTGCAATTCAGGAAGCAGTTGGTCGTAACTTTCATATCGCCGACAAACCACACCGGGCAGGAAGTGAAGTAAGAACCAAAATTCTGTACATGGGTTCGTTTCTACAAACATCACTTTATCGGCATACTTCTTTGCGCTATACTTTTTCTTTGCCCGTTGATACAATTGCATTTCAGAGGGAAACTGAAATAACCTATCCATATCAAACAGGCATACGATGTAATCATATTGTTTGTTCAAATACGATTCAACCAGTTTCAGTATATGCTTGATATCACTATGCTGTGGAAAGTCTGGCGCAACCTTGAAAGGATAACGACACGCCACCCTCAATGAATCAAAATAGAACCACTCGGTTTCTCCTTCGCCTATGATGGCGATACTTTTCGTCACTGTTCGCCTCATATCATTAGTCGTTTAGGTTGATGTATTGACTGCCAAGGAACGGAAGCTTAACTAATTTACCCTGTTTGTAAGCATTATACGGGGAAAGATTCTTGTGCAGGCCTAAAGATGAAAGACGTACTATCTTAGTCTCGCCATATTCGTCTTTATCAGTAAACCATATTGTGTCACGGCGAATGAAATCCTCATTAAGAAGATTGATGTCGTGTGTCGTCAACAACATTTGGGATGTACCTTCGCTGTTTGCTAAAAAGACTTTTATAAAATAAGCCAGCAGTTCATAATGGATGCTTGTTTCTACTTCGTCAATTGATACAAACCGGTTGGTCTTCAACAAGAAGTTCAGAATTACGGCCATTCCTAAAAATCTCATTGTACCATTGGATTCGTATTCTTCAGACAAATCGTATAGTTTGTCGCCAACCTTATGCTTGAAAGTCAATTCAGCATTTGTGATTTTCCCTTTTCTAAGCATTTCAGCTTTTGCCTCATTATCAATAGGGGCATTCTGAATCAGTTGCTCCAATTCCGGAGTAATCAGTTCTTCTTCTTCGTGCAATACAACATCTTCTATGTTGAAATCAGATGCTTTCAGGAAGTTTAATATGAACTTCTTTAAATCTCCTGTTTCGTCTTTATCCAATCGTGATTTTATATATCCCGAAAGCAGCATACCAGGAGCCAATACATCTTTTACCTGTTTGGCAAAGTAATCGTACACATCGTTCAATTTGGTGCGTTCCACATTACTTTTGCCAAATGCGGCAAGCACACTGCAATTATTGATTGTGTTGCCGGAAATCACATCCTGACTCTTCCGTGGCATTTTCAGGTTTACGCCGAAATCTATTGTTGTGGAATCTGTTGTTGCGTCATAACTGCGGCTATATAACTTGGTAGGACGAACAGAGTCGTAAACAATCAATGTTTCGGAATAGATATATTTTG
>OGYL01001592.1_pt1 | contig 17269 bp, 13 predicted proteins | sample 1576541 | NCBI WGS metagenome assembly OGYL01 (sample SAMEA3541551, study PRJEB24748) | human gut metagenome | biome: human gut; feature: human-associated habitat; material: faeces | place: China | collected 2012 | reverse complement strand
CAGCCCCGGCCGCCGCGAGATCGGCCACGGCGCCCTTGCCGAGCGCGCCCTCGTGCCGGTCATCCCGTCTATCGAGGAGTTCCCGTACACGATCCGCCTCGTCTCCGAGGTCCTCGAGTCCAACGGCTCGAGCTCCATGGGCTCCGTCTGCGGCAGCACCCTCTCGCTGATGAACGCCGGCGTGCCCATCAAGCGCCCCGTCTCCGGCGTCGCCATGGGCCTCGTCAAAGAAGGGGATAAGTACACGATCCTCACGGATATCCAGGGCATGGAAGACGCCCTCGGCGATATGGACTTCAAGGTCGCCGGCACGACCGAAGGCATCACCGCCATCCAGATGGACATCAAGGTCGACGGCCTCTCCCGCGAGATCCTGTCCGCCGCCCTGCAGCAGGCCAAGCGCGGCCGCGCCTTCATCCTCGGCAAGATGCTCGAGTGCATCGACAAGCCGGCCGCTGATCTCTCCCCGTACGCACCGCGCGTCGAGACCATCAAGATCAAGGTCGACAAGATCCGCGACGTCATCGGCTCCGGCGGCAAAGTCGTCAAGAAGATCATCGACGAGACCGGCGTCGACATCGACATCCACGAAGACGGCAACATCTTCATCACCTCCAACGATGCCGAGGGCATGAAGAAAGCCAAGCAGATGATCGAGGACATCGTGCGCGAAGTCGAAGTCGGTGAGATCTACACCGGCCGCGTCACCCGCCTGATGAAATTCGGCGCCTTCGTCGAAGCCCTGCCGGGCAAAGAAGGCCTCTGCCACATCTCCCAGCTCGCCAACCACCGCGTCGAGAAAGTCGAAGACGTCGTCCAGGTCGGCGACCAGCTCCAGGTCAAAGTTGTCGAGATTGACGACAAAGGTCGCATCAACCTCAGCCACAAAGCCGTGCTCTAAGTACGTCATAAAAAAGCTTCCCATCTCAGATTGAGACGGGAAGCTTTTTCTAGTATAAGCAACTATCATAGAAATCAAGGCCGGAGCGAAGCAATCGGCCGCCTAACGTTCATGCCTGCAAACGGCCTGGAGCAAAGCAATCAGCCGCGCCACCGCAGAAGCTTAGCCCGAAGACATCCGCTTCGGGGCGTGGGCATGCATTCCGCCTGCAGGAGCGCAGTGACCGCCGCAGGCTGAGCTCCAAGCTGCCGCACCGAAGTCCGGCGATGTCAGAACGCCGCGTCAGGCGGCGAAGCATCTAGATACACTATCCGTAGCATGGGGCTCATTCAACGGAGCGACGAAGCCGGAATGTATGCCCACGCCCTTTGCCAACACTCACTTCTTATACATCTTATTGAGCGGGTTCTCCTTGAAGATATTGCCCTGCTCGATATACCGGTGCACCATCTTCTCCGAGTGGTGCCGCGTCTGCCGCATGATCGTCAGCGCGTCGACGTCGTGCTGCGCCGCGCTCGTCGCGAAGCCCCTGCGCAGGCTGTGGCCTGCGAAGCTCGCCGGATTGAAGCCCGCAAGCGCCGCGTACTTCTTCACGATCAGTGCCACCGACTTGTCCGTGAGTTGCGAGTCCCGGAGCGAATGGCTGCGCGTGAATGGCCTAAAAAGTGGCCCCGTGTGGATGTCCGCGGCTTGCAGCCACGCCTGCACCGCGCGCACCGCGCAGACCTCCGGGTCCGGCGCGTACGGCACCGCGATCTCCGTGCCGCGTCCGAGCTGGTCACTCTTCGACTGCGGCACGAGGATGACGAGCCCCTGCGAGGTAAACGTCAGATGCTCCACCTGTATTGCCACGAGCTCCGAGCGGCGGAACGCCCCCGCAAAGCCAAGGAAGATCAGCGCGCGGTCGCGCAAGGAAACGATGTCATCCCCGAAGCAGTCCGCCAGCACGTAGAGCGTCTCCATGAGGATTGGCGCTTTGCCCTGCTGGAACGTGCCCTTCTCGCGCCGTATCGCCTCCATTGCCGTCCGCACGAGCGCGTCCTTCGCCGGATTGTTCTTGCCCGTGTAGCCGGCCGCCATGTGGTTCTCCGAGATGGCCGTCACGCGGCGCGCCACCGTGTTCGCCTTCGCGTCATCTGCGAGGTCATTGAGGTAGTTGACAATCGTCTCCGGCCGCGCCGGCAGGTCGCGCTCCCCGTGGTAATGGCACCAGTCCGAGAAGTCGCTCCAGTCCGCAGAATACGCCTTGAGCGTGTTGTCCGCCTTCGACTTGCCGAGGCGCGCCTTCGCCTTCTCCGAGAGATGTTCATTTTGCTCGATGCGCTGGTTCTTGACCAGCAGGAAATTCTTCTTTGCCCGCATAGCTGCCCCTTCATCATGTATACCGTATATACCGTAATTTTCTTCTATTATAGGGCAGATTTGTGCTATAATGCAATGCATGAAATCATTCATAGAATCCACGAAAAGGGGGAATCCCCATGTTATCAAGAAAAGAAGCAAGAAAAGAGAAAGGAAACAAGAACGGCATCGGCCATAAGCACCTCGCCGCCGTCGGTGTCGGGCTCTCGTGTCTCGTCGTTGTCCTTGCGGCGCTCCTGCTGACGCAGCGCCATGAGGCGTCGTCGCAGCTCCTGACGCCGCCGCCCGCGGGCCTCAGCGCGACGACGGCCGAGACGCCGCTCTCGTATTCGCCAATCCTGACCTGGAACACGGACGACGAGGCCGTCATGTACGAGATTGAGTTCTTCACCGAACGGCCCGCGCATCTCTCGCCCGCAAAGAATTCCGAGGCCGCCGTCTTCCGCACGCGCAGCGTCTACCAGAACGCCTACAACGCACCCCTGCGCGAATTCGCCGCGGACCAGCTCGGCTCCAAGACCGAGCCGCTCTACTGGCGCGTGCGCGCGATCGACTTCAACGGCACGCCCTACACGCCGTACAGCGACCTCGTGCCGCTCTACACCTCGCCCGACATCCCGCCGATGACGGCGCCCGTACTGACGGCCTCCTACGGCGGCAGGCGAGGGGAGACGCTGCTCTATCCCGTCTACACCTGGATCGGTCAGGCGAATGCCGCGAGCTACGAGGTCGCCATCTACGAGGTGAACCCCGAGGAAGACCCCGCAGCCGAGCCCATCGAGACGCTGCGAAGTGACATGGCCGAGATCTACGACCCGCAGGCCCACTACGGCCCGACGCCGTTCTACTGGTGCGTGCGCGCCTTTGACGGCGAGGGGCAGCCACTCGGCGAGTGGTCGCAGGTGCGCTCCTTCCGCACAGACCCCGCCGACGGGTGGCAGGTCGCCGTGCTCGGCGACAGCATCAGCCACGGCGGCGGCCATTTCTCCTACAGTCCGGCCGTCTTCTCGTTCAGCTGGCTCCATTACCTCGACTTCCCAGCCATCAACCTCTCGCAGAGTGGTGACACGAGCGGCATGACCGCCGAGCGCTTCGACCGCGACGTCCTGCCGTTCCATCCGGCCTACCTCATCATCATGACGGGCAGCAACAGCCTGCGGGCTGGGGAGGATACGGACGCCGTCATCGCCGACCTCGAGTCCATGCGCCAGCGCTGCCTCGAGAATGGCATCCGCCCAATCTTCGCGACGCTGCCGGCCATCAATCCCGACAACATCGACCATGTCTTCCAGGAGCCGACGGCCGACGACTGGCAGGAGCGATTCGATGCCGTCAACGCCTACATCCGCACGCACACCTATATCGACATGGCCACCGCCATCCCGACACAGGACGGCCTTCTGCCGACGCAGTACGCCCTTGACGGACTGCACCCCGACGCCAACGGCAAAGCCCTGATGGGCGCCTATGTCAACAGCGTCTGGCCCGAGGTCAAGGCTGCCGCCGACCAAGAGCTCGAAGAATACGAGAGCACGCTGCAGGATGGTGCAGAGAACGGAGCAGGGGTCTTGTACTGATCCTGCCATCTGTACTATAATAAACATAAAGCGTCAAGCATGAGGGAAAGCATAGGACTTTCCCTCATTTCTTGACCGTATCTTGACGGTACGACTTATGACACTTTGATTCTGGAGGAATCTTTATGCATTTTTCTCATAACCTCATGGCACTGGCTGCTGCCGGTGCCATCCTGCTCGCTCCGGCTACGAGCTTTGCTGATAACGCCGACATCGAGGCCGCGCAGATGGCTGCTACGCCCGTGCAGGCCACGAACGACAGCGCAGCGCAGGTAACGGCCGCAGTCGGCATGTCGAACCCGATGGTCCCCGCCGCGAGCTACAGCGAGATGGCTGAGGCCATCTCCGTCCATCCGCTCTACTTCCCGCTGAGCTCCGGCCTCGAGCTGCAGCAGCGCTTCATCATCGGCGGCACGGTCGCCGACCTTCGCTATGCCTCGCGCTACGGTGCGCCCGAGAAGCGCGCCCAGTTCACCGTGCGCACGGTGGTCGCCGACCCGACTCAGATGACGGCCGAGGCCCTCAGCGGCGTCTACGGTGCCGACTGGAAGGATATGACGATTGGCAGCACCGCCGTCCAGCTGGCCGAAGTCAGCGACTCCTCCTTTGTCGCCTACTGGACGAAGGACGGCGTCTGCTTCTCCGTCGGTGCGGAGAACGTCAATCGCTGGGACTTCCTGCGCCAGGTCCGCGACAACCTCATCGACCTGACCGAGCATTACTATTGATCACATGCGGCAGCACCCCCGATATGCGAGATGGGGGTCTGCCGCTTTTTTCGATACCCTCATACACCCCGGAAATCCAGAAAGGATGATACCATGCAGATCCTCGTCGTAGACGATGAAGCGCCCATCCGCGAACTCCTGAGCTTCAACCTCAAGAAGAGCGGCTATGAAGTCGAGACGGCCACCGACGGTCGGACCGCCCTCCAAAAGGCCCCTGAGGCCGACCTCGTGCTGCTCGACATCATGCTGCCCGAAGTCGACGGCCTCGAAGTCTGCCGCCAGCTCAAGGCCGACCCGCAGACGAGCGGCATCCCCATCATCATGCTGACCGCCAAGGCCGAGGAGATCGACCGCGTGCTCGGCCTCGAGCTCGGCGCCGATGACTACGTCGTCAAGCCCTTCTCCATGCGCGAGCTGCTCGCGCGCGTCAAGGCCGTGCTGCGCCGTTCCACCAAGGACGGCCAGAAGGATAAGTCGCATGAGGAGGCCCTGACCATCGGCGGTCTGCGGCTCGACTTCTCCTCGTATCAGGCATGGCTCCACGACAAGCCCATCGCCCTGACGCCCAAGGAGTACGAGCTCTTGAAGCTCCTCGTCACGAACCCCGGCCGCGCCTTCTCGCGCGACGAGCTGCTCGAGCGCATCTGGGGCTACGAGTACTACGGCGACACCCGCACCGTCGACGTCCACATCCGCCACCTGCGCGCCAAGCTCAAAGACGACCCGACCGTCAGCGACGCCATCGAGACCGTACGCGGCGTCGGCTACCGCTTCGCGCGCCGGCCGGCCTGAGCCTATTTTACGGGTACACCGTCCACATCATCGACAAAGCAGCTGCTCCACTCGAGCAGCTGCTTTTATTTTTGATCAATATTCTCACCGACTGCCTTTGAAAATAGAACAATTGGTGCACCGATGTATATGCTATGGGCAATTCCAACACGCTGAATCAGAACGGTGAAAAGAATGTCCTGACCGATGTATCGATTATGGGCAACAAGAATACCATTGAAAATGGTACGGCTGGTGCCTACACGCAGACCGTGAAGCAGATTGCTGTTGTAGGCAGCGGCAATACGGTCAAGGGCAATACCGATATCAATACTACAACTTGGGGGACGGTGCAGAGAGATACCATCCTCGGCTATGGCAATACCATTGATGCGACGAAGTAGTCGACGCCTGTATCCAATCTCCAGATCCTCGGCAACGATGTGACGGCTACTCTCGGCAACTCCGTCTATCTCGGCACCGGTTCTTCTGCTACGGTGTCTAAGTCGGCAACGGCGGAAGCCATCCAGTTGGCCAAAGACCAGGGCGATACAGAACTCCCAGCTCTACGCTCTGACCCGGCAGATCCGCTTTGGCGGGGACAAATCCACCTTTGCCAAGACTACTGCGGCAGACGATCAGAACGTAGTGGCCCGGGGGTCCAATGAGACCATCTCCATCACGGGCGGCAGTGACGCCGTCACGTCCTCGACTACAGATGGCACGACGACCTATACCGTGGACGCTACCAAGCTCACCGGCAATAACATCGCTGTCGTAGCCGACAAAGATGCCAACGCACTCCATGTCCAGCTGGCCAGCAATCTCAAGGACCTGAACACCGCTCAGTTGGGCTCAGGCAATGGGGAAAGCTATAAAGAAACCATCAAGCTGGACGGCACCGGGACCAGCGATGACCAGATGACATTGGCTAGTGCTGATGGAACCGTAAAGACTACCCTGGATACCACAGGCATCACGATTGCCAATGGTCCGAAATTTACCAGCAGCGGCATTGATGCAGCCAATCAGCAAATCAATCATGTGACAGCCGGTACGGATGATACTGATGCGGCCAATGTGGGACAGGTGAAGGCGGCGGTGAGAACATGGTCAATGCCGGTGTCACCTGGAAGATGGGCAAGGACTCCGGCCACATGCGCACGCAGGCGGCTCAAAAGGCGGTCCCCGTACAGTTCGTAACAGCTCCGACGCAGCCGACTAGCCAGACTGAGGGCACGAAGACGCCGCAGCCGGTCACGGCTGTGACGACGACGGCCAGCGGCCAGCAGGTGCCGATCGTGGCGGCGTATCTGCCATCGGTCGACAATTCAACGCGGGCGGAGAATGACGAGCTCAAGGAGCTCTTGGCACGCCAGACGGCCATCCTCGAGAAGCTCGCGGAGCAGAAGACGGCGGCCGCTCCAGCTGCTGCGGCTGCGCCGGTCAGCGGTGAGGACCTCTTCCCTGATGTGCCGGAGAACCACTGGGCTTACGACTTTGTCGTGAAGGCGGGGGCGCTCAAGGACTGCCGCGTCGAAGACCCGGCGAACAATCCGATGCTCACGCGCAACGACTTCGCCCAGATCCTCTACACGGCGCTCAAGAATGGTGCGATGAAGAACCCTGCACTCAACAAGGACAATGGACTCAACCGTCTTGCAAGTGAGTTCCGAGTTGAGCTCAAGAATGTCAAACGCTAAGCAGATTGCATAAAGACTGGCCCTCGTATGGATTCCTTTGGGGATCCGTACGAGAGCTTTTGCTGTTGCAGGACTTTGGGAGAATAAAAAATCTTTCTGTTCAAAAGAGGATTCCGAACGTATGAGTGCGAATACTACAGGTAAGAGACAATAAGAGTAACGTGTATCTAATAGGAAGACAACCAATACAAATGTATTACAACTGTATAAGGGGGCATTTCTATGCGACTCGAATTCTTAGGTGCGGCTCATACGGTTACGGGTTCCTGCTATCTGCTCGAGACGGGCGAGGACCGCTATCTGATCGACTGCGGCATGTTTCAGGGCTCAAAGCGCATCCGTGAGTACAACTACGAGGAGTTCTCGTTCAATCCGGCGGACATCGACGGCGTGCTCTTGACGCATGCGCATGTCGATCACTGCGGCCTCGTGCCGAAGCTCGTGCGCGAGGGATTCAAGGGGACGGTCTACGCGACGCAGGCGACCTGCGACCTCGCCAAGATCATGCTGCCCGACTCGGCACATATCCAGGAGTCGGACGCTGAGATGCTCAACCGGAAGGGACAGCGCCGCGGCGATGCGCCGGTCGAACCGCTCTACGGCATCAACGACGCGCTCGATGCGCTCAAGCAGTTTTCGCCGGTCCCGTACGACCAGGAGCTGCGTCTGTCGGACAACCTGCGCGTCTTCTTCCGCGATGTGGGCCACATCCTCGGCTCGGCCATCCTCGAAATCTACGTGAAGGAGAACGGCAAGGAGACGAAGCTCGTCTTCTCGGGCGACCTCGGTCAGCCGGGCCAGCCGATCCTGCGCGACCCGACAACCATCCACGGCGCCGACTTCGTCATCACGGAGTCGACGTACGGCGACCGCCTGCACCAGCTCTACGACAAGGAGACGGCGCTCATCGAGATCGTCAATGAGACGATGGACCGCGGTGGCAACCTCATCATCCCGTCGTTCGCCGTCGGCCGCACGCAGACGCTTCTCTACTATTTCTTCCGGCTGCACCGCGAGGGGCGCCTCGATCCGGACATCCCAATCATCATCGATAGTCCGCTGGCCATCAATGCGACGCGCGTCTTCCTCAAGAACTTCCGCGATTTCGACGAGGATGCGCTCAAGGTCTTCGGCAAGAATGGCAAGGTGCCGGATTTTCCGCAGGTCCGTCTCTGTGAGACGGCGGCGGAGTCGCGCGCACTCAACTCGTCGGAAGGCTCGGCCATCATCATCTCGGCTTCGGGCATGGCCGATGCGGGCCGTGTGCTGCATCATCTCAAACACAACCTCTGGCGTCCGGAGTCGACAATCCTGTTCGTCGGCTATCAGGCGGAGGGGTGCCTTGGCCGCCGGCTCATCGACGGTATCACGCGCGTGCGCGTGCTCGGCGAGGAAATCGCGGTCAAGGCGCAGATCAAGAGCCTCGACGGCTTCTCTGCTCATGCCGACGCCAACCAGATCATGAGCTGGCTCGGCGAAATCACGAGCCCGAAGCCCGCGAAGATCTTCATCGTCCACGGCGAAGCGACAGCGCAGGGCGCGCTCAAGAGCCGCATCCAGAAGGAGCTCGGCATCGAGTGCTACGTGCCGTTCCGCGGAGACCTCGCGAAGATCACGGGCCGCACGGCGGAGATCATTCCGTCGAACATCCCGGCGGTCTCGGTCGAGAAGGAGATGGAGGACGTGCTGCGCGACTTCGACTCCGACTACCGTCAGCTGCGCCGCCGCGTCATGCACTATGTCGTGCGCCAGCCGAAGATGATGGAGCCGGTCATCAAGGTCATGAGCAAGGCGCGCAACTACATCCGCAAACTCTTCACGCCGTTCAACATCTGAGCGCGAGCAGATCGTATCGAACATATACCGCAGGAAACGCAAAAGGGCAGAGGGAAATCTTCTCATCTGCCTTGCGTTTCAGTTCAAGATACGATATAATAGCTACAGTCAAATGACACAGTTGAAAAAGGAAAATTGCCTTTTTAAGATGCGTACTGCGATGCGCATAAAGGGAGCCACAAAGTAACGTCATAAGCTTACGTAAAGCCAGGAGCTTTCTTATGCATACGCATAGGGAGCTCCTTTTCTGCATATCAGGGGCTGAAAAAGACAATGGACCATTTCTAGCGGATTCTTTAAGGAGTGATCAACTTGGGGAAAACAAATGTATCCTTACGGGGCAAGAACGTCCTCGGACTCGCTGACTTCTCGGCGGAGGAGATCCGTCTCGTGCTCGAGACGGCCAAGGAAATGAAGAACATCATCCATCGTGACATCAAGAAGGTCCCGACGCTGCGCGGCAAATCCATTGTCACGCTGTTCTACGAGCCGAGCACGCGCACGCGCACGTCGTTCGAGCTCGCCGGCAAGTACCTCGGCGCAGACGTCGTCAACATCACGTCGGGTTCCTCGAGTATCGTCAAGGGCGAGAGCCTGCGCGATACGCTCTACACGATCGAGGCGATGGGCGTCGATGCTATCGTCATGCGCCACAAGGCAGAAGGCGCGGCGGAGTACGCCTCACGCGTCGTGAGCCCGGTCATCATCAACGCGGGTGACGGCGCCCATGCGCATCCGTCGCAGGGTCTCCTGAACCTCTTCACGATTGAGCAGCACAAGGGTCATCTCGAAGGCCTCAAGGTCGCCATCCTCGGCGACGTCCTGCACAGCCGCGTCGCGCGCTCCGATATCTACGGCATGCGCAAGATGGGCATGGAAGTCCACATCGCCGGCCCGAAGACGCTCTTGCCGCGCTTCCTCTACGAGGAGCCGGGCATCGTCGTGCACGAGCGCATCGAGGATGCGATCAAGGACGCGGACGTCATCGAAGTCCTGCGCATCCAGCTCGAGCGCATGAAGGGCGGTCTCTTCCCGACGACGCGCGAATACGCCCGCATCTTCGGCCTCAACAATGAGCGCCTCGCCCTCGCGAAGGACGATGTGCTCGTCCTCCATCCGGGCCCGATGAATAAAGGATGGGAAATCTCACCGTTCGTCGCGTACGGCGACAACTCCGCGATTCAGGAAGAAGTCCAGAATGGCGTAGCAGTCCGCATGGCACTCTTTACCTTGGTTCTGACGGGAGGCAAACAGGAATGAAACTGATACTCAAAGGTGGCCGGGTCATCAATCCGGCAGAGCATTTTGACGAAGTCGCTGATGTGCTGATCGAGGATGGCAAGATTGCAGCCATCGGCAAGGATCTTTCTGCAGAAGGTGCAGAAGTCTACGATGCAGCCGGCAAGATCGTCACGCCGGGCCTCATCGACATGCACACGCATTTCCGCGAGCCAGGCCAGGAGGCCAAAGAGGACTTCGAGTCCGGCTCGAAGGCAGCGGCAGCCGGCGGCTACACGACGGTCGCGACGATGCCGAACACGAAGCCGGTCGTCGACACGGCCGCTCTGGTGCGCAGCCTCGAGAAGCGCGCAGAGGACGTCGCGAAGGTCCACATCCGCATCATCGGTGCGGTCACGAAGGGACAGAAGGGCCAGGAGCTCGCCGAGCTCGGCGACATGGTCGCAGCAGGTGCTGTCGCGTTCTCCGATGACGGCCACTTCGATCCGACGGCCAAGGTCCTCTTGAACGCTTACGACTACCTGCACACGTTCGACAAGGTCATCATCAACCACGAGGAGGAGCCGTCGCTCGTCGAGGACGGCGTCATGAATGAAGGCCATCGCAGCGCGATGCTCGGCATGAAGGGCCGTCCGACGGTCGCCGAGGACATCGCCGTCGCGCGCGACATCCTGCTCGCCGAGTACGCCGGTGCGCGCGTCCACGTCGCCCACATCAGCTCGGGCCGTTCGGTCGAGCTCGTGCGCGAGGCCAAGAAGCACGGCATCCGCGTCACGACGGAGGTCACGCCGCATCACCTGACGATGACGGACGAGTGCGTCAACCTCTACGACAGCTCGACGAAGACAAACCCGCCGCTGCGCTCGCAGAGCGATGTCGACGCGATGGTCGAGGGCCTCAAGGACGGCACGATCGACGCCATCGTCACGGACCATTCTCCGCACGCACAGGAGGAGAAGGACCGCGAGTACATCTACGCTCCGAGCGGCTTCCCGGGCCTCGAGACGGCCATCGGCGTGCTCTTCACGGACCTCTGCAAGACGGGCAAGGTCGACATCCCGACGATCATCGAGAAGATGACGTGGAGCCCGGCTAAGGCGTTCAAACTCGATGCCGGCACGCTCTCCGTCGGCGCGAACGCCGACGTCACGGTCATCGACCCGGACCTTGTTTGGACGGTCGACCCGAAGAAGTTCTACACGAGAGGCAGCCATTCGCCCTTTGTCGGCCGCGAGCTCACGGGCAAGCCGGTCCTGACGATCGTCGATGGCAAGGTCGTCATGAAAGACGGCGTGGTTCTCTGATTAGCGAGGTGTTTTGAGTGAAAGGAAAATTGATCCTGGAAGACGGCAGCGTATTCCACGGGGAACTCTTGAACAATATCAAGGCAACGGGTGAGGTTGTCTTCAATACTGGCATGGTCGGCTATCAGGAAAGCCTGACGGACCCGTCCTACTGCCGCCAGATCCTGACGCTGACCTACCCGATGGTCGGCAACTACGGCATCGCCGACATCTTCATGCAGTCGCGCAAGTCGTTCGTCAATGGCTTCGTCATCGGCGAGCTCTGCGAGCACGGCAGCAACTGGCACTATGAGACGAGCCTCGCGGACTTCTTGACGAAGCAGGGCGTTCCGTGCCTCTACAATGTCGACACGCGCGCCGTCACGCGCAAGATCCGCAACGCCGGCACGATGAAGGGCATTATTGTCCCGGAAGACGCCGCGCAGACGGAGATCGACGAGCTCTTCGCTGTGCCCATCAAGAAGGACGTCGTCATGGAAGTCACGACGCCTGAGGCCTATACGCTCGAGAGCGAGAAGGAAGACGCGCCGTTTGTCGTCGCGATGGACTTCGGCGTCAAGCAGAACATCATCAAGTCGATGCACGACCTCGGCTTCAAGATCACAGTCGTGCCGGCGCACACGACGGCAGAGGAAGTGCTCGCCATGAACCCAGACGGTATCTTCCTCTCGAACGGCCCTGGCGACCCGGCAGACGTGCCGGAGATCGTCGAGGAGGTCAAGAAGCTCATCGGCAAGAAGCCGATCTTTGGCATCTGCCTCGGCCATCAGCTGCTGGCACTCGCGATGGGCGCGAAGACCTACAAGCTCAAGTTCGGCCACCGCGGCACGAACCAGCCGGTCAAGGACCTGCGCACGGGCAATGTCTACATCTCCTCGCAGAACCACGGCTACGCCGTCGACGAGGCATCCCTCAAGGACCTGCCGCTGACGGTCACGCACATCAATGTCAACGATGGTACGGTTGAAGGCATGCGCCACGAGACGCTGCCGATTTTCTCCGTGCAGTATCATCCGGAAGCAGCACCGGGACCGGACGACAATATGTACCTGTTCGACGAGTTCTGGGCAATGCTGAAGAAAGGGGAATGACTCGTGCCAAAGAAAGCGAATCTCAATAAAGTAATGGTCATCGGCTCTGGCCCAATCATCATCGGCCAGGCCGCTGAATTCGACTACGCCGGCTCGCAGGCCTGCCGCGCGCTCAAAGAAGAGGGCCTCGAAGTCGTGCTCGTCAACTCGAACCCGGCGACGATCATGACGGATACGCACATCGCCGACCGCGTCTACATCGAGCCGCTGACGGTCGAGTTCCTCGAGGAGATCATCTCGAAGGAGCGCCCGGACGGCCTGCTCGCGACGCTCGGCGGTCAGGCTGGCCTGAACCTTGCGGTACAGCTCTCGGAGAAGGGCGTACTCGAGAAGTACCATGTCGAGCTGCTCGGCACGCCGCTCAAGGCCATTGAGCGCGCCGAGGACCGCGAGCTCTTCAAGGAGACGATGCAGAAGCTCGGCGAGCCGATCCCCGAGAGCACGATCGTCGAGGATGTGCCGTCGGCTGTGGAGTTTGCCAATGAGATCGGCTACCCGGTCATCGTCCGCCCGGCCTACACGATGGGCGGTACCGGCGGCGGCATCGCCGAGAACGAGGAAGAGCTCGTCGAGATCGTCATCAAGGGCCTGACGTACTCCATGATCGGCCAGGTGCTCATCGAGCGCAGCGTTGCCGGTTGGAAAGAGATCGAGTACGAGGTCATGCGCGACGGCCACGACAACTGCATCACCGTCTGCAACATGGAGAACTTCGACCCGGTCGGCGTCCACACGGGCGACTCCATCGTCGTCGCTCCGTCGCAGACGCTGACGGATCACGAGTACCAGATGCTCCGCAGTGCATCGCTGCGCATCATCCGCGAGCTCGGCATCGAAGGCGGCTGCAACGCGCAGTACGCACTCGACCCGAACAGCAACCGCTACTACGTCATCGAGGTCAACCCGCGCGTCAGCCGCTCCTCGGCACTCGCTTCGAAGGCGACGGGCTACCCGATCGCCAAGGTCTCTGCAAAGATCGCCATCGGCTACACGCTCGATGAGATCACGAACGCCGTCACGCAGAAGACGAAGGCCTGCTTCGAGCCGGCACTCGACTACTGCGTCGTCAAGTTCCCGCGCTGGCCGTTCGACAAGTTCGTCTATGCGGACCGCACGCTCGGCACGCAGATGAAGGCGACGGGCGAGGTCATGAGCATCGACCGCCACTTTGAGGGCGCCATCCTCAAGGCCGTGCGCTCGCTCGAGATCGGCGTGCACCGTCTGCACATGGACAAGATGGACGAGTGGGACGATGCCCGCGTCAAGAAGAACCTCGCGCGCATCAACGACGAGCGCATCTTCGTCATTGCCGAGGCGCTGCGCCGCGGCATCGCGACGATTGACGAGATCCATGCGATCACGAAGATCGACAAGTGGTTCCTCTACAAGATCCAGAACATCACGGCCGTCGAGAACAAGCTCAAGGAAGAAGCCCTGACGCCGAGCCTCATGCTCGAGGCGAAGAACATCGGCCTCGCCGACCGCTCCATCGCCGAAATCACGGGCAAGACGCAGGACGAGATCCGCACGGTCCGCAAGACGATGCACATCCTGCCGCGCTACAAGATGGTCGATACGTGCGCAGCCGAGTTCGAGGCTGCCACGCCGTACTACTACTCGACCTTCCAGGCAGAGGAGGACGAAGTCAAGGTATCCGATGCCCGCAAGGTCATCGTGCTCGGCTCCGGCCCAATCCGCATCGGCCAGGGCGTCGAGTTCGACTACTGCTCGGTCCACTCCGTCTGGGCACTGCGCGAGATGGGCATCGAGGCCATCATCATCAACAACAACCCGGAGACCGTCTCGACGGACTTCGACATCTCCGACCGACTCTACTTCGAGCCGCTGACGACGGAAGATGTGCTCAACATCATCGATAAAGAGAATCCAGAGGGCGTCATCGTCCAGTTCGGCGGCCAGACGGCCATCAACCTCGCCGCATCCCTGCAGAAGGCCGGCGTCAAGGTCTTCGGCACGTCGGTCGACGACATCGACCGCGCGGAGGACCGCGAGCGCTTTGACGAAGTCCTTACGCAGACGCAGATCCCGCGTCCGCAGGGCATCAGCGTCACGAACCTTGACGAGGCCGTCACGGGCGCCGCGAAGATCGGTTATCCAGTCATGGTCCGCCCGTCGTACGTCCTCGGCGGCCGCGCGATGGAGATTGTCTACAATGAGGCCGAGCTGCGCGACTACATGAGCCGCGCTGTCAAGGTCACGCCGGACCATCCGGTCCTCGTCGACCGCTACATGCAGGGCACGGAAGTCGAGGTCGACGGCATCTCCGACGGTGTCGACGTCGTCATCCCGGGCATCATGGAGCACGTCGAGCGCGCCGGTGTCCACTCGGGTGACTCCATCGCCGTCTACCCGCCGCAGACGCTTTCCTCGAAGGTCATCTACACGATCATCGACTACACGAAGCGCCTCGCGCTCTCGCTGCACGTCAAGGGCCTCCTGAACATCCAGTTCGTCGTCGTCGACGGTGAGGTCTACATCATCGAGGTCAACCCGCGCTCCTCGCGCACGGTGCCGTTCCTCTCGAAGGTCACGAACGTCGACATGGTCGGCCTCGCGACGCGCATCGCCATGGGCCATACCTTAAAGGAGCTCGGCTACAAGTCGGGCCTTGTGCCGCCGAAACCGTACGTCGCCGTCAAGGCGCCGGTCTTCTCGTTCGCGAAGATGACGGACGTCGACATCGCGCTCGGACCTGAGATGAAGTCGACGGGCGAGGTCATGGGCATCGACTACCACTACGCACGCGCCCTCTACAAGGCCATCATCGGCTCGGGCATCCACGTCCCGACGAAGGGCTGCATCCTCTTCACGGTTGCCGACAAGGACAAGGAAGAGATGAAGCAGCTCGCCAAGGCCTTCTCGGAGCTCGGCTTCGAGATCTGCGCGACGGAAGGCACGGCCAAGGCCATCCAGTCGATGGGCATCGACGCAGAGGTCGTCGGCAAGGTCCACGAGCGCAGTTCCGACATCATCCAGATGATCAAGAACGGCAAGATCAACATGGTCATCAACACGCTGACGCAGGGCAAGCACTCGGCCAAGGACGGCTTCAAGATCCGCCGCGCGACGGTCGAGCACGGCATCGCCTGCCTGACGTCTCTCGACACGGCTTGGGAAGTCCTGCGCGTGCTCTCCTTCATGCGGGAGCGCCGCCTCGTCTACTCGCTGGCCATCCAAGACTATGTAGGTGGTGGTGATGACCTTGCCTAATCAGCCGAAAAAAATCGTGCGCGATGCGAAGGTCCTCGCTCAGCAGGAGCTCGCGACGGACGTCTTCTTCCTCGTCGTCGAGGCGCCGGAGATTGCGCGCCTCGCGCGGGCCGGCCAGTTCGTGCAGCTGCGCATCCTCTCGGGGGACTTCACGCTGCGCCGCCCCGTCGGCGTGGCCGCGGTCGACGAGAAGAAGGGGAGCATTGCTTTCATCTACCGCGTCGTCGGCAGGGGGACAAAGGCGCTCTCCGAGCTGATGCCCGGCGAAATCGTCAACGTCCTCGGCCCGCTCGGCCATGGCTTCGCGATGCAGTACGAGCATCCGCTGATCGTCGGCGGCGGCATGGGTCTCTCGCCGCTCTTATACTACGCGGCGGTGATGCAGGGCAAGGCCGACGTCCTCATGGGAGGCAAGACGGCCGAAGAGCTCTTCTGGAAGAACCTCTTCGATGACCTCTGCGGCCAGTGCTTCCTAACGACGGATGACGGCTCGCTCGGCACGAAGGGCTTCACGACGACAGTGCTGCCAGAGCTCCTCGAGAAGGGTAGCTACGACGTCGTCGTGACCTGCGGCCCTGAGATCATGATGCGCGGCGTCGCCAAGATCGCCAAAGAGCACGGCATCCCGTGCGAAGTCTCGCTCGAGAAGCGCATGGCCTGCGGCCTCGGCGCCTGCCTCTCGTGCTCCATTGACACGACGGACGGCCAGCGCAAGAAGGTCTGCAAAGACGGCCCCGTCTTCCCGGCAGAGGAGGTGTTTGCATGAGTGACGAACGACTCCACACGAATCTGCTCGGCATCGCCATGCAGACGCCGGTACTGACGGCCTCGGGCACGTTCGGCTTCGGCGAGGAATTCGCCGACTTCGTCGACCTCTCGCGCCTCGGCGGCGTCATGGTCAAGGGCACGACGCTCCTGCCGCGCCGAGGCAACGACGGCGTGCGCATCACGGAGACACCGAAGGGCATGCTCAACTGCATCGGCCTCGAAAATCCGGGCGTCGAGCACGTATGAGGGCAGAACGTTGGTGTACTGTCCTACGGCAGGCATAAAGTCGATTACCTTTGTAATATAAGCTTTGGCTCCTTCGGGTGTTGTGATAGAGTCATCGAAACCTACAGTTACCTGGAAAGTATAGCTGAAACTGCTTGTTCCTTGGGTTGCAGTCAGTATCAGTTCGTATGCGCCTGCACTGGGGAAGATGTATTCCAGCTGTTTGCTGTTGGACAGTGTCTCGCCGTCTAAAGTCCAGGTGTAGGTAACACCTTCGTCGGACACGCTGTTCACTTCAATCTTGAACAATTGGTCGACAACTGCTTTGAATCCAGATTCCGGAACGTTGACGGTAATGTCTGCCTGCTGGAGCACATAGGGTTCCGAGTTGTCGTCGCTGCACGATGTAAGGCTGCCTGATAAAAGGACAGTCGATAAAGCGATCCCCCACAGGGATTTGCTCAATACTTCTTTCTTCATAATACAATTGTTTTTAGGTGAATATATGAGTTTATTGTTTATTCAAATGGCTC
>OGYL01001590.1_pt1 | contig 17289 bp, 11 predicted proteins | sample 1576541 | NCBI WGS metagenome assembly OGYL01 (sample SAMEA3541551, study PRJEB24748) | human gut metagenome | biome: human gut; feature: human-associated habitat; material: faeces | place: China | collected 2012 | reverse complement strand
GAGACAATAAGACTCTGGACCAGATTTATGATTTATTCGCATTAAGAATTATTGTGAATTCTGTAAAGGATTGTTATGCGGCATTAGGTGTTGTGCATGAGCTTTATAACCCAATGCCAGGAAGATTTAAGGATTATATCTCGGTTCCAAAACCTAACATGTATCAATCTTTACACACAACTTTGATAGGACCAAAAGGAACTCCATTCGAGGTACAGATTCGTACTTGGGATATGCATAGAATAGCCGAATATGGTATTGCCGCACACTGGGCCTACAAAGAGGCAAGCTTCATGGGAGGCAAGAAGGCAAATGTAGTAGTAAATCAAGATAAATTATCTTGGCTAAGAGAAACACTTGAATGGCAAAAAGACATGCAAGACCCACAAGAGTTCTTAAATACATTAAAAACTGAATTATTTGAAGATGAGGTTTATGTGTTTACTCCAAAGGGAAAAATTCAAGTATTACCAAGAGGAGCTACACCAATAGATTTTGCTTACAGTATTCACGAAGAAATAGGAAACCATATGACTGGCTGTAAGATAAACAGCAAGATGATGCCTATTGTAACAAAACTAAAAAATGGTGATATTGTAGAGATTATTACATCAGATAAATCTAAAGGACCAAGTAGAGACTGGCTTAAATTTATAAAAAGTAGTACAGCAAAGACTAGAATACAACAATGGTTCAAGAAGAATGAAAGAGTAGAAAACATTGCAAGAGGAAAAGAAGCTTTAGAAAAAGAAGTAAAGAAAATTGGAATGAGCTACCCAGAATTATTTAGACCGGAGTTTGTTGAAGCTGCACTTGAAAGATACAAATATAATAGTGCAGATGACATGTTTGCAAGTGTTGGATTTGGAACAATTACAGCCAATAAAATAGTTTCAAGAGTACTTGAAGAATACAGAAAAGTTCATAAAGAAGAAAATCTAGAAGAAAAAATAGAAGAACTTACAAAGGAAAAGACAAACAGCAAGCCATCAACAAGTGGTGTAATTGTAAAAGGAATAGACAACTGTCTAGTAAAATTATCAAAATGTTGTAACCCAGTACCAGGAGACGAAATTGTTGGATATATTACAAAAGGAAGAGGCGTATCTGTACATAGAAAAGATTGCAAGAACGTAAAGGACTTGGTATCTGAAGAAAACAGAATGATAGATGTTTCGTGGTACACAGACAAACCATCGAGCTATAATGTTGATGTTGTAGTATTTTCAAATGATAGAGATGGATTGCTTGCAGACATAATTGCAACAATAACTGCAGAAAAAACACCTATAATGGCGGTATCATCAAAAGTATCTAAAGAAAGAATAGTATTAACAGAATTAACGCTAGAAGTAAGCAATATAGCACAATTGAACAGCGTTTTAAAAGCAATAAGAAAAGTAGATAGCGTATATGAAGTAAGAAGAAATAAATAAAACATATATGAAAAAATATGACTTGCGTAAAAAACGAAGCCAATGAATAAATAGGAGCAACAGATGATTTTAAAAAGATTAAAAGTACAGACAACTTTGGGAGAAGCAACAAATTGTTACATAGTAGAAGACGAAGAAACAAAGGAAACAATGGTTATAGATCCGGGTGGAGAAGCAGATAAAATTGTAGAAATGCTAGATATATTAGAGGCAAATGTAAAATACATTTATTTAACACATTGCCATGGAGACCACATTGGAGCCGTTTCAGAGGTAAAGAGTAAAAAAGGTGGCAAAATATTAATCCATAGAGACGATGCAGAAGGCTTAGATGACGAAAACATAAATCTAAGCGCCTGCATCAACATGGGAGACATAGAGCTAGAACCAGATTCAAGAGTGGACGACGGAGATTTAATTCATGTTGGAAACCTAGAATTTAGAGTAATACACACTCCAGGACACACAAAAGGTTCTACTTCGTTATATTGTGAAAAGGAAGGATTATTATTTTCGGGAGACACATTATTTAGAGGAACTTGGGGAAGAACAGATTTACCAACCAGTTCGTTCGTACAAATAATAGACTCGATTACAAAAAAATTACTTGTATTACCAGACGAAACAATAGTATATCCGGGGCATGGAAAATCTACATTAATAAAGGAAGAAAAGCCAATTTACCTAGAACTAAAACCTCGACAAGAATGTTAAAATTTTCGCCCAATGGGGACGCCCCTTTTTGGACGAAAAATGAAAGGAGAAGAATATGGGAAAGACAGAACCAAGAACTCTACCTGGTTTTATGGAACTATTGCCAAGTGAGCAAATTCTATTTGATGATATGAAGCAAAAAATTGAAAAATCGTATCAAAAATTTGGATTTTTGCCAATAGATACGCCTATAATTGAATATGCTGAAGTATTGCTTGCAAAAGCTGGTGGAGAAACAGAAAAGCAAATATACAGATTTGAAAAAGGTGATACGGATTTAGCTTTAAGATTTGATTTAACTGTACCACTTGCAAAATATGTAGCAAAAAATTATGGAAATTTAAGTTTTCCATTTAGAAGATATCAAATAGGGAAAGTGTACAGAGGAGAAAAAGCACAAAAGGGAAGATATAGAGAGTTTTATCAATGTGATATAGATATAATTGGAGATGAAACTTTAGACATTATAAATGATGCAGAGCTTCCAGCTGTGATTTATTCGACTTTTAGAACTTTAGGATTTGAAAATTTTACAATAAAAATAAATAACAGAAAAATTTTAAATGGTTTATTTGAAGGGATTGGCCAAAAAGATAAATCTGTAGAAATCTTAAGAATAATCGATAAAATAGACAAAATCGGAGAGCAAGCTGTAAGAAAAGAAATAGCAGAGCTTGGAGTAGGCGAAAAAATAGTAAACACAATAGTAGATTTTATAAGAATAGACGGAAGTGCAGATGAAAAGATAGAAAAGCTTGAAAAAATGGACTTATATAGTGCAAATATTGTGGAAAGCGAGTCTCAAAATACAGATGTTGGTGCAGATAATATGACAAATGCTACATTTACAAGAGGCGTAAATGAGTTAAAAGAAGTAGTTGAAAATATTAGACTATTTGGAGTGCCAGATAAAAACTTCACAGTCGACCTTACAATAGCAAGAGGTTTAGATTACTATACAGGAACTGTATATGAAACATTTTTAAATGAATATAGAGAAATTGGCAGTGTTTGCTCTGGTGGAAGATATGAAAATTTAGCAGAAAACTACACAGACAAGAAACTTCCAGGAGTCGGAGTATCAATAGGTTTAACAAGATTATTCTATAAATTAAATGAACTAAATCTAATAAAGGCAGACAAAAAATCGATTTCTGATATATTAATAGTTCCAATGACGGAAAATAAAAAAGTTCCATTAGAATTAGCAACAAATTTGAGAAATTTAGGTATAAATACAGAAATATATTTAAATAATAAAAAAATAAAAGCAAAAATGAAATATGTAGACAAGCTTGCAATTCCATACGTAATAGTAATTGGTGATGATGAAATTGCAAACAACACAGTAAAAGTAAAAAAGATGGAAACAGGAGAAGAAAAATTAACAGACTTTAATGCAGAAAGCGTTAAAAAAGTGATAAAGGGAGAATAAAAAGATGAAAAATAAAAAAGTTTTAATTGTAATAATAGTATTATTGATTATATTAGCAGTTTGCGGAGGTGCTTTTGCTTATGTGTATTTTGCAACAGATTTATTAAAAAGTAATTCACAAATGTTTTCTAAATATGGAACCATGTTAGATATGGAATTATATAATTTCTTTTATGATGAAAACATAAAAACGTATTACACAAATAAATCAGCAAATAATTATGAAAACACTGGAGTATTAAGAGTAAAATCAGGAGGTAATACTGATATTAATACAGACTTAAATCTTACAATTAAAGGCGCAACAGATGTAGATAATGATAATTTTGAACAAGAAATAACTATTAATTATTCGGATTCTGAAAAATTTGCATTTAAACTTGTAAAAAATAATCAGATGATTGCACTTGGCTCTGACGAAGTTGCTAATAAATATGTTGGAATAAAAAATGAAAACCTAGATGAGCTTTCTAATAAATTAGGAATTGATGAAGAAATGAAAGTGCCAAACAATATAAAATTGGATAAGTCATCAATAACTGTTCAAAATATCAAAAGCTTATTAACAAAATATATAGGAAAATTGGCAGGACAACTTTCAGAGTCAAACTTTACAAAAAATAATAATACTTCATATACATTAACAATCGAAAAAGATAACCTAAAAAATATTATGATATACTGCTTAAATGAGGCTAAAAATGACTCGGAAATTATTAAAATGTTGGGCATGAGTGATGATATATCAACATATCAAGATAATATTGACCAAGAAATTGATGATTTAAATGAACAAGATTTTTCAAATACATCTATTAAGATAACTTTAACAAGTACTGAAAATGGTGTGGAAGCTGATGTTGAGGTGAATACAGATGAAGATAATGTAGGATTTTCTGTAATATTAGAACGAGGCAAGAATATTACAATAAAACAGACAGGTTCTTTTGATACAGCAGATGTGCTTACAGAGGAAACAACTGCAACTCCAAACAATATAGAATATACAATATCTAAAGAAAAATCTGCAAGTAAAAGCAAATATACTATAACAAGTTCAGAAGAGAACTGCTCACTTGAAATTGGCTTTGAATTAGATAGTATTTCGGATAATGGAGCAACTGAAAAAGTTTATGTATCATATGATGCAAATGACGTACAATTTAATGTAGAATACAATAATGCAATAACATTTAAAGATGTAACAGTTACAGAATTAAATGATGAAAACAGTGTTGCTTTAAATGATTATAGCCAAGAGGAATTAAGCTCTTTATTGCAACAATTACTTGCACAAATTATTACTGTAAATTCTCAAAAAATACAGAATGCAAATGTTTTTTAAGATATTATAAAAAGTGTCTAGAATTATTAAATTTTAATTTAATAGTTCTAGACACTTTTGAATTAGTCAAAGATTGATGAAAATACTCTTGCTAAATATTTCATGCTAGCCATTGATTGTTCTAATGTATTTCCAGTAGCTCCTACTTCTATTATGCAGGCTGCCTTTCCAAGTTGCTGGTTATATCTGCTGTTTCTTAATAATATGGGTCTAAATAACCCAGGGTATAATTCGTTTGCTTTTTTCTGAACTTTTACTGCAAATTGTAAATTCTTTTGCCAGTTAGGGTGTTCTAGGCCTCCACCATCTGTTCCGATTACAAACATTAGTTGAGATACAACCTCATCTCCAATTTTAATAGAAGGAGCATAAGAAGTATCTGCAATAGCATCTCTATGTAAGTCTATAATTATATCTGTATTGGGGTGTGAAATTAACAAGTTTTCAACCGTTGCCATAGACCTACCATATGAACCAGAATATGCGGGATAATCATGATATGTTTTGTCATGTACAACATTAAAACCATATGAAGTTAGCTGGTCTGCAAGAGAATTACCAACACGTACCACAGAATAATCTAAATCTGTAGTTCTAAAAGTTCCACTTTCTTCATATGCAAAATTTTCTGTGGGTGTGTAACTCTCGCAAGTATGTGTATGAAAAATCATCACATCAGATTGATTAACTTCTAATCTTTCATAATTCAAAATATCATCAGTTAAAGTATAATTAGTTCCATTTTTGATTTCAACACCTTGATAATCATTTGTGTATTTGTTTGGTACACCAGAATCAATTACTTGTGTCTCTATATTCGTACTAGCATGTTCAATAGTATTATCGGTATTATTATTTTCAACAATGGTAGGCTCTTCGGCAATATTATTTTCACTTTCATGAGTTGCTATTTTGATAGACGACATAACTGGAAGTTGTGAATTAAGTAAAAACTGTAGAGGACTTTTTGATTCTATGTATGATGTCTCGATGGAAGAAAAATCTGAGTTATTGGAAGTAGCAATACCAGGAATTGTTTGGTTTAAGATAAAAGGAGAAAAAGCAAGCTTATCTAAATTAATAGATAGGCCTTGTACAAAATAAATAAAAAATATTACTACAAATAGAATAAGTAAGATTTTTATTAAACTTTTTATATTTATTACGGCTACATTTACCATTGTTTTCTCCTTTATTTTTACTTATAATAAATGTATGCTATTACAACAAAAATATTACTAAAACACTTGAAACAAAGAAAAAATTAATATATTATAAATACTGTAAATATAATAAGCAAAGGAGTGAAATATATGGTTGGACTAAAATTAGATATAAAAAATGCTGGTATAACCGAAAAATCTATCTTGAAGTATAGCAAAGAGGTAGAGAAAATTCATACAGAATTACACGAGAAAAAAGATGATGAAAATGAATTTTTAGGATGGTTAGAACTTCCTACTAAATATAATAAAAAAGAATTTAAGAAAATAAAAGAATGTGCAAAGAAAATTCAAGCAAATTCTGATGTGCTACTTGTTATTGGAATTGGTGGCTCATATCTTGGCGCTAGAGCAGTAATAGAGGCATTGACGAATACATTTTATAATTTACAAGACAAAGAAGAAAGAAAAACTCCTCAGATAATATATGTTGGAAACAATTTAAGCCCTAACTACATGAGCGAGCTAATAGATTTAATAAGTAATAAAGACTTTTCTATAAATGTAATTTCAAAATCTGGAACTACAACAGAGCCGGCTATTGCATTTAGAATATTTAGAGAGTTGTTAGAAGCTAAATATGATTTGGAAGAAGCAAGAAGCAGAATATATGTTACAACAGACAAGGAAAAAGGAGCATTAAAGCAATTAGCAGAAAAAGAAAATTACGAAACATTTATTATTCCAGACAATGTAGGAGGAAGATATTCTGTACTTACTCCAGTAGGACTTTTACCAATAGCTGTTGCAGGTGTTGATATAGATAAATTAATGAAAGGTGCAAGATTTGCTCAAGATAAATATTGTGATGAAGATTTAAAATATAATGAATGTTATCAATATGCCGTTGCAAGAAATATCTTATATAAAGATGATAAGAATATTGAAATACTAGCAAACTACGAACCAAAAATGCACTATGTAACAGAGTGGTGGAAACAACTCTATGGTGAGAGCGAAGGAAAAGACGGAAAGGGAATATTCCCAACAGGAGTAGACTTTACAACAGATTTACATTCTTTAGGACAATACATTCAAGAAGGAAGAAGAAATCTATTTGAAACAGTAATAAGAATAGAAAAGCCAGGTTCAGACATAAGCATAAACTTAGATGAAGATGATTTAGATGGACTAAATTACTTAGTTGGCAAATCATTAGACTTTGTAAATAAAAAAGCAATGGAAGGTACAATAGAAGCACATGTTGATGGAGAAGTGCCAAATATATTAATAACTATGCAAGAACTAAATGCAGAGACTTTAGGACAATTAATATATTTCTTCGAACTTGCATGTGCAATGTCTGGCTCAATACTTGGAGTAAACCCATTCAACCAACCAGGAGTTGAAAAATACAAGAAAAACATGTTTAGACTACTAGGAAAACCAACTAAAAAATAGAAAATTGTATTGACATAATACAAAAAAAGTACTATTATAAGAATATGTGAATAGATAAGCAATGAGACAAAGTAAAATAAAGGTTACTTTTAGAGAGGAATTGTCATAGGCTGAAAGCAATTCTAAGCAAACATATTTGAAAAACTACCTCACAGAAAACTCTGGCGAAAGCTTGCTTAGTAAATTAAGTAAAAAATTAGGATGGAACCGTGCATATATGCACTCCTAAATGTTAAAAGCATTTGGGAGTGTTTTTGTTTTCCAGATGCAAAAGGAGGATTTTTTATGATAATTACATTAAAAGACGGAAGCAAAAGAGAAGTACAGGAAGGCATTTCTGTAATAGACCTTGCAAAAGAAATTAGCGAAGGTTTAGCAAGAGTTGCAACTGCAGGAAGAGTAGATGGAAAGGTTGTTGATTTAAGATACAATTTAAACAAAGACTGCAATGTAGAAATTTTAACATTTGATGATGAAGATGGAAAAAAAGCATATTGGCATACGACATCTCACATAATGGCACAAGCTATTAAGAGATTATATAAAGATGTTAAGCTTGCGATTGGACCAGCTATAGATGGTGGATTTTACTATGATTTCGACACAGAATACAGATTTTCAGAAGCTGATTTCGAGAAGATAGAAGCTGAAATGAAAAAAATTATAAAAGAAGATTTACCAATAGAAAGATTCGAACTTCCAAGAAGTGAAGCTATTAAATTAATGAAAGATGCAGGAGAAGATTACAAGGTAGAACTAATAGAGGACTTACCAGAAGACGAAGTTTTATCATTTTACAAACAAGGTGAATTCACAGATTTATGTGCAGGACCTCACTTAATGAGCACAGGAAAAGTAAAATGTGCTAAATTATTATCAACTTCTGGAGCCTACTGGAGAGGTGACGAGAAGAATAAAATGCTTCAAAGAATTTATGCTATATCATTCCCAAAGGCAAGCTTGCTTGAAGAACATTTAGCAAAATTAGAAGAAGCAAAACAAAGAGACCACAGAAAATTAGGAAAAGACTTAGAACTATTCATGACACATAAATTAGTAGGTTCAGGACTTCCAATGTATTTGCCAAATGGTGCAACAGTAAGAAGATTGCTTGAAAGATACATTCAAGACAAGGAAATAAGAATGGGATATAAACACGTATACACACCATCACTTGCAAACGTTGAACTATACAAAACATCAGGACACTGGGACCACTACAAAGAGGATATGTTCCCAGTAATGAAAATGGACAATGAAGAATTAGTATTAAGACCAATGAACTGCCCACATCACATGCTAATATTCAAGAGTAAAATGCGTTCATACAAAGATTTACCAATAAGAATTGGTGAATTAGCACATGACTTTAGATATGAAGACAGTGGAACAGTTTGCGGTATTGAAAGAGTGCGTGAGATGTGCCAAAATGATGCACACTTATTCGTAAGACCAGACCAAATAAAAGATGAAGTTGGAAAGGTAGTAAAATTAATACTAGATGTATACAAAGACTTTGGATTTAAAGACTACAAATTTAGATTATCATTAAGAGACAAAAACGACAAACACAAATACTTTGATGACGACGAAATGTGGGACAAGGCAGAAAGTCAACTTCGTGAAATACTAACAGAACTAGGATTAGACTTCTACGAGGCAGAAGGCGAAGCTGCATTCTATGGACCAAAGCTAGATGTACAATTAAAATCAGCAATAGGACATGATGTAACAGTTTCAACTTGCCAATTAGACTTCTTATTACCACAAAGATTCGAACTAGAATACATTGGTGAAGATGGAAAAGCTCATAGACCAGTTGTAATACACAGAGCAATACTTGGAACACTAGATAGATTTATGGCATTTTTAATAGAAGAAACAAAGGGTGCATTCCCAACATGGCTTGCACCAGTACAAGTAAAAGTACTCCCAATATCAGATAAGCACTTAGAATATGCAAACAAAGTTAAAGAAGCGTTACAAGATAAAGAAGTAAGAGTAGAAGTAGATGATAGAGCAGAAAAAATCGGATACAAAATACGTGAAGCACAACTTCAAAAAGTTCCATACATGCTAGTTGTTGGAGATAAAGAACAAGAAGCAGGAGAAGTCGGAGTTCGTAACAGAAAAGACGGAGACGTTGGGGCAATGAAGCTAGAAGATTTTGTAGAAAAAATAGATGAAGAAATAAAAACATTTGCAAAATAGGAAATATAATTAAAAAGAATACGGACATATAAAAAAATATGTTTGTATTCTTTTTTTGAAAAATTGGCGTAAGTTTTTATTATACAATAAATTTTTATAGCATTATTAATAAAGTTGTGATATACTAATTCAGTAATTTAATTTGCAAAATTTGGAGGAGCAAATATGCCAAGGAAAGTAGTAAAAGGTACAACAGAAAACTTAAATATGTTAAGAGAAAAAGTAGACTATATTGGTTTTGAACTAGGAGAAGTTCCAGAATTTTTAAAGGATTTTGAGCCACTTGAATATAGAGTACCAAAGGTTTACGACGAAACTACATATAAAGTTTATAAGTACGTAAAAATAAAAGATATTGAAATATTAATTACACCAAAGGACAGACTAGACGACTTAGAGGAAAGGTATAAACTTGCCAGTCCATTATTTACATATATGAAGCCAGAGGCAAACGAAAATCTTGAGAAGTACGCATACTTTTTAAAAATGATAAATCAGACTAGGGTGTCAGATATTCAAGAAATAGAAAAGGAACAAGAAGCTTTTCAGAAAGAGATTCCATTTGATGTGAAATTTGCTAATAATTTTAAGTGGCAAATATTCTATTCTGATTATGCGGATAAATATTTTATGCTTGCTTCTACAAACGAAACAGATAATTCGCCGATGTTTTATTTATTGAAAAAAAAGATTGAAGCGTGCAAGAGCAAGAGTAAAAAGGATAACACTATTTTTGTGCCTATCAGTAATGAGGAATATTCGGAAGTAATATTAAAAAAATCAGAGATAGAAGATTTAGAAAATTATTTGTGGTTTTTCACTAAAAATTGGCCTTCTATATATGAAATAGAAGACGAAGAAGGAAATATTCAGTTGCAAATAGTTGGAGAGACTGTTATATATGATAAAATGACAAGCCAATATAGAATTATTCTCAAAGATAAAAAAGAAGCATCAAAATGTTATAAATTAATTAAAGCATTATTCATTTTAGCATATGATTTAAGAAAAGATTATCAATTTCAAATAAAGATTGGTGAAAATGGTGGCTTAGAATTTTATTATAATGATGAAAAAATTGAATATGATACTTTGCCAGAGTTTTTGAAGAAAGAGTCAATTTCTAAGATAAAAGAAAACGAAAGAGTTAAGACTGAGACTAAGGAAGTAAAGGCAGATATCAAAGATTTACAAAAGCAAGAAGAACAGAAAAACCTAGAATATCTTAGAAAAGAGAAAGAGATTGTTACTTTCTTAGAGTGCAAGAAAACATTTATGGGAAGAATAAAATATTTCTTTAAGGGAAAGAAAGGCAAGAAAGACGAAGAAGTTTCGGGGCATTCTGCAAGTAAAGAAAGATTAAAGGATATTTTAAGTCAAGATAAAGAAAATATAGAACATTTTAAAGATGATGAATTAGAATTTAAGAGCTATACTGTAGAAGATATTATTAAGATTGGCAAGGAACTGGATAATAATGTAAAAGATAATAAAAATGCAAAACTAGACTTAAAGGCTTTACAAAATAAGGTTGATAATATTGATAAAAAATTAAAGAATGCAACAGAGTTTTTAGAAGAGATAGATGAGCATAAGAAGAGCATATTCGAATTTTGGAAATATGCAAACAAAGATGAGTCGAAAATGCTTGCCGAAGGTGAGGTAGAAGAGGAAGAAACAACGAGTACAGGACTTAGAAAAACCTTTGATTATGAAGAAGATATAGAAAATTTTGCAAGTAAGATAGATAGCCAACAAAGAGAAAAATTAACACATAAAGAACAAGATGCATTGTTTGCATCAAATTTTGTACTAGATGGAATAAACATAGTATCGAAGGAAAAGCTATTAAAAGCAGATGAAACAAAAATAGCAAATTTATTGCAGCAATTAAAAGACGACTACAAGAAAGATATTGATAAAATTCAAGAAAAGGATTTCGATATTTTTGGAAATATCAGCCAAGATAAGACAAAGATAAAAACATTAAAAAATAATCAACATAGAGAAGCGGAAAAAGATAAGTACAAAGTTTTAAATGTAAATTTAAATACAGAGATGGACGTATTTATAGAGAAATTAAAAGAACTTAGACAAATTCTTATAGATGAATCTGAAAAGATAGAAGTTCCATATGATATATCTTTGTACAAGGCTAGCAACGAAAAGATTGATCCAGATGGATTTGACAAATTTAGTGTAAATCCATTCGAAACTTTGGATAATCTAGAGAAAACTTCTACATCTAAAGAAACATATTTATATAAAATAAATGTTCCAGAAAATACAAAGTTAGTATTTTACTCGAATATAACTTTCTTTGAAAATAACAATCAAACACTTCCTTTAGGAATGGACATATCTCAAGAAGGACTTATAAACATGGATAAATATAAGCTTGAGCTAAAAGGAAAAGACGAATTTAATATAAATATTTTCAAGAACGAATTCGATAATTTTGTAAAGAATGTGAAGGTGTATGAGTATAATTTGACAAGCAAATAATAAAAGAGTTGGGAAAGAATCAAATTTTGACGTAGCAAAAATTGTGATTATTTGCCAATGGAAAGGAAAAGTATGGTAGACAGAGTAATCATAATGGTACTTGATGGCTTCGGTGTCGGAGAGGCTCCAGATGCAAACAAGTATGGAGATGAAGGAAGCAATACACTTGCTGGAATATACAATATTACGTCTTTAAATGTTCCCAATATGGCTAAATTAGGGCTATACAATATAGACGGGGTTAAGGTTGGAGAAAAACAAGAAAAGACAATAGGAGCATATGGAAAGGCACAAGAACAAGCAGATGGAAAAAACAGTCCAGTAGGGCATTGGGAGATGTCTGGTTATATTAAGCATCCTGCTTTTACAACATATCCAAATGCGTTTCCTAAAAAATTGATTGATGAATTTATAGAGAAAACTGGTGTAAAAGGAGTTTTATGTAATGAAGTTGGCTCTGGAACAGAAATTTTAAAACGCTTCGGAGAAGAACACATAAAAACAGGATATCCTATAATATACACATCAGCAGACAGCGTATTTCAGATAGCAGCACATGAAGACGTAATTCCAGTAGAAAAATTATACGAAATTTGTAGAATTACAAGAAAAATTCTAGATAACCCAGAGTACAATGTTGGAACTGTAATTGCAAGACCTTTTATTGGAGATAAATCAGAAAATTTTACAAGAACCTACAACAGAAAAGACTTTGAGTCTAATACTTTTGGTAAGACAATGTTAGATGTAATGCATGAAAATGGTACAAATGTTGTAGCCATAGGAAAAATACAAGATTTATTTAGCGGCAGAGGAATAGACAGTGCAATACATACAAACGGAAATGCTGATGGAATAGAAAAGACGATTGAAGAAATAAAGAAAGACACTAAGGGATTGATATTTACAAATCTTGTAGATACAGATATGCTATATGGACACAGAAATAACATCGAAGGATATGCAAGAGCACTAGAATATTTCGACTCGAAATTACCAGAGATAATGAGCAAAATGAAAGAAAATGATATGCTTATTATAACCGGAGACCATGGAAATGACCCAAGCACTCCAAGCACAGACCACTCTAGAGAATATACTCCAATATTGGTATATGGAAAGAATATAAAAGAAAATGTGAATTTAGGAATAAGAAGCACATTTGCAGATATTTCTGCAACAATATTAGATATGTTAGACTTACCAAAACTCGAAAATGGTATAAGCTTTAGAAAAGAAATAGAAAAATAATAAAAAGCTGATATATGTTACTAAAACAATATATCAGCTTTTATAAATTTATTTTATATCTTCTTTTACAACTCCTGATTGTTCCAATAATTCTGGCTTCTTTAAATATTTAGACAATTGCTTAAAAGAAGTTGCATAATAATAACCATCGCAAATTCTTTCATCACCAACAAAGGCTATGGTAATACATTTTTCTTCGTGCATTTCATCATCATCATAAATATAACTTTTCTTCTTTTTGCCCATTGCAAAAAATAAACTTGTTGTACCAAAATTGTATAAATGATGATAAATACTATCAATTCCTAAAGATCCAACATTAGTTAAAAATACGCTAGTATGAAATGGACTCGCTGAAATGATTGCCTTTGGAACGGCACCATGCTTGTCTAAAAATTTAATAAATTTAAAAGCAGCTCTAATAAATCCATTTGGCACAATACTAAAGGCTTTTGCTAATGCATCTGTATTATTAGATGTACTGTAATCTTTGTTCTGTTCTATTGCTTTGTCTAATTTTTCTTTTATTTCGAAAATGTTTTCAGTTCCTGTAAAAGGCAATTTTATTGTTGTTTCTTGTCCTTCATCAGCAAAGCTTTTCTTTATTGCTAAAGAAACAAATATTTGATTTCTAGCATATAGGCTACCATTCATTGCAAACCTATTTAAATAAGGCCTTTCGGCAATGATTCTTACGATAGCTGCATAAATTATATTCATGTAAGAAAGCTTTATACCTTCTTTAGCTTTTCTATCAATGTATTCATCTAATTCTTTTAATTTAATATCTTGCTTAAAATAAACTTGTGCATCGTTTCTTTCCAACATTACACAAGGTATAACTCTAAGAAACGGTGGAACAGTTTTTAATTTCCTGCCGTCACTTCTGTGTCCAAACATTATTTTTTTCCCCTTTATTTGATATATCCATTTTACGCTGAATGACGAAAAATGTCAAATAATATTGAATGAAAAAATTGACAAATGGGTAGGAATGGTTTATTGTAGTATTAGTTTGAACTTAAAATGGAGGAATATAAAGATGTTAGAGGAATTAAGACAATGTGGAGTTTGTCCTTTTAGATGTAAAGTAAATAGATTGGAAGGAAAAATGGGAAGATGTGGTTGTAATGATAAGATAAAAATTGCATTAGCATCATTACATTATTATGAAGAGCCATGCATAAGTGGAAATAATGGTTCTGGTACAGTGTTCTTTTCGAATTGTAACTTGAATTGCTTATTCTGCCAAAATTATAAAATAAGTCAAGAAGGAAAGGGAAGAGAAGTTTCTATAGAAGAATTAGCTGATATTTTTTTAGATCAGCAGAAAAATGGAGCAAATAATATTAATTTAGTAACACCAACTATGTATGCATATCAAATAATAGAAGCTTTAAAAATTGCAAAATCTAAAGGACTTATAATTCCAGTAATATATAACACAAATGGTTATGAAAATGTTGAAACAATAAAGGCTCTGAAAGGATATATAGACGTATATTTGCCAGATTTAAAATATTATTCTAATGAGATTGCTGTAAAATATTCAAAAGCACCAAACTATTTTGAAATAGCAACAAAGGCAATTTTAGAAATGATTAATCAAGTGGAAACTCCGGAGTTTAACGAAAATGGATTAATAAAAAAAGGAGTAATAATAAGACACTTGGTACTTCCAGGACACATTCAAAATTCGAAACACATATTAAAATGGTTAAAAGAAAATGTAAATTCAAGAGCATATGTGAGTGTAATGGCACAATATTTTCCAACATATAAGGCCAAAGAAGATAAGTATTTGAATAGAAAATTAACAAACAAAGAATATTCAGAAATAGAGCAATATTTATATCTGTTGGATATAGAGAATGGATATATGCAAGATTTAGGAAAACATGAAGAAGAGTATGTGCCAGATTTTTAAAATTTGATTGAAAATAATTTGTTCATAATATATAATAATGTTAGATAGATTATTAGAAAGAGGCAGAAAATGGCAATATACACAAGTAAAACAAGAATAGATTTAGAAGATGTTGGTTACTCCAATAAAATAACTAATAAGGCAATATTAAAAATATTAGAAAATGCAGGGGCTAGGCAATCAGAGACCATACATTTTGGATTAAATGATATGGAAAATGTAGGATTTAGTTGGATTCTATTAGGTTGGAAAGTTAAAATTTTAAAAAGGCCTATATATAACGAAGAACTAACAATAAATACATGGGGAAGAGATTCAAATAGAATTTTTACATATAGAGACTACAAGATATATGATGAGAGCGGAGAACTATGCACAATTGCTACTAGCAAGTGGGCAATTGTAGATATAAACACTGGAAGGCTAAGAGAATTAACTCCTGAAATTATTGAAAAATATCAATGTGAGACTAAAAAAGTATTCGAAGAAGATTATACTTTAAAATTAAAAGAACCAGCTACTATAATAAGAAAGCAAGAATATAAAGCACAAAGAAGAGACATAGATATTAACAAGCATATTCACAATTTATATTATTTGGACTATGCTTATGAGGTTTTACCAGAAGAAGTATATGAAGCACCAGAGTGTAATAATATAGAGATAATGTATAAAAAACAGATACGATTAAATGATGAATTTAAGTGTCTATATACAAAAGAGAAAAATCAAAATATCGTAACAATGAAGTCAGAGGACGAGAACACACTTCATGCGATTATTAAGTTATATTAAGGGATTTTAAAAGAAAGGAACCATTTTTATGGGAAACAGTGCTAAAGAAAAAAGACAGTATATAATTATAAATGTTTTATTAATACTAATTGTGTTACTTTTAGGAGTTTACATATATAAAGTTATTCAATCCAATAAACAACAAATAAAAGTAGGCTATGAACAGGGAGTAAACGTTGTACAACAGTTACAAGATGAATACATAAATGTAGAAAAAGTAGAAACAACGGAAAACCAAAATACAATGGTCGTTCCTATTGATGAGAACTATGAAAATTCTAAAGAATATGATTTTGCATATGTGAAAAATAATAAGTATTATTATAATCAATTAGATGATACCGCAAAATTAATATATGATGCAATTGAAAGTAATTTATCAAATATGATGTCTGGAAATTATGAGATAAAATTGTCGAATCAAGTAGCAAGTGTATTATATGAGAACGATGGAGAAAAACAGTTGGATACTAGTTTTCAATCAGCATGGGATGCCTTAATGTTAGACAGAGTTGATACATTTTTTATAGATGTTACAAAAATAAATTTGAAAATGAGAAAAACTACATATGGTAAAAAAGTAACGTATGCACTGTCGATTGCTCCAGCAGATTCGAATGGCTATTTGGCAAATGGCATAGAAAATAAAGAAAAAGTACATGCGATATTAAATGAAATAAAAGAAACAAGGGACAGTATAGTTAAAAGCCTAAGTGGAATAGATTATAATAAAATAATGCATGCCCACGACTGGATTATAAATAATTTAGATTACGAACAGAATATAACAAATAACAATGTGTATAATTTATATGGAGCACTAATCGAAAAATCTACAGTTTGTGAGGGGTATGCGGAAGCATTAAAATATATTTTAGATGAAGTGGATATTCCATGTGTTTTAGTAAGTGGAACTGCAACAAACTCTGAAGGAAAAACTGAAAGACATGAATGGAATTATGTACAACTATACGGAAAGTGGTATGCTATAGATTCAACTTGGGACGACCCGGTTATCAAAGGAACTGGATATGTGTCAGATTCGA
>OGYL01001588.1_pt1 | contig 17290 bp, 12 predicted proteins | sample 1576541 | NCBI WGS metagenome assembly OGYL01 (sample SAMEA3541551, study PRJEB24748) | human gut metagenome | biome: human gut; feature: human-associated habitat; material: faeces | place: China | collected 2012 | reverse complement strand
ACGGCCCTTTTTTAGCAGTCAGCTGTTGGTTTTAAATTTTTAGCCACCCACTACATTTGCGGTAAAATTCTTTTTCGCCCTCCGGCCTGTAAACTGCCGACTTGTTTTGGTCTAACAACTTTGTAATGGCGTAAATATCTATCCAAATTTCTGCTAAGGCATCCTTCTGGGATTCGTCAAAAATAAGCTGCATTCCCCAATGCAGGTGGGGCGTGTTAATGTTGTTTACGTTTTCTTTTGTGCTGTAGCCCGTCATGCCCAGATAGCCGATTACCTCGCCGGCAGTGACAATTTTTCCCTCATACATGTCGTTGTAGGGGTGGTCTTTGCGCAGATGGGCGTAGTAATAATACCGCTTTTTGTCAAAGCTTCTGATGCCGATGCGCCAGCCGCCGTACTGGTTCCAGCCCACGCATTCCACATAGCCAGACTCCACAGCGCAAATCGGCGTACCCACGCTGCCCATCATGTCGTGGCCCAGGTGCTTTCGCTTAAAGCCGTAGGAACGCGACGAGCCGAAATCGTCAAAGTCGGAATAGCTGTAGCCTTTGGCAATCGGCGAAAACGCTTTCAGGCCATATTTTTTCTCTACAGTTTTTCCGCCGTTTCCGTCGTCCTTTTCAATTTCAAACTCCCCTACAAATCCGCCTAACACTCCTTCGTAGGCCTCGCGGTAATAGGGAAACGCCTTAAGTTTTCCAGTTATATCGGTAAGCAGGGTTCCCTTTTCCAGCTCGTCGGTAATTTTTTTTAAGTCCGACGATTTATAGCCGGAAAACGTCCCGCCGTTTTTCGACGCCAGACAGGCCAAAAGGTCCAGCCAGCTTGTGTGTTTTTCCGTGCCGTAGGTGCCCACATCATATTTTAAGCAGTCTGACAGGGCGGTGTAACACACGTTAAAATCCACCCATTTTATAAAGTCTTTGCCTTCCTGGTTTCGCTCTACTGCAATCGTTTCCGGCGGGTTTGCCATCACAAATCCGGCAGTGAGCAGCGACACCGCCGTAACCAAACTGCAAAAGATATAAAAATGCTTTGCACTCTTTAATTTTTCAAACAAAATTCTCACCTCGGTGAAATATATGATTGATACAAGCCTGGCATGAATATAATTTAAAACATAACTTGTTTTGCAAAAAAGAAAGGAAGACAGACATGAAACGAATTTTATTCCGTTTTGTTGTATTTGCAGCCTGTATTGCCTTAATATTTGGCGTGTTCCACGCCGGGGCATATATCTGCTGCTTGGCGAAGGAAACCCGCGGGGCGGAATATGAACTGCCCATTATTATGTATCACCACATTTTAAAAGAAAAAAGCAAGCAGGGAAAATTTGTTGTTTCCCCCGACGAATTTGAAGCTGATTTAAAATATTTAAAAAAGAACGGCTACACGGCCATCACAGCAGACACGCTGATTCGCTACCACGAAGACGGCGAGCCGCTTCCCGATAAGCCTGTTATGATTACCTTCGACGACGGATATCTTTCTTATTTAGAATATGCCGTTCCCCTTTTGGAAAAGTATGATATGAAAGCCGTTGTTTCCATTGTTGGCTCTTACACGGACGAGTATTCTAAAATCAACGACAGGTGTGTTTCCTACGCCCATTTAAACTGGGACGATGTAAATCAGTTAAGCAACAGCACGCACACGGAAATTCAAAACCATACTTACGACATGCACAAAATTTCCGGCGGCAGGAACGGCTGTTCGAAAATGCGCGGGGAGAAAACGGAACACTATCAGAAGGTGTTCACGGAAGATGTGAAAAAGATGCGCGATTTGATTTACCAGAACACGGGGAAAAATGCGGACTGTTTTACCTATCCCTTTGGCTTCCTCTGCGGCGAGTCTGAGGAGGAAATTAAAAAAATGGGCTTTAAAATGAGCCTCTCCTGCTCGGAGGGCATTAATAAAATCAGCCGTGACTCCTCCCTCTTTAAGCTGGAACGGTTTAACCGGGAACACAAACGGCCGGTGGAAAAAATTTTGGAGGGCAAAAATTAGCGCGCGTTCATGTGGGTTTTAAAGTTCCTGCTGCGATACTTCGTCGGGGTGGTGTTTTCATGATATTTATAAAAATTTATGAACAAATTCGCCTCGCGAAATTCCAGCATTGCCGCAATTTCCTTTACAGAATAAACAGAATTGTCTAAAAGTTCATTTGCGCGATTAATAATAAATTTATCTATAACGCTTTTTAATCCGACTCCAAATTTTTGCTTTACAACTTTAGAAAGATATTCCGCGTGGTAGCCAAAATAAGCGGCTGTTTTTTGAGCGGTAAGCTGGGCGCTTGCGTTGATACGCACATATTCATAAACCCGGTTGGCTAGCCGCTCGCTTCCGGTTTGGCCGGGGACGGTAATTTTCAGAATATTAAGCAGGTGCAGGAGGGCAGGCTCTGCCGCCTGTTTTCCGCACAGGTTTTCCAGGTGCAGAATTTCTGGAAAGATTCTGCCGCCGGAAAAGCTTTGAAACAGAGAACGCTCAGGCAAAAATTCGCTGATATTTCCTGATATTTTAAAGTGGTGCCAGTAAAATGAGGTGGGCGTAACCGATTTACAAACCCCGCTGTGTACAATGCCGGGACGCAAAATTTTCAGGTCGCCTTTCTGCAGGGTAAATTCCGTCCCGCCCTCCTCCATAAAGGCAGTACCGCGCACCATATAGATAATTTCATAGGTTTTTTCTTCCCTCTTTGGATGAATCCATTCCGCCTCGGTTAAAAACAGTCCGCCGCCGCAATAGGCAAGGCTGCCGGTTTCGGTTTTTAACATATCTGATTTTCACACCTTTCATCTGCTTTTTTCTATTGACTGTGCTTGCAGTTTATTATACGATAATAGCAGTTACGTTGTCAAGAAAAGGAGAGAACACCATGAATTACAGCGCATATAAAAATGTAAATTTATTGGGCGGACTTCTGCGGGAAAAGCAGGAGCTGAATCGGAAAATCACAATTCACGCTGTTTGGAAGCAGTTTGAAAACACAGGCCGGATTGGCGCCTTTTCCTGTGTATGGGAAGAGGGAATGGAGCAAAAGCCACATATTTTTTGGGATTCTGATGTGGCAAAATGGATGGAGGGCGCGTCTTATATTTTGGCAAAAACCAGGGACAAGGAGCTTGAGGCAAAAATTGAGTCTTTAATTGACAAATTTGAAACGAACCAGCAGCCTGACGGATATTTTAATATTTATTATACCGTGTGCGAGCCGGGAATGCGGTTCACAAAGCGGGAAAATCACGAGCTTTACTGCGCCGGACACTTCATTGAGGCTGCTGTGGCTTATTATGAAGCAACGGGAAAAGACCGTTTTTTAAAACTTGTGATGCGCTATGCAGATTTAATTGACCAAACGTTTCACATTAAAAACAGCGCCGCCTTCACCACGCCCGGCCATGAGGAAATTGAACTCGCCCTGATTCGCCTGTATCAGGCTACAAACGAGCCGCGCTATCTTGCTTTGTCAAAGTTTTTTATAGAACACCGCGGTGCAAACGAGAAAGACGGCCACCGCCCTTCCTCTCAGGATTTTCCCATTCGTTCCCAGCGAACCGCCACCGGACACAGTGTGCGCTGCCTTTATTTATACACGGCCGTCAGCGCCCTAGCAAAAGAGCTGGGCGACAGCGAACTCGCCCGGCGGTGCCAGGATATCTTTTTTGATATATATTCCCATAAATTATATATTACAGGCGGCGTCGGTTCCACAAATCTGTATGAAGGCTTTACCCAAAAATTTGACTTGCCCAACAGGGGTGCATATGCGGAAACCTGCGCCGCCATATCGCTGGCCTACTTTTGCCGCAATCTGCTGGATTTAGAGAAAAAGTCTGTCTATGCCGATGTTTTGGAGCGCACACTTTTTAACGGGATTTTATCCGGACTCTCAATAGACGGCAAGGCGTTTTTCTATGAAAATCCCTTAGAAATCAATGTAAAGATAAACAATCGGCTCATAGATGCGGCCGGCACAGAACACCATGCCGCCACACAGCGCAAAGAAGTGTTCGACTGCTCCTGCTGTCCGCCCAATATTAACCGTTTTATTGAAGAATATGAGAGCTTTTTGTACGACAGGGAGGGCGAGTCCGTCTATGTGCACATTTTGGCCGAAAGCACCTTTGACGACGGCACAGCGCACGTGGAAACGCACACAAATTATCCGTTAGATGGAAAAGCAAAAATTGTGTGCCGGGGAGCAGAATTTCTTTGTGTGCGCGTTCCCGATTGGTGCAGCAACTTTACAGCCAGCTCGCCATATACCATGGAAAACGGTTATGCGCGGTTTCATCATCCGGGAACCGTTTCGTTAGAGTTTCATATGGATCCGGTCTTAGTGGAGGCAAACCTGAACGTGCAGAACAACATTGGCAGGGCGGCCCTGATGTTTGGGCCTTTGGTTTACTGCGCCGAAAGCGTTGACAACGGTGAAAATCTGCATGCCCTTTATGTGAACCAAAATTTAAATGCCAAAGTCGCCTTTGACCCGTTTTTCGGCGCCAACGTAATTGAAACAGACGGCTTTCGCAAACTTCAGAATTCTACTGCGCTCTACCGCCCTTATTCAGAAAACTTTTTTGAAAAAACACGGATTAAATTCATTCCCTATTTTGGCTTTGCAAACCGCGGTGAGTCTGACATGTTGGTTTATTTCAAGGTGAAAGAAATAAATTAGAAAAAAAACCTTGCAATTTCTAAACAAACGTGCTATAATAATATTTGCTGATTTTCAAAAGCAGATTTTAAATAGTGCGTGCGCCATTAGCTCAGCTGGATAGAGTGTTTGGCTACGAACCAAAAGGTCGGGAGTTCGAATCTCTCATGGCGCGCCAAATAAGGGACGCATAATGCGTCCCTTTTTTATGTCTGTTAAATTATTTATTCTATGATATATGCCTTTACAATTTCGCCATAATATGCAATGTGGAAATGCTGATTGTCCGGCGCGTTGTCGCCTGCGTCTGCGGGATAAAAGTCTGCTTTAACAGATGTGGGTATTGCATTTTTATCCTGCATCTGGCGGTAAATCACATTACACTCTAAGGTAAGCGGCAGTTCCGCTACGGCAGGCGACGGAATGCTGTCTGACGGGAGCATTGTTAAATTCAGTGCTTTTGCCTTGTCAACATCCCTGCCGGAATGTGCGCCGCAAAAGCTCACGATTCTTTTGTCATATTCGCCGAAAGGAATGTTCACCGTAAAATTCATGCTTTCATCTAACATTTCTTTTGTAAACCGGCTTTCCCGCACAAAGGTGATAAAAACAGGCCTGTTCCATTCTATGCCCAGCATCCCCCAGGAAATGGTCATGGAATTAACCTTGTCCCCTGATTTTGTGGTGATTAAAACACCGTTTTTGACCGCGTTCATAATTTCTGCTGCATGGTTAAAAACGTTAATTTCCCGTTTCATATTAAACTCCTCCAATTTATCATTATTCCATAATTTCCAACACCAGCACCCAGTCTTCCCCGTGGGTCGGCGCAGCAAACAGCGCAGCTTTGGGCGGGAACAGTTTATAAAATATTTCTTCCCCTGTTCTCGGATTAAACCAGCTTGCACGAATGATATTGCCGCCCATCAAATTTAAGTTTGCCCGGATTGGCTGCCCCTGGGCTCCATCAGAAAGCGAATCGTCGGCAGACCGGCCTTTTCCGCCGCCGCCTTCAGATGCGCCCCCAGCTCCGCCAGACGGGCCGGGATATCGATGGCATCATCGTCCTCCGCAAGCTCCGGCGCCGGACGGAAAGAATAAAAATCCCGTTTTAAGCGCAGCTCTTTTAAAAACCTGATCTGGTTCGCCCCCTCGTGGTGCAGGGCTTCTTGCCACGCAAAGGGAAAATAGGGTTCCGGTTTTGTGGTAAATCCCCAAATACAGTGGTTTCCATAGGTGTGGCCGCAGGCGCCCTCGCACATGTCCCAATAGGCGTTGTTCCGCACGTCCTGCGCGCTCCAGTAACAGCCATATTCCGCTTTAAAGCAGGCCGGGTGATCTTCATACCGCGGCTCCGAGTCCATAAACGGCTTGTTTCCCTCTGCCTCTTTTGTTCTGCGGAGCAAGGAAAAGCTCTCATACCCTTCAAAGCCGTGGCCGGATTGCACCGTGTGGAAATCGATATAAGATTTTGAGCTGACCGCATCAACAGACGACGCAGCGCCGCAAGGGTGGAACGTGATTAAATGCTCTGGGTCTGCTTCTGCAATGCCCCTGCCCATTTCGTCAACCACCATCCGGTGCAGGTGCGTGCTCAGCGGCCGGTCGCCGCCCAGCATCCAAATGATGTTCCAATGCTTTTGAAACCGTTTTGCAATCCACTTTCCGTAAACATACGCATTTTCCGGCGTAAATATTTCCGGCCCTGTTCCCCAAAGCCGGTTAAACTTGTCGCCCCAGGTGGGAAGAAGGGTAATGAACATATTCTTTTCAGCAGCAAGCGCAATTGCATACTCCACATGGTCCCAATAGCTGTATTCCCCGTCTGTGTCGGGCTTTTCCGGGTCTGGCAGGCCGTTTGTGAACGTTAGCGGAAGTCTGCCATATTTGTTTGGCACGGTGACGCCCTCAAATTCTGCCAGGGCCACCGCCTGAACTGCGTTAAAGCCCTGCTTTGCGCGAACCGCGAAATATTCCGCCATCTCCTCCCGCGTCAGCCTGTGAAACAGCTCCCAGGCCGTATCTCCCAGGTAAAAAAATGGTTTTTCGTCCTCCCACATAAGATACTGCCCGGTTCCGTAAACTTTTAACTTTTTCATTCTCCGTCCCCCTTTTTTATTTTATTTTTTTAGTATAACACACAAAAATTAGGATTGCAAATTCATTTTAAACGCGATATACTAAACTTATCATTACAAGGGGGGAGTTGACATTATGATGATTGCTGATTTGCATATTCATTCTAAATATTCGCGGGCCACCAGCCGGGACTGCACGCCCGAACAGTTAGACTTCTGGGCGCGGCGCAAGGGCATAGGCCTTTTGGGCACGGGGGACTTTACCCATGCCGCCTGGCGCTGCGAGCTGAAGGAAAAGCTGATTTCTGCGGAGGACGGGCTTTTTCGCCTAAAAAAAGAGTATTGTGCCGATCCAGACAATTATTCAGAAGACAACGCGCCGCGGTTTGTGCTGTCCGGCGAAATCAGTTCCATTTATAAAAAGAACGGCAGGGTAAGAAAGGTGCATAACGTAATTTTGCTGCCCGGTTTTGAGGCAGCGGATCTGCTTGCGGCAAAGCTTGCGCTGATTGGAAATATTCATTCCGACGGACGGCCCATTTTGGGGCTGGACAGCCGGGATTTGTTGGAGCTGACCTTAGACGTGTGCCCGGAGGCGATTTTCATTCCCGCCCACATCTGGACGCCGCACTTTTCCCTGTTCGGCGCCTTTTCCGGATTTGACGCCATAGAGGAGTGTTTTGAGGATTTAACGCCCCACATTCACGCCTTAGAAACCGGCCTTTCCGCAGACCCGGTCATGTGCCGGCGGCTTTCCGCCTTAGACCGCTATACCTTAGTTTCCAATTCCGACGCCCACTCCCCTGCCAAGCTGGGGCGCGAGGCAAACCTTTTGGATATTGACCGTTCTTACACCGGGCTCTACAACGCAATTCAAAACGGAGAAGGGTTTTTAGGAACGGTGGAATTCTTCCCTGAGGAGGGAAAATATCATTTAGACGGCCACAGGAACTGTAATTTATGCTTAACGCCTGACGAAACCTTAAAATATGGCGGCAAATGCCCGGTGTGCGGAAAGAAAATCACAATCGGCGTTTTGAACCGCGTTACACAGCTTGCCGACCGGCCGGAGGATTTTGTACTCCCCGATATGCTGCCCTTTGAAAGTCTGGTGCCCCTGCCTGAGGTGATTGGGGCCTCCCTTTCCCTTTCCGCAGCCAGCAAAAAAACTGCAAAACTCTATGAGGAGATGCTTCAAAAAATCGGCCCGGAGTTCTACATTCTCCGCCAGGCGCCCATTGAGGAAATCCGCGCTGTGGGCGGTGTGTGCGTGGCCGAGGGGATTCGCCGCCTGCGGGCGGGCAAGGTGAAACGCACGCCGGGGTTTGACGGGGAATATGGAAAAATCTGCATATTGGAGGACAGTGAAATCAGTCTTTTCAGCGGCCAGACCATGCTGACAGAACTCTCACTGCTTCCCGACGCGGCGGAAATTGCCAAGAAAAAAAATCCTGCCCCGCCGGCACAGAGCGTGCAGGAGCCATCAGATACCGAAGCAAAACAGATGAACGCGAACGATGCGCTGAACGCGGAACAGGAAGAGGCCGCCGTGTCCGGCGCGCCGGTGGTTTTGGTTTCGGCAGGCCCGGGAACGGGCAAAACGAAAACGCTGGTTTCCCGCATTGTGCACCTCATTTCGCAGGGCGTAAAACCACAGGAAATTACGGCAGTTACGTTCACCAACAAAGCCGCAGGCGAAATGCGCCAGCGCTTGGAAAAACAAATTGGAAAACGGGCGGCAAAGCAAATGACCATTGGCACGTTTCACGCTGTGTGTTTGGGGCTTTTAACAGATCTTGGCCTTTCCCCCGCCATTATTGACAGGGAAACGGCGCTGGATTTGGCAAAGGAAGCTATTCTGGAAGAAAACGCCAAAATTGGCCCGGTAGATCTTTTGCAGGAGGTTTCAAAACGGAAGAACGGCGTAACCGCAGAGGGGCAGCTCAGCGACGAGCTTTTTTACGCCTATTGCGCGCAGCTTGAAAAGAACCGGGTGGTTGATTTGGACGATTTGCTGCTGATGGTTTTGAAGAAGTGGGAGGCTGGCGAATTTCTCCCGAAGCAAAAGCGCCGGTTTGCACACCTTTCTGTGGACGAGTTTCAGGACATTAACCCGGTGCAATACCGGCTGGTGCAAGCATGGTCGCAGAACACAAAGGGGCTGTTTGTGATTGGCGACACCGACCAGGCCATATACGGCTTCCGCGGCTCCGACGCGAAATGTTTTGACCGGCTGCAGGAGGATTTCCCTGACAGAAAAGAAATTATACTTATGCAAAACTACCGCTGTGCGCCGAAGATATTAAATGCCGCAGTTTCCGTGATTACCGAGGGCGGAAAAAAAGAGCGGGCACTGGCCGCCAACAGAACAGGAGGTGCAGGCGTGAAGCTGCACGCTGCCACAAGTCCGCTGGCTGAGGGGATTTTTGTTGCCAAGCAGATTAACCAAATGGTTGGCGGCATTGAAATGTTAGATACCGATAGCACGAAACGAATTGACGACGCCCACAGGGTGCGGGGCTTTTCCGACATTGCGGTGCTCTACCGCACCCACCGGCAGGCCCGGATTTTGGAAAAATGTTTCCGGCAGGAATCCATTCCCTATACCGTTGCCGGACGGGAGGACTTTTTGCAGGACGGCTGTGTTCGTGGAATTTTGGCCTTTCTGCGGTTTTTAACGGAACCGAAAAATCAAAATGCCCTGGCCCAGGCGCTGAAATTGTTGTTCGACTGTTCCGCCCCTGTGGCGAAACGCTGTTTGGCGGAGTTAGAGAAAAAAGAAGTGTGCGGAGCGGAAAACATTCTTGCTATTCTAAAAGAAGAGCAAACGCCCTTGTGTTCCTTTGCGTTATTGGCGGAAAAACTGCTGCCTTTGTTCAGCACAGAATCCCCCTCAAATTTCATCATGCATTTGGCGGAGAATTTGGGGAAAGATACGGACGAAAACGTGAAAAAGCTGATTCATACCGCAGTGATGTATGACGGAATTTCCGCGTTTTTGCAGTCGGTTGTGCTCGGTGAGGAGCGGGACATTCAGCGCGCCTCCGGCACGGCTTACAGTTCCGATGCGGTGACGCTTTCCACGCTCCACGGCAGCAAGGGGCTTGAGTTCCCTGTGGTATTCCTGTGCGGTGTAAACGACGGCACCATTCCGATGGAAGCCGCCTCCGGCGCGGCGGATATTGCCGAGGAGCGCCGCCTGTTTTATGTGGGAATGACCCGGGCAATGGACGAGTTGATTTTAAGCTCCTTCGGCAAGCCCTCTGTATTTTTAGCAGACATTCCGGAGGATTTCACTGAAAAAGCAGAACAAAATGCGCCTGCAAAGCCTTTTGGGCGGCAGATGTCCCTGTTTTAACTAAAATAAAAAATGAAAAAAGGATGTGTGTGAACATGGAGGAACTTTTTCCGAGAACCACGGTTGCCGGCATTTCTCTGCCGCGTATGTTAATCGGCACCAACTGGATGGCCGGCTGGAGCCACCGCTCCCCTGCGGAGGACTGCATGATTAAAGAACGCCACGCAGAAAGCAGTTCTATTGTGCCCATGCTGGAGGCATTTGTGAACAACGGCATAGACGCCATTATGGGCAGCTTTAGCCTCACGCCCGTCATCACAAAGGCCGTGCGGGAAGCCGAAGAAAAATTAGGCAAAAAAATTATTATCATCGACACCCCCGCCATTAACACAGAAGACAGTGCGGGAGGCAGAAGCCATGATAAAGCAGAGCAAAGAACTTGGCGCCGCCTTTTGCCTGATTCACCACTCCGCCGCGGAACAGCTGGTGAACAAAGGGAAAAGAAGCATTGAACGAATTGACGACTACACCAAAATGATTCGCGACGCGGGGCTGATTCCCGGCCTTTCCGCCCACATGCCGGAGTTGATTGTTTACAGCGACTTAAACCACTATGACGTGGAAACGTATATTCAAATTTATAACTGTATGGGCTTTTTAATGCAGGTAGAAATTGAAACGGTGAACCAAATTATTCAGCACGCCAAAAAGCCCGTAATGACCATTAAGCCCATGGCCGCAGGCAGATGCACCCCTTTTGTGGGGCTGAATTTCTCCTGGGCCACCATTCGGGACTGCGACATGGTTACCGTGGGGTGCTTAAACGAGCGCGAGGCTTTAGAGGACATTGAAATCTCCCGGGCGGCGCTATCGGCCCGGGCGGCAAAAATACAAAAAAGAAGCAGCCCCAATCAAAACCAGGCTGCATTTGGCGATAAATAAGGAGGATTACGGATGACCAAATATGCAATTGGGGTGGATTTCGGAACGCTTTCCGGCCGGGCTTTGTTGGTTTCGCTGGAAGACGGGGAGGAAATTGCGTCCTGCGTGATGGAATATCCCCACGGGGTGATGGACAGAACGCTTCCCTCCGGCGAAAGGCTGGAAAACGGCGCGGCGTTTCAGCACCCGCAAGACTATCTTGACGTGTTAAACCACACTGTGAAAACGGTTGTTGCCCAGTCCGGCGTTTGCCCCGAAGACATTGTGGGACTGGGGATTGATTTTACCTCCTGCACGGTTTTACCTGTGTTGGAAGACGGCACGCCCCTATGCGTGCTGGACGAGTTTTCAAGCGACCCCCACGCCTATGTGAAGCTGTGGAAGCACCACTCCGCCCAGCAGGAGGCGGACGAAATCACCACCCTGGCCGAGGAGCGGAAAGAAAGCTGGCTTGCGCGCTACGGCGGGAAGGTTTCGTCAGAGTGGCTGTTGCCCAAGGTGCTGGAAACGCTTCATAAAAGCCCAATGGTTTTTTCTGCCGCCCAGCGTATCCCCCTCCACGGCGAGCAGCGGATGCTGCAGATCCACAAGCGTGTGGCGGAGAGCATGGGCATGGCTCCCACCAGCATCGTGGTGGCCGACAACGGCAGCGTCATCGAGCTGACCACCAAGCACATCAAGTGCGAGACCACCGTGCCCGCCGGCGAGGTGTTCGTGGACGGCGGCGGCGTGGGCGAAGTGGGCGCGGTGGTGCTGAACGACCGGAAGCTGCTGGCGGAGGACGGCATGGTGGTCATCGTGCTGCCCATGTCCAGCCACGACCACCAGCTGCTGTGCCCGCCGGAGATCGTCACCCGCGGCTTCGTGTACGTGAAGGAGTCCGAGGAGCTGCTGGAGGATATGCGCCGGGTGGCCACGGAGGCGGTGGATGGAATGTCCGCCAAGAAGCGCCGGGACGAGGGCGACGTATGCCGCACTGTGCGCTCCGCCGTGAGCAGCTATCTCTATAAGCACACCAAGCGCAGCCCCATGATCATCCCCATGGTGACAAAGCTGTAAGAAAACAAGGGCCGCCCAAAAGGGCGGCCCTTGTTTTGTATTCCTCTATGAACAGATCCCCGCACGGGGAGCTCTCATAGCGCTGGATTTAACGCGCTGCGCGCAGATCGAGGCAGCAAGTTCAAGCCTGCCCGCGGCATTCCAAAAAGAAAACACCATCCTGACGGATGGTGTTTCTTTTTGGAGCGGGCGACGAGGCTCGAACTCGCTACCTCGACCTTGGCAAGGTCGCGCTCTACCAGATGAGCTACGCCCGCAAACGCAAGGTAGATTGTAGCAGAAAATACGCTGCTTGTCAACCCTGCATTTCCGCTTTTTGTAAAAACGCTGCCGTCGCGGCACGGGCTACCGCATGAGGATCTCCACCACGCCGGCGTTGGCGGCGTTGGGATAGAAATTCGTCACCCAGCCGCTGCCGCCCATGGCGCTCTGCACCTGGTACACCGTCTGCTGCACCTGATAGGACTGTCCTTCAAAGGCGCTCAGCTGCACCACCAGCTCCGTTTTGCCCGCCTGGGCCGCCTCGGTCAGCAGATCGTGCAGAGCAGAGACATTGGTGGCATGGACGATGTCGATGAGCTGCTGCTCGGTCTTCTTATAGCCGATGGTCACGGTGATCTCGCTGTAATTCCGGGCGGAATCGTCCACGGTGTACTGGATATAGGACACCGCATAGGAGCCCATGGGCGTGTCCTTCTCCACCTCGCGGCAGGCCTTCTCCGCCGCGTCACCGGCATCCAGGCCCTCCTGGGCGTAATAGAGCCAGATGGTCCCCTCCTCCGCGTGGTTGCCCACGAAGATAAGGATATTGTTCACCAGATCCTGATACGTGTCCGCCCGCAGCACGTCCCGGCCCTCGCCCTCGTAATAGGTAGGGCTGTGGTCCTTGACCTCGTACCACTCCCGATTCAGCAGGCTGCCGCAGCCGGTCAGCGACACCGTCAGCAGCGCGCACAGCAGCGACGCGCACCATCTCTTTACCATGTCCGTGCCCTCCTTTCCGTCTCGTTACAGCAGCTCCAGCTGCTTCTCCTCGCTGTCCTCCGGCTTCAGGAGCGCACCCGCCGCGGGGATGGTCCGCGTCCGGTAGCGGGCACCGTTGACGATGCCGCATTCCACCGCGGGAAGCACCTTTTCCAGCCGGTACTTGGGCTTGATGTTCATCACCTGCACGCCCTGGGTAGAACGGGTGGTCTTGGGCGCGAGCAGCGCCGTGTGCACCAGCAGGGCCCGGGGCTCGTTGGTCTCCAGCGCCAGCTCCGTATCCTCCGTCAGGTGTACGGCGCACACCAACGGGAACTTGTCGCAGTAGGCGCCGGTGAGCTTCCGCCGGTTGGACACCGTGGCGTAGGCGCTCAGCGCCACACGGGCGGCACGGCCGTTCTCAAAGAAAAACACCACGCTGCCGCTGTAATCTCCCGGCAGACACAGCCAGATCACATTCTCGCCGGCGTCCATGCCCAGCTTGGCGGGCAGGTAGTCGCCCAGGGCGGAGGCCTTCGTCTCGCCGAACTCACTGGCACGGCTCTTGTACACCTGGCACTTATCCGTGAACAGCAGCAGCTCCGTGCTGTTGGCGGCCTCGAAGTACTGCCGCAGGCTGTCGCCCTCCTTGAACTTCTGCTCGCCGGACATCCGCAGGGACTGGGGCGTGATCTTCTTGAAATAGCCCTCCCGACTCAGGAACAGGTGCACCGGATAGTCCTCCGTAGGCTCCTCGTCCGGCTCCTCCGGCATCTCGTGGCTGTACACGATCTCCGTCCGCCGTGGCACGGCGTACTTCTTCTTCACGTCCTCCAGCTCGTTGATGATGATCTTGCGGATGCGGCCCGGCTTGGCCAGGGTATCCTCCAGGTCCTCGATCTCGTCCTGCAGGGCGCTGGTCTCCGCCACCCGCTTGAGGATGTACTCCTTGTTGATGTTCCGCAGCTTGATCTCCGCCACGTACTCCGCCTGCACCTGATCGATGCCGAAGCCGATCATCAGGTTGGGGATGACCTCGGCTTCCTCCTCCGTCTCACGGATAATTTGGATGGCCCGGTCGATGTCCAGCAGGATGCGCTTCAGGCCCTGCAAAAGGTGAAGCTTTTCCTTTTTCTTATTCAGGATGAAGTACACCCGGCGCTTGACGCAGTCAGTGCGCCAGGCGGTCCACTCCTCCAGGATTCCGCCCACGCCCAGCACGCGGGGCATACCGGCGATGAGGATGTTGAAGTTGCAGCTGACGGTATCCTGCAGAGGCGTCAGCCGGTACAGCTTGGCCATAAGCTTGTCCGGGTCCACGCCACGCTTCAGGTCGATGGCCAGCTTCAGGCCGCTGAGGTCCGTCTCGTCGCGCATATCGGCGATCTCCTTGACCTTGCCGGCCTTCACCAGCTCCGCCACCTTGTCCAGAATGGCCTCGATGGTGGTGGAGTAGGGGATCTCGTACACCTCGACGACGTTTTCCTTCTTATCGTACCGCCATCGGGCGCGGACCTTCAGGCCGCCGCGGCCGGTGCTGTAAATGACCCGCAGATCGTCGCCGTCACAGATGATCTGGCCGCCGGTGGGAAAATCCGGTGCCAGCAGCGTGGAGGCGATATCGTGGGCGGGGTTTTTCAGATAGGCGATGGTGGTATCGCACACCTCACCCAGATTAAAGCCGCAGATCTGGCTGGCCATGCCCACGGCGATGCCCTGGTTGGCGGACACCAGCACATTGGGATAGGTGGTGGGCAGCAGCGCCGGCTCCTTGGTGGTGTTGTCGTAGTTGTCCACAAAGTCCACGGCATCGCAGTCCAGATCACGGAACAGCTCGGCGCAGATGGGGGCCAGCTTGGCCTCGGTGTACCGGCTGGCGGCATAGGCCATGTCCCGGGAGTACACCTTGCCGAAGTTGCCCTTGCTGTCCACAAAGGGGTGCAGCAGGGACTCGTTGCCCTTGGCCAGGCGGACCATGGTCTCGTAGATGGCCTGGTCGCCGTGGGGGTTCAGGCGCATGGTCTGGCCCACGATATTGGCGCTTTTAGTGCGGCTGCCGGTCAGCAGGCCCATCTTGTACATGGTGTACAGCAGCTTTCGGTGGGAGGGCTTGAAGCCGTCGATCTCCGGGATGGCGCGGCTGACGATGACCGACATGGCGTAGGGCATATAGTTCTCGTCCAGCGTGGCGGTGATGGGCTGCTCCACCACAGCGCCCCGCAGGCCCATCACGTTGGGATCGCCCGCGTGCCGTATTTCTTTTTCCTCGGTTTTCTTTTTTGCCATAGGAACGGTGTCCTTTCACTGTCTAAAGCCTGCTGCCGCAGGCCTTTTCTTTATAGCTTTGCACGGAGCAGATGTCCGGAGCACCGGCAAAGGCGTCAGATCTTCCGCCAAGACAAGCCGCTGCAACAAAGTATTGGCGCAAGAGATACGCCTTTGTCAGCTTACATCGATCATATCAAGGTACTTATAACCATTTTCAGCGATATAGTCCTTTCTGCCGGACAGGTTATCGCCCAGCAGCAGGTCAAATACCCGGGCCGTCTCCTCGGCATCCTCCGGCAGCACCCGGATGAGCCGCCGCGTCTCCGGCGACATGGTGGTCATCCACATCATCTCCGGGTCGTTCTCGCCCAGTCCCTTGGAGCGCTGGACGTTGACCTTCTTGCCCTCCAGCTTTTTCAGGATATCCGCCTTCTCCTTCTCAGAGTAGGCGAACCAGGTCTTCTCGCCGGACTTCTCTTTGCAGGTGATCTCGAACAGGGGCGTTTCGGCGATGTAGACGTAGCCCTCCCGGATCAGGGTGGGACACAGCCGGTAGAGCATGGTCAGGATCAGCGTGCGGATCTGGAAGCCGTCCACGTCGCCATCGGTGCAGATGACCACCTTGCTCCAGCGAAGGTTGCTCAGGTCAAACTGGTTCAGGTCCTTGACGGCCTTGCCGCTGACCTCCACGCCGCAGCCCAGCACCTTCATCAGGTCGGTGATGACGTCGCTTTTGAAGATACGGGGATAGTCCGCCTTCAGGCAGTTCAGTATCTTGCCGCGGACGGGCATGAGGCCCTGAAATTCCGCGTCGCGGGACTGTTTGCAGGCGCCCAGGGCGGAGTCGCCCTCCACGATGTATATCTCGCGGCGCTCCACGTCCTTGGTGCGGCAGTCCACGAACTTCTGCACCCGGTTGGCAATATCGATCTTTTCGGTGAGCTTTTTCTTCTGGTTGATGCGGGTGCGCTCCGCCGTCTCGCGGCTGCGCTTGTTGATGAGCACCTGAGCGGCGATCTTCTCCGCCGCGTCACGGTTCTCGATGAAGTATATCTCCAGCCGGCTGCGAAGGAACTCCGTCATGGCCTCCTGGATGAACTTGTTGGTGATGGCCTTCTTGGTCTGGTTCTCGTAGCTGGTCTGGGTGGAAAAGCTGCTGCTGACCAGGATCAGGCAGTCCTGTACGTCCGGGAAGGTGATCTTGGCCTCGCCCTTGACGTACTTGTTGTTGTCCCGCAGGTATTTGTCGATGGCCGACACCATGGCTGAGCGCGTGGCCTTCTCTGGGCTGCCGCCGTGTTCCAGAAAGCTGGAGTTGTGGTAGTATTCGCACAGGGCCGTCTTGTTGGAGAAGCACAGCGCCACGCTGAGCTTCACCTTGTACTCCGGCTTGTCCGGCCGATCCCGGCCCCGGCGCTCCGCCTCCCAGTACACCGGCTCCGTCAGGGCGTCCAGCCCTGCCAGCTCCCGGATGTAGTCCTCGATGCCGTGCTCGTAGACGAACTCCTCCGTCTCGTACTTCCCGGCGGCTGTCTCGTTTTTCAGCCGGAAGGTCACGCCGGCGTTGACCACCGCCTGCCGCCGCATCACGTCCCGGTAGTAGTCCACGGGAATGTCGATGTCCGTGAACACGTCCAGATCCGGCAGCCAGCGGATTGTGGTGCCTGTACGCTTCTTATTGCCGGTCTGTTCGCTGACCTCCAGCTTGCCCGCGATCTCGCCGCGCTCAAAGTGCAGCCGGTACTCCTTTCCGTCGCGCCAGACGGTCACGTCCATATAGCGGGAGGCGTACTGGGTGGCGCAGGAGCCCAGGCCGTTCAGGCCCAGAGAGAACTCGTAGTTCTCGCTGTTCTCGTTGTCGTACTTGCCGCCGGCGTACAGCTCGCAGAACACCAGCTCCCAGTTGTAGCGCCCCTCCTTCTCGTTCCAGTCCACGGGGCAGCCGCGGCCCATATCCTCCACCTGTACCGACCGGTCCAGAAAGCGGGTGACGGTGATGAGCTTGCCGTGGCCCCC
>OGYL01001586.1_pt1 | contig 17305 bp, 15 predicted proteins | sample 1576541 | NCBI WGS metagenome assembly OGYL01 (sample SAMEA3541551, study PRJEB24748) | human gut metagenome | biome: human gut; feature: human-associated habitat; material: faeces | place: China | collected 2012 | reverse complement strand
TTAGGATAATTGAAGAAAAAACTCAACAATCATATATTTATGATTCCTTTTGGATACTCCGTTACCATACTCTTCGTCAGCACTCCTTGTCCGTACGGAAAACATATGTTCACTTTCATCAAAACCGCTTTTCTTCCACAATTCATCAAAAGACAACAGTCTGTAAGTCCCATAACTCACATCAGGATTCCTCCCCATTATAATACCTGCATAATACGCCGCTTTCTCATAACAGTCTTTCCAGTTAAGCGATTCATAACCTGCCACCTGTGTCTTCTCGAATGTATTCGAAACCGGATTAGTCAATATTTTCGTTCCTGCATTATAACTATAGGAAGGACCGGACTTCACAATCATCTTTTCTCCTGCCGGAAGCGCACCCGCCCCCATAGTGGCATACACTTTTGCCAGCAGGCCAATCGCAGTGCCCGCAGCGACATGTCCCTTTTGATATTCGGCATCCGTATTTTTATACATCATACCGGCTGCCTGCTCTAACAAACGTATAATCTCCGCATACACATCAGGAATAGGACGACGAGGCTGGTTATAGCTGGCTCCTTCACTGATAGCGACATCAAACAACGGAATTTCACCATATGCACGGGTCAGCAAGAAATAAGAGAATGCTTTCTGAAAATAAAGTTCTCCCAACGCATTCCGTTTTACTTTCTCATCCGCACCGGTTATTTCATTTACATAATGTATGGCTACGTTTGCCCGATGAATCAAATTATAACAACCCGTCCAAATAGAAGTCGCATACTCGTCCGCCTGAAAGTTTCCCGCTCCCAAATTACTGAAAGCCCAGTCCGGCCCGGTTATATAATCGGAATCAAGTTCCAGGCAACGTGGAAAACTACTATAACGGAACATATTGTTTCCCCATTTACTATATACTCCGGTCAGCCATAAATCTACAGCCGCATTATCATTGCCCAACTGGTCGGGACCGACAAAAGCATAAGGTTCCTCCTTCAAAAAGTCACTGCAAGAAGCCAGTCCCAGACTGCCCGTTGCCCAAAGACTTAAAACAACATACAATTTATATAATTTCATAATTCTATATCTTAATGGTCAGTTTAAAAATCGACTTTTAGTCCTAATGAGAATGTACGGCTGCTCGGATAAGAATATATATCCACACCACGCCGGGAAGTATCAGAACCGAAGGCGTTTACTTCAGGGTCAAACCAACTATATCCGGTAATGGTAAACAAGTTGGTAGCATTTCCATAAATATTGATAGAACTGATACCTTTAAACTTAGGTCTCCATGTATAACCGATACTAAGATTCTTCAACTTCAAATAAGAGCCGTCTTCCACGTAGCGATTTGAAATTAACATAGTCCGTTCATAACTATTCACCGCTTTAGGCCATTTGGCAGAAGCCCTATTTGCTTCTGTCCAACGAGTATTATAAGCATCTACAGGAATATTAGCCGTATTGCCCATCTTTACTTCCATCAGGTTACCATTAAAAATATCATTTCCCTGGCTTCCTTGCAGGAAAAAACTCAAAGTGAAATTCTTCCACCGGAAATTATTGGTTATACCATATACATAGTCAGGGTTCGTATCACCAATCACTACCCTGTCTGCATTCGTTATGGCAGGGTCATCGTCAAAATTCCGGTACTTTATTTCTCCTATCATACTCTTTCCTTTCGCACGGACACTTGGATCCGGGGAAGCCATGACTTCAGCCAGATTATTATAGAAACCATCTTCTACGTACCCGAAAATTGTTCCGATAGGATAGCCGTTACGCTGCAAGAATACATCATCCGCTTTATACCATAGTCTTGCGGAAAACTGGTCAGAATCAAGTCCGCCAACTTTATTTTTATTGAAAGATATATTGGCGTCGATGTCCCACTTCAAAGGAGTATTCCGCAATACATAGAATTTCCCGGAAATCTCCAGCCCTTCATTCGTCACATATCCCCTGTTCACCATCATACTTGAGAAACCGGTGCTGGATCAGCGCCACGCGCATCCCGGGCGTGACCCAGTCCAGCCCGCCCGCGGCCGTGACAGCCGTCTCCAGCGCGGCCGAGACCTCCGCATCCTCATAGCTCTTACAGGCGGCGAGCGCCACATCATACCGCATTCCGGCCCCTCCCGATGTTCAGAATACGTCTACTCTATCATGGAACCGCCGGAATTGCAACGCGCGAAAACCGCGCAGTATTTACTTTTGATGCAATATATGTTACAATATCTTATCATTTTGGAAACTTTCTTTCCACCCGGGGCTCAAACCGGGCGGAAAATGGAAGGGGACAGCTTATGGAAGACCTCAATCAGCTGCGTCCGGAGCAGGAGAGCGGAGCGAAAAAACCAGCCCCCGACGACGTCGACGCACTGCTGCAGGACGTCAAAAGCCTTCTCGGCGAGACCGACGCCGACATCGCAGCGGAAGCCCCGGCGGAGCCGGACGTGGAAGACGCCGAGCCCATCACGGCCGACGACGTGCAGATCGACTACGGCAAATTCTACGGCCCGGAGGAGCCCGGCCAGTCCAAGATCCCGCTGACCTACTACGAGCAGTCCAAGCCCGCCTACCAGCGTGCCCGCCGCGCCGAATACGAGCGCGTCCGCGAGCAGGAACGCCTCGCCCGCGCCGAGCGCCAGCAGGCGCTCAGCCGCGACGATACCTCCCGCGTCCGGCAGGCCCGCACCGGCAAAAAACACGAAAAACCCCGCAAAAACGCCGCGGAATACGCCGAATGGCTCTATTCCCAGGGCCTGAGCGCCGAAGAACAGCAGGCCCGGCAGGAGCAGGAGGAAGCGCTCGCCGCCCCTGCGGGCCGGGGCCGCAAAAAGCAGGAGAAGCCCAAGCGCCATACCGGCCTGCGCATCCTCGCCGTGCTGGTGCTTCTGCTGGCGATCCTGACCGCGGCGTTCCACTTCCTCATCGCCAGCCAGCCGGAGGCGGAGAACGCCCTGTCCGCCCGCAAGCCCGGCACCTCCACCATCCTCGTCGCCGGTACCGACGAGGGCGGCTACCGCACCGACTCCATGATGCTCGCGAACGTCGACCGGACGGAAAAGACCATCAGCCTCGTCTCCATCCCGCGCGATACGCTCATCTACTGCGAATATTCCGTCCCGAAGATCAACTCCGCCTACGGCTGGGCCGGGGGCGGGGAGCAGGGGATGCAGGAGCTGCTGCTGCGCGTATCCGAGATCATCGGCTTCACGCCGGACGGCTATATCGTCGTCGACCTCAGCATCTTCCGGCAGCTGGTCGACCTCATGGGCGGCGTCACCTTCGACGTCCCGGTCGACATGCACTACTCCGACCCCACGCAGGACCTCCATATCGACCTGCAGGCGGGCAAGCAGCATCTCAACGGCCAGCAGGCCATGCAGGTCGCGCGCTTCCGCTCCGGCTACGCCACGGCCGACCTCGGCCGCATCGAGGTGCAGCGCGCGCTCGTCTCAGTTCGGTATATTTTGGCGTGGAGAGCCTGAACATGCGGGCCGGTTCGGCCAGCCGTTTTACGCTTGATGACCTGCCCGTCATTGTCCGTCAGTGTGCCGAGGCGGGCGTGCGGGCCTACCTGACCGTGAACACCATTATTTACGACGAAGAGATAGAGCTGATGCAGCGCATCTGTCAGACCGCCAAGCAGGCCGGCATTACGGCCATCATTGCGTCGGACACGGCCGTGCTGACCTATTGCCGCGAGATTGGCGTGGAGGTGCACCTGTCTACGCAGCTCAACATTTCCAACACCGCAGCCCTGCGCTTCTATGCCCAATATGCCGACGTAACCGTGCTGGCGCGTGAGCTCAACCTCAAGCAGGTGAGCCAGATTTACCGGAATATTCAGGAGGAACCGATTTGCGGTCCCGGCGGGCAGCCCGTGCGCATTGAGATGTTTTGCCACGGCGCGCTGTGCATGGCCGTGAGCGGTAAGTGTTACCTCTCGCTCGACAACCTGGGCAGCTCGGCCAACCGCGGAGCCTGCCTGCAGGTGTGCCGCCGCGCCTACACCGTGCGCGACCGCGACAGCGGCGTAGAGCTTGACGTGGACAACAAGTACATCATGAGCCCCAAGGACCTGTGTACCATCGGTTTCATCGACCGCATGATGAAGGCCGGCGTGCGCGTGTTCAAGATTGAAGGCCGTGCGCGCGGTGCCGATTACGTGTACACCACCGTAAGCTGCTACAAGGAGGCCATCAGTGCCGTGCTCGACGGCACCTTTACGCCGGAGCGCGTGGAGGAGTGGAAAAAGCGTCTGCAAACGGTGTTCAACCGCGGCTTCTGGGACGGCTACTACCTGGGCCAGCGTCTGGGCGAGTGGAGCCGCAACTACGGCTCGTCGGCCACGGAGCGCAAGGAATACGTGGGCAAGGGCGTGAAATACTTTTCCAAACTGGGCGTGGCTGAAATTCTGGTGGAGGCCGGCCATATTGACCAGGGCGACCAGCTGCTCATTACCGGTCCGACCACCGGCGCGCTCTACGTCACGGCCGACGACATCCGGCTGGACGACCGCACCGTGCCGCAGGCCGTCAAGGGCGACCGCATCTCGCTGCTCGTGCCCGAAAAGGTGCGCGCCTCGGACAAGGTGTATCGCATTGTAAAAGTAAAACACGATGACGATGAGATATGATTTTGACGAAATAGTGGACCGCCGGCATACCGACTGTCTGAAGTACGAAATGATGCGCCAGCAGACGGGGCGCGACGACCTGCTGCCCCTGTGGGTGGCCGACATGGACTTCCGCACGCCGCCTTTCATCCTGCGCACCATCAGTGAGCGCCTGCAGCAGGGCATACTGGGCTATCCGTTCAAGCCCGCGCGTTACGACGGCAGCATCATCAGCTGGCTCGGGCGCCGCCATGGTTTCAGCGTGGAGGCCGAGGCCATACACTACCTGCCGGGCATCGTGCCGGGACTGGCCTTTGCCGTAGCCGCCTTTACGGAAAAGGGAGACGGCGTACTGATTCAGCCGCCCGTCTATCATCCGTTTCACCACGTGGTGACCACCTCCGGCCGCCGGCTGGTGGAGTCGCCGCTGAAACTCACCGAGGCCGGGCGTTACGAAATGGATTTTGACGACCTTGAGAGCAAGCTGCCGGAGTGTCGCCTGATGCTGCTCTGCAATCCGCACAACCCCGGCGGCTTTACGTGGCCGGCCGACGTGCTGGAGCGCCTGGCGGAGCTGTGCGACCGCTACGGCGTGACGGTGGTGTCGGACGAGATTCACGCCGACCTCACCCTGCCCGGACACCGGCACACGCCGTTTGCCACCGTCAGCCCGGTGGCCCGCCGCATCAGCCTGACCATGATGGCGCCCAGCAAGGCCTTCAACATGCCGGGCGTGGTGGCTGCCTATTGCGTGGTGTCCGATGCGGCCCTGCGTGAGCGCTACTTCAGTTTTCTCGACGGCAACGACCTGGCCTTTGGCAACATCTTTGGCTATGAGGCCACCGTGGCCTGCTATTCCGAAGAGGGGGAGGACTGGCTCAACCAGATGCTGCAGTATGTGGACGCCAACATAGACTTTACCCGTCAGTACCTGGCCGACCATTGCCCCGGCGTGAGCATGCTTCGCCCCGAGGCTTCGTTCCTCGTGTTTCTGGACAACCGCGGGCTGGGGCTGGGCAGTCAGCGCGAGCTGGTGGACTTTTATGAGCAGCAGGCGCGCCTCTTCCTGAACGACGGCAGCATGTTCGGGCGCGAAGCCGAGGGCTTCATGCGTCTTAACGTGGCTACGCCGCGAGCCATACTGGCCGAGGCTTTGGGCCGACTGTCTGAAGCCGTCAGACGCTTGTCCTGAAAATAGCGCCGTCGCATATCGTAGGAACCAGGTCGGACTTTGTCTTTGCAAGGTCCGACCTGGTTTTTTCTTCCACCCACTCTGTTTTTCCGATGTCCGGTCTTGTTTCCGCAGCCCGGTCTTTCTGAAAAAAAACGGAAGCCTGCGGTTTAATTGGGGCAAAATATTTAATTTTGCGCTGCTGAAATGTGACCTCTTTTTTTCTCGTGAGCGTCCCGCAGGCAGGGACAGCTTGTCAAACAATCTTTCCATGGAGCGGCAAAACCATATTGATTTAATCAAGTGCGTGATGATAGTGCTGATGGTGGCCTTTCATCTGCAATACATAGAACATCTGTATCCCACGGCCAAGCAGGTTGTGTTCACCTTCCACATGCCGGTATTCCTGCTCATTTCCGGCTTTTTTACGTCCGTGCGCAAGTCCGGGTCCGACTTTCTTCATCGCTTGGGGCGCATTGCGCTGCCCTACGTGCTGGCCGAGGCGGCCTATGTGGTGGCGTCGGCCTATATGCCGGTGGCCGGAGGTGTGGAGCGGCTTTCGGTGGGCGTGGTGCTGGACAAGGTGTTCCTCCATCCGCTGGGCCCTTACTGGTACTTGCATACGCTGGCTGTGGCCACCACGGTCAGTTGGCTGGTGGCGCGTCTGAGGCGTCTGACCGAGGGGGCACAGGTGGTGCTGACGGCCGGTTTGCTGCTGGCCCTGAGTGCCTGGGGCGGATGGCTCTCGCTGACGGGTGCGGTGTATTTCTCCATCGGGCTGGCGCTCCGGCAGTGGGGCGTGGGCCTGTTTGCGGTCGGCAGAGCCACGCTGTGGAGTCTCCTGCTTGTAGTGGGCCTGTGTCTGTTTCCCGAAAACCGCAACGCCCTGACTTTGGGAGGCTTGGGCGTGAGTCTGCTGGTGGGTAATTTCTTGACCGCCCTGTGTCAGCGTCTGCCGCAGCGCGTATTGCGCGGCCCGCTCTGGCTGGGGCGCAACACGTTGCCCATTCTGCTGTTCTCGCCCGTATTCACCATGGCCGTCAAGCCGCTGGCCCGCTGGCTGGAGCCGGTTGACGCCACGGGACTGCTCTTCCTGCTGTTCGCGCTGGTGATTGCCGTGGGCGGCAGCGTGGCGATGGCCTGGGTGGCCGACCGTCTGGGCCTCTCGCGCCGGTTGTTCCTGGGCAATCTGCTGAGCCGGTAGCTTCCGAAGCTGGTTATGAATGATTCTTTCCTCTTGCCCGGGGCGTGGCCACGGGCAAGAATTTAATAAGTTTGGATAGCCACCAACAGAAAGCGCCGGGTCCGCTCACTTTGCTGCGTTCAGCAAGTGGGCGGACCCGGCGAATGGTATGGCATAAGCCGCGCGGCGTTATTTGGGTACTTTTACCTTTTTGACGGTGGTGTACGACGTGCCGCTGGCGGTGGTGACGTATCCCTTCAGGTAATAGGTTGAGTTGGCCGACAGGCTGATGGAGCGTGTGGTGGTCAGTGTGCCGCGTGTGCCGGAGCGCTGGCCGGTGGCCGAACTCGTCTTGCCCCAACTGAGGCCGATGTCCTTAATTGAAGCGGCCGTTGCTCCGCTGGCTTTTACGGTTACGTGGTAGTTGTATTTTCCGTTGCGCTTGGTGCCTTGCGAAACGCTGGTTATTTTGACTGAAGCCGAGGCGCTGCCTGAACTGCCGCCGTCGCCGCTGTCGTCGTCATCGCTGCATGAGGTGAGGAATACGGGTGCGCAAAGGGCCAGAGCCAGGCCGCATAGCAGTAATTTTCGTGTCAGGTTTTTTGAATGGATTTTCATGATGATTGTTTTTATGGGTTGAAGTCTGAATGTGATTGACAAACTGTCGTTTTCTCGGAAATGGGACAACAGACGGGTTTGTGATGGTACAAAGGTACAAAAAAGGTTGAGTCAGTGTCGGAGTTCCGGGGCGAATTGCTGTTTGCTTTCTGAAAAAGGTATGTCTCTTGTGGAGTTATGGCCATTTCTTTTTGTAGCAATCAGGCAGGAAGCCGTTTCTGAACATTTCAGATACAGCCTCCTGCCTGGTTGTTTCCTGCCGGTGGGAAATTTATTTTTTTGCCTTGGCTTTGTGGCGATAGGTCTTCCAAATCAGGAATCCGATGCCAACGGCGCAAAGAACGAGGATGACATCGCTGATGATGCTGTTGTAGCGCTCGATTTGTGCCATGAACATTTCGGGCTTCAGGGTCTTGCCCAGTACGAAACCCAGTGTGGCCAGAATGGAGTTCCATATGCCGGCACCCAGAATGGTGTAGAGCAGGAATTTGCCGAAGTGCATTTTGGACAGACCGGCCGGAATGGAGATGAGCTGGCGGATAACGGGCACGAGGCGACCGATGAGGGTGGCCAGAGCACCGTGCTCCTCAAAATATTTTTCGGCTTTCTCTACCTTTTCGCGATTGATGAGGCACATGTGCCCGAGCTGGCTGTCGGCAAACCGGTAGACGATGGGGCGGCCCAGCCACCACGAGATGGCGTAGTTGAAAATGGCTCCCAGCGCGGCGCCAATGGTGGCAAACAGCAGCACGAGCCAGATGTCGGCCCGCTGGTTGGCGGCCAGATAGGCAGCCGGCGGCACTACGATTTCAGACGGGAAGGGAATAAAGGAACTCTCGATGGTCATGAGCAGCATGACCCACAGATAAACTTGCATTTCCGGCATTTCTAAAAACCAATTGATAATGCTGGCAATGTCGAATGATGAGAACATGTTGGATATAAGATTTTGTGTAACAAATGTTTTTTCCGATAACGAAGCGTGCATTAGGAATAGGGTAAGCAGCTTCTCTCTTATGCCGCAAAGTTAGTGTAAGTCTTTCGGAGTACAAAGGAAAAAACCTATTTTTTGTGTAAAAGGAAGGAAGAATCCTGTAAAAAATGAACCTTCATTTCGCTGAACGGAATATTTTGTGTAAATTTGCGCTCGGATTAAGCACTTGTGGCGAAATTGGTAGACGCGCCAGACTTAGGATCTGGTGACTTCGGTCGTGTAGGTTCGAGTCCTATCAGGTGCACATACAAAAATTGGGCGGAAGTACTGAATGTAACTTCCGCCCAATTTTTGTATGTAGGGTGATGTGTTATAAAAGTTCTTATTCCAGATCCACCACCGTAATGCCGGCTCCACCAAACTGCACATGCTCGTCGTGATAATTGGCTACGCCGTTGACCGTGCCCAGATATTCGCGCGTCAGCTGGCGCAGGGCACCCGTGCCCGTGCCGTGCAGGATGCGCACGCGGGGCACTTCGAGCAGAATGGCGTCGTCAATAAACGTGCGCAGCGTGTTGAGCGCCTCGTCGGCCCGGAGGCCGCGGATGTCGATGTCGGGCTTGAAGTGGAGCTTCTTTTCGTAGATGGAGTCGCGCGTTTCCTTGCTCAGATAGGTGGCCACGCGGCTGATGCTTTCCGTCTTGGGCGGCGTGGCGGCCTCCAGGCGGTTGAGCTTGACGTTGGTGCGCATCATACCGAAGAGCACAAAGGCATTCTGGCCCTCGATGCTCTCAATGGTACCCACGGTGGTCTGTCCCTTGATGCGTACAGTGTCGCCCGGCTGCAGCGGTTTGTCGGACTTGGGTTGTTGCGTGGGCTTCGGGGCTGTTACGGCTTTTTGTCCGGCGGCCTGCTGGCGGGCCTGGTCGCGCTGTTCCTTTTGCTTGCGGCGGCGCTGTATCTGTGCCATCTTGCGGGCAATCTTTTCCTCCTCGGCCAGGCGCTGCTCCTCGTTGAGCGAGTCTTTGAAGGCCGACAGTTCCTGACGCGCCTCGCGGGTGCGTTCTTTTTCGGCCTGGGCTTCCTTGATTTCGCGGATGGTGTTTTCAATGCGGGCGTTGGCCTCCTTCAGCAGGTTTTGCGCCTGCTCCTTGGCCTTTTCCATCACCAGCTTGCGCTCCTCGCGCAGGGCCTGGGCGTCGCGCTCGTAGCGCGATACGATTTCCTCAAGCTTTTCCTCGCGTTGATGGATGTTGCGGCGCTTGTTTTCCCAATATTTCTTGTCGCGGACGATGTCGAGCAAGTATTTGTCGGACATGACGTAGTCCTTGCCCACAATGTCGGAGGCGTAGGCTATGACGCGCTCGGGGATGCCGATTTTGCGGGCAATTTCAATGGCAAACGAACTGCCGGGGCTGCCGATTTGCAGAATGAAGAGGGGGCGCATCTGCTGGCGGTCGTAGAGCATGGCTGCGTTGACCAGCAGCGGCGTGGCGTCGGCAAAGTGCTTCAGGTTCTGATAGTGCGTGGTGATGACGCCGTACATCTTCTTCTTGGCAAATTCGTTGAGGATGGCCTCGGCCAGGGCGCCGCCGATTTGCGGTTCGGTGCCGCCACCGAACTCATCGATGAGCAGCAGACTCGTTTCGCGGCCGAACTTCATCATCTGCTTCATGTTGAGCAGGTGGCTGGAGTAGGTCGAGAGGTCGTTTTCGAGGCTCTGCTCGTCGCCGATGTCAATGAAGATGTCCTCAAAAATGCCGGCCTTTGAGCGCTCGCCCACGGGGATGGGCATACCCGTTTGCAGCATGTACTGCAGCAGACCCACGGTTTTCAGGCAAACCGACTTACCGCCGGCGTTGGGGCCGGATATGATAATAATGTGTTGCTGGTCGTTTAGGGTGATGTCCAGCGGTACCATCTTCTCGCCGTGGCGCTGTAGTGACTTTTGCAGCAGCGGGTGAATGGCCTGGTAGAAATCAAGCTGCGGATGGTCGGCCAGGGAGGGGATGACGCCGCCGATGGCTTCGGTGTAGAGGGTCTTGGCGCGTAGAAAGTCAATGATACCCAGAAAGTGGAATCCCGAGAGCATTTCGCGCACGTGGGGGCGGATGAGGGTCGTGATTTCCTGCAGAATGCGGATGATTTCGCGTTTCTCGGCCGCCTTCAGCTCACGGATGCGGTTGTTGGACTCCACGACGACCGACGGCTCAATGAACACCGTTTTTCCCGTGGCCGACTCGTCGTGAATGATGCCCTTGATGCGGCGCTTCATGGCCGGAATGACGGGAATGACCAGACGGCCGTCGCGCATGGTAGGGGAGACGTCGCGCTCAATCAGTCCCTCGGCCTGCGCCTCGCTGATGATGCTGCGCAGGCTGTGTGAGATGCTGCGCGAAACGGTTTCGCACTCCCGGCGGATTTCGGCCAGCGCTTTCGAGGCCGTGTCCTTTACCTTACCGTATTTGTCGAGCACGGTGTTGATTTTGTGGATGATGTCCGGGAAGGTCAGGATGTCGCATGCTGCGCGGTGAAGGGCCGGGTATTTGTATTGCGGCGTCTCGGCGTCCTTGTCGATGGGCGTATTGAAGAATTTGACAAAGTTCAGGATTGTCTCCAGCGAGCGTTTCAGGTCATACAGGTCATGCTCTTCCATATAGGTGCGTTCCGGCCGGATACGCATCAGCGCCGGTCGCACGTCGAAGAAGTTTTCCTCAAACAGTTCGTCCTCCTCCTGCATGAAGCGCGTGTATTCCTCCACCTGCGTCAGGGCCTCCACGATGTCGTCGCGTTTTGTCATAAACGCCATCTCGTCCACCTTTTCCGTGCCGAGCGAGGAAATACAGCGTCCTTTCAGTTGAATACGTATTTCATCAAACCCTATTTTCTTCTCAAAATTTTCTGGATAAATCATGCCCAAATGTCTATTAACTACTGCAAAATTACGAAAAAACGATTTTTTTTGAAAAAAAAGCCCCGAAAATTTGCTGGTATCAAAAAAACGCATTACTTTTGCACTCGGTTTCAGGAAGTAACCGACAACCACTGGAGAGATGGTAGAGTGGTCGATTACAGCAGTCTTGAAAACTGCCGTGCTGAGAGGCACCGGGGGTTCGAATCCCTCTCTCTCCGCATAAAAGGTGCAAATCGAATAAGATTTGCACCTTTTTCTTTTTCCCTAAAACTTAAAGTTACGGTTTTCTGTGCATCAGCATGTTTGTTGTACATTGTTATTTGGTAAGTAAATCTTTGATATATCTTATATTTGTATAGTTTTTTGTAAATTGTATAGATATTTTTGTAAAATTATCATCTATTTTTTAGAAAAATGTAACTTTGCAGTGGATATTAAACGCAACGTCATGACCATTAAAAGTAAGTTATCTAGATTCCTTATTATAGCCCTATCTTCTATCCTGATACTGTTGCTTTATCATCATGCGTACCGGATTGTGGACCCGCTGCATTTGCAGGAGACTTGTGCTTATGTGCTGACAAATCTGATTATCTGCTTGCCTGTTGTCATTGTTTTGCTCCTGTTGCACAAGCCTAAGGACTTTTTTCATCAGCTGGGGCTGGACGGCAACTTCGTGACGGGAATGGTTTTTTCCTTTGTCTGCACATTGCCGCTTTTTATAGGCTTTTCGATTATCGGAACATTGAATCATGAACTGACGTGGGAGCATTTTATTCGTACCGATGCCCTGGCCGCTTTATTTGAGGAAACCATTTTCCGGGGCTTTATCTTCGGCCAGTTTTTCCGTTACAGTAAAATCGGTTTCGCCTGGTCGGTACTGATTCCGTCAATTGTGTTTGGCTCGCTTCACCTTTATCAGGGGCACGACTTGATGTCTTCTCTCATGGCTTTCGGCGTCACCCTGGTGGGCGGAATCTATTTCAGTTGGATTTATTGGAAGTGGAATTTTAATCTGTGGTGCTCCATCGGGCTGCATTTCTTTATGAATTTGTCGTGGATGCTGTTTGTGGTGGACGGCAACTCGGTGGCCGCAGGCGGCGTGGCCTCCAATATATTCAGACTTTTATCCATTCTTCTTGCTGTAATTCTGACGCATTTCTGTTCGCACAAATTCAAAAAGTCAAGGTGTGCGGTAGGAGTAGGGGCGTAGCATTGGAGATGCGTGGTTTTGTCGATTCTTAGTGCCGGGGTGTGCTAAGGTCCGACCTGAAAAAAATTAGGTCTGCCCTAACATTTTTAAGAAGGCACCTTGTTGGTTTTCCGCGCCGCCTTGTTCTGTAAATTCTCGGAGTCGTCGTGTTTGATGTAGACGTGGTATAAACTTATCCCCTCGACAGATTTAATGGTCGGGGGGGATAATTTTTTGGGGGGGAATCAGTTTTTTTCGTGATGAAGGAGTGTATCGGCGTCGAACTGGTGCAGTAGCTCGTTACATCTTTCCACGTGTTTTTTGTAGTAGAGCAGCGTGATGACAATGCCTGTGGCGGTGGAAATGATGCCTGCTGCAGTAATCAGCCAGATGGCTGTGGGGCTTGAAGCTCGGGCATACAGGGTGATGAAGATGTAGGTAATCATGGCGACAAGGGGAATCAAGCCGGCCGTGAGTGAGCGGGTATAGAACTTGCGGTAAGCGGTGATTTTTTTCGTTACCGATTGCACATCGTCATTGAGCAGATTGCGCATGTCCAGCTTTTGGTATATCCACAGGCTGGCGCACAAATCGGCCAAGGCCCATAACGATACCAGAAACCCGAATAGCATGGGCCAATGGATATTGGCGCAGATGATGAGAATCATGGGGATGGTGATGATGTCGCCCCACATCCGGTTTTTGATTTCCTTGTTTACAGCCGTGGCCGGGCGTTTCCTTAATGATTTCAGGAAAGTTTCGTTCAGTGTTTTCTGCTGTTTCAGTTCTGCTTTGAGCAGGTTATAGTCGGACTTCAGTATTTGCAGTTCTTTTTCTACATGGGTTTCCATAGAAATGAAGTTTTAGATGTTTGACAATTTTTTGAGCTGTTCTTTGATGCGGACCAGCTTGAAGGAGACGTTCTTGACAGAAATACCCAGGATTTCGCCGATTTCGTCGTAGCTCAGGCCTTCAAGCCACAACAGAATGACGCTTCTGTCCACCAGTCCCAACGTATTGATCCGTTTGTATAGTTGCTTGATTTGCAGTTTCTTTTCCAGTGCGCCTGCGTCCGTATGGCTGTCGGCGGACGGCGTCAGGCGCTCGCAGTGTTTCCGCTTTTGGCTGTGACTGAAATTGATGCAGTAGTTCAGGCTGACCCGGTATATCCAGGTCTTTGCGCTGCATTTCCCCTTAAAGTCCTCAAAGCCTTTCCACAGCCTGACCAGAATGTCCTGGTACAGGTCGTTAACTTCGTCTTTGTCGTCAGAAAACATGTAGCAGATGGTATAGATGGTGCGCTCATGCTCTCTGATGATGTCTATGAATTGTTGTTCCTTTGCGTTCATGTTGTTTTTTCTGTCTTTAACCTATTAGACCGCCAACCGTCCGAAAAACTATATTTTGCGTACCGATTTTTTTGCTCGACTCTTGTGCCGGTCAGTATGGGCTTCCAAAGATACACAAAGACTCCGGTTGTTTGTGAGGTTTGCGGCCTGTACTTTTTCAGCTGTGGGCTACCGAATCCATCTTTAATTATTTTATTTCAATATTTTCCTTTGGAAATTTTGTCATGTCGAAAGAAATATTTTTCTTTGCAAAAGATTTCCAGTGGAAAATAAATAAACGAAATAGATTAGCGATATGAAATACCTTATTATTGGAGGAGTGGCCGGAGGCGCCACGGCAGCGGCCAGAATCCGCCGCAATACGGAGCAGGCGGACATCGTGCTGTTTGAAAAGGGAGAGTACATTTCTTATGCCAACTGCGGTTTGCCTTACTACATTGGTGGGGTGATTGCCGACCGCGACCGCCTGTTTGTGCAGACCCCGGAGGCGTTTGGCCGCCGTTTCAATATTGACGTGCGCACCCGTTCGGAGGTGACGGCCATTGACGTGAAGCAGAAAAAGGTGACGGTGACGACGGCTGACGGCCAGACTTATGAGGAGACGTACGACAAGCTGTTGCTCTCGCCGGGTGCTTCGCCGGTGCGGCCGCCCCTGCCTGGCATTGACAGCGAGGGCATCTTTACGCTGCGCAACGTGAACGACACCGACCGCATCAAGCAGTACATGGAGCAGCACAGGGTGAAGCGCGCCGTGATTGTGGGCGGAGGCTTCATCGGTCTGGAAATGGCCGAGAATCTGCATCACGCCGGTGCCGAGGTGGCCGTGGTGGAAATGGCCAACCAGGTGATGGCGCCCATTGACTACTCCATGGCCGCCATGGTGCATGCCCATTTGCAGCAGAAGGGCGTTAAGCTCTATCTGGAGCAGGCCGTGTCGGCTTTTGAGCCGCAGCCGCAGGGGGGCGTCAGGGTGAAGTTCAAGTCGGGCATCAGTCTGGACTCCGATTTGGTTCTCCTCTCCATAGGTGTGCGGGCCGAAACGCGGCTGGCCTCGGAAGCCGGCTTGCAGCTGGGCGAGATGCACGGCATTTACGTTAATGAGTATCTGCAGACCTCGGACGAGGCCGTTTATGCCGTAGGCGATGCCATTGAGTTCCCGCATCCGCTGACGGGCAAGCCGTGGCTGAACTTCCTGGCCGGTCCGGCCAACCGCCAGGCGCGCATCGTGGCGGACAACATGGTGTTTGGCAACCGGGTGAAGTACGAGGGCTCCATCGGTACGTCGGTGGCCAAGGTTTTCGACCTGACCGTAGCCGCTACGGGACTGCCTGCCAAGCGGCTCAAGCAGTTTGGCATGCCCTATCTCTCGGCCACGATTCATCCGTCGTCGCACGCCGGCTACTATCCGGGTGCCGTACCGATGAGCATCAAAATCACTTTTTCGCCTACCGACGGTAAGCTGTATGGCGCGCAGATTGTGGGCTGCAGCGGCGTGGACAAGCGCATTGACGAGTATGCCCTGACCATTAAGCGTGGCGGTACGGTGTACGATTTGGTCGAGCTGGAGCACGCCTATGCGCCGCCCTTCTCGTCGGCCAAGGACCCCGTGGCTCTGTCGGGCTATGTGGCCGGCAACATCCTGAGCGGCAAGATGAATCCGCTCTACTGGCGCGAACTGCATGAGGCCGACCTGAGCCGAGTGACGCTGGTGGATGTGCGCACGGCTGATGAGTTCGGACTGGGCCATATTGAGGGCGCAGTCAACGTGCCGCTCGACGACTTGCGGGAGCGCCTGAGTGAGATTCCGACCGGCAAGCCCGTGTGGGTGTACTGCGGCGTGGGCCTGCGCGGCTATCTGGCCTCCAACATCCTGAAGGCCAACGGCTACAAGGAGGTGCGCAACCTGATTGGCGGTCTCAAGACCTATTCGGCTGCCGTAGCTCCCGTATTGCCGCCTGAGGAGGTAAAGGATCCGTCCTCCTGCGCGTCAGCTTGCGCACCGGCGGCCGAGAGTACGCCGGCGGCTAAGGTGCTGACGGTAGACGCCTGCGGCATACAGTGTCCCGGTCCGATTCTGAAACTGAAAAAGAGCATGGAAACGCTGGCTGACGGCGACTGTCTGGAGGTAAAGGCCACGGATGCCGGGTTCCCGCGCGACGTCGAGGCCTGGTGTCGCACCACGGGCCATCGGTTCCTGTCGTCCTCTTCGGCCAACGGCGTGTATACGGTACGCCTGGAAAAATCCACGCCCTGCCGGGCCGAGGCTACCAAGGTGGTGGAGACGGAAAAAGGCAAGACCTTCATCATGTTCAGCGACGACCTCGACAAGGCTCTGGCTACGTTTGTGCTGGCCAACGGTGCCGCCGCTACGGGAAAGAAGGTGACCATCTTCTTTACCTTCTGGGGCCTGAACGTCATCAAGAAGGAGCAGAAGCCGCAGGTCGAGAAGGATATTTTCGGTAAGATGTTCGGCATGATGCTGCCGTCCAGTTCGCGCCGCCTGAAGCTGTCGAAGATGCACATGGCCGGCGTAGGTTCGCGCATGATGCGCTACCTGATGCGGAAAAAAGGCATCGATTCGCTGGAGTCACTGCGTCAGCAGGCCATTGAGAACGGCGTGGAATTCATTGCCTGCCAAATGTCAATGGACGTCATGGGTGTGAAGCGTGAGGAATTGCTCGACAACGTTACCATAGGCGGCGTGGCCACGTATATGGAGCGGGCGGAACAGGCCAACGTCAATCTGTTTATTTAAAGTCGGAAAATGGAGAAAATAAAGTGTATTTGTGTGATGAGAGAGCTGTTTCAGGCTCTCTCGTCTCTGGAATCCAGTTTGCAGGAGCGGTATGGCCTGTCGCTGAACGAAGCCATGGTGTTGTGCAGCGTAGGTCACGAAACGGTAACGGCAGGCACTATTGTTGAGCGTACGGGGTTGACCCCTTCGCACGCTTCCAAGATTATCAGTCAGGCCGAAAGGAAAGGCCTGCTGTTGCGTAAGTTGAGCGAGAGCGACCGGCGGCAGATGTGTTTTACGCTGACCGCGAAAGCCGATGGCTGTTTGCAGGCCATCAGAGAGCAGGGGATTGAAATTCCCAAGTTGCTGCAACCCTTGTTCGATACCATAAGCGTATAGCAAAAGGCGCACCCGAAACCGGTGCGCCTTTTGTTGTATGAACGCATTTTTTGTGAGCGGAAAGAAGTGTATTTCAGGTTTTAAATGCCTGAAGCCGAAAAAAATGTTTATCTTTACGCCGATATTCACCTAATGTCGGTTATTTAACGTGAGTTCGACGAATTAGAATAAGGTTAATTGTCTATCTATAGTCCTTTGG
>OGYL01001583.1_pt1 | contig 17314 bp, 19 predicted proteins | sample 1576541 | NCBI WGS metagenome assembly OGYL01 (sample SAMEA3541551, study PRJEB24748) | human gut metagenome | biome: human gut; feature: human-associated habitat; material: faeces | place: China | collected 2012 | reverse complement strand
TTGAGAAAACGGGCTATCATTGAGACCGTAAACGATGAACTTAAGAATATCGCACCACTTGTTGCATAACTCTTCAAAGAAGTAGAGTTTCCAGAAGAATAGCGTCCTGAGCCGCGTCCTGAAGAAGCAGAAGTGATATGACCTGCATCACGGCCTGATGAATAACGACCGGAACTTCTCAAGCTATTGCTGCTTGCATATCCACTGGAACGACCATTCCGTCCGTAAGAAGAACGGCCATTGTCATACCGGTGATAATAATAAGAAGGAGCATAAGCATAATGATGATAATGCGGATAAAAGCCACCATAATAACCATAGTAACCCCAGCCCCATGAAGGACCCCACCATGGATCGTACCAAGGACTATAATAGCCGGCATACCAACCGCCCCAGCCCCAATAATACGGGCGATACCACCAAGATGAATAGTAACCCCACGGATTATAGAACCAAGGATCATACCATCCCCAAGAATACCAGGGTGAACCAAAGTTTAAATTCACCGACACATTCGTTGTCCCATTAGAATAATCCGTATCATAATCATAGGCATAATAACCGTTTTCCAAATATAAATCAACCTGGTCAGCTCCCACAATTGATATTTTACTTGGCGAATGATAACGAATAATACGTTCACTGTATTCCAAATCAGAACGACGATCAGATTCAACCTTTACCTGTGTTTTCTCAGGCTCTTGTGCTACCTCTTCCTCTTCTGCATACGCTTCATCATCATACCCAGAATAACGACGATTATACTCGTCTACATCCCGTTCTTCTTCAATATCAGAACGTGTATAACTACTTGGCAAAACCGTTTCTGTCGGCTCAGCATCCAAATCATCGTTCTTCTCTTCTTCTTTTATGTTTTTTTCTACCGAAGCCTCTTCTTTCGACTGGTTCGAAGAATAATAAACATCATCGAAGAATTGCTCCTGCCCTGTTGCATTCAATGCCAACAGAAGCATCACCATCAAGGATGTTAATTTTTTAGGTTTCATATTTTTTCCTCCTAATTTATTGCCTGTTATCTTTTTGACTATGCCAGAAAAGTTTCGTTTAACCCAGTAAGGCGTTTTGAATTTATTTCACACTTACCTTCTTTATTCCGAAACATACCAGACATTCTAGTTACAAATATAACTATTTGTCTATTAGTACATATCAAAAACAATCGACTTTAACATTCATTTTAGAGCATTTTCTCTGTTCTATATAAGAATAGATGCATTTAAAGGATGATTTGCTGCAAAAGCCTTATTCTTTTTTATATACAAAAAAAGCTCGACTTCCTAACTAAGGTTAGAAAATCAAGCTTTCTTATTTTTTACTGCATCACAAACCGATGTTATTACCAGATATTAACACGATCTGCCGGCTGCATGTACATAGCATCTCCTTCTTTCACATCAAACGCTTTATAGAAAGTATCAATATTCTTCAAAGCTGCATTTACACGCCATTTACCAAGAGAATGCGGGTCCATTTTGGTCCGACGAACAATTTCCTCATCCCGGATATTCTGTGCCCACAAAGTTGCATAACCTAAATAAAAGCGCTGATCACCAGTAAATCCATCAATCACAGCAGGTGTTTCTCCCTGAAGGCTATTCAAGTATGCCTGATGTGAAATCAGCAAACCTCCTTGGTCGGCGATATTTTCACCCAATGTAAAACTACCGTTAGCATGCATCGTATCCAATACAATGATATTGTCATATTGGGCAACTAGCTTATTAGCACGTTCTGTAAAGCGAGCCGCATCTTCTGATGTCCACCAGTCAGCCAAATTACCTTCCTTATCATAATTACGACCTTGATCATCAAATCCGTGTGTCATTTCATGACCAATCACAACACCGATCGCTCCATAATTGATCGCATCATCAGCCTCCGGATCAAAGAACGGTGGCTGAAGAATAGCAGCCGGGAAACAGATTTCGTTAGTTGTCGGATTGTAGTAAGCGTTGATAGTCTGCGGTGTCATATACCAACGTGATTTATCTACAGGCTTTCCGGCATCAGCCAACATATATTCCATTTCAAAAATAGATGACCGTCTTACATTTGCCCAGTAAGAATCCGGTTTGATTTCCAAAGCCGAATAATCTCTCCATTTATCCGGGTAACCAATTTTCACCGTAAAGGCAGCCAATTTTTCCTGAGCCTTCAGCTTGGTTGAATCGCCCATCCATTCCAATGTATTGATGCGTTCACCCAACGCTTTCTGCAGATTGCCAACCAAAGTTAACATCTTTTCCTTGGAACTTGCAGGGAAGTATTTGGAAACATACATCTGACCGACAGCTTCGCCCAATGATCCGTTTACAGTAGACAATGCCCGTTTCCAGCGTTCCTCCAGCATTTGTTTACCCGACATGGTCTTGCCGTAAAAATCAAAGCTTGCATTTACAAAATTGTCACTCAGATAAGGAGCAGCAGCACTCAGCAGATTAAATGCCAAATAATATTTCTGATCATCCAAAGAAACCTTTTTCAAGAAATCGCCCAGCTTCTTATAATAAGCAAACTGCTTGGCATCCAATTCAGGTATGCTGTCTAAGCCCATAGCGGCAAAGTAAGCATTCCAATCAAGAGCATCGTTTGATTTTATAAAGTCAGCACAAGACATCTTGTTGTAATTCTTTTGCGAATCGCGCAACTCTTCACGAGAGAATGAAATCTTAGCAATTCCATTTTCAACATTCATGACTGCGGCTACAGCTGCTTCTGCCTGCTCAGGAGAATGACCAGCCAATGCAAACAAACGAGAGATATATGCTTTATAAGCTTCCCGGATCTTGCTGAAAGTCTCATCATTCTGCAGGTAGTAATCACGATCACCCATTCCCAAACCAGCCTGATACAACTGAACAATATTCATTGAACTGTTCTTCTCATCAGCACCTACATAAAGAGCAAAGAAAGGAGTAATACCTTCTTTATGCAGATTGGCAACCATTTTTGAGAATTCGGCTTTTGTACCCAAATTACGAATGGCAAGCAATTCTTCCTTTACCGGCTCGAATCCCTCTTCATTCGTTTTCACGCTATCCAGAGCCAATTCATACAACATTCCGATTTTCTGAGCTACACTACCTTCCTGTTGTGGAGCAGCCTTCAATTCTTCTACCAAAGCGCGAAGCTGTTCACGGTTCATTTCCATCAACTGTTCAAACACGCCATAACGGGAAAATTCCGGCTTCAACGGATGTTCTTTCATCCAGCCACCGCAGGCATACTGATAAAAGTCTTCACCAGCCGTTACTGTTGTATCCAAATTTGCCAAATTAACAGATTTACAAGTAGATTGCGTGTCCGTTTCTTGAGCTTTGTTACCGCATCCCGCCAGCACCATGAATCCTGCAGCTACAAGCGGGAACATAATCTTCACTTTCATCTTGCTATATTCTTTTTGTTTAAACGATTATCATTCCATTTGCAAGTTTTGCTTGCCTAACTTCTCATACTCACTCTCAAAATTAGGAGTAAAAACGCCTTTTCCCAGGTGAGCCTTTATTTCCTCGGCAGACCAAAAACGTCCTTCCTCTATTTCTTCAGGATCTGGAGAAAACGGACCCTCATAAATAGTCCGGTAAGTATTCACCAGTTCTTTTTCCACCTTCGACTCAAAGACATAACGCATCAGAAAAACCGGATTAAAATCGGTGATTCCTAACTCCTCACGAACCTCCCGACGTAATGCTTCTTCAATCGTCTCGCCATAATCGACATGGCCTCCAACTGCAGTATCCCATTTTCCCGGCTGGATATCCTTTGTCATCGAACGCTTCTGCAAATACAAATCACCGGCTCTATTAAAAATATGCAAATGCACAACCGGATGCAACCATTTGCATCCATTATGGCATTCCCGGCGAGTTGCCTTACCTATTGTCTGACCTTCCTCGTTCACCAACGGGAACCATTCTTCCTTCATATTTATATATTCATCATTAAACGCGCAAAGATAATGAATAAATGGAATTTATCAAGCTAGGAATCCTCAATTTAAGTATGCAATCTATTAAAAATTCCCCTTACTTGATCAACTTCGCAGAACGGCAAAGGAATCCCATCCGAGACCAAACAAACTTTCAGAAGAGGTGGAATCTACTTGAAGAATAAATGAATTTTATTTTGTTCGCCCACGCTGATTATATATTCACCCACACCGAACATATAATCGCCCACGCCGAATATATGTTCGCCCTGGGCGAACAAAGAATAGACAACGTATATAAACAAAAAACACAACGTATTTTGGATAAAATACGTTGTGCCTTTCAAGTTACTCTCCAGCAAAAGTATTTTTGTTAAATCAAACGATTCGTTGCAGTATCCGGGAATATGACAGCCGGCTTAAAAGTCTTTGCCTCTTCAAAATCCATCAATGCATACGACATAATAATGACAACATCACCCGGTTGTACTTTGCGAGCAGCAGCACCATTTAAACAAATAACGCCAGAGCCCGGTTCGCCTTTAATGACATATGTTTCAAAACGCTCTCCATTATTATTATTGACAATCGAAACCTTCTCATTCGGTATCAAATTGGCAGCCTCCATCAAAGCACCATCTATCGTAATACTTCCAATATAATTCAAGTTGGCTTCGGTAACTGTCACCCGATGAATCTTTGATTTAACAACTTCTATATACATCTTTCTTCTTTATGATTAATATTTAATATTGTCAATCAGACGTACTTCGCCACAATAGACAGTAATACAACCTACCGGATACGTCGTATCAGACCAGTTTTGAATAGGCTGCATGGTATTTCCATCTACGATTTCGAAATACTCTACTTCCATCTCCGGAACCTGATTGATTGTATTCACAACATAATCAATCACCTCCTGAACACTCTTTGCGAGTACAAAGGTAGTGCTTTCTTTTAATGTACGGGCAATTACCGGTGCTTTTTGACGTTGTTCAGAAGTCAAACGGGTATTTCGGCTACTCAACGCCAAGCCATCCGCTTCACGTTGAATCGGACAATCAACGATATGAACCGGCAGATTCAGCTGCCGTACCATTTCTCGGATAACAGCAATCTGCTGGAAATCTTTTTCCCCGAAATAAGCATTATCCGGTTCTACTATATAAAACAACTTACTCACGACCTGAGCAACGCCGTTAAAATGTCCCGGACGACGAGGACCTTCCATCACCTCAGCAACCGGACCCAAATTAAATACGCGTGTATCTGGTTCCGGATACATTTCCGCTACCGAAGGAGCGAAAACATAATCACAACCTACTGGTTCAAGCAAAGCACAGTCTGCATCCAACGTACGTGGATACGTTTCCAAGTCATGCTTATCATTAAACTGCGTCGGATTAACGAAATCACTGACCACACAAATATCATTTTCGGCAACACAACGCTTCACTAAACTAATATGTCCGGCATGCAAAGCTCCCATTGTAGGAACAAGACCGACTTTCTTCCCTTTTTCTCGCTCAAGAGCCAAGAAATTCTTTAAATCTTTGATAGAACTTACTATTTTCATCTTATAGATGCTTAAAAACGGTGCAAAGCAACAAAATAATTATCAGAAATAAAAGATTTTTACTATCTTTGTACCGTCTAAATAAAAGAAAAATACAGAATGGATGCAAAAAAAATCTTGTTTATAGCTCAGGAAATCACCCCTTATTTACCGGAATCTGAAATTGCAACAATCTGCCGGAATCTTCCGCAAGGAATTCAGGAACGCGGTCGCGAAATCAGAACTTTCATGCCTAAATTTGGTAACATTAATGAACGTCGCAACCAATTACATGAAGTAATCCGTCTTTCGGGAATGAATCTGATTATCGACGATACGGATCATCCGTTGATTATTAAGGTTGCATCTATACAAGCTGCCCGTATGCAGGTATATTTCATCGACAATGATGATTATTTCCAACGTAAATCGACAGTTGTCGATGAAAACGGAAATGAATATGAAGACAACGACGAACGTTCAATATTCTATGTACGAGGTGTCATAGAAACGGTTAAAAAGCTTCGTTGGATTCCCGATGTTATTCATTGTCATGGTTGGATGTCAGCCTTCACGGGGTTGTATATTAAACGTATGTATGCAGATGATCCATGCGTACGAAATGCTAAAATCGTTTATTCAATTTATAACGACGACTTCAAACAGCCGCTGGATCCAAACATTGCCAACAAATTGATTATGGATCAAGCAGAAGAAGCTGATGTAGAAAACTTACGTAAAGATACAAGTTTCGTAGGTTTGTCTAAATTAGCAATTGATTTTGCAGACGGCGTTATACAAGGTAGCGAAACAATCCATCCAGACATTTTACAATATATCGCTACGAAACCTAATACTCCATTTTTACCGTATCAATCACCCGAAACGTACATTGACGAATTTAACAAATTCTACGATGTCGTTTTGGAATCTAAATAGTTATTTAACATGGACTTTAAAAGACTTATACTTGGGCTCGCTTTCGGAGGTATTTTACTTAGCGGGTGTAATGATGAATTGAGCCAGGTTGGACCAAGTATTCAGCCAGATGGTGACCGTTCTTTTGTTTATGCGGATACATTTCAGCTTGAAGCATCTACCATTAAATTAGATTCGGTATATGCCCGTACTGTAAACGGACTGTTAGGACAAATCTACGATCCCTTGTATGGAAACCTGAAAACAGATTATATCTGTCAGTTCTATTGCCCTGAAAATTACAAATTCGCCCATGAACCGATTGATGGTAAGGTCGATTCAATGGCATTCTTTATCATGTATGATGAAGGCGGTTATGTAGGCGACTCATTAGCTCCTATGCAGGCTAAGATTTACCAGGTTACTAAACCTTTGGCACGAAATTATTACACAAACATGAATCCCGAAGATTTTTGTGACCTGCAAACACTGATTGGGGAAAAAACTTATACGGCATACGATTTGAGTATCCCTGATTCTATTCGTAACATCACGGATACAAGTGATCCTGATTATTATACACCGAATGTACGTATTCGAATCAGTACGGATATTGCTCAACGTTTTTATGATGAAACAGTCAACAATCCGAGTTCTTTCCAAAATCAGGAAGCCTTTAATAAATTCTTCCCCGGATTTTATGTAACAACTGGGTTTGGAACAGGAAACATCCTGGAAGTGGCTCAATCGTCTTTCTTTATATATTATAAGTATAAATCGACAACAGAAGCAGGAAACGACACGATTATTCATACAAGAGAGCAGTTCAATGTGACTAAAGAAGTCATCCAGATGAATCAAATGGAAAATGGAAACATTGAACAATTGCTGGAACCGAATGAAGAGTTCAGTTACCTGAAAAGTCCGGCCGGTGTTTGTACTAAAATAGTACTTCCAGCCTCCGCTATCAAAGAAAAGATAGAAGGACGAATCATTAACGGACTTGATTTCTCAATGAGGGCAATGCCTCAAGAAGAATGGTTATATGCTTTTGAAGCTCCCGACAATGTGTTGCTTTTGCCGGAAGATTCCGTTCAAAGCTTCTTTGAGAACAATAAAATAGAAGACAATGTAACCGCTTATCGGGCAGAGTATGCAAGTAGCACGAAAACCTATTCTTTCGGTAATATTTCAAACTTGCTGAAAAAGCATATAGAGAATAAGCCGGACGAAGACTTAAGATTATTGGTTCTGCCTGTTGCCCGTGGTACTCAAAGTTCAAGTGATTATTACGGAAATACATCAACCTCTACAACTTCTATTACACATTACATGAAACCGGCAGGTGTTCGATTGAAGAAAGACAAAGAGGCTATGCAAATTGTAGTATTGACAAGTAAATATAACGATTAAGTTAAGGATAATGAAATAAAAAAGAGGAACCGATTGGTTCCTCTTTTTTTTATTCTACATGGCTTTCTGCTATCTGCTTGAAACCATTCAGGAAATCAGTTACAGACATTCGTTTTTTCCCTGCCAACTGCACTGATTGTAATCGTAAAAATCCTCCATCAACTGCAACGTCAACAAAGCTTTTTCCATCCGATTGAATTGTACCAACAGGAAAACAATGTTGCTCCGGACGTTTCTCCGTCTGATAAATTTTCAGGACTTGCCGTTTACCATCACGGGTAACCAATTCCGTCCAAGCGGCTGGATAAGGAGACAATCCTCGAACAAAGTCATACAAATTCTTCAAAGGTTTATTCCAATCAATCCGACAAGTCTCCTTGAATATCTTAGGAGCCGGCAAAAATTCAGACACACCATCAAACAAATCTTTCTGAGGGAAAGGTACTACATTTCCTTCACAAATCTGATCAACCGATTTCAGTACAGTCTGTGCCCCCAACGCCATTAAGTTATCATGCAAGATTCCTGCATCATCAGTATCTGCAATAGGACATGTTTCCTGCATAATAATACTTCCGGTATCAATTTCATGATCCAAGAAAAAAGTTGTTACACCTGTCTTGGTATCACCATTGATAATTGCCCAATTAATAGGAGCAGCACCCCGATACCGAGGCAATAAAGAAGCATGCAAATTAAACGTACCCAAACGAGGCATGTTCCACACAACTTCAGGAAGCATACGAAAGGCAACAACGATCTGCAAATCGGCATTCCATGCACGAAGAGCTTCCAAAAAAGCTTCATCTTTTAACTTCTCGGGCTGAAGAATAGGAAGACCAACTGATTCAGCATACTTTTTAACAGCACTCGACTGAAGTACACTACCATGCCGTCCCATCGGTTTATCAGGCATTGTTACAACACCCACCACTTGATAACCATGCTCAACCAAAGCTCGCAGGCATTCCACCGCAAATTCGGGTGTGCCCATATATACAATTCTCAAATCTTCTTTCTTCATATCTTATCAATCTCCTGAAAAATTATCTACCAAAACTTCTCTATAGGAATTAAATATTTTCGACTTAGACATAAATCCCATATATCTGCCCGTTTCATCAACTACCGGTAAATTCCAGGCTTTCGTATCATCAAAAATCTGCATAATCTGGTCCATAGGCGTATTCACCACAATCTTAGCCGGTGCCGATACCATGAATTTGGAAACATGGAACCGATTATACAACTCTGGACGGAACATGATATTCCGAATATTATCCAGCAGAACTATTCCCAGCAAAATACCTCGATCATCCACTACCGGAAACGTATTACGACTACTCCGAGCAATCACTTTTACCATGTCTCCTAACGTCATCTCTGGAGAAACAACCTGGAAGTCACGCTCAATCACATTGTCCGCACTCAACAAAGTCAATACGGCTTTATCTTTATGGTGCGTCAACAATTCACCTTTCTGAGCCAAGCGCATCGAATAAATACTATGCGGTTCAAACATCAGAATTGTAATATACGAACCTATAGAAACAATCATCAGAGGAAGGAACAAATCATATCCACCAGTCAATTCTGCAATCAGGAAAACGCCCGTTAAAGGAGCATGCATCACACCCGACATAATTCCAGCCATACCTAACAAAGCAAAATTCTTTTCCGACAGATACATCGTAAAAGGGAAATAATTACATATATGAGCGAAAATGAACCCTGCAATACATCCCAGATATAGACTAGGAGCAAAAATACCACCACAACCACCACCACCATTGGTAGCACTTGAAGCAAATACTTTAGTCAGCAAAATCAGTCCCAAAAAGATAACTATTCCAAAATAGGAATCATTCAGAGGGTAGAACATACTATTGTCCATCAATCCAGCGAACTGACCGTTCAGCAACAGACCGATCGTATCATATCCTTCACCATAAAGCGGAGGGAAAATAAAGATCAACAAGCTCAGCATAATTCCTCCCATCATAAACTTACGCCAATATGTCGTTCCATACCGACGATATTCGCCTTCAATCCAGTTCATCACACGGGTAAAATACAGGGAAATCAAGCCACAGAATATTCCTAATAAGATGACATAGGGAATACGTTCTATTACGAATGCTTCTGTCTGAGAAAATTTAAACATAGCCTCTGTACCGGTAAATATATATGATACGGTAGCAGCCGTTACCGAAGTAATCAACAAAGGCAACACAGATGTCATGGTCAGATCCAGCATCAATACCTCGATCACAAAGACAAGCCCAGCAATAGGTGCTTTAAAGATACCTGCGATGGCTCCAGCAGCGCCACATCCCACTAACAACATCAAAGTCTTTTGTTCCATCTTGAACAAACGACCCAGATTGGAACCAATAGCGGCACCGGTCAATACAATTGGAGCCTCGGCTCCGACAGATCCACCAAAACCAATGGTTACCGAACTAGCCACAATGGATGTCCACATATTATGAGGTTTAATCCGGCTTTTCCGCTGGGAAATAGCATATAAAATTTTCGTCACACCATGGCTGATATCGTCACGCACGATATATTTTACAAACAACCCAGCCAGTAAGATACCCAATACCGGATACAACAAATACAAATAATTGACTTGATCAGCAGCGAAGTTCACTGACAATACATGCTGAATGAAGTGAATTAAATTTTTCAAGATGATGGCCGATGCAGCAGTGCAAATACCTACCAGAAAACTAACAATCAATACAAAGTGTTTTTCCTTTATATTGTTTGCCCGCCAAACAAGAAATTTATAAAACCATCCATTTTCTGTTGTCATATTTCAAATACCCTTTCCTGTCACAACCGTCTTTATCGTATACACCAAAATGGTTATATCCAAAGCCAGCGACATATTTTCATAATAAATGATATCATACTCCAAACGTTCCAGCATCTGGTCGACAGTACTGGCATACCCGTACTTGACCATTCCCAAAGAGGTAATTCCCGGCTTCACATTATGTAATAAATAATAATACGGAGCCCGCTGGACAATCTGATCAATAAAATATTTCCGTTCCGGTCTAGGACCAACCAACGACATATCCCCTTTCAATACATTCCAAAACTGAGGCAACTCATCCAAACGATACTTTCGCATAATAGCACCAAAAGGTGTAATGCGGGAATCTTCTTCATGCGATAACTTGGGACCATTGTCTTCAGCATCCACATACATCGTCCGAAATTTATAAATCATAAATGGACGGCCATGAAAACCAATTCGCTCCTGCCGGTAAATAATCGGACCCGGCGAATCTTTCTTCACACGCCAAGCTATATATGCGAACAAAGGAGATAACACAATCAATACTATACAAGAAACAAACCGATCAGAGAACGCCTTGATATTTTTCTCTGCTTCTGAAAAGTTATTCTCAGTAATTTCGGCTAATGGAACTGCACTAATCGTCTTCAACCGCACCTTTGAAAACAAAATAGTCTTCTTATCTATCCATACCTTGATAGGCTTTTTATATTGATACAAAGAATAAAGGAACTTGGACAAAGCCGTTTCATCCAATGCATCTGTTGCCACTACCAATTCTTCTATTGGATACTGTTTCATCAAATCAGGAAGATCTGCTGAATTTCCCAATATCTGTTCTGAATTTACATGAAGATCCTCTTTGGATGAAATACGGACAAAGCCCGTGACTTTAGTACCAACCTTCTCTAAATACTGAGAAAGCAACAAGGCCTTCTCTCCTATTCCCAAAACTAAAACGTGAATGGCAAAATCCCCTCGCTGAATCCTTTTCAACAAATGCATCGTCAAACGTAAACGGAATAGATAGGTAAGGGTAAAATGCAATCCCAACAATTCAAAGAAAAAATAGTAATATATCTGATACCTGATAGGAAGTTCATTCAGAATCAAGAACATAAAAATTCCAAATACACCTATCACCGAAGATATAAGCGTTACCCAAAATTCGGAGAGCCTTGACTTGGCCAATGATTTATTATAATAACCCGAGAAATAATAGATCACCAACCAATAAAATGGGATGAACACCTGACCCAACCAAACAGACGGGTATAGCAAAAATTCATCTAATGTATTTGCGTCTCGAAAAACAACCTGCTGATAATAACGCAATACATTGAAGGCAAACCATACCAAGGCTGCTGTCAGGAAGTCAGTAATGATATATTTCCAAGTCTCTTTACTATAACTCATACGAATTATCGGATAATCTGAAACACACCACCGCTTCCCAATTTAATAATACTTGATGGAGAAGCCTTAGTCATATCATCCTGACGATAAGTTACAATATAATCAACTCCCTGTTTGATTTCTTCTGAAATTTCACTGAAATTAGCGGGCGAAGGTTCTCCGCTAACATTGGCAGAAGTTGAAACCAACGGTTTGCGAAACTGAAAACAAAGCTTGTTTGAGAACGTTTCCTGTGAAATACGGATACCGATACTTCCATCTTCACCCAGTAAGTTGGGCGCTAAATTTTTACCTTTCGAATAAATAAGTGTCAAAGGTTTGTCTGCTACCTCTATCAAACTCCACGCAACCTCAGGTACATCTTCTACATACGTTTCCAGTTTGGCCGGATTATCCATCAAAACCAACATGGCTTTATTATCGGCCCGCTTTTTCAGATCATAGACTTTCCGGACAGCCTCTTCGTTTGTCGCATCGCAACCTATTCCCCAAATCGTATCTGTCGGATAAAGGATCAATCCTCCTTGCTGCATGACCCGACAAGCATTTTTTATATCTTCTTCTATTGATATCATTGTTCGCTCTTTTTTAGTCAGACAAAAATACAAATCATTCTGCGTACTTAGAAAAAATAACAAGAAAAAAACTATTTTTGTAACAGAACTGAAAGAAACCCGATTATAATTTCTAACTTTACGGATTAATTCAAGCACGCTGCTTGAACTTTCATATTGTGGTCTTGATTTGCGACAGAAAACAGACTCCTAGGCAGACAGCTACAACGAAGAAATCTTGTACGATGAAGCACATGCATCATGCCTTTCGACTTTCGCAATATGAAAGATGAGATTAGATAAAAAGAAAAAGAATATATAAATGACTAACAAATGGAATTATCAACCTCCAACACAGACAGAAATTCAAGAAAGAGACCATCTGGCTGCCGAACTGGGACTCAGTCCGGTAATCAGCTTGTTATTGGTTCGGCGTGGATTAAAAACTGCCAAAGAGGTAAAGAAGTTTTTCAGACCTAGTCTGAACGACTTGGAAGATCCTTTTCTGATGCCCGATATGCAGAAGGCTGTCAGCCGGCTTAATCAGGCTTTAGGCGAAAAGGAGAAAATCCTCATCTACGGGGATTATGATGTGGACGGCACAACTGCCGTATCGCTCGTGTATAAGTATTTAAGAGCTTATACTTCGAATTTATTCTATTATATTCCCGATCGTTATGACGAAGGATCCGGAATATCCATTAAAGGAATTGATTATGCGTATAGCCAAGGTGTTACCTTGATTATTTCGCTGGATTGTGGTATCAAAGCGATCGACAAGATTGAGTATGCCAAGGAAAAAGGGATTGATTTCATCATCTGTGATCACCACATGCCGGATGAAGTACTGCCGGATGCCGTAGCTGTGCTCGATGCCAAACGAAAAGATTCGATCTACCCCTATGAACATCTGTCGGCATTTTTTAAATCAATATCATTCCAAGTTAAAGCACATACTTCGCCAGTTCTCATTCCAGTATAACAAGATGTCAAAAATGCACATGTAAAAGTATCGTTATCTTTAAATCTTGCTAATATCTTATCTATTTCTTCTTGCGAATATACATGTTTTACATCTCTTTTATTCTTCTCCATTTTAGGTAGTCTTAAAGTCATTGCAGGATTATATCTAACAAATCCATATACATTACATGCCTCTCTAAAAGAACCTTTTATAACTTTTAATATGTTTGAAAAGTATGCTCTTGAAAAGTCATGCTTATTGCATAATTCAGTAATAAAAGAATGTAATTTTACACTTGTTAATGCTGTTAATCTGTACTTCCCTATTTCTGGTTTTAAGTATTTTTCTATTATTGTACTATATGCTTGAATTGTATTGTATTTTAAATTTGTTTTACAATAGTTTTCTATCCAATAATCAAGATAATCACTATATGAAATATTATTTTCCTTAAAATCAAGTCCAGTAGTTATATATTCATTATATGCAATATTTCCTTCCTCTAATGCCTCTGCTTTTGTTTTGAAGCCTGATTTACTTATTTGCTTTCGCTTACCGTTAATATGAGCTGCTTCAAAATAATATTGATAAGTGCTCCCTCTTTTTCTAACATTGACTGATCCCATCTAATTATTTTCCTTATTAGATATATTTTCAATAATATTAGATAAGTCTTGTCCTTCATTATCATTTAAAAACTTTTCTAACGAAGATTTTAGTATTTTTAGACTTCCTAATTTTATGGCTGGTAATTTTCCTTTTTCAATAAGTGAATATATGTAATTTGGGCTAGAATGTAATAACTTTGCAACTTCTGGAACTGTATATACCAATCTTTCGTATTCTGATGTTTTTTTCTTTTGTATAGTTGTATTAGTTTTATACATTTTTCAAGCCTCCTGTAATAAAATTGAATATACGCTTTAAAAAGCATTTATTTGTATTGTTTTTCTTATTTTTTTCATATTCTTCCCAATACTTTGATTCTTCCTCAATATCGTTTATTATTTCTTCTTCTGTTCTTAATTTTCCAGCACCTATAACAACCAATATTCCAAGTAATCCAATAAAAACCATTATTCCGATTATAATTTTTAGTATTATCATTAGCAGTTCCTTTCTGCTTGAATCAATTTACAAGCAAAATCTACAATTAAATCTCTAGGGTATTTGTGCTCTAATATTTCCATTATGCTAACCATTTTGTGTAAAGGCATTTTTTTATTTTCAATAGCATTTATAAATTCAAATAATGCTAAAATCGTAAAAGCTGTTACTTCTTCGTATGTATATTTTGGTTCTTGCTCCTGCATAATTTAAACCTCCACTTTAATAAATTTAGGTACATCATTCGATCTTCCTAGCTCTTTTCTAAACTCAAATCCTTTTCTTCTTTCGTTATAGGTATAAGCGCTCTTGTTCCAATTTCTATAAGCCATATTGTTTAATTTCTTTGGCGTTGATAATTCAATTCCAGCTTGTTTGTGCATATTCTTTATAACTAAATCATCTACACTATTCTTAAATTGTTTTTCTTTTCTAATTCTAGTATTTCTTTCTTCTGTATCTTTGATATGTTTTCTATGATTTTCAGCTTTTCTATGCTCTTTTTCTTTAGAATACCTATCATCTTTTTGTAATACTTGTGTAACTGCACTTTTAGAAATGTTAAGAGCTTTTGCAATATCTGCTGGTCTTAAGTGCTCTATGAAATACATTTTTAATATAGTTTCCTTATTACTTTTCATTAGTAGCTCCTTTTACTTAACTTTTTGCAATCACTTTAACGCAATAGGGAAACTAATGAGAATTTGCGTTTCATCTCACTTTTCTCTTTTTGCAATTTTTTCATAAAGGCTGTTGTTCGTTTTTTAATACTTCTTTGATCTTTTTTCCTTTGCATAATTTTTTTTAATTTATTATACATTGTTGTTCCTCCTTTCAATTGTTATAGTCCTAACTGAATTTTATTTTTCGGACAAATAAAGTTATTTTTTTCTATTCTTTGTTAGTGTTTTATATATTTCAATTATAATTTCTTGTTTTAAATCTTCATTTATTACATTATTTATTCTGCTATATTTAGTTATTAAATTATTGAATTTATATATAATTTCCATAACCTCATCATCAGACATATTAAAATTTTTAAAAATCATTTTCTTTTATTCTCCTTCAATTTAAGATACTCTTTTTTTATTTTTTCTAATGCTCTTTTTCTTATTTTTCTCACAGTGTCACCCTTCATATTCATTATTTCTCCAACTCTTTTGTCAGTTGATTTTTCTTCCATATAATACGAAAAAAGCACTAACTTTTCTTTATAAGTTAATGCTTTTGAACTCTTTAACAACAACGGATCACTAAATATTTTTTCTATTTCATAGGCGCAAATCTCCTTATCACACTTTGCTTCACAATAATTTTCAATATTTTCTTCAGACACAAAAATATTTTCATCAAACATATCTATATCATCTTCTAAATATGTATAATGATTAGATTTTAAATAATCAATTCTTGTTCTCCTTGCTATTGTTATTAATGCTGCTTTTTCTTTATTATTTAATATATACAATATACTCCCTCTTTTAAGAACTTATGATTTACATCAAAGTTCAAAAGGAGTTATAATTACAAAATCAATTTTTTAAATTCTCCTCCTTCCCTATATTAAAGTATTAAAAGTATCTTATAATTTTTACATTCGTTTTTCATTAAAATTACTTTTGTGACTCCTTTTAAAACCTTAATATAAAGTCCTTTAATTTACTTTAATACAATACTTTCTATAATTGATAAAATCGTAAAAAATCGTAAGAAAATGTAAAAAATCGTATAATAATCATTATTAAGTTGTTGAAATTATGTAAATTTTGTGATATATTGTAAACGGTAAATATATTAAGTTAATTGTATCAATGTAGGAGGTTTTTATGACTAAAATTATGATAGCTGATGATAATGTTGAAACAACAAAGCACTTATCATATATATTATCTAGAGAATCAGACTTTGAGGTAATTAATGTATCTCATAATGGTTTAGATACCATTAAATATTACAAGGAACTGCAACCTGATGTATTACTTTTAGATTTAAATATGCCATCTTTAAGTGGTCTTGAGGTTTTAAATATAATTCCTGAATATGATAAATCTCGAAACATAATTATTATTTCGGGCTCTGCGTATTTTCGCTCGAAGTTATGTAATATTGATAAAATAAAAACTATCTATCAAAAGCCATATGATATTAACTGCATAAAAAATACCATCAGAGAAATAAAAAACATAAATATAACTAATACAATTCAATTAAAATTAGACAACATTTTTTATGAATTACAATTCGATCCATTTTCAAAAGGAACAAAATTATTAAAGTCAGCTATTTTAATATCTTACCAATATCCCTATTTGAAATTAGATGATATAATGGAAAAAGTAAAAATACAAAATAATGAAAAAAATGCAAAAACTGTACACTCTATAATAGATAAGCAATTAGATTCTTTATATAGTATAAAAAGAAACCTAGACATTTTTTGCAAAAAATTTCCGTACTTTTATGATTTTAAGCCGACAACCAGTCGCTTTATAAAATATATTTTAAGTTGCCTGTAAAAAAGACACAAGTTCATATTAACTTGTGTCTTTTTTTATTTTTTATTTGAATTTTCACATTTTTTTATAATTTCTTCTATAATCTTTATCTCTTCATTTAATCT
>OGYL01001581.1_pt1 | contig 17321 bp, 15 predicted proteins | sample 1576541 | NCBI WGS metagenome assembly OGYL01 (sample SAMEA3541551, study PRJEB24748) | human gut metagenome | biome: human gut; feature: human-associated habitat; material: faeces | place: China | collected 2012 | reverse complement strand
GGCGGCGGCGCTGCCGCCGTCCGCGCGCAGATTGAAATGATGATCCCACAAAAATTTCCTGCGTGCGCCCTCGGGCGCAGAGAGAGTGAGAACTCGGTACTCAGAAACATCCTATCAGGGAGAAAGGCGGTTTGTGCATGAAGAAGAAATGGACCATCGCAACGGTGCTCCTCCTGGCAGTGGCGCTGCTGGCGGTCGGTACGTGGGCGTACTTTTCGGCCGTCGGCCGGGCGGATAACGTCATCACGATGGGCTCCGTCAAGCTTGCACTGCACGACGAGGACGGCGCTGGCCAACCGTTTACGACGGTGAGCGCCATGCCCGGCAGCGTCGTGAACAAAGTGGTGTATGTGGAGAACGTCGGCTCCGGCGCTTTCTACACCCGCGTGAAGATCACGCCTGAGGTGGTCGCCGAGAATGGCGAGATCATCCCGCTCGATGCGAGCGAGCGGCTGCTCACGCTGGATCTGAACGACAAGGACTGGATCGCCGGCGAGGGCGGATACTATTACTATCGTGGTTCGGTCGACCCGCAGGCCGCCACGTCGAAGCTCTTCAACCAGGTCACGTTCAGTAAGGACATGGGCAACGAATATCAGAACACCACGGTGCATATCTACGTCACGGCCGAGGCCGTCCAGACGGCGAACCTGGACAAGTACGGCCCCATTGACGTGTGGAAGCACGTCGGTACGGTCGAAGCGAGCACCTCGAGCACGCAGATCGACCCGATCCCGACGCCCTGAGAAAGGAGGACGAAAACATGAAAAAACGTATTCTCTCGCTCGTCCTCTGCGCAGTCATGCTCCTGAGCATGTGCCTGTTCATGGGCGCGGGCGTGGCCGGGGATGCGGCTGCGGATATGGCTGAGACCGCAGGAACGGTCGAGGACACGCAGTCGTCTCCGGCGGTGGGGCCGATTCTTCCGCTCGTGGTGACGCGGCCGCAGACGTCTCCTTACCGCGCCGCGCGCGCGCCGTCGCTTGCCGATACCGGTGAGACGCAGGATGATGGTCTGGAGCTGACTAAGACGGTTACGCCGAAAGCCGACGGCGGCTATACGGTGCATCTGGAAGCGTACACGACCGGCACGGTCACGACGAGCACCACAACGAAGCCCTGTGACATTGTCCTTGTGCTCGACCAGTCCGGCTCGATGGCGGACAATTTCAGCGGGGAAGAGACGGACAATGAAGCGGACACTCGCCAGTACGCAATGAAGCAGGCCGTCAACACTTTCATTGATAATGTGGCAAAAAAAGCCAAGGATGAAGACGTGGAACACCGGATCGCGATCGTTAAGTTTGCGGGAGATTCCACGAACACGGTCGGCGATACTACGTATAAGGATGGCATATATCGTTATAATTATTCTCAGATCGTGAAAGAACTGACTGCGGTCAATGATGCCAGCGGAGAAAATGTGACCGCGCTGAAAACGGCGGTTAACCAGCTGCAGGCTCAGGGCGGCACGCAGACGCAAAACGGCTTGAACCATGCGCAGAGGCTTCTGTCGAGTGTCGATTCCGCGCGCGACAGCAGCAAGGTCGTGATCGTGTTCACGGATGGCATGCCGGGCGATTCCGGTTTCGATGCAAATGTTGCGACCAGCGCTATTGCAAGCGCAAAGTCGATGAAGGATGCCGGTGTGACCGTGTACACGGTTGGCATTTTCACCGGGGCGAACGTTGACCAGCTGTATGGCAACACCGGGTTCTCAAAAAACTCGAACGGAAGCGTCGGGAGTTATTGGGCCAACAAGAACACAAGCAATGGTATCGATGTTCCGGCTGGGAACCGCTTTTTGAACTATGTGTCCAGCAACTTCAAGGCTGCCTCGGAGATAGGGTTAAAGGATTATGAAGATGAACACTGGTTCTCCGCCAGTTATTACGGCTGGGAAGTGACGCGAAACTTCACCCGCGACAAAACCGGCTATTATATGACGGCGAGCAACTCGACGGCGTTGAATAACATCTTTACCTCCATCAGCCAGACGATTGGTAGCGCCAATATTGACCTTGGCAGCGAGACGGTCATCAAAGACATCGTGACGCCGTACTTTACGGTGCCGCAAAATGCCGGTGCTATTCGTCTCTCCACTGCAGCCTATAACGGCAGTGCATTTGGGGCTCCGGTCGCAGCCGATCCTTCTGTGGCGGCAGCGATCGATCCGGCAACGCGGGCGGTCAATGTGACCGGCTTCGATTTCAACCAGAACTATGTCTCCACAAACGCTAAGGCGGATGGCACGTTCGGAAAGAAACTGATCATCGAGTTTGACGTTTCCGTGCGCGACGGCTTCCTCGGCGGCAATCAGGTGCCAACGAATGATGGGCAGTCCGGTATCTATGCGAAGGGAACCATGATCAAGGCGTTCGATGTGCCGACGCAGGACGTGGAAGTAAAAAGCATCACGCCGACGGCGGATGACAAGGCGATCTACCTTGGCGATTCTGCCAATTTGCAGGAGCTTGTGCACCAGAATGCCACATTTGACGGCACAAATAACGCTTTTGTGGATGTGACCTATACGGTCAAGGATGAGAACGGAACGGTTGTCGGCACGTACACAGTTCCCGCCGGAAGCAGCAGCGGAACATGGGTGTGGAGCGATCCGGCAAGCAACGGCACCGTCGCTCCGGAGCAGACCACGACCTACAAGGTGACGTGCACAGTTTCGCCTACGCAAACGGGAACGTATGTGGACGTTGAAAAACCCGCGGAGTTCACCATCACGGTCAACACCTGTAGCCTGAAGATCACCAAGACCGTCGAGGGTAAGGGTGCGAACCCGAACCAGACCTTCGTGTTCAACGTCATGAAGGGCAACGATCTCGTGACCACCGTGGTGCTCAAGGCCGGCGCGAGCACGACCATCACCGGTCTGGCTGTCGGCGACTACACCGTGGTCGAGGATACCGCTTGGTCGTGGAGCTACACGGCTGACAAGGATGGAAAGGCAGACGTCACGCTCAGCAGCACAACGCCCAACGGCGAGGCCGGGATCACCAACACCTATGTAAAGCACGACTGGCTCACGAGCATTGTCGACGTCATCAACAAGTGGACGGCCAACGATGGCAAGACGACCATCAACAATTCCGACCGTGTTCCGGGCGCGAACTGAACAGGAGGGATGACATATGAAACGTATCTTTAACGGTTCAGGCGGGAGAAAAGCCGCGCTCATCCTCTCCCTGTGCCTGATCTTCGCACTGGCCGTCGGCACGACGCTCGCTTATCTCAAAGCGAACACGTCTCCGGTGACGAACACATTTAAGGCTGCCACATCCGAAATTAAGATCGAAGAGAAGACAGACGACGGCAGCAAGTCGGAGATTTACGTCAAGAACGAAGGAACCGCCACGTCCTATGTCCGCGTCAAGCTGGTGTGCAACTGGGTAGACAAAGACGGGAACGTCTCTGCGACTCCGGTACCGGCACCGACGATCACAAATAGTGATTGGTTCGAGAAAGACGGCATTTACTACTACACGAAGCCGGTCGCACCAACTGGCCAGACTTCCAACCTGCTTGATGGCAACCCCATCACGCAGCCGAATGCGCCCGAGGGCTGCCACCTCGAGGTGACGGTGCTGGCCGAGAGCATTCAGGCCGCGCCGAGCAAGGCCGTGACAGATAGCTGGGGCGTGCGCGTTGACAACAACGGCTATCTGACGCAGCCGACCACGACACCTTAAGGAGGGCAACGGTATGAAACACAAAAAACTTACCATGATCGTCGCCCTCGTGCTGGTGGTCGCGCTGGCCGCCGGACTGGGCATCTGGGCGACGGGCGAGACGAACGTTCCCACCGTCACGTACTATGACGGCTCGGACGGCAACGGCGCGCGCTTCACCTTCACCCACACCGGCGACGGTTCGGGCACGAACCTGTTCCCGAACTTCTCCAACTGCATGCCCGGCGACAGCCTCACGCAGACCATCCGCGTGCAGGCTGACGGCCAAAACGGTGTGCAGGGCGCAAAGATCTATCTGCGCGCCGAGATCGACGGCGACGCCTCCGCCAAGGAAGGCTCCGCCATCTCGTACAACGATGTGCTCGATCACATCGGCATGACCGTGTCGAAAAACGGCGTTGCGCTCGCGTCCAACAAGACCGCGAAGCTCTTCAGTCAGCTCGATGCGGCCGATGGCCTCAAGAGCAACGTCTTCATTGCCGAGGTCGGCCCGAAGACCGATCCGGTCGATCTGGACGTGACCATTGATGTTGACCCCGCGATGGGCAATGCGTTCCAGGAAGCGGCTGCGCACATCACGTTCGTGTTCTCCGTCGAGGACAACGAGCTGCCGCCCCCGCCGCTGGAGCTCGACAAGCACGATGCGTATATCTGCGGTTATCCGGACGGCACGGTGAAGCCGGAGCGCCAGATCACACGCGCGGAGGTCGCAACGATCTTCTACCGTCTGCTTCAGGACGAGGCCCGCGAAAATGTGTGGTCTCGCACGAACAGCTACTCCGATGTGGCAAGCGGTGCCTGGTATAACAGCGCGGTCTCGACGCTGACCAACGCCGGTATTCTCACCGGCTATGAGGACGGCACGTTCCGCCCGGACGCGCCGATCACGCGCGCGGAGTTTGCGACGATCGCGGCGCGATTCTACCACGCACCGGAAGTTACCGGTGATGCATTCTCGGATATCTCCGGCAGCTGGGCGCGCGCGTATATCAACCGCGCGGCGGCGCGTGGCTTGATCGATGGCTATGAGGACGGCACATTCCGCCCGAACCAGAACATCAAGCGCGACGAGGCCATGAAGATCATCAACAAGGTTCTCTTCCGTACACCGGATAAGGAGCATTTCCTGCCCGATATGATCAAATGGCCGGACAACAGCGACACCGACGCCTGGTATTACACGGATGTGCAGGAAGCGACCAACAACCACGATTACGAGCGCGTGGACAAAACCTCGCCCGAGACGTGGACGAAGATCACGCAGGCCAGAGATTGGAAGTCGCTCGAGGCCGAGCTGGCGCAGAAATATCCCGACCGGTAAGCGCGCGGCGCTGACGGTAAACGAAACAACCATAGCGAACACCCCCTGTGCACGGCACAGGGGGTGTTTTTGCGTATGGGGAAAAAACGTGCGCCCCGGCGGATACATGCAATGCGTGGATGCGTTATCAGCCCAGATACTGCTTGTCGTAGTTGTTCTGGATGCAGGAGATGACCTTCGTGATGACGGTGTTGAACGGGGTGGGCACGCCCAGCCGCTCGCCGTAGCGCGCGATGGCGCCGTTGAGCACGGAGATCTCCGTCTGGCGCTGGTGCAGCACGGCGTCCTGCGCCATGGACGGATAGTAGTTGCCGAGGTTGGCGATGATGTTTGGCTCTTCCTTTTCCATGAGCGGCCAGAGATCGCCGATGCCGAGCGCCTGCGCGACGGCGCAGCCCTCTTTCCACACATGGATGACGATGTCGTGGCCGTAGGGGTCGGCGAAGGTCTCCTTCACCTTCAGGCGCATGACGGCGCTCACGCCGTTATAGCCGCTGTTGGCGATGACTTTCTTCCAGATGTACGGGCGCACGTCTTCGTCAAAGCTCGCGTTGCAGCCGCCAGCCTGGAAGCACGCCTCGAGCGCCTTGCCGGCGGCGTCGGCCTTCGGGTTGTTGTGCACGGCGCCGAAGTGCATCTGGATGCCCTTTTCCGGCTTGCTCACGCACACGCCGGGGCCGGCCAGCTCCGTGCCGATCAGGCCGCTGCCGTAGAGGATGCGGTCGGTCTCCACGAACTGGGCGAGCACCTCGTCGTTGCCGAGGCCATTTTGCAGCGAGACGACGACCGTCTCCGGCCCGATGCAGGGCATGGTGTCGGCCATGACGTCCGCGGTCTGTGTGGCCTTGACCATGAGGATGACCATATCCATGGTGCCGATGTCGTGCGCGGTGGCGCTCGTGTGGAAGCCGGTGAGCACTTCCTCGCCCTCCGGCGTGCGGAAGACCAGACCGTCGGCCGCGATCTTGTCCATGTGCGCCTTGTACTTATCGACGAGCCAGAGCTCGGCGCCGCCCTTGCGCAGGTAGGCGGCGAACACGCTGCCGGCAGCGCCGGAGCCGATCATTGCGATTTTCATGCGTTTGCCTCCTTAGCAAACTGCCGGCCGGTTGTTGGCCGGCCGGCAGAGAAAACTTGGGGTTTGAAATTACTTCAGGTACTGCTTGTCATAGTTGCCCTGGATGCAGCGCACGACCTGGGACAGGACCTTGCACACCGGGGTGTCGATGCCCAGCTGCTCGCCGTACTCCGCGATCTTGCCGTTGAGCACGTCGATCTCGGTCTGGCGGTGGTTGAAGAGCATGTCCTGGCACATGGACGGATAGTAGTCCGCGATGTTGGTGACGATGTCCTTGTGATCGTGGGCGATGAACTCATCGGCGTCCATCGGCACGCCCTTGGCGGTCGCGACCGCGCAGGTCTCGCGGATGACGCTGTGGAACAGCCACTGGCCGAACGGATCCGCCTCGACCTCGCCGATCTTCAGACGCAGGACGGCGCACACGGTGTTGACGGTGGCGTTCACGCAGACCTTTTTCCAGATGAACTTGTAGATGTTGTTGTCGGTGCCCGGCTCGCCGTCGCGCCAGTAAGCGTCGCAGCCGCCGGCACGGTAGCACTTGAGCATCTCGGCGCAGGCCGCGTCGGTGAGCTCCGAGCGGACCGCACCGCCGAAGTTCATCTGCACGCCGCCGGCCGGGGTGGACACGCAGTGTGCGGGTTCGGGCAGAGCCGTGCCCAGCACGCCGGAGCCGATGATGCAGCGCTCTTTCGGGAAGACCTTGAAGAGGTTGTCATCGTTGCCGAGGCCGTTTATGAGGGAAACGGCGACGGTGGTGTCGCCCACGACGGGCAGAGAGTCCTGAATTGCCTGCTCGAGCTGAGTTGCCTTGGTCATATAGATGATGACGTCGACCTTGCCCTCGGCCTCTTCCGCAGCGGCAGAGCTGGTGTAGGTGCGGAAGCCCTTGAGCTGATAATTATAATCGGTGTAAGCACCGTTCTCTTCCTGATGGATGGTGAAGTGCATGCCGTCCTCGGCTACCTTCTTCATGTGAGCCTCATAGCGGTCGATGAGGATCATGTCTGCGCCGCCCTTTTTGAGGTAAGAAGCAAAAACGCTGCCTGCTGCGCCGGAACCATACATTGCAATTTTCATTTTTATTCGTCTCCTTATAAAAATTGATTATAAATTTTATTGTTTGCAATACTGATTATCGTAGTTTTGCTGTATTGTCTGGATCATAAGCGTCAGCGCCCCGTTGACGGGGGTGGGGATACCGAGCTCGCGGCCGTAGCGCACGATGGCGCCGTTTAGCAGCTCGACCTCGGTCTGACGCTGGTGGATGAGAACATCCTGTGCCATGGAGGGATAGTATTTTGCAAAGCCCTCTCTGAGCCGTTCAAGCTCCTCGAGCATCTCGCCCCAAAGATCGACGCCCGTAAGTGCCTTGGCTACCGCGCAGCCCTCCGCCCATACGCTTTTTATAAGCTCTCTGCCGCTTTCGCAGTCGAGCATGGGTCCGACCTTCAGGCGCGTGAGAGCCGAAAGGGTGTTGTAGCCGCTGTTTGATATCGCCTTTTTCCAAACGAAGGGGCGGATATCCTTTTCAAAGCTTGCAAGGCAGCCGCCGTCGCAGAAGCACTTTTCAAGCGCCTTGCCGGCCCTTTCGGAAAAAGGATCGTTTTCCGAGGCTCCGAAGCGCATTATAACGCCGCTTTCGGGCTTTGAAACGCATTTGCCCGGCTCGGGAAGCTCTGTTCCTATCGTGCCGAAGCCATAGAGGATCCTGTCCGCAGGGACATATTTTTTGAGAACATCGTCGTTGCCGATGCCGTTTTGCAGGGAAACGACGACCGTTTCGCTGCCGATGCAGGGCTTGACCGAGGGCATGATGCCGTCGGTTTGAGTGGCCTTCACCATAAGTATGACCATGTCCATAACGCCGATATTCTCGGCGGAATAGGCGGTGCGGAAGCCGGTGAGGAGCTCCTCGCCCGAGGGGGTGACGAAGGTCATTCCGCTCTGCGCGACCTTGTCCATGTGCGCCTTGTAGCGGTCAACGAGCCAAAGCTCTGCGCCGCCTTTATTAAGATATGAAGCAAAAACGCTGCCGGCAGCGCCGGCGCCGATCATAGCTATTCTCATTTTCTGACACTGTTCCTTGGTCAAACACCACCGGTCATCCGGTGGTGTTTGAATTATTCTGATTAATTACTCGATCTCAGCCTTCTTCTCTGCGGAAAGCTTCTTGACCTTGGGAAGACCCCAGATCAGGACGGGCAGGAAGATAACGAGGATTGCGTAGTAGCCGTCGTAGCCGTAAGCGTACTTGATGATGTTGCCGAGGCCGAGCAGGGAGATCGCAAAGCAGATAGCGATGACGATAACGCCGACGATAACACTGCGAGCCTTTTCGCTCTTGATGGTCTTGGGGAAGCAGGCGCCCTGGAAGCGCTGGATCATGGTGAATACGAGGGTGACGCTGGTGGAAACGAAAGCGCTGAACAGCAGAATGCTGAAGATCACCATCAGCCACTTGATGCCGACGAGGGTCAGAACGGTCTGGTTGGGGATGCCGTTTGCTGCGGTGGTAAAGCCTGCAACACCGCCGTCCTGAAGAGCCTTGAGAAGCGGATACCAGCGAGAGAGCATTGCGGTGGATGCCGCAAGAGCAAGGCCGTTCATGAGCCAGCCGAGGATGTTTGCGCGCTTTACGCCCTTGAGGGTCAGGCCTTCGCCTGCTGCGATCATTGCGGGGATGGATACGCACTGGAATGCTGCGTAAACGAGAACGCCGCGCCAGATCGCTTCGCCGGCATTGTCAACATACGGTGCTGCCGTGATACTGTTCTGAGCAAGCAGGTTTGCGCTGATTGCGTCGAAGTCTGCTGCGAAGCCGGCGATAACGACGACTGCGGTGGAGATAAGAATTGCGATGGAAAGAACGGTGGAAGCTGCGATAACAAGCTTTACGCCGAAGATGCTCAGGATGATGAGCACTGCAACGATGATGAGGTTGAAGATGAGCTTGTTTGCGGTGACGGAATAGTCAACGCCGAAGAAGTTTGCAAGAACCTCGCCTGCGCCTGCGACTGCTGCCGCAACTGCCGCCAGAAGAATTACGATGTAGAAGATCTCAAAGAAGACTTCCATCCAGGGCTTCGGATACAGAGCCGAGAAGGTGTCCTTATAATTGGTGAAGCCGTTGAGCTTTGCAAACTTCATAACGGTGTACATCACCAGTGCGAGTATGCCCATTGCGACAAGGGGAAGAACCGCGGCCCACATGCCGTACTGCGCGAAATAGCTTACTACCTGGTTACCGGAGGCGAAACCGCCGCCTACATGGGTGCCGAACCACACCGAGGCGACCGTAAACGCTGCCGCCCATGTGCCCTTGGCTGCTTTGTTGTTCATAATGACTCTCCTTTAATAGTATCTCTTTAAAATGTCTCTTTAACATTGCCCGTTTTGCGGAGCAGCTCCTCAACCGCCCGGCAAAACTCTGGGGTTAATGTTCTTTTCCTGCATCTTGTTAAAACCAAAACAAAGTCCCCGTCGCTCCGAAGGAACGCTTCGATAAAACAATTCCTTGGGCAACAGGGCTTCACTGGAGAGAAAAAATCTTGCCGCGGCAGACAGGCGGACGGCTTCTTCATCCGCTGCATTCCGACGAGTGATCCTCCCGTGGAATTGTCTTCGCTTTATTTATGGCTTTTTCAAAATGCATGCATATTTTACATGCAAGTTTACAATGCGTCAATATTTCAACCGATATTTTCAATGAAAATCGACTGTCAAAACTCAAACAAATAGGCCATTTTCGTCAATTTTACTAAAACGAATTAAAAACGTTTAATTTTTTAAAAAAATTAATCCATCTAAATCAAATCACTATTTTTTCGAGCCTTTTTGCATGAATACGGGAAAGGCGTGGTAAAAAATTGTTCTGGTCAAAAAAATGTGCAGTTTCAAGGGTTTGCAGCTTTTTTAACAGGCTTTTCGAACATAAATGTGCGCAGTTGTTAATTAACGTGACAAACGGTAAGCCAAATAATTGACAATGTGTATACCTATGTGGTACAATATATTTTAGGGTAATATGCGAGAAGATACATTTAAATATAACAACAATAAACAGGGGGAAAAACTATGGCAAACAGACCTAACATTCTGGCGCTGGCTTCAAAAATCAGCCTGGAAAGCATGACCTACACCGGCATCACCTACAAGGATCCGGAATACAGGATCCTCGAGCCCATCGTCGATGACGATATGTGCTCTGTCATGATGCGTATGCGTCTTGAGAAGGAATTTTCTGCGGCAGAGCTTGCAAAAAAATGCAAAAAGAGCGTTGAATTTGTTCAGGAGCAGTGCGACAAGCTCGTAAATGCGGGCGTTATCCGCGTGCGCTATCGCGGCGAGGAGCCCTGCTACTACTACCCCATCTGGGTGCCCGGCATCATGGAGGGCATCCTCTCCAATCGCGCACAGTGCGATAAGTATCCCGATCTGGGAGCATGCTTCGAGGAATACACACGCATCCGCGTCGGTATGCTTGCCCCGGTTCTCGGCAACGGCGTTAACTTCATGCGCGTTATGCCCGTTATGAGCGCGATCGAAAGCAACACTCGCACGGCATCCTACGATGAGCTGGCAACCATCATAGAGAAGGCAAAGGCGATTTCCGTCGGCCCGTGCTCCTGCCGCCGTTCACGCCGCCTGATCGGAGAGGGCTGCGGCCATCTTGAAGAGGATATGTGCATGTACCTTGACGACAATGCCATCAACTTCTCCAAGCACGGCGAGCACCGCCTGATCAGCAAGGAGGAGGCTTATGAGGTGCTCAAGCGCGCCGAGGATAACGGCCTTGTTCACGAGGTCAACCAGGCGCTCGGCTTTGACGGCATAAACGCCATATGCAACTGCTGCGGCTGCTCCTGCTATGCGCTGCGCATCGCAGAGCTGTTCCGCTCTCCCGACGGCGTAAGCTCGAACTTCATCGCCAAGGTTGATAAGGACAAGTGCGTCGCCTGCGGTCAGTGCGTTGAAAACTGCCAGACCAACGCCGTAAAGCTCGGCCAGAAGCTGTGCACCACCGATCCGCATGTCTCCGACGCATATCAGTCGGATAAGGAAGTGCCTTGGGATAAGAAGAGCTACAACGTCGATTACCGCACAACCCGCACCGACGTCATGGAGTCCGGCACGGCGCCCTGCAAGGCACAGTGCCCGGCGCACGTTCCCGTTCAGGGCTATATTAAGCTCGCCGCTCAGGGAAGATACACCGAGGCGCTTGAGCTTATAAAGAAAGAAAACCCGTTCCCGGCAGTCTGCGGCCGCATCTGCAACAAGGCATGCGAGGACGCATGCACGCGCGGCGACATCGACTCGCCCATTGCTATCGACGATATCAAAAAGTTCATCGCCGAGAAGGATCTTGAGTCCAAGCACCGCTTCGTTCCCAAGATGGTCAACCAGATCGGCAAGCCCTATGAGGAGAAGATCGCCGTCATCGGCGCAGGCCCTGCCGGCCTGAGCTGCGCATACTATCTCGCAGTCAAGGGCTACCCCGTGACCGTTTACGAAAAGGAAAAGGCGCTCGGCGGTATGCTCACCATGGGCATCCCCTCCTTCCGCCTCGAAAAGGACGTTATCAATGCCGAGATCAAGGTTCTCAAGGATCTGGGCGTAAAGTTCAAGACCGGCGTTGAGGTCGGCAAGGACATCACCCTTGATAAGCTGCGTGAGCAGGGCTTCAAGGCATTCTACCTCGCAGTCGGCGCGTCCAAGGGCGCAAAGGTCGGCTGCCCCGGCGACGAGCTGCCCGGCGTTATGACCGGCATCGACTTCCTGCGCGAGGTCAACCTCGGCGAGAAGCCCGATATCGGCAAGAGCGTTGCAGTTATCGGCGGCGGCAATGTTGCCATCGACGTTGCACGCGCGGCAGTCCGCCTCGGCGCAAAGACCACGATAGTCTACCGCCGCGACCGCGACGCGATGCCGGCAGCAGACGACGAGGTCGAAGAGGCGATCGCAGAGGGCGTGAAGTTCATGTTCCTCGCTTCTCCCGTCGAGATCACCGGCGAGGGCAAGGCCGAGACGCTCAAGGTCGAAGTCATGGAGCTTAAAGCCGGCAAGCCCGTAGGCACCGGCAAGTTTGAGACTCTGCCCGTTTCCGCCGTTATCTCCGCCATCGGCCAGAAGATCGACCTTAACGGCATGGATTTTGCCACCGGCGCAAAGGGCACCGTCAACGTCTCCATGCCCAGCTACCAGACCAGCGTTGCCGACGTTTTCGCAGGCGGCGACGTTGTCACCGGCCCGAAGTTTGCCATCGACGCTATCGCGGCAGGCAAGGAGGGCGCGATCTCCATCCACCGCTATGTGCATCCCGGCCAGTCGCAGGTCATCGGCCGCGACAGACGCGATTATAAGGCAATGAATACCGCAACGGCAGGCATCTCCGTAGCAGGCTTCGACACCGCTCCCAGACAGAAGGCCGCCGACGGCTCGGCCAAGGAAGCCAAGAAGACCTTCAAGGATCTGCGCGGTACCCTCACCGAGGAGCAGATGAAGATCGAGACCTCACGCTGTCTCGGCTGCGGCGCTGCGGTCGTTGACGAGAGCCTCTGCGTGGGTTGCGGCATCTGCACCACCAAGTGTAAGTTCGACGCTATCCACCTCGAGAAGGTCACCGACTATGTCGGCGCACCGTACTTCAAGGCGCTGCTCGGCGCGGCCGGAAACGCTCCGGCAGCAGTCGCAAAGCTCGTCACCAAGAAAATCGCAAGAAAGTAAAGGAGCTGCGTCATGCATGAGATAGGCGTCGTCCGCTCGATGGTCAAGACCGTCACGGACTTTGCCCAAGCCAACAACATCGCCGAGGTCACGGAGATCGTCCTTGACATCGGCGAGCTGTCGCTGGTCATTCCCAAATACGTTGAGGATATCTACCCCGTCGTCGTTGAGGATACCTTCCTTAAAGACACTAAGCTTATCATCAACATCATCCCCGGCATGGCCGAGTGCGACGAGTGCAACGAGCTGTTCAACGTCATCGAGCACGAGGGCTACTGCCCGAACTGCGGCAGCTTTGAAAAAACCATCCTCTCGGGCAAGGATTTCCTCATCCGTGAGATCCACATCCCCGAAGACTGATTTTTTAGAGGCGAATTGACGCAGCTACGGATACGGTGATTGCCGGTGCCCGGTGTCGAGGTTGCGGTGGAAACCGTGGTTGCCTCACGTAACGCAAGTGCAATATAGGGTTTTCCCGCCCAGCATCGAAATTGAGGATAAAACAAGAACTGCATCGCACTACAACAGTGCGATGCAGTTTTTTTAGAGGCGCATTGATGCAGCTGCGGATACAGCTATTGCGTCAGCCCGACCGGTGGGTGCCGACGAAACCGGGACAAGCGGCTGCGGCCGCAGCGGAGAGCTAATAGCTGACAGTTAATAGGTTTGGTGTTTAAATTCAACCCCCATTGCCCCCTTGACAGGTGAGCCAATGAGGGCGCGGTGCAAAACTCAGCAACGCACTAACGTAGTGCGAGAGTTTTATGGTTTCCTCTGCACTTTCGATACCGGGATCCCAAGCTCTCCGCCGCACTGCCGGGTTGCGTGGCAGTCGCGGTTTCCACCATTGTCTCGAACCGGGCAACCGCAATGTGCGTATCGGTAGGTGCCCCAAAGCGCCACTAAAAAACTCCGAGGGATTTGAAGATAAATGACCAGGCGAACATGGTGAAGCAGCACAGGGCGCTGGTGGAAACGACAATATCTCCGGCAAGCTCATCGTCGCCGCCCATCTGCTGGACCATGGTGAAGGAGGCAATGGCGGTCGCCGAGCCGAAAATGGCGATCATACCGGCAAAGGCGATGCCGCGTATGCCGAGGAAGTAAGCGGCGGTGAGGAAGATACCCGGCATGACGACGAGCCTGCCGAGGCAGACCTCTACGAGATCCTTGATGTATTTATGTATGCCGCCCCATTGGAAGAACGCGCCGAGCATGAACAGCATCATGGGGTTGGTGGCGGCGCTTATTTGTTTTATGGTGGAAAGCAGCGCCTCGGGCAGACGTATGCCGAGCAGCTGGAACGCAATGCCCACGACCGTGCCGAGGATGAGCGGATTTTTGAAAACGTCTATGATGATGCCGAGGGCGTTTGGCCTTTTGCCGCTGAACAGCTCAAGTGTTATCACTGCAATGGCGTTGAACATCGGAACGACGACGGAGATCAGCACGACGACAGGGCCTGCGTCCGCGCCGGGGACGAGAGCCGTCGCAAGCGGCAGACCGATTATGACAAAATTCGAGCGGTAAATGCCCTGGATCTTAACGCCGCGCTTGGAGGTGCCCTTTTCGGTAAGCATGACGTAACAGAAGGCGAGCGCATACTCGGCAAGGACGCCTGCGGCCGCGAATATGAGCAGCTTCGGCTGCACCGCGCCGGAAAGATCCGAGGTGTAGATGTTGTAAAACAGCATCACCGGCATGAAATAGCGAAACAAAAGCCTGTTGAGCTTGGGAACGTCCTCGCGCTTAATAGCGCCCAGATGCCTTGCAAGGCATCCGAGCGCCATGATGAGAAATATCGGAACGACCGCGTTTAAGCAAACGAAAAAGGCAGTCATTTATTATCCTTCCTTTGAAGCTTGTGCTTTTTGCCGTCGGGCGTCTGGATATATGTGTTCTCAAGCACCTCAATCGCGCCCTTGCGCCACTCGTCGAGGTATTCCTTGCGCAGCGCGTCGCGCTCGGCCGTTTCTTCGGCGGTCAGCTCGCGCTCCTTTTTTATGCGTGCAAGCTCGTTTATTCTCTGAAGCTTTGAATTTTCCATTATTTTATCGTCCCCAATTCGTCAAGAGTTTTTTCAAATGCAGGAATGAAATGCTCGATGAAGTATTCTGCCTCCGGCATATTGTAAGCATGTATCGCCTCAAGCGTCTGCTTTTCGGCGTTTAAAAATTCGTTGTTGCCGGCCTTGCGCTCTTCGATGCATTTGATGTAGGCGCTCAGCTTGTCGGCAGCCTTTACTATCGGGTGCAGCTCGCGCTGAGTCTGCCCCGTCAATATCGGCTCGAAGGCCGGCTGAAGCTCCTCGGGCAGCATGCCCAGCAGTTTTTTCGACGCAATGGTCTCTACGCGGCGGTAAGCGCTCATGATCTCGTCATCGTGGTATTTTATCGGCGTAGGCAGATCGCCGGTGAGTATCTCGCTTGCGTCGTGATACAGCGCAACGGCGGCGCAGGCCTCAGGGTCGCAGTCGATGCCGTAAACGTCGCGGCGAATAACTCCCAGCGCGTGCGCGATCACCGCAACCATGTGGCTGTGCTCCTGAATGTTTTCATGTATCGAATTGCGCATCAGGCTCCAGCGCTCGATATAGCGCATGCGCGAGATCAGCGCAAAAAAATTGCTGTCCATTTTCGCCCTCCTCTGTTAAAATCAAATTAATGTTATCACACGGCGCAAATAATATCAAACATTTGCGGAACATTTTTTCGCGCGGCTTCGTCATAGAAGCATTGATCGATCATCATATCAGCATAATAAAGGAGCGTTTATCGTATGAAAGCTTTTAAGAAAACGGTCTGCGCGGCGCTGTGCCTTGCAATGGTGTTCGCGCTGTGCGCCTGCGGCAGCCAGACAAACGATAAAGCCAAGAAGACCAATGAAAACGATAACAGCCGGATAGCAAACCCCGTGCATGAATCGAGTGCCGAGAAATTTAAGGCCGCCGGTATCGTCATGCCCGAGATCGACGGCAAAATGCCCGTGTACACAACGATTGACGGAGACGAGACGCTGTATCAGGCAGATTACGGCACATTCACCATCCGTGCACAGAAAACGGATGAACAGAAGGACATCTCCGGTATGAACTATGAGTGGACCGAGGATCCGACAATGACCCTGGAGCTTTTGCAGGGAAACCCCTTATTCAAGCTCGACGGAAAGGGCGCCGGCATCGTTTACTGGTATCTTAACGGCAGCAGCTGGTCTGTCGGCATGACGGAGGGCGCGAGCGTGGACACCCTGAAGAGCCTGTACTTCAAGACCGCAGAGCTGAATCCCGGCGGCGACGGCTTTCTCTCAAACTGAAAAAAGCTCTTTACAAACGCCGCCGTAAGTGGTAATATTACAAGGCTAAGCCCGTGTGCTCAGTGATCGGGAGACCTTTCCTCCCTTTACTTAGCCATTGGGTATATAAAATCATGAAAGGGGTATCATTATGATCACCAAAGAGACCAAGACCGCCGTTATAGAGGCAAACAAGACCCACGAGAACGACACCGGTTCTCCCGAGGTCCAGATCGCTATTCTCACTCAGCGCATCCGCGAGCTGACCGCTCACCTGAAGGTCCATCCCAACGACGACCACAGCCGTCTGGGCATGTACAAGATGGTCGGTAAGCGCCGCCGTCTGCTCGACTACCTCGCAAAGAAGGATATCGAGCGTTACCGCGCAATCATTGCAAAGCTGGGCATCCGCAAGTAAGTCCGGCATTTCCGAAGGGTATGAAGGTTTTAAGCAGGGGACAAGTGAATATGTCCCCTGCTTTTTTCAATGTGTCAAAAGAAGTTTTGGCACATTGAAAAATGAATAGTTAATAATGAATGATGAATAATTGCGGTGTGCCTGCGGCACGGATTTTAATAGCGCCTTTACGCTGATACCGATACAGCTATTGCGTCAGCACGACCGGTGAGTGCCGACCAGACCGGCAGGATCGGGCGATCAATAATCGCCCCTACGAGCAGTGCGGCCTAATGGGGTGCGAAACGCAATGGTTTCCTACGCAACTTCGATACCGGGCAACCGCAATATGCGTATCCGCAGCTGCGTTAATGCGCCTCTAAAAAAATCTCAAATCGCCACTAAAAGAGCTTAGTATTTGAAAATTGGTTTCGGGACGAAACCCGTTTTCAAGTGCTATGCTCCGGCGGTTTTTGAAATAGAAAAAATGAAAAGGAGCAAAACAAATGATAATCACGCACAAAGAGTTTCCCGATTACAGAAAGTTTGAGATCGAGTACGAAGGCCGTCCTCTGAAGATGGAAGTCGGCAAGATGGCGGAGCTGTGCAATGCAGCGGTCCTCGTGACTTACGGCGAGACCACCGTTCTCGTTACCTGCACCGCATCGGCACGTCCCAAGGACGGCATTGATTACTTCCCTCTGTCGGTCGATTTCAACGAAAAGCTGTACGCAGTCGGCCGCATCCCCGGCAGCTTCATGCGCCGCGAGGGCAAGCCCAGCCTGCCGGCAGGCCTGGCATCCC
>OGYL01001570.1_pt1 | contig 17421 bp, 10 predicted proteins | sample 1576541 | NCBI WGS metagenome assembly OGYL01 (sample SAMEA3541551, study PRJEB24748) | human gut metagenome | biome: human gut; feature: human-associated habitat; material: faeces | place: China | collected 2012 | reverse complement strand
GGTATGCGGATATACTCCGTTTGACGGTGCTGAATACGATTATCATACAACGACTAAAGGCATCCTCGAAAAGGTGAAAGCCCACGAAGGTGATGTGGATTTTGAGGTGCAGCCGGAGCTTCTTTCTTTGTTCTCCAATCGTGACTTTGGCAGGTATGCCGATGAAAAGGGGGAAATGAACGTTTGCTTTATCTCTAATAATGACATAACGGGCGGCAATTCGGGAAGCGCCATGTTTAATGCAAAAGGAGAACTTCTCGGATTGGCTTTTGATGGCAATTGGGAAGCGATGGGCAGTGACATCCTCTATGAACCGAAGATGCAGCGCTGCATAGATAGCGGCCCATTGCCGGCATCTTGCCTGCAGCCTCGCCCCGACCAGGCCGACGGCGCCTCGGGCAATGGCGGCAGGCCATCTGCACGCCAATCGCGTGCCATTGTGCCGGGGGCAGGCGGTATGTATGGTGCAAAACAAAAAACTGTTTCATGCGAAATACATTGATAGCAATGCTTACGCTGGCCTTTGTTGCGGCCGTGGCGCAAGACCGTAAGCCGCACGGGCGGCACTCATTCACCACAGACACGCTAATGGTACACGACCCCGTGATGGCCGTTGAAGACGGCGTTTATCACGTGTTCAGCACTGGCAACGGCCTGCAGCACGCCACTTCGGCCGACAGGCGCACATGGACGGTGCACGCTGAGCCTGTGCTCGACAGCATACCGCAGTGGACGCACGACTCCGTGCCGGGCTTCCGCCGCCATGTGTGGGCACCCGACGTCATACGCTACCGTGGGCGCTGGTGGATGGCCTACAGCTGCTCAACGTTTGGCAAGCGCACCTCGGCCATAGGGCTGGCGTCGTCGCCAACGCTTGCCGTGGGGGCACGGTGGCGCGACGAGGGGCCGCTGGTGTGCTCGCGTGAGGGCCGTGACAACTGGAATGCCATCGACCCGAATTTCGTCATCGATGAGAATGGCCGGCCGTGGCTTGCCTACGGCTCATTCTGGGGAGGCATACAGCTCGTCGGGCTCGACTCTACGATGCACGTGGCTGCAGGGGCCAGGCCGCAAACCATAGCGCGCCGCACCACCACGGGGCGCGCCAACCCCATCGAGGCCCCGTTTATCTTCCGCCACGGCGACTATTTCTACCTTTTCGTGTCGTGGGATTACTGTTGCCGCGGCATGGAGAGCACATACCGGGTGGCTGTGGGCCGCAGCAAGACCGTGGCCGGGCCGTATCTCGACAAAGACGGTCGCGACATGCGCGATGGCGGCGGCACGCTGGTGTTCGAGGGCGACAAGAGGGAGTTTGAGGCTGCCGGCCACAGCGCAGCCTACCGTTTCGGCGATTCTGACATATTCATCTGCCACGGCTATAGCATACCCCGCGGTGGCGCCTCGATACTTGTGCAGCGCCCGATGGCATGGACGGAAGACGGATGGCCGAAGATTTTTTAGAATTAAGAGTTAAGGATTAAGGGTTAGGAAAACATGCACGGAAGTACTCTGTGGCGGCTATTTTGAATTTTGCATTGTGCATTATGAATTATCCATTGTGTATTGTGGATTATTCATTTCAATATAGTCGTCTTTTCAAGTAGTCTTAGCTCTTACTCCTTAATCATCTGCTGGAATCTTTACAATGCGCTTGTTGCACAAGATTTTGTATGAAATGCTAATCCGTTGATTGCCAGTGGTTTCCCTGTGCAGTGTGCCTTGACGTGCAAAACGGCACGTTCCGGCCTGCCGTATGGCCCTTTTGGCACAACAAAAAGGGCCATTTCATAGCTTGAAATGACCCTTAATGAGATATACCCTGATTATCATCAAGAAATATTATAACAAAGAGAGTTTATTCATAAAACACGATTTGCTAATTCATAATGCACAATGCAAAATTCAAAATAGCCGCCACAGAGTATTTCCGGGCATGTTTTCTTAACTCTTAACTCTCAATTCTTAATTCAGAATCGTTTCGTTTGAGTACGTCCGTGCATGTTCTCTTAATTCTTGATTCTTAATTTTTAATTCATATTGCATCCGTCGGTGTTGAGCACCAGGTGCGCTTTCTCCATGGTTAGGAACGCCCCTTTGGCCCCGGAGGGCAGTCCGCTGACGGTGTATGTGTATGTAAACGTCTTGCCGGCGGCCGTGGTTGTTATCGCCGTCATGTCCATCTTGCCATCCTTGATGCCCAGCGTAAGGTCGACCTTTGCGCCGTCCATGTCGTCGTTGAACGTAGTCCAGTCGTAGTCGTTGGCCATGCCCGCCTTGCGTTGCGCGTCGTTGGCAAAGTCGCCCCATCCGTAGGCGTCGGCCCGAATCACGGCATACTCCTTGTAGTCTTTGGCCGCCCGCTCCTTGCCGTTGGTGATTACGAGAATCCAGTTGTTCCATGCCTCGGCCCGGTCGGTATGGTTTGTGAAGTCAAAGTGGAACGTGCAGTCGCCCGAGTCGGCCCTGTAATACGGCGAGAACGCCGTCCAGAACGCCGCCGTATTGTCGGTTGCGCCATACGTAGTATGCTTTTGCGACTTCTTGCCCCACAGCGTCTGCTTGCCGTCAAGGCCGGCATACACCAGCGTGGCGCGTCTCGGCGCAGTCTCCCAGTCGGCCTCGCGCGCCACATATAGCTTCGTGCTGCCCACGGTGAGCACATTGCCCCGGGCGTCGAAAGTCCATCGCAGCCCGTCCATGGGTGCCCCGCCAACGGTGTGGTCGGCTCTCAGCGTGATGGCCGTCGCCACATCCTGGTGCTGATAACCATAGTCGAGGGCAATGTTTTCCCACTGCCCCACCAGCTCGCTCTCGTCGATGGCGGCCTGTGGCACGGCGCCGTAGCATTCGGGCAGCACCACCGGCCATCCCTCTTCGGTCCATATCAGTCGTCGCACCTGCCCCATCATGATGGCGTTGCTGTAGGCGTCGCCGTAGACATTGGCCGGCAGGCGGCCCTGCGATGAGTAAAACCAGTTGCCTTCGCCGTCGTCGAACACCGCGCAATGGCTTATCCCGACCCATCCGCAGCTCTCGGAGAAACTGTAGGGGTGGGTCACTATCGGGTAGGCCTCGCCCCCGCGGTTGGTCACGTCGGTGCCGTCGATGCCCACATAGGGCCCTGTGATGTTGCGCGAGCGCACCACCCGCGTGTTGTAAGCCACGCTCAGTTCGTCGTAAGCCATGAAAAGGTAGTAGTAGCCGTCGTGGTATACCACCTCGGGAGCCTCTGACGCCTGCCAGCGGTTGCCCATCTGCCGCGTGCTCACCATCTGTCCGTAGGCCGAAATGTCGCCTCCCCACGGGTTGCCCTGCTCCTTCTGCGGCTTGCCGGTGTCGGGGTCAATCTGCAGGGCGGCAAATCCCGAGTGCCATGAGCCGTATATCAGCCAGTGCTCCCCTTCGGGGGTGATGATGTACGAGGGGTCGATGGCGTTCCACTTGAAGTAGCATTGTGCCCAGTTGTCGGCCTTGACGTGGTAGTTCAGGCCCCTGTCCGATGCGTTGGTCACCACATATCCCTTGTCCACCCAGCTGTTCACGTCGCCCGGCGTGGCCGTCTCCATCAGTCCTATGAAGGCCCGTTCTGTCCATGTGCCGTCGCCGTCGATGGTGCCCGGGCATGTGATGGCATAGTACATGCGGTAGAGCCCGCTTTTCACTTTGCGCACACAGGGCGCCCAGAAGCCAAACTGAGTGTCGTCGCCGAAGTCGGCCGTGCTCTTGCCCAGGCCCATGGCGGCGCGTATCTCGTTCAGTTTTGGCTCCACCCACGACGGCAGCGAGGGCATGGTGGTGCCCATGAACTCCCAGTCTACGAGGTTTCTAGAGCGGCGGCACATGAAGTGCCCGTGCCCGTGGTGTACGTTGCCGAAGCTGGCATCGGTGGTGTACATGTAGTAATACCCGTCGTCGGCCCTCACCACCGAGGGGTCGTGCACGTTGGCCAGGTTCCATTTGTCGCGTTGCTCCCATGACGATATGGCCCTGTAATAGTCGGCGTAGTCGGGCGCCGAGTAGTTGCCCAGCCTTTCTGACAGCGGTGTTATGCTTATCGATTTGATGTCGCTGATGTCTGTTCCGCCTATTGTCCACTCGTCGGCGTCGCCTTTTTGAGTTATCGTCAGGTTGTTGCCGCCCATCGTCACCGTCTCGCCGTTGTTCTTCTCGGCCACGAACTGGGCGCTCACCGATGCCGCCATGCATGTCATCGCGGCTGCCAAGAGTATAGCTTTCCTTGTCATACGCCTTCCTCCCGCTTATTTTTTGATGAACTTTACCGCCGTGTCGCCGGCCTTGAGCACATATATTCCCGGTGTGAGCCGGCTTACGTCGATGTCGGTCCTGCCTCCGTCGGTCACGCAGCCTGATGCCTTGCGCCCCGCCGCGTCGTATATGCCGACCGCCGTGCCGGCCTTGCAGCCGGTCAGGGTGAGCGTTCCCGAGGCGCTGATGGCCACTTGCGGGGTGGCGCCCGTGCCGGTCACGCCATTTATACCCGATGGTTCGGCCTTGACCACGTTCACCTTTTCTGCGCCGGCCACCACCGTTCCGTCCTTGCATACGATGGCAAACGTGTCCTGCCAGTCGGATGCCAGCAAGAAACTAACGTCGCCCATGAGCACGGTCGTGCCGCTCTTGGGCTCTTCCAGGGCCCATTTGAGATTGTTGTCCTGGGCTTGGCTGCCTGTGGCACACAAGACAGCCAAAGACAATAATGTCATTTTCATTTTCGTTTGGTTAGTTGGTTATACTTCCTTGGTTGTTGCATGGCAAAGTTACTCAAATCGTTGTAAAGCACAAAACAAATCGGGCCGAATGTTGGTATTTTTCATGCCATGGCCCAACTTTGTCCGCTCTGCGTTGCTGGTTGCGGAATATTATTCGTAAATTTGCGGCATGAGGCAGCCCAGTCTGCCGGTTGTCGTTATGAGGAAATTCTTGTTTTTTCTTTTGTAGTTGGTCAGTCTGGCAGCCCGTCCGTCCGACGACGAGATTGTGGGCGTGCGCATCACGAGGGCGCAGGGCGGCTTGCCCGACAACAATGTGAGGGAGATATACCAGGATTCCGTGGGGTTCATGTATTTCTCCACGCATTATTCATCTTACCGTTACGACGGTTATGCATTCAGCTATGTGCCCGACTCGGTGGTGCAACCATTGCGGCTGGCGGCGGCCAGGCAGCGCAAGTCGTTCGGCAGGGGCTATTTCGGCGACAACCGGGGCAACGGCGTCACCGTGTCGCCTGACGGGATGCTCGAGTATGTAGACCGCGCCGGCTCCGGGCGCATCAGGATGAAGGTGTTCGACGCCTCGCTCCTTGGCGAGACCGACAACATAAAGTGCAAGGTAGTGACCGATGGCGACGGGCGCATTTGGGTTTCTGTCAATGGCAACGGGGTGTTTGTCTACGACAAGGCAAGCCGCCGAATGACGCACATCACCCGTGAAAGCCTTGGCGGACTGCTCGGGAGCGACTACGTGGTCTACATGATGGAAGACCGCGACGGCAACATTTGGCTTGCCGTACGCAACAACGGGCTTGTGTGCATGCGTGCCGTGCGCCGTCAGTATGCCGCCGTCGGCCTTGGCGCGTGCGCCGAAGAGTGGGCCCTCGACATAAGGATGGTGAGCCGCTTGCCTGGCGGGAGCATACTGGTGGCCAACAAACGGCAGCTTTTCGAGGCCGCTCCCGACTTGCGCTCACTGCGCGAGCGCGGCCCGGCCTTGGGCGGGGTGCTCTCGGCGGGCACCGACGGACAGGGCCGTTTGTGGCTCGGCACGCGCTTCGACGGGGTGTATGTCGATGGCGTGCGCCACGGCTCGGGGCGCGTAGACTGCCTGACGGCCGACAGCCGCGGCCGAATATGGAAGTGCGGCATACACGGGGCTGTGGCCATGGCGGCGCTGACGGCCGGCGGCGAGTACTCGGAGCGTGCGTTCCAGTTGGGAAAAAGCGGGCTCACCCCACACACCATGCTCCTCGGCAAAGACGGGAGCATGCTTGTAGGCGCCGAGACCGGCCTCTACCGCTTTGTGCCCGACAGCCTGCTGGCCGACACCTCGGCCTACCAAAGGCTGCTGCCTTATCCCGTATACAGCCTTTTCGCCGACAGCAAGGGCCGACTGTGGATAGGCACCCACGGCCATGGCGTGCTCACGACCGATGCCCGCGGCCGATACATACGGCTTACTGCTAAAGACGGTTTGCCCAGCGACGTGGTGCAGTCGGTGGGCGAAGACCGCCACGGACGGATATGCATAACCACCCAAGACGGCGCCGTCTACTATTCGCCATCTACCCGCAAGATGGAATACCTGTACTTCCACAACGACCCCAAGCTCAACTTCTTCAGCGAAAACTGTGCTTTGCGCCTGGCCGACGGGCGCATGCTGTTCGGCACCCTGGGCGGGCTTGTGGTGGTAGACCGCGACTTCAGGCCCGCGACGAGGGTGCCGCAGCAAGTTGACGTGACCGAGGTGTCGGTCGACGGTGTGCCGTCGTGGACGCTGCCCAGGACGGGCCGTGCCGGCGCCGACGGCGGCGGGCGGGCCCTGGTGGTGGGCCACGACGAGAGCTCGGTGGTATTCCGTTTTTCCAATTTCAACTACCTGCGCCTGCAGCCCACGCATTATTCATATATGCTGGAGGGCTGCGACAAGGGCTGGAGCGCGGCCACCGAGCTCAACTTCGCTTCCTACAACGACCTGCCGCCGGGCAAATACGTGTTCAGGGTGCGCTGCCTCGGCGACGACGGCACGTGGACCGAGCCCCGGGCCGCGTTTGCCCTCACCGTGCTACCGCCGTGGTGGGCCTCGCCGGCGGCTTTCGCCGTCTACTGCGTGGTGCTGTTTCTGGCAGCCATGGTGGCCTACCGCTACCTTCACACCGTCTACCGCTTGCGGCGCGACATAGCCGTCGAGAAGCGCCTGACGCAGTTTAAGCTCGACTTTTTCACCAACATCTCCCACGAGTTCCGCACACCGCTCACACTGATAGCCGGCAGCATGGAGCGCATAAGGCAGGTGGGCGGCAGCATAGGCGACCTGCGCATGCCCATCGACAGGATGCAGCGCAGTGTCGACCGCATGCTGAGGCTCGTCAACAGGGACACTTTTCCAAAGCTGTGAAGTCATTCAGTAAGGGATGTTCAAGGATGTAAACTATTGCAGTAAAGGAGTAAGAAAAGTGTGAAGTAAATTTAGGTATAGTCAGTGGGCCGCAAGAGGAATGGCGGTTGCGGCCGTTGGGCATAGCAAGGAGGGCCTTTGGGCATAAGGAAACGTGCCGTTTCGCAAGGCGAAACGGCACGTTTTGTAAGCTGTTGGAATACAGGCGGTTTGCTCTTCGCTTTGACAGCGTGCTGCAGTCCGGCTCACTTTACTGCAAACTTGCGTCCGTTGCAGATGTAGATGCCTTTGGGCAGGCCTGCGGCCTGCGTGCCCACTAACTGTCCGTTAAGGTTGTAAATCCGGCCGTCTGCGTTGTCGCCCGTTATTATTTCGCTGATGGCGTCGGCCACATTCGCGGCGTATGTAATGCCTATGTAAGATATGCGCATTGTCGATGCCGACGAGCCGAGGTAAATGTCGAGCGTGCCGTCGGCCGTCATGTTGAACGTATAGCGCGCCTTGCCGCCCAGTCCGTCGGCGTTGAGCGAGTTGTCCAGCTGGTTGGCGCCCACCTTGCCGCCGCTTTCAAGCTGCTTCTTGTTGCCGGAGGCATCGTAATACCATGCGTTGGCCGAGGTTATATATACGCTGTGGCCGCTGTTGCCCATGCTGTAGTCTATGGTCACTTGGTCGCCTTCCTTGAGGTTGAGCACCGACATCACCGTAGAGTTCTTGCCCGGGTAGCTCACGCTCAGGCCATGGTTGGGGTCGAGTGCGGGCTGCGCCTTCTCGCTGAAGGCTATGCGTCCGCGCAGGTCGTTGCCGGCGAACAGGGCCGTCTCGGCATACATCGTGGCTCCGGAGCTCGTGGTGAGCGGGTTGCCCCAGTCGGGGGTCGGCGTATATGAGGCCCCTTCTTTTTGGGCCCAGCTGAGCCAGATGTATTTTTCGTCGGCGTGGATGTTGGCAACCACAAACCCGTTGACGGCCTCTTTCAGGACCTTGCCCTGCCCGGCTATGGCCAGGTCGGTCTTTTCCGAGTGCTCGGTGGTGAGCCCTTCGGCGAAAGCCTTGGCTTATGGCCTGCTGCAGGGCGTCGCGCCCCTCTGTGTATGCGGGGTCTGACAGCTGGGCCTCGGCGTTGGCGATGTCGCCCACCAGAGCCGTGTATGCCTTGTTGATGTCTTTGAAGTGGGTCATGGCACTGTCGAGGTCGGCCTTGGCAGCCACCAGCGTCTCGGTGTCGGCGGCCGTGTCGTGGGCCTGTTGCGCCGCGGCAATGCTGTCGCGCAGGTTGTCTTTGCCATAGAGGTATAGCTCAGAGCCGAGCAGTTGGCCCGCGGTGCCGATGGCCTCGGCCAGTTGCTGCCTTGCGGCCTGCGTTTCGCGCTGGGCAAAGTAGTCGTCGATGTCCTCCTGTGTGGCCCCGATGATGCGCAAGTCGGCGTTGTCGAGGTCTACCCGGTTGCAAACGCTGTCGGGGATGTATATGCCTATGGTCACCGTCCCGGGCTGGTCGAGCTTGTGGAAGGCCGAGTAGGTGGTGAGCCTTTCGGTGTGTATGGGGTGCATCTCTACCGAGTCTTCGTTGATGAAAATCTTGAGTCCGCGCAAGTCGCAGTCGTAGTCGATGTCGTTGTTCTTATTCTTGTATTTTGCCGCGCGCACTTTCAGACTGAACATGTATTGGCCCGCAGGCATGTTTTCCATCACCTGGTACAGTCCTCCCTGCTCAAGTATGTACTTGCCGTCAATCTCTCGCTTCATCCAGATGGATGTGAACGGGGCCGTGATGTCGCGTTGCGTCCACCGTCCGCCCCACGCCTGCCATCCGTCGGGCCCGCCAACGTTGGTCACATCCTTGCCCAGGCTTACCGAAGTCTCGTCGAAGTCGGGGCACTTCACGTGTCCGGTGATGTTCACCGAGTTCTCGTCGAGGAACAGCGCCACGCATTCGTCGAGGAATCCCAGCATTCCGTTGTAGCTGTCGAGGTCGTTTTGCTCTACATACAGCCTCAGGTCGCCGATGAACCCTTCCAGTATGTCGTGGCCGTTGGGCAGCAGCGGGTTGCTCAGGTAGCCGTTGTGGCTCTCGATGATGGCGTTGGCCTCGCGGTCGTCTACGGCCTTGTTGGCGGCCAGCACCTTGAAGTCGTCGAACGTCGTGCCCACGTAAGAGCCATAGAAGTGGAACACCACGTATCCGTTTTCGGGCGCGGTGAAAGAGTATTCAATCTTGGTCCAGTCGAGCCCGTAGCTTTTGGATGTGGCTATGGGCTGTTGCGGCGTGGCCGAACCGTCGGTGTTGAAGAAAATGTTCTGGTAGTTTTTCACCCCGCTGCCGCCCGTTGTCGTGGTGGTCACCTCTTCGCCGGCCGCCACGCTGTAGGTGATGTAGTACGTGCGGCCCTGTTTCACTTCGACCTTCTGCATCAGCGAGCAGCCCGTCCCGGGGCCGTTGTCTTTCTTGTTGGCCACCAGGCAGGGGCCTCCGTCGGGCCCCAGGTTGTCTACATAGAACGTGTCGGGGTTGAGCGGCGTCTGGCCGTCGGTGGTCCAGTGTTGCGTGCCCTGCCCGAAGTCGCCGTTTTGCAGCATGTTTACGCCGTCTGCAATCTTGAAGCGCCCGTCTTTCGTATATACGAAGTCGCCGGCGTCTTGTGCGTGCGAGCCCATTGCGCAGGCCAGCACGGTCAATGTAAGTAATAGCTTGTTCATGTTTATGGATGTTTTTAGGTTGTTGTTGGTAGTCCCGGCCGCCGTCGGCCCGTCACTCCGCCGGTCGGCCGGGTGTTGTGGTAGGTGGCTGCCACAGCCCAAGCCGGGCCGCAGCGTCACAGGTCGTAGGCGTGGTAGAAGGGCATGAACGTGGGTATCTCACCGTCGGGCTGCCCGAAAATGGCCCTCATCGCCTCGTTCCACCGGCCTGTCAGCGGTATGATGTCGAAGCTGCCCTTCATCCTCAGCCCGTCGGCCTCTGTCATTCCGGCAGGCCATTCATACTTGTTGTATGCCGAGGCCACGTGGGTGTTTATCCCCACCACGATGCCCCGGTCGTGGTTTTCGGCGGCAATGTCGGCGTCGTCGGCCACAATGGCGAATCCGTTGCCGTCATCGTCGGTGAACAGGGCGATGTCAACGTGCTGCCTGTTGCCCGGGTAATAAAGGTCGCCCGAGGTGATGCACTACAGTCCGTACTCGCTCAGCATGTCGCGTCCGGGGTAGGCCGTGTATGGGCCGTTGCCCATGTAGCGCATGTTGGTGAGCTCTTTGGGCAGCATCAGGGCGGCCCCCGCCTCGACGGTCTCGCCATTGCCGTGGGCCGTGAGGTCGAAAGTGTAGCCTATGATGCCGCCGGGCTTGTGCTCGATGGCCACCGTGCCGTCGATGTATCGCGTGGAGTCGCAGTCAAACCTCACCCTGGCGGTGCACCCCTTGCGGTTGTTGGCCTCGACGGTGGTGGCGGTCTTGCCGGGCATGTAGGCAGGCCACAGGCTGTGAAGCTTCGACGAACGCCTCGATGCCTGGGTGGCCGTTGAGGCCAGTGTGGGCTTGCGGCCTATGCGGGCCAAGGCCATGTCACTGATTATTTCCACCCCGTCGGCGTTCCTGAGCGACAGGGTGTTGCCGTCGAAGGTGTATCCCGGCGCAGTGACCACGCCCTTCTTCACCTTTGTGCGGCCTTCGGGCTCACCGCCAATGCGTTGGGCCAAGCTTTGTGCACCGTCAGGGCGGAGCCTTACCGACTTCTCGTATATATGCCGCCCTTGCCTGTCTTTGGCCGTGATGCTTATCCAGTACTTGCTTGCCGAGAGCGGCTGCGGAACCCGGGGCGACAGCGACAGCAGCGTGGAGTCGTGTGGGGCGCATTCCACATCGAGCTTACCCGAGGCAAGCTCCTTGCCGTCGCCCATCAGTTGCCAGCCGAAGTCGATGTCCGACAGGTTGGTGAAGTCAAACCTGTTGAGCACCCTCAGCAGAGCCTCGCGTATGATGATGTTCGAGTAAACCTTGCGTGCCTGGTAGTAATCGGTCTGCGGTGTCCTGTCGGCATACGTCATGCCGTCGGTTCCCTGGTTGCCCGACGTGTCGTAGTAAAAGCCGGGCGTGGGCCACACATAGTCGGCAAACTTGCTTCCGGGGGTAGGTTTCTTTTCGGTATCGACGAGTATTCCCTGGTCGAAAAACTCCCATACCGACCCGCCGAGTATGCCCGGTGTCGTGGCCATCACCTCGTAGATGTCTTGCATCTGGCCGAAGTCGGTGCCCAGAGCGTGGGCATATTCGGTGGCTACCATGGGGCGGTCGTACATCTTGGCGAACGCCGCCACTTCCGACGGGCGAGGGTAGTGGGGTGAGACAATGTATGGAGTGTTCCGGCTGTTGAATCCGTTGGCGCGGTCGAAAGCCTTGTGACCCTCGGCCCAATCCTTGTAGACGGAGGGCGTCATGGGGAATGTGAACGGCCTTGTGCTGTCGAGCGACGCCACGTAAAGCCCCGTCTTGAGTCCAATGTCGGTCACGGGGTTCTCGTTGCCAACGCTCCATACCACTACCGAGGGGTGGTTTTTGTCGCGTCGCAATGCCAGGCGGGCCCTGTTCTTCAGGTCGTCGAGGAATGTAGAGTCTTTCAGGTTGCTTTCGCCGAAGCCGAAAGGAACCTCGCATATCACGTACATGCCGATGGAGTCGCAAAGCTCCAGCAGTCTCGGGGCAGGCGGATAGTGGGATGTGCGCAGGAAGTTCATGTTGGCATCCTTCATCATCTGCAGGTCGCGCTTCATCTCCTCGTCGGTGATGCTGCGCCCGTTGACGGGCGAAAGGTCGTGGTGTGTGGTCCCGTGAAACTTCACCGGGCGGCCGTTGATGCGGTAAATGCCTCCGTCCCAGGCTATTTCGCGTATCCCGACCTTGCCGTTGTAGGTTTGCACCGTCTGCCCGTTGAGCTTCAGCCTCAGGCTCACGGTGTACAGATAGGGCGTCTCGTCCGTCCACAGGTGCGGTTGCGGCACACCGGCTGCAGCCCTGTGGCGGGCAGAGGTGGTGGCGGCTGACGCCAGCGAAGCCACCCTGTTGCCTTCGGCATCGGTTATTTCGCCTTCAATAATGGTCTTGTCTTTCTTGCCTTTTCCGGCAACCAGTGCCTCGATGTCCACCCGGCCGTCCATCGACGTGTGTATGGTTATGTCGTCGATGTGTACCTTTGGCAGGGCGAAGAGCAGCACGTCGCGCGATATGCCTGACAGCGACCAGTCGTCGTTTGTGTCAAACTCAAAGCCCCTTGGGCGAGTGTCTACCCTCACTGCCAGCGTATGTGTGTGGCCGGGTTGTGCAAACCGAGTGATGTCAAACGTCTGCCGGTTGTACGAACTGTTGAAAGAGCCGGCCTCATGCCCGTCGACATAGAGCGTATATCCGAAGTTGGCGCCTTCGAGGCACAGGTATATGCCGCGCCCGTCCCACTCGGCCGGTATGTCGATGGTGCGCCTGTACAGCCCCAGTCCGGCCCTTACTTTCTTGCCGTAGGTCATGCCTGCAAACCCCTGCAGTTCCCAGTTGCCCGGCACTTTGATGGTTTTCCACGCGCCGGTGTCGTATTCCGGCATGAAGAACAGCGAGTCGTTGCCGGCAGAGCTGCCTGCAATGTACTTGAAATCCCATTGCCCCGACAGCGACCTTGTGTACGTTGCCTTCTCTGTTGTGGGCAGGGCCACTTGCGCCGAGGCCGTGGTCGAGGCCATCAGGAGCACCATGCCCAAGATGTTTCTGTCCATTTTCGTCATGTGTTTATTTGGTTGTAGTCTTTAAGTATTTGCCGTTTTTCCTTATGATATACACATTGCCCGGCCTCATGTCCGTAGCCGGCTGTCCGCCGATGGTGTATGTCTGCCCTCTGTCGCCGTGGCCTTCGTCCTGCCATGCGGCATCGATGGCGTAGGCTTGGGTTACGTTTATGCGTATGGTGTCGGTGATGTTTGTTCCGTCGAAGCTGCCCGTAGTGCGTATGGCAAACTCATACAGCCCAGCTTTCTGCGGCGTTCCGTTGAGTGTAAACTGCCTTGTCTTGCTGTCTTGTTCGTAGCTGAAGCCTTCAGGAACAGAAAAAGAACTTATGCGTTTGCCGTTGAGGATCGTTTGGAATGGCATGGCCCCGGTGCAGTTCTTGAGCCTGCAAGTCACTGCTTTCATAGCGTTGCCCAGTTCTACAGTCTGTTCTTTCAGGCCATCGACGGCAATGATTCCGGCTGCCACCGAGTCGGGCAGGTAGTAGCCCAGGTGGGGCGGTTGGTTGTAAGCCACGTTTTGCCATGCCACACTCATGCGGTACACGTGGTCGTGCATCAGCGTTGGCAACCTCAGGGCCGTCTCGGTTGTTGTCGATGCGATGTTGATGGTGGCCGAGTCGGTGGCGCAGCACCATACCACCTCCTCCCTCCAGTCGCCGAAAAGGTCGGCCGCCAGCAGCGGGTATGCCTTTGTCCCGTTTTTCATCGAGTGGTTGGGGGCTTGGTAAATGCGCGTGCTGCGTCCGTTGTTCCACTTCGTTATGTTTACTCCGTCGAGCAGTTCGTCGTATGCATCGCCATCCCAGAATATGCGGAAGCAATATGCCGGGCGTGCTTCCTCGCCCGAAGCCACCACTTGGTCGTTGATGTCGTAGACGTCGTAGTTGGCCGCCGACCAGAACAGTCCGCCCCTGTGTTGCGGCGATATGACGGCAGCCATGCCCCGTCCGTTGTCGCCAGCCGAGCTGTGGCGTATCAGCAGCTCACCCGTGGCGGCGTCGCGCACGTGCCATCCGTATGGTGTGTCTTCATGGGGCATCATGAACTGCAGCCCTTGGCGGTCGGGCATGAACACTCCCAGGTGGTGGGCGTCGCCATGGCCGAGGCCTGTTGAGTATAGCAGTCGGCCGTCGTTGTCTATTGCCGCGGCGCCGTACATTATCTCGTCGCAGCCGTCGCCGTCGACATCGCCAACCGCAATGCTGTGGCACCCTTGTCCGTAGGCAGTGTAGCTGTCGCCTGTGCCCGATGTGTTTGAGCTGTAGTTGTAGATGCTTTTGTTGCCGTTGGCATCGCTTACCTCCACCCTTTGCTTCGAGCGCGAGGCGTGGAGCCATTTCTGCCGCAGCTTCATGCCGTCGAAATCCACGGCCCACAAGTATGCCTGGGTGTAGTATCCGCGGCACATCACGGCACTCGGGTTCTTGTCGGCACCGTCGAGATAGGCCACGCAAGCCAGGAAACGCTCGCCCCGGTTGCCGTAATCGTCGCCCCAGGCACCATATCCGCTCGTGCGCCCGCAGGTGAAGCCTCGGTTAGGGTTGTACCATATCGTGTGCACGGCCCTTCCGCTCTGCCCGTCGAAAACGGTCAGGAACTCCGGCCCGTCGAGTATGTGGCCGCTGTCGTTGCGGTAGTCTGCCAGGTTGTCGGTGGCCCTTATGCCATCGTTGTCGGCTGCCTCGGTCACATAGCGGCCCGTGCCGTCGGTGGTGCCGGGCCCGGTCTTGCATATCAGTTCGGCCCTGCCGTCGCCGTCGAAGTCGAAAAACATCGGTTGCGAATAGTGCGAACCGGCCCTTATGTTTTTGCCCAAGTCAATGCGCCACAAGCGTTGCGGGGCAGGTTCGTCGGCCGTTCCGGGCTCTATGTGGTAGCAGTCGTAGTAGACGTTGCCGGTAAACCCGCTTGCGGAATTGTCCTTGGCATTCGACGGAGTCCACTTTACGAGCAGTTCATACTTGCCGTCTCCGTCTCCGTCGGCCACGCTTCCCTCCTGCGCATAGTAGGCGTAGCAGTCCGTACTGTCGTTTTCGGCGTAATGGAAACTGCTGCCCTGCGGGCGCTCAAGCCTCATAGTCTTGTACTCCTTGCCCCATGCTGTGGCCGGCTCTGATGGCTCTCCGGCCTCGCCGCCGGTCTTTTTCACAATCTCGTAGACAGCTCCGGCCTCGCCGCCGGCATCGTTGTAATTGGTGGCGTAAACGTCGCGCGCTATTGTCTGCCCGTCTCTGATTACGTCGAACGTTACGTTTTCGCCCTCGTCGCCGAGCAGTCGCCAGCCGACAAAGTTGCCCCCGTCGTGGTGGATGGCCACCGTGCCGCGCCCGAGCCTTTCCATCTGACTCCGTGGGGTGGCGTTCTGTGCCGTTGCGGTTGTCGTCACCTGTGCCGCCGTTGCCGCAATGAGGCATAAAAGGTGTAATAATCTGTTTATGTTCATGTCGAGGTTGGTTATTGGTTTGTTCTTGCCGCAAAGTTAATTTGCTTGCAAGAGAGCGGCATTACACTTTCGTACGATTGATTTCAAATATGTGCATGGCGTTGTGTTTCAGGCATGTGCCGGCCTCGCCGCATGGGCGTGTCGCCTCGTGGCGGGCCGGCCTTGGCCGTTTGTGGGCAGCTGCTGTTGTGTCTTTCGTTGTGTTTTTCCTTTGGGTGATAGTGTGTTGCCGCGTCGTGCGGCTGTGTCTTGTCTGTCAATCATGGATTGCCGTGCCGGTGGCGCTGTCGGCCTTGGGTGTTGCCGACGTCTTTTCGGCAAACGTCTCGGGGCTTACCTTCATGGCCCTGAGCGTGCGCGAGACAGGGAAATTGCTGAAGAACTCATCGTCTGAAGCAAGCCATTGGTGCGAGAGAATGGCGTTGCACCGCTTCACCTGCTTTTCGATTGCGTCGAAATACCTGCCGTTGATCACGGCCAGGTAGTGCTTGCCGTCGTGCGTCCTGAATGCGAGCACAAGCCTCCTTTTGCCTTTCCGCTTGTCGTTGGCGGCCCATTGGCGTGTGTCAACCCTCACCTTTATGTTCCAGCCGTGGCGGGAGTTCAGCTCGTTCATCATGGCCCTGAACACCTGCCCGTGGGCCGACGTGTCTTTTATGCGCTGGTATGCAATGTAGTAGTGAATCATCTCGTGCAGCAGCACGTTCTGGTATTCACGTTCGGGCAAGTCGTAGTATTTTGTCACCTTGATGGTGAAATGGTCTAATTTCTGCCGTCTCAGTATTGCCGAACGCCTGCTTATGCAGCAAAACTGACCAAGGATGGTGCGTGCGTTGCTGACGACAAACTCCGGTTCAGGCAGTTTTCCGCCGAAATAAGCATTGTTGAATGTGCCGAACTGCTCTCTGAGGTATTCTTGTGTGGGCGTCATAGCTTTTTGCCAGCGATAGTGCGAGCGAGAGTAAAGCAAGCCGTCTTGCCATATCCCGAGTGCCACTTATCTTTGGCAAAGTTAATACAAAAGGCGGGCGGAAGCAACATAAGGCTAAAAAAATATGTTTATATTGCAATAAATTCCCGAAAAAAGGCTTATGATATTATAAAACCGGCATTTCGGGTTGGTTGGTGTGATAATTTGGAGTAACTTTGCAGCCGAGATAACAAACAACAGATTGATATGATGATAAGGAATGGTTATGTGCTGTTGGCCGCAGCCACGCTGGCTTTGGCGTCGGGTGTGGCCTCATGCGGCAACGACGACCCGCCCACCGGCGATGGCATAGACTATACAGAGAAGGTGGTCACGGGCTACAGGATGCAGTATAACATGAAGTTGGCCGACCCCAATGTGCGCGAGGTGGCCGACGTGCTTGTTACATACATCGACGCCGAAGGCAAGGAGGTTGAAGACACTATGGACGGCCAGGAGTGGCAGAAGACGGTGGTGATGCCCAGCGGCAAGGAGCAGACATACGGCCTTGCAGCCCGCTTCGCGTCGAAGCAGAGCCCCGTGATGAGCCAAGACGAGTATGACTTTGCCGTCGACCTGACCTCGGGCATTTACACATTGTATTCAAATGGCAGCGCCATGATGCTGGCGTGGGCTACAAACCGCGAGAGCCAGGGCATACTGAAAGCCGACGCCGACGGCGAATACCGCACCACGCGCTCGGCCTCCTACCTGGTCACGCCGCAGGCCCGAGAGGACATGGACACCACGTTCACCTACTTCAACTTTACAAACAGGAGGCTGGAGTCGGGGCGTGACACCATCATTTTCAATAAGTTTGATTTCAAGAAATAGCCTTTTGCCGCTTCGGTGGCGGGGCTGCCTCATAGCACCGGCATCCGAGGCGTAGCGCGTCAGCGCCCGCCGTCACCCCTGATGGGTTGATGGCGGGCGCTGTGCATTGTGGCGCAGCCATGTCGGCCGCGTTTGGCCGGCTCACTGGATAAATCTATGGGGCTTTTTAGGAGTTAAGGAGTTAGGAAGTTAAGAAGTTAAGACAATAGTATTTGGTTATCTTCCTGCAACACTTTCCCCATGCTCCCAGAGCTCCCATGTTTCCATAACTA
>OGYL01001569.1_pt1 | contig 17423 bp, 17 predicted proteins | sample 1576541 | NCBI WGS metagenome assembly OGYL01 (sample SAMEA3541551, study PRJEB24748) | human gut metagenome | biome: human gut; feature: human-associated habitat; material: faeces | place: China | collected 2012 | reverse complement strand
GACTTTATGAATTATATGGAACTGCGATCACCCTGTGGGGCGGGAGTTGGTCAACTGGCATATTATGCGGATGGCAATATTTTTACCTGTGATGAGGGAAGAATGCTGCATGAAATGGGTCAAAGCACCTTTAAATTAGGAAATGTATATAAAAGTACATATAGAGACTTGATAAATAACAATATATGTAAAACTGTATGTTCTGCAAGTGTGTTGGAGTCTCTGCCAACATGTTGTGATTGTGTATATCAGCCTTATTGTGGTACGTGCCCAGTTGTAAATTATGCGCTTGAAGGAGATGTGATTGAGAAACAACCTAGAGGATATAAATGCAGTGTTTATTCAGGAATACTGGATTATTTATTTACAAAATTTTATGAAAATGATGATGAAACAATGAAGATTTTGAATTCGTGGAGTAATTAAGATGGGCGATCTGAGAAAAAAAGAAATATCACAAGAGGACATTAAAAAATTAGAAAATACAAATATAACGGTAGAAGTTACATCTCCTGAAGAAGAACATAAGAAAGCTGTGCACTACAGAAAGAAGCTGCTGGCATGGGGACTTGTATTGTTGATTGTAATAGAAGGAGCAGGAGCAGTAACGTTAGGGCAGAAAATTGTCTCTGATAATTTACAAAAAAGAGTATCTAGGGAATATGAAATTCGTTCAAATGAAAAAATACAGCTTACAAAAGGATTTTATTCAGGAGAAACGGATTTTGGATATTTTTCTGGTCAAGGAAATTTTACGTTTGAAAATGGTGGAGAGTATGTTGGCGAGTGGCTTGATAATCAGTTAAGCGGGTATGGTGATTTACACGTCCCAAACGAGGGAAACTATCAAGGTGAGTTCTTCTCATCGAAGAAAAGCGGTCAAGGTACATTTACATGGGATGATGGAGTAGTCTATCAGGGTGAATGGAAAGATGACAAAATGTGCGGTCAAGGAACATATACAACACCGGGAGGTGTTATATTTTCTGGCACATTTAACGAAAATGCATTCCAGGATGGAACATGTGAGTTTAAGAATGACACAGGAAATTATATTTTGACTTACAAATCGGGGAAGATAGATAAGGCTTCGATAAAATATACAGATGGCTCATCGTATACAGGAACGTGTGAACCGAATGAACTGACAGGTTCTGGTAAGATGCAGTTTGTCAATGGTGATGTTTATAATGGTGCATTTTCAAAAGGAAACCGAAATGGTCAGGGCGTATATTCATGGACATCTGGAGATAAGTATGATGGCGAGTGGAAAGAAGACCAAATGAATGGTTCTGGAACATATACTTACTCAGATGGAAGTTGTGCAAGTGGGACATTTAATGAAAATGCTTTTACTGATGGAAGTTACTATATTAAGAATGATTTTGGAGAGTATACATTCACGATAACTGCTGGTGAGACAACGGCTGTTGAGATGGTGTTAGAAAGTGGAACAACTTATAACGGAGAGATGAAAGATGGAAAGCTAACTGGTCAGGCGCAAATCAAATACAATAATGGTGATCAATATAGCGGAAGCGTGGTAAATGGTCAAAAATCTGGTCAAGGTACGTATACATGGACAAGTGGTGCTTCTTATGAGGGAAAATGGTCTGACGATCAAATGAATGGAAGTGGTTCATATTTTTATCCTACGGATGAAGATGGATATAAACTTGTTGGATCATTTGAAAACGGACAGCCAACAGGAGAGTGTCAGTATTATGTGAACTCTACAAAACATTATAAGACAGATTGGGTGAACGGAAGGTGTGTAAAAATTTATGAATAATGATGAAGAATTATTTCCAAAGTTTCAAAAAAGTATAGAAAATTTGATAGAGGATGAAGAAGGCAATATTCCTGGAAAAAAGCTTCTTATGCTTGGAACTATGATTATAGTCCTTGGAAGTATGTTGCAGATTAAGGTGTTTGCCGGTCATAGATCTCACAGCTCGCATAGATCCCATAGTTCACATAGCTCAGGATCAGGAGGGCATGGTAATCATGGAAGCCATGAGAGTCACACTAGCCATATATCGTCTTCAGACCATAGTTCACATTCAAATACACACTCGAGCCATGCAAGTCATACATCGCATTCGAATACTACATCTCACTCGAATTCATCATATAGTTCTGAGGGGGGCGTTACATATAGTGCACCGGCAGCAGCTTCAGTACCTACGGTAAAAACACCTGTTGTAACAGCAACGAATGATACATTTAAGCTACCTGATGTAAATCAAAATATTGAACTTCCAAATGGAACGCCAGCGTCAAGTATAGTGCCACAATTGGCCGTACCATCTTCAGGCGTAGTAACAAAAATAGATGTTGGAAAAATACATCAGCCAACTGCAACAGATAAAGTAGAATAATATAAGGGGAACTTTTTAATGAAAGTATGTAATAAGATTATTCCTGATGGAAAGTCCATGGAAGATGATTATTTAATAGAAGCACAAAAAGCAGTAGATATTGTTAATGATGGAGTTGAAAATGGTTCATATTCAGAATTAGTAGTGCAATTGGATAAATTGCCAAGTACTGGTGTGAATAGAAACAAGGTAGTATTTGAACGACGCAGTTCAGCCATATATGCCTGGGTAGTTGTAATATGTATTATTCTTACGTGTGTATATTTGTGTTATCTGCCTGTTTTTATTGGAACGGTAGCATATTCTGATGATTTTGATATGTTTGGACTTGTAGGCTTGGGAATGGTATTTGTCATACTTGCTTTAAATGTTATCTTTATTCTAAAGTCGATTGATATATGCAGATTTAACAAAAGGTATGATTTATATATAAAAGATCTTAAGTTTAAGAATATTGAGTTGCTTGATGACTTGGCAGCTTATTCAAAAATTGAAACGGAAAAGGTAGTCAAAGATTTAAATAAAGCTGTTAAGATGAAACTCATTCCACAGGGACATTGGGGTAGAGATAACATTATTTTTATTACGAATAATGTTGCATATGAACAGTATAAAAGTAAACAGGCTGTGTATGATCGATATTACAGAAAACAGGTTGAGGATCGAATGAGAATGAAAGAACGTACAAAAGAAATACAGGACATTTTGAACCAGGGACAACAGTATGTTGAAAAGATCCATGAGAGTAATGTTATTATTAAGGACAAAGTGATTTCACAGAAACTTGATCGTATGGAGAATGTTGTATCAATGATTTTCCATGAAGTTGACATTAACCCACAACGCGCAGAGAAACTTGGAATGTTTATGAATTACTATCTACCTACAACAGAAAAACTTCTTGAAGCATATATGGAAATTGATGAAAAAAAGATAACGAGAAAATCTTTAGAGAGAACAAAGAGGGATATAGAAGGCGCAATTGATAAATTAATAGAATCGTTTGAGGGGATATTGGATAAGTTTTATCAAGAGAAGGAGTTGGATATTGCAACGGATATCTCGGCGATGGAAATTCTTATGAAACAGGATGGACTTGTGGAATAATAGCATTTGTGGGGTGGAGATTTGGTAGAACAGGATATTAATGGTGAAATTGTTTTGCATGACCAACTGTATGTAGGTAATTCTGATAGCATACTATTATTTGGATGCGAGGCGCAGCAGCAACTGAGAGAGTTTTCAAAAGCTGTATCAAGTCAATTAGCAGAACGTAGTGGTAATATGGAATATGTTATTCAGGACATTCTTAATGAAATAGAGGATTTTGAAAATTATAATGTGAATAGTATAGTTTTTTTTAGAAAGACTCAAAAGAAAAAAAGAAGTAGGATGATTAAAAAATATAATACTATTCTTAATTATATGAATAAAATGGAGCTTGCATTAAAATTGCAGGAAGCACAGTTGTTAAAAGATTCTAAGATATTTGAAGAGTTAGGCAAGTGTATACAGACAACAGTAGCTAATTTGGAAGAATTGTTATTGTATGGTGAAAATGTTTTGAAGCAGCAGTCATGCACAGAGCAATCGGACGATATAAAAAGGTGGTATGAAAGACTCACAAGAAGACTGGAAGATCTGAGAATATCTCATACTGTTTTATTGCAGAGTAAATTACAGATAAGCATTATGCTTGAGAACAGCGATAAATTAGTTGATAAAATCATAGAAACTATAACGACAACACTTCCGGTGTGGAGAAACCAGGTTACAATATTACTTGGAATAGAACATATGAATAACAATCTAACAATACAGAATAAATTGGCAGAAATTAATAAGAAATATGTAAATGTGCAGACAACAAGCAGAAAGAAAATTGGCGGGCAAAAGGAAGTTGAGAGTGATGAGTTAAGCTTGGTAAATGTGTCTATGAAAAAATCTTTGAGTAGACTCATAGATTCAGAAAAACAGGATGAAGAAAATAGATTAAAGTTAAGTAAAATATTAAGCTAATACAGGGATGGAGGATATTGCTATGGGAGAAGAGAAAATTAATTTGACATTGGAACCGGATGAAAAAACTAAAGGAGACTTGCTGGAGAGTGTGCCGGCTATGAAGAATGTTACAAGTACACTTGGAACACATTATTCCGCAGGTACTATTGATGAAAGTATGCTTTCTGATGATGAAAAGAGAATGGTAGAGCAGTTTGCAAGCGAGATAGATATAGAAAATGTTAATCAAGTTGTAAACTATGGCATAAAGGCCCAGACAAATATATCAGAATTTTCGACAGCAATTCTGAAAAAAGTAAAAACATATGACTTAGGTGAAGTTGGAGATTCGCTGAAGGAATTAACAATTGCGTTGGATGCTTCAACTGAGCCAGAGAAGAAAGGAATACTGGGTGTCTTTCAAAAGGCTAAAAGAGGTATAGATTCTATAAGGGCAAATTACGCAAAGGCTGAAAGCAACGTAGATAGAATTGAAAAGGATTTGCTGAAGCATAGAGATGTTCTTGAACAGGATATATCAATGTATCAGCAGATGTATGAACTAAATGTTCAATATTATAAAGAATTAACTATGTATATTATTGCTGGAAAAAAGGCACTTGATCATGCAAAGAAAACAAAATTGGTGGGATTAAAAACTATTGCTGAGCAATCGGACAAGCAGGAAGATGTTCAGGCATATCGTGATTATGAAGACCTTTGCCACAGATTTGAAAAGAAATTGTCTGACTTGGAGATTACAAGAGTTATCTCAATTCAATCAGCACCACAGGTACGTATGCTACAGAATAACGATCGTGAAATGCTTGATAAGTTACAATCTTCATTGGCAAATACCATACCTCTTTGGAGAAATCAATTGGTGCTGTCATTAGGAATTGAACATACGAATAGAGCTCTTTCAGCTCAAACCGCTCTTGCGGATAAGACCAATGAACTGCTCAGAAAAAATGCGGAAACTTTAAAAATGGCAACAATAGAAACTGCAAAACAATCAGAAAGACCTATTGTTGATATAGATACTCTTAAGCAATGTAACAGAGACCTTATCACATCAATAAATGAGGTTGTGAAGATTCATGAGCAGGGTGCTGTTCAGAGAGTTAAGGCACAGGAAGAACTGGTAAAAATTGAAGAAGAACTTAAGCAGACTATGCTTGAGGCGGGAAAGAGATAAGTAATTTGCCAAGTGTGAGAGGAAATATAATGAAAGATAAACTTCTTGAGTTACATAAGGATTGGTCTGAAATGCCATTAAAACAGGATCTAGACTATATTTATCATTACACTTCCCCAATAGGGCTTGATGGTATATTTGTAAATCATCAATTATGGGCCAATGATATATATAGACAAAATGATAAAACAGAGGGTGTTTACATATTGAATATGCTAAAAAACAACATTGACGAGTTATGCAATGTTGAAAAAGTGAGGAAAGTCATTTTAAAACAAATAGAAGAATTGAGACCGAAGTTGGTTGATGGTTTTTATAATCATGAAAAATATAGAACCTTTATTATATCGTTTTCAACAAAACCAGATGAATTATCATTGTGGAATTACTATACAAAAGATAAAAACAGTGTTGGTTATAATGTTCAATTTAATGTTAATACGCTTGTTACAAACTTGGCTACTAGAAAAATTAAAAATGAAGATGGACATATACAACAGTATCTTGATAAGCTAGATTGTAAGCATGGAGAGGTAATATATGATGAAAGAAAGCAATTAGATATTTTGAAAAAAGTTATAAATCGATTCATCGAAATAACGGAGGTATGGAATGACGAATGGGCATATTTGCTCGTGGACAAAATTATTTGGATTGGAACATTTTTCAAAAGTCCATATTTTAGACATGAATATGAATATAGATTAGTTTTTTCCACTTATACAGATAAAAGTAAGTTAGAACTTGATGAGGTGCCAATTGAAATTGATGGAAAATTAAAAAATCATATAGAGATTTACTTCGATTCGGCGGCAATTGGTGATGTCCGTTGTTCTCCTACTAATTCTCGTGATAATATTAAGTATCCACGAAAATATATGACGAGACATTATCCAAATTTCAAAAGTGTTGTAGAATCAGAAGTTCCATTTAGAATAATTTGATAATTGATTATTTGGGGAAATATAGAATTTGATGAATATACGAATTGTAAAATCAAGAGGTGTGTGCAAAGTTTAAATTTTGTTTGATTTTGCCCATTGGGACAAAATCAAAGAAGGTGTCGAATATTCTTCAGTCCATGAAAAGAGAGAAAATCGTTGATGTCGAAGGGACTGGACATGCAGCAAGGAGGTATTTGAAAAAATAGTTTTTGGACTAAATTAGTTCAAGAATTTATCATTTAGTCCAAGTTTCAAGGAAAAACACTGATAAATAAAGGGATTCCAGCTTGGACTAAAGATAAAATTAGCTCAAGATTGAAATAAATAAGTCAAAGAAATGTGATGAACTATTTTACTTCTCATCCCTCTTCCGTACCGCCAGTGCCGGAACCAGTCCGATCACGAAAGGTACGATCCAGGTGAATAACCGGTAGATTACAAGTGCGGCTGCTACGGCATCGCCGTCCGGAATGACACAGGCGAAGAACAACGCGAATACAAAGTCAAGCGTACCGACACCGGATGGTGCCAGCATGACACAGCCAACCATGTTGCAGACGGCAGTAAGTCCCAGACAGGTTGCAACTGTGACAGAATAACTTCCGGCAAAGAAAATCCCCGGAATTGCATACCAGCATGCGAATTTGAAGAAATCCAAACCGACGACAGTTAGAAACAATCGCTTAATGAAGAGGTTGACCCACGCGTTGAGGTCTGACGTGCAGTTGTTGCAGTGGACCATCGCCACCGGGTTGCCGTCGGGTGTGGTCACGATGTCTATCACCTCGTAGGGCCTTGACAGGTCTTTCTCGAGCACAATCATCGAGAACGACGACGTTCCTGCCGACACGTTGCCCGTGCGCGGCTTGACAGCATTGGTGGCCACCATGCCTGTTCCGGCGTCGCCTTCGGGCGGGCAAACGGGTATTCCGGCCTTCAGGTGCCCCGACACGTCAAGGCGCTTGGCGCCCTCGGGTGTGAGGAAGCCTGCGTTTTTGCCTGCCGGCAGCACCCTTGGCAATATGTCGGCCAGTTTCCACTGGTATCCCCTGTCGGCTACCAGGTTGTCGAATTTTTCTATCATTGCAGCCGAGTAGTTCTTTGTTTGCGGGTCGATGGGCAGCATTCCCGATGCGTCGCCTATGCCCAGCACCCTTTCGCCGGTGATGAGCCAGTGGATGTATCCGGCCAGCGTTGTGAGGTAGTCGATGTCTTTCACGTGCTCCTCGTTGTCGAGAATGGCCTGGTACAAGTGGGATATGCTCCATCTGAGCGGTATGTTGAAGACAAAGAGGTCAGACAGTTCGGCGGCAGCCTTGGCCGTGTTGGTGTTTCGCCATGTGCGGAACGGCACCAGTATCTCTTGCTGCTTGTTGAATGCCATGTATCCGTGCATCATTGCGCTCACGCCTATTGCAGCAAGGGTTTCTATTTCTATGTCGTATTGTTCTTTTACGTTTCTCCGCAAGTCGGCATAGCAGCCTTGCAGCCCATACCATATCGCCTCGATGCTGTAAGTCCACAATCCGTCCACCAGTTGGTTTTCCCAAGTGTGGCTTCCTTGTGCTATTGGTCTGTTTTCAGGGTCTATCAATACGGCCTTGATGCGTGTTGAGCCAAATTCTATGCCGAGTATGGCCTTGCCGTTTTCTATAATTGATTTAGCGTCAGTATTCATATTGGTAATTATAAGTTGATAATGTATGGTGATGAAAGTAACCATAAGAAGTTCCGTGGCTGCCTGTCGAGACAGCCCTGGAACTCCTTTTAGCTTATGTTTAGGCCGCGGGGCTTAGCAAAGCGCCTTGTTCAACATGTAGTAAACCTCGTTGAAGCGCAGTTCCTTGCGGAAGTCGTCGACGGTGGTCTTGTCGTTGATGATGACACACTCTATGCCGGCAATCTCGGCATAGTCCTGCCAATACTCGTCGGTAAGGTCGTAAGAGAAGCAGCTGTGGTGTGTGCCGCCGGCATATATCCAGCATCCGGCGCCCACCTCGAAGTTGGGCTGGGGTATCCAGAGTGCCGATGCCACAGGGAGCTTGGGCAGAGGCTTGGGCTCGATGCAGTCGACGTCGTTGACAATGAGGCGGAACCTGTTGCCCATGTCGACCACTGTTGCCGTTACGCCCTTGCCCACCTTGGATGTGAACACGAGGCGTGCGGTCTGGCTCTTGCGTATGCCTATGCCGAGGAAATGGACTTCAAGGCGTGGCTTGGCGGCGGCTATGAGCGGGCAAACCTCGAGCATGTGTGCCTGGAGGATGGCGCTTTGCTCACCGTTGAAGTTGAGGGTGTAGTCCTCGAGGAACGAGCATCCGCCGCCCATGCCCTGGTTCATTACCCACAGGGTGCGGTAGAGTGCGGCCGACTTCCAGTCGCCCTCGGCTCCGAAGCCGTAGCCTTCGGCCATCAGGCGCTGCGATGCGAGACCCGGAATCTGGTCGAAGTGGCTGCCCTCGGTCTGTCCGAGGTCGTCGAAGTTTGTCGTGAATCCCTTGGCGCCCTTGGCTTTCAGTATGGCGCGTATGGCCAGCTCGGCCTTGGCGGCGTTCCAGATGACGGCGTAGTTCTCGTTGCTCTCATCCTCGAGGGCGTCGTCGTGGTCATAGAGCTTGAAGTATTCGGCCACGAGAGCCTTCACCTCTTCGTCCTTCACCTGCTTCTGGCATTCCATCAGCTCGCTCACGGGGCAGTAGTCAACGTGGTATCCCATCACCTGCTCGGCGGCCACCTTGTCGCCGTCGGTCACTGCTACATTGTTCATCTGGTCGCCGAAGCGGATGATGAGCATGTCCTGTGCGTCGGCCCAAGCAGCGCACACGCGCTCCCATACGGCTATGTGGTCTTGCGTCTTCTCCTCTTTCCAGTATCCCACAACGAGCTTGCGGCGTATGCGCATCCTCGAGATGATGTGGCCAAACTCGCGGTCTCCGTGTGCGCTCTGGTTCAGGTTCATGAAGTCCATGTCCATGGTGTCCCATGGAATCTCTGCGTTGAACTGTGTATGGAGGTGGAGCAGCGGCTTGTGCAGTATCTGCAGGCCGTGAATCCACATCTTTGCAGGCGAGAAGGTGTGCATCCATGTGATGACGCCTACACACTTCTTGTCGTTGTTGGCCTGTGCGAAGATGTCGGCCACTTCCTTAGAGCTGTTGGCCGTTCCCTTGTAAACCACCTTTATGGGCAGCCGTCCCGACTCGTTGAGTCCGTCGACCATTATCTTTGAATGACCGTCAACCTGTACGACGGCGTCGCCTCCGTAAAGGAGCTGAGCTCCTGTTACGAACCATACTTCTAAGTTCTCGAATGCTTTAACCATAGTTGTCTGTCTGTTTTTAGTTATGAAATGTTTTGTTATGTCTTTTGTTCCGGTTTTACTTCTTTTTCTGTCCGTAGTAAGCGTTAGGGCCGTGCTTGCGGCTGAAGTGCTTCTCGACGAGCAGCGGGTTCATGGTTGTGGCGGGGTTGACGGCAAACGACACGAATGCCATCTTGGCCACCTGCTCCATCACCACGGCGTTGTATACGGCGTTGTCGGCGTCTTTTCCCCATGCGAACGGCCCGTGGTTTTTCACCAGCACGCCAGGTGTGTGCACGGGGTTGATGCCCCCCTCGTTGAGGCGGCGCACGATGACGTTGCCCGTTTCCAGCTCATAGTCGCCTTTCACCTCGGCTTCGGTCATGTCGTCGGTGCATGGTATGTCGTCGTGGAAGTAGTCGGCATGCGTCGTCCCGATGTTGGGTATGTCCTTGCCGGCTTGCGCCCAGGCCGTGGCGTAGGTAGAGTGGGTGTGCACTATGCCGCCAATCTCGGGGAAGGCCCTGTAGATGACGAGGTGTGTGGGTGTGTCTGACGAGGGGTTGAGGTCGCCCTCTACCACCTTGCCCGTGTTTACGTCAACCACCACCATGTCTGATGCCTTCATCGTGTCATAGCTCACGCCCGACGGCTTGATTACCACGAGGCCTTTTTCGCGGTCTATCGCCGAGACGTTGCCCCATGTGAATATCACCAGGTTATGCTTCACCAAGTCCAAGTTGGCCTTGAATACTTTTTCTTTCAGTTCTTCTAACATGATTGTATGCTTTTGTTTTGTTTACAGCTTGAAGTTGGGGTCTTCGTTGTAGGCCATTTTGTTGAACCTGTAGAGATAGGCCCCACGCTTCGAACTGGTCTTGTCTATCAGTTCTGTCTTCTCGATGAAGTCCATTTCCTTTATCCTCTTGCGGAAGTTCCGCTTGTCGACCTTCTCGCCGCACACGGCTTCGTAGAGCTTTTGCAGTTGCGTCAGCGTGAACAGCTTCGGCAGCAGGTTGAAGCTTATCGGCTCGTGCGATATCTTGCGTTGCATCATCTTGTGAGCCTTGGCCACCATGGTGTTGTGGTCTGAATACATTTGCGGCAGGTCGTTGACCGGCACCCACTTCAGCCCGTGCTCCTCCTGCAGGTTGCTGTCGTAGTCTTTCACGTTTATCAGGGCATAGTAGGCAATTGATATTACCCGCTCTCCTGGGTCACGGTCTACGTTGCCGAAGGCCCCCACCTGCCTCATGTATATGTTTCTCAGGCCCGTGAGCTGGAACAGCACGCGGTTGGCTGCGTCGTCAACGCTTTCGTCGTCGTGGATGAACCCTCCGTAGAGCGACCACTGGTCGCGCCCTGGATCCATCTTGCGCTTGCCGATGAGTATCTTCAGCTCACCCTCGTCGAAGCCGAAGATGATGCAGTCGACAGACACAAGTACTTTGGAATATTCTTCGTAATATGTTGTCATCAGTATTCTTTTGATTGTATTGATGCCACCGGGGCAGCCAGGCGTAAGTGCCGTGCCGGCCCGGTGGCATGTTGCTTACCAGAAGTAGATGTAGAAGGCGGCGCACAGGGCCACTACGCCGAGCGATGCCACGACGTCCCATACGTTCCAGCTGTCGCGTATGGCCTTCTTGTAGCTACCTGTGAAAGTTATGGCCTCAATCTGCTCCTTGCTGGGTTTCGGCGTGAAGCACGAGATTATGAACATGGCCACAATGATGAACACGAGCAGCCAAACCTCGAATATGAGCCAGTTGGTCTGCCAGAACCATGTGGTGTTCTCCCAGAAGGCACCCTCCATGGTGGCCTTGCCCGAGTTGGTGAGCACGTTCGTCAGCAGTCGGAGCATGCCGATTAGGAAGCCGCCGATGAGGCCCCATTCGCCGGCTTTCGGCGTTATGCGCTTCGAGAATATGCCCAGGGTGAACACCGCCACCATGGCCGGGGCTATGAGCGACTGGATGTCTTGCAGGTAAGAATACAGGTTGCCCATGTTCATCATTATAGGCATCCACGCCAGTCCGAGCAGCACCACCACTACCGTGGCCACGCGGCCAACAAACACATAGTGGCTTTCGCTCATGCCCTTCTTCATTGGCTTGTAGAAGTCTTCGGTGAAGAGGGTGGCGCAGCTGTTGAAGAATGCGGCCAGCGATGCCACCAGCGCGCAGATGAATCCGATGGTCACGAGGCCCTTGACGCCTGCCGGCAGGATGTTCTTTACCATCATTGCGAACGCGCCGTCGGTGTCGTGAGAGTTGGTTATGTCCATGATGATGCCGCTGCCTGCTTTCTGTGACAGGGCGAAAGCCACCATTCCCGGTATGAGGAACATGAACACGGGCAGCAGTTTGAAGTAGCCGGCTGCTATGGTGCCGCGGCGCGCGCGCTTCATCACGGTCGTATTGTCCTCACCCTTGGTCTGTCCGAGCACACGCTGAACGATGTGCTGGTCGGTGCACCAATACCAGAAACCGATTATCGAAGCGCCGAGGAACACCACGTAGCCCGGGAACTGCGGGTACATCGGGTCGTCGGGATTGGTGTGGAACATGTGTGTCGTGCCGAATCCGTCGTGGGCTGCGTTGCACACATCCATCATCTGCGACCATCCTTCCACTATGTTGCCGTTGCCGAGCATGCTCAGGCCAAGGAAAAGCACGAGGAATGAGCCTATGATGAGGATGGGGGTCTGTATGGCCGACAGCGTCATCACGCCCTTCATGCCGCCGAACACGGTGAACACGGCCGTGATGGCTATGAGGCCGATGGCGCCGTACCAGAACGGCAGCCCGAGCAGGTATTCAAAGAATATGCCGCCGGTGAACGCCGTCACCGACACCTTTGTGAGCACGTAGGCAATCAGGGTGATTATCGACAGCCACGAACCCGTGCGCTGTGTGTAGCGGAACTTCAGGAAGTCGGGCATGGTGATGATCTTGCCCATCTTGGTGTTGAGCAGCTGGTAGAACGGCACGAAAAGCCAGCCGAGGATTAGTATCATCCATCCCTGCATCTCCCAGTGGGCCATGCCCACGCCGTCTTTCGCTCCGGTGCCGGCCAGTCCGACCAGGTGCTCGGAGCCGATGTTGGCCGCGAAGATGGCCGCGCCTATGATATACCATGGCTCTCCCTTGCCAAAGAGGTAGTCTTGGCTGTCGGCGCCCTTCATCTTCTCCCTGTCTTTCTTTATGCTGCGGTATATTGCCCATACTATGGCCACCACTCCTACGGCGAGCACAGCCCAGTCGAGCCAAATGAATTCGTTTGTGTTCCAGTTCATTTCCTTAAGTTGTATGTATGTGTTTTATGCTTCTGTTTGTTGGTGTCTCTCATTTTACGCTGAACTTGTATGCCACGTGGCTGTGGTATTTCTCGCCCGGCTTGAGGTAGGGCGACGGCCAGTCTTTCTTGTTCGGCGAGTCGGGGTATTTCTGGCTTTCAAGGCATACCGACACGTGCTTCGGGTATTTCACGCCGTGCTTGCAGCTTACGCCTGTGCCCTGGAAGTTGCCGGTGTACACCTGCACGCCTGGCTCGTTGGTGAACATCTCGAGGAAAATGCCCGTCTTGGGTGAGTAGAGCGATGCCGCAACGGTCTTGTCGTCGCCTTTCCCGTCCTTGTAGGTGTTGAGGCACCAGTTGTGGTCGTAGCCGCTGGCGTTCCTTATCTGTTCGAAGGTGGTGTCGTTCACGGTCTGCTCAAGTGCCCTCGGTGTGCGGAAGTCCATCGGCGTGCCTTCAACTGGGCTTATCTCGCCGGTGGTCATGTAGGTAGAGTCGGCCGGTGTGTAGTTGTCGGCGTTGATGTAGAGCACCATGTCCATGCCTTCGGTCGACGGGTCGCCGTTCAAGTTGAAGTAGCTGTGGTTTGTCATGTTTATCACGGTCTCTTTGTCGGTCGTGGCATCAAAGCTGATGTCGAGTGTGTTGTTATTTAATAAGGTGTAAGTGGTTGTCGCTGTTACTGTGCCGGGGAATCCGTTGTCGCCGTCGGGCGAAACGATGGTCAGTTTCAGTGTCGAGTCGTTGGGCTGCTCGGCGTCGTACACCTGGTACATCCATCCGCTGGGCCCGCCGTGCAGGCAGTGGCCGAAATTGTTCTGCGGAAGCTGGTATTCCTTGCCCTCAACGGTCAGCCGGCCCTTGTTGATGCGGTTGGCGTAGCGTCCTACCGACGAGCCGAAGTCGCTTGGCGAGCTCACCGTGTCGGCATACTGGGCCAGGTTGTCATAGCCGAGCACCACGTCGGTGGGCTTGCCGTCTTTGTCGGGCACGACAATCGATACCACCCGGCCGCCGAAGTTGGTTATGCAAACTTCCATGCCGCTCTTGTTTGTCAGTGTGTACAGGGCTGTTTTCTTGCCGTTGATAACAGAGTCGAATGCCGCGGGATTCAGTCCGGAGACAGTCACAGCCGTCTGATGCTCTGATGTGCAGGCCGTGAACATTGCCGCAGCAATGCCGAGCCCTGCAATAGATACCTTAAGGTTGTTCATTTAAAATAGTATTTTAGTTATTGTTTATAGATATTGCCTCTTGTTTAACAGGCTGTAAATTTACTGCTTAATTCTGACATTGCAAAGCAATTTGCCTGTTTTTTTACCCATGTAGTGTTTATTTTACACTAATACAGAGGTTTTAACATGATTAAACTATAATTCATGCGTACTTCTTCAATATTGTTCGTTATACCACAGTTGCAGGCCGCGGTCGCCGCCGGGGGCATGCCACAGCCTGGGTTTGTAAGTTTTTGTTACCGTTTAGTCATGGCTGAGCAATCCTCTGGGCCTCAGGGTGTTATGTGGCGGCCTCCGTTACGTCGCGGTTCGGCCCATTTCGCACTCCGATATGGGCCGTTTCGGCTTATTGTTCGCCCCGGGTGGCGGCCTGCCTGGGGCTGCACGTCCGGCTTGCGCCTGTTTTGTTGCGATTTGTTACCACGGCAAACGGGCCTCCCGCCGGCATGCCTGCCGGTGGTGCAGACGGCCTCTGGCTGTGCCGCCTGCCGCCCCCGAAGTCACATAAAATCTTAATTATTGACTCTAAATCCTTGATTTGCTTGTGTGATATGCAAAAAAAGAGTAATTTTGCACCTAACAGACGATTAAGGAGAAAAGAGATACAGATGATTTCCGTTGAAGGACTTAAGGTTGAGTTTGGTGTGAAGCCGCTGTTCAGCGATGTGAGTTTTGTCATCAACGAACGCGACCGTATAGCCCTTGTGGGCAAGAACGGAGCCGGCAAGTCAACCATGCTGAAGATTCTTTGTGGTATGCAGAAGCCCACCGATGGGGTGGTGGCTGTTCCCAACGACACCACAATAGGTTACCTGCCGCAGGTGATGAAGCTGCAGGACGACACCACCGTGATAGACGAGACGCGCAAGGCGTTTTCTTCTGTCACCAAGACCGGCTCCGCTGGCCTCGAAAACATACGCAGAAGCTACGCCCGATGGGCTGCGGGCCCTGGGGCACCACATACAGAAGGGCGAGACCTATGACGCCATCACGGAGGAGTTCGTCGATGATGTGATCCGCGCGAAGGCCATCCTGTCTCCGAATTACCTTTTCAACATCCGGGACAACGCCACCAAGGAGGATTACAACGCCATGCACGAGCAGATCAGCGCCGCCGAATATGAACGGGGCCGTGCGAAGCTGGAGGCCAAGAAACAACGCGCCCGGGAGCGGGAGCGAAAGAAGGCAGACCAGGTCCAACAGCAGGCAGTGATCGACTACCACAAAAATCACATTTCCGATTTGTCAAAATACATCAAATAACCGCCTTATGGAAAAAATCAAAAAAGACGAAATCATTACTGCCGCCAAGCAGTACATGCAGCGGCACGGCATGTCGCAGAATGCCTTGGCGAAGACTTGCGGAATCAGCGCGTCGTATCTTTCCAACCTGCTGAACGGGGTCTATGAATACAAATCCGGCCCTGACAAGGTTACGGAGATCGCCGACCGCTATTTCATTACGCTTGCATCGGTGATCGGCTTCGAGATCGAGCAAACCTTTTGGAAGGTAGAGCCTACGCCGCAGTTTGTGATCGCCATCTCGGCTCTCGAACGTGCGCATCTGAACTGCACCGCACGTTTCGGCGGCGTGAAGATGATCATCGGCGAAAAAGGCTGCGGCAAGACCACGGCGATCGACCAGTACTGCAAGGCCAATCCGACCAACACGTTTCGTGTGACGATCAACGCCGAGGACGGCATCCGAGACATCCTCGAGGAGATCGGTCGCTTGCTCGACCTCGACCTGCCGATGCAGAAAGGTGCACGCCTGCGCCTGATCGGTTCCGAGTTCCGGCGCCGTGCGCTGTGCGGGGAGCGCAACATGCTGATCCTCGACGAGGGTGAGAACACCAAACTGCCGGGTATCCGGGCCTATAAAGCCATCTATGATATGATCAAGGGATATGCGGCCTTTGCGATCGCCGGAACCGCCGATCTGCTGAAACTGCTCGACAGGCTCGAACTGCGCGGTGTCAACGGCGTGCCGCAGTTCAAAAGCCGGATGAAGGCGAACACGATTATTCTGCCGCCGATCGACCGGAAATTCGAGAACTTCATGTATAAGGTCAAGGATGAAAACCTCCGCAAAATCCTCGTCGAGCTCTGCACCGATTACCGAGAGCTCAACGACTACCTCGAGCCTGCGATCATCGCCGCGCACAAGGACGGCGTGGCGCTCACGGACGACTATTTCAGAACCATGTACGGCATAATGAAAAACAACAACAATGGGACAGCAAAACGGTATTAAAATCAGCCCGGAACTGATCGCGGAATTGCGCAGGTTTGCCGGGACAGTCGCCCAAACCGGGGCAAGCATCAACGAGATTATGAGTGTCGCGGATGCGATGCGGCAGACCTTCCTCGACAATTATTCGAAGGAGGCCCTGAAAGCGATCAAAACCATCAAATCGTAATCAGTATGCCCGAGATCATCGAACTAACCAAATCATCGGCGGCAAGTCTGGACTGTCTTTCATACATGATCGAATTGCGCCGTAAAAACATTCTCAAAGCAGAAAGTTTTCTGATGCAACACCGGGACAGCCTGTCCCCGGAGCGGATCGCGCAGATCGAGCAAGACCTGGAAGACATGCGTTCTGGCCTGCATAACATGGAGACCGACTATTGCAGTATCGCCGGGGAACCTTACACCGACAAACGTAATTCTTAATCAATATCACTATGAAAGACGAACTGAAAGACATGACCGCCGACCAGCTGGAACAGCTGCTCGAGCAGAAGCGGGCCGAGGAGCGCCAGGCCGCAGACAAACGGCGCCGGGACTATGAGGAGACGCGGGCCGACTTCGTGAAGCGTATGGCAGCCGAAACCCGCAATATCACTGGCCGGGTGCGCGAGTTCTACGACCTGGTCGTGGCCGAGACCGATGCTTTCCGAAAAATCATGCAGGAGTACGGAGCCACGCGCCGGGACGACCAGCTCGGCTACTCGGTGCAGGAGGGAGACTTCCGCCTCGAGGTGAAATGCAATCGGGTAAAATGCTTTGACGAACGGGCTGACGTGGCCGCCGCCCGGCTGATCGACTTCCTGAAGGCA
>OGYL01001562.1_pt1 | contig 17474 bp, 19 predicted proteins | sample 1576541 | NCBI WGS metagenome assembly OGYL01 (sample SAMEA3541551, study PRJEB24748) | human gut metagenome | biome: human gut; feature: human-associated habitat; material: faeces | place: China | collected 2012 | reverse complement strand
ATTCAACTTATCGTCAGAAAAATTAAAACTGAATACTCGTGTCACTTTAATTCACTCACTCTTGGTGGTAGTCATCATTTCCTCTACAATTTTTTCAATTGTGTCAGCTTCACTTTCGATGGCTCCGGTCAGCGGCCAGCATCCCAGGGTACGGAAGCGTATCTTTTTCATTTCTATCTTGTCGCGGTATTTTTCCGGCAAACGGTCGTCGTCCGGCATAATCAGTTGTCCGTCGATGTTCACTACCGGACGTTCCTTGGCATAATACAGCGGGACGATAGGAATGTTTTCCAAACGGATGTACTGCCAAATGTCCAATTCTGTCCAATTGCTCAACGGGAACACCCGAATACTCTCTCCTTTGTGGATACGGGCGTTATAGATGTCCCATAACTCCGGACGTTGATTCTTAGGATCCCACTGTTGGAACTGGTCACGGAATGAAAAGATACGTTCCTTTGCACGGCTTTTCTCTTCGTCGCGACGCGCCCCACCAAAAGCCGCGTCAAACTTATACTTGGACAAAGCATCCAACAAAGCCTTGGTCTTCATCAAATCCGTATGCACCTTACTGCCGTGCGTAAAGGGGCCTACCCCTGCCCGGAACGCTTCCATATTGGATTCCACAATCAGGTTCCAACCGTATTTTTTGGCATAGTCATCGCGAAATTGTATCATCTCCTTAAACTTCCACTTGGAGTCGATGTGCATCAAGGGGAAGGGCACCTTGCCCGGATAGAAGGCCTTCTCGGCCAGACGCACCATCACGGACGAGTCCTTGCCGATGCTATAGAGCATCACAGGATTCTCGAACTCGGCCGCCACCTCACGAATGATATGAATGGACTCGGCTTCGAGTTCCTTCAAATGGCTCAATTTATATTCTTCTTTCATTATATCTTATTTCTTCTGAATTCTTGGTAAAATGAGTTCCAACAGTTTATTGACCGATTCTTCCAGGCTGAGAACAGAGGTATCCAACGTCAGAGCCGGATGAGCCGGTTCCTCAAAAGGCGCGGAAATACCTGTAAAATTCTTGATTTCTCCCTTACGTGCCTTGGCATAAAGTCCCTTCACGTCACGGCGTTCACACTCTTCAAGCGGGGTACTGACATAAACTTCCAGAAAATCGTCTTGTCCGATAATATCAGCCGCCATTTCACGAATATCGTTATTAGGACTGATAAAAGCCGCGATTGTTATAACACCCGTATCAAGAAAGAGTTTGGAAACTTCGGCTATACGCCGGATATTCTCCACACGGTCGGCCTCCGTAAAACCGAGGTTATTGTTGATGCCACTGCGGATGTTGTCACCATCCAGGATACGGCAAAGCAATCCTCTTTTATGAAGTTCGCGCTCCAAGGCAATGGCTATCGTACTTTTGCCGGAGCCGCTCAAACCGGTAAACCAAACCATCACGCTGTGCTGCTTCAACAAGTCTTCTTTGTCTTTCCGCATCAGCATTCTGTCAAATATCGGATATATGTGGTTGTTTTCTTCCATATGTTATTATTTCTTCTTTTTTTAAAATGGCCAAATTAAAGGAATCAAGAAAATGGATATCAGGAAAGTAATGATATTCAAAGGTAACCCGATGCGTACAAAATCCGTGAACTTATAGTTACCGATACCTTGCACAATCAAGTTCGTCTGATAACCGATGGGCGTAGAGAAACTGGCGGAAGCCGCCATACAAATCACCACAAAGAACGGCACAGGACTTACACCCAACTGTGTAGAAATGGAGAGCGCCAAAGGGAAAGCCAAAGCCGCCGCCGCGTTGTTCGTGATAAGTTCCGTGAACAGATTGGTAATGATAAACACGGCCGCCAGCAAGACATGAGGTCCGTAATGGTCGCTCAAGCCAATGATGTATTTGGCTACCATATCGGCCACACCCGAATTGACCATCGCCTTGCTGATAGCGAAGGCGCAGGCAATGGTAATAAGTACATCCCAAGAGATGTATTTGGTATATTTCCGCGCAGGGAAAATCTTCGTCCACGCCATGATGATAGTTGTTATCGAAACGAAGAAGAACATATCCAGCTGCATATTGGGGACAGCTTCCTTCACGAAAGGAAGTTCTCCGATGGTGGCGCCGGCAATCATCAACACCAGCAAGGCCAAAGCCAGCCAACGTTTACCTCGTCCGGGCACAGGCTCATTATCCTTGCCATTGGCCAGCATGACAAAAACTGAAGACTCGCCCCACGTCTGGATAAACGAATCGTCGGCCATCACTACCAACGTATCACCTTCACGCAAATAACAGTTCTCAAGATTCTCTGTGATGCTTTGTCCGCCACGTTTTATTTCTTTCACTTCAGCTCCATAATGACGTTTGAAATTGAAGTCCTTCAACCGTTTGTTGATACCAGGGAAACGAGAACCCAAAACGGCTTCCACCCGATGCAGATTCCCTTTTTCCTCCGTATCTTCCTCCACTTCTGCCGAATCTTTACGAACGTCAGGTAGTAATTTCGACGAGAAAATAAACAGGTAAAGAATCCCCGCAATAGCTATAAAAATGCCGACCTTACCCAATTCAAACATTGTAAATCCCTCATAACCGGCCTCCAAAATCATACCATGTACCACCAGATTGGTCGAAGTTCCAATCAACGTACAAATACCTCCCAGAATGGTTACATATGACAGAGGGATAAGAAATTTCGTAGCCGGCAATTTGACCGAATCGGCCCACCGCTTGATGATGGGAGCAAAAATTACAACTACAGGCGTATTGTTCAGAAAAGCCGAAATGAAAGAAATGGTAGGCAGCATACGAAGCTGGGCCTTGAAAACCGTTGTTTTCTTCTGAGGCAACAACTTCTTGATCAACTGTCCCAAAGCGCCCGACTGACGGATACCCTCGCTGACCAGATAAAGCAAAGCGACCGTTATCATACCTTTGTTGCTGAACCCTTCCAACATCTCTTTCGGAGTCAGAATACCAGCACACAAGAACAAGACCACGACCGAAAACAACACCATGCCCGGACGCATCTTGTCGAGTATCAAGGCGGCTACCATGCCTACCAATCCCAATAATACAAGTACAATCTCAAAAGTCATTATCCAGTCTTCATTTATGTCCGACACGCTTCGGCTCTACAATAAACCACGGATTCAGCAAGTCTTCCTTATTATAACTCAATGGTATATCCATTCCTGCCCGATAGACCTCCATACCAGCTGCACGCGCAATGGCATGTCCTGCAGCCGTGTCCCACTCCATTGTTGGGGCAAAACGCGGATAAACATCTGCTACCCCTTCGGCCACCAGGCATATCTTGATGGAACTTCCACTCGAAATCAGTTCTACATTCGGATGAACAGCTCTAGCTTCTTCAACAAACTTTTCCGTTTCGGGTGTAGAATGCGAACGTGAAGCGACAATCACATATTTATTATGTTCCGCTTCAATCGGCAAACGAACAGCCTTTGCAATCAATTCCTCCAATGAAGCATCTCCACGCGATGTCACATCCGTCAATTTATAAGCGCCCAATCCTTCCATGGCAAAATAAAGAACATGCTTCACCGGCAAGTAAATAACTCCCATGAGAGGAATGGACTCCTGAACAAAAGCGATGTTAACAGTAAATTCACCATTACGTTTAATAAATTCCTTTGTACCGTCCAACGGATCAACAATCCATAACTCTTTCCACGACTTACGTTCCTCATAAGACTTCGATTTACCCTCTTCGCTCAAGACAGGGAACGGAGTATCGGCCAACAACCGACAAATGCCCTCATGAGCCGCGCGGTCGGCAATAGTCAACGGCGAATTATCCGCTTTCTTTTCTACCTGAAAATCAGAATTCGGATCATTATAAATGGAAAGAATTTTCTCACCTGCCGCCAAAGCAGCATCAATAGCCTTTAATATATATTGTTGATCCATACCATTTTTATTAAAGATACAATATAAGGTTGCAAAGGTAGAAACTTTTCTACTCGAAAAAGTTTTCCATTCTACTTTATAACTTCTTTTAAACCAAATTTACGTTCACAAGAATAAAAAAGGCAGCCGCCCTATAGCGTGCCGCCTTTATATCCACATGAAACAAAACAATCGTTCATTTCTAATCCAGCCATCAATTGATGCGATAAAGCAACCAAGCACCCTGAAAATCGTTACGATTAGGATACTTTGCTTTGAAGGCATCACGAGCGGCAGCTGCAGAATCTCTATCGTGATATGTAGCCACAATCACACGATACATAGAATTATCTGCATTGAAAGCAACAGAAGCACTATATCCTTCTTTATCCAAGAAAGCTTTCAAATTTTCTGCATTGGCTTTCACTGAAAAACTACCCGCTACGACATTGTAATCTTTCAAACCTGTACCAGACACAACCGTCACCTTTTCCTGACGTACACCAACCTGAGTACTTTCAACTACCTTTGGAGCTTCAACAGGTGCACTAACGACAGGGCTCTCTTCAACTGTAGCCGTTTCTGTCGGTTGCGGAGCTTCTGCCAACTCTTGTTTCTTCGCATTTTCATATGCCTTTTTGTAAGCACTTTCGTTCGACTTACAAGAAGAGAATGCCAGTGCTACACAGACACCCATTCCTAATACTGCTAATTTTTTCATTTTCTTTATCATTTAAGTTTTTAAATAAGTTCGTTCAATAATTACGAAAAACGTATATCGTATCGTTATAGTTCAAACGTATCTTCTTGGAGGTCAATTCATCCACTTTAAATGTACGGACACCGCCTTCCCATCCAAACCATTTCTTGTAGGTAGGATCGTCAACAGCTGGTTCCCATAAAGTGATAGTAATCTTATCATCCTCCTCCTTATAATAACCATACATAGAACGATAATTACCATCTTCGCCCATATAATAACTCAGGAAAGAGCCTTTCTGAAAGCCATAAAAGACACTGTCAACCTTTTCGACACTTCCATCAGGATACTGATATTCACGCAATTGCCATTTCCCTACCCAAGGAGAATCTCCACCATTCATGCAAGAAAGGCAACAGACCATCATGACAATCAATAGCAAGACGTTCATGCCTCTAACCAAAGCTCTCATATCTATACCTTAAAATTTAGGAGACAAAAGTACACCTAAGCAATTATCTGACGCCATACAGGACCGTTAAATTTCCCTAAATCAGAGAATATAAGTAGAAATCCTGAAAAAAACATCACTGAAAGAGATGGATATTAGAAGATATTGGCTAGTTTTGCAAGTAAACCATAAAAAATAAATATTATGAAAGGATTAAATGTATTAGCCGCTTTTTTAGGTGGAGCCGCTGTCGGCGCAACCTTAGGTATTCTTTTTGCCCCTGAAAAAGGAGAAGATACTCGTGCAAAAATCGCAGACATCCTGCGCAAGAAAGGCATTCGACTCAGCCGAAACGAAATGGAAAATTTGGTAGACGAAATCGCTGCAGAAATCAAAAATGAAGCAGACGAATAAACAGCCAAAGTAAAAACCGTATAAAACAGAGCTACCATGTTCCCCAATGATAAAAGCATAGAAACATTACAACAGCTTTTCATTGAAGTCAAAAAATATCTAGCACTTCAGAAAAGATATACTCAACTAGAGATAGCAGAAAAACTAACAATTCTGCTATCCACTTTAATTTTGGTGCTAATTATCATTATCCTTAGCATGGTAGCCCTGTTTTATCTATCTTTTACACTAGCCTATCTGCTAGCCCATCTAGTTGGAAGTATCGTAACAAGTTTTGCTCTAATTACATGCGTCATCCTTATTCTGATAGCAGCTGTCTATCTTTTGCGCAAAAAACTCATCATCAACCCAATGGCCAAATTTATCGCAAACTTGTTTATTGAAGACCCTGTAAAAAAAGACGAGCAATATGGACAATAACAAACTACAAATAACCACATTGGATGACATCCGGGTCCTGAGGAAACAAGCTTTACTAGATGTACAGCAACAAAAGAAAGCCCTTGGTACCACCGCCCGAAAACTGATTGCCCCTCTTGCACCTACAGTAAACAAAGGGAATTCTATCATGAAAGCTTTCAATACAGGAATGGCCTTATTCGATGGCTTCATGTTGGGCATAAGATTAATTCGGAAATTTCACAGAGCCATTAGAAAATAAAAAAACAGCGCTACATTCACTGAAATGCAGCGCTATCTTCATCACAAAACAGTGTTTTATCAAACGTAAGCTTCTAATAGCTTCACCTTTCCTTCAGGAATGATATTGACCGATTGGGTTGTAGCAGGGAACAATACCGTTTCACCCGCACGTAAAGTGATCTCATTTTGAGCATCGTCCACCATACGGCACTCTCCTTCAATGCAGACAAATATTACAAAAGAATCCAACTCTGAATAGTCACATGTAATATCCTCCGTCATATCGTATAAAGAAACAGAGAAATAGGGGGTAGTCAATATTTCTACAGGTTCATTAGGCACAGCCTCATACTCCGTTCTAAAATCATCTTGTACATCTGAGAAATTGATGGCATCCATCGCTTGGCCGATATGCAACTCACGAAGCTTTCCATCCTTATCTCTACGATTATAATCGTAAATACGATATGTCACATCAGACGACTGCTGCACTTCTACCACAAAGGCACCTGCCCCAATACCATGTACACGACCAGCAGGTACATAGAACACATCACCCGGCCGGATGGCACATGTCTGAAGCACCTCGTCAAATGTACCATTATGTACATGTTCTTTATATTCTTTTGGAGTGATCTGCTTGGAGAAACCCGATATCAAAGTGGCCCCTTCATCGGCAGAAACAACATACCACATTTCATTTTTACCAAAACTGTTATGACGTTTTTTGGCCAATTCATCGCCTGGATGAACTTGAATAGACAATTTTTGCCGCGCATCAATAAACTTAACCAGCAGAGGGAATTGATTGCCAAAACGTGCATAATTAGACTCGCCAACCAATTCTTCCCGATACTTACGTACCATTTCGGGCAACGTTAGCCCTTTGTCTGCGCCATTAGCCACAACAGATTCGCTGCCTTCTACAGCTGATACTTCCCAACTTTCACCCACATTGGGCAAGTTTTCATTCAAATGTTTAAAAGGGATAATCTTATCGCCTCCCCAAAGCGTCTGCTTCAAGACAGGCTCAAATTTCAGAGGGTACATCAAATGTTCTATTAAATATTTTTCAAAATAGTATAAATTGTTTTTCTTCTTTAGTATCAATTTCCCTGCCAAGCCAGCAAGTTCTTCTACATCTTCTTCAAGACTTCAACTCACAAATTGTCTTGACCAAAGCTTGAATATGGCGACAAACATACAAAAAATTATTTGTTATTGCTTGGGAGAACAAAAGAAAATCTGTTTATTTGCAAGAAATTTAATGGATACCATGATATGACAGCATCTAATATTTATGAAAGTAACCGTTCCTGTTTGGACAGGAAAAACTTTCAAAAAGAAATAGGCGGCAAAAAGACCGACCTTTACATTCTGAGAAACAGCCAGGGAATGGAAGTAGCAGTGACGAACTACGGATGTGCAATCCTTTCCATTATGGTGCCCGACAAGACAGGAGAATATGCCAACGTAATCCTAGGGCATGATAGCATAGACCACGTCATTAACAGCCCCGAACCATTTCTTAATACGACAATCGGACGATATGGCAATCGAATAGCCAAAGGACATTTCACCCTCTACGGTGAAGAGCATCAGCTTGCTATCAACAACGGTCCTAATTCATTGCACGGTGGACCGACCGGTTTCCATACCAAGGTATGGGATGCCGTACAACCCAACCCGACAACCGTGATTTTCAACTACACATCGGCCGATGGAGAAGAAGGTTTCCCCGGCAATTTAGAGGTTGAAATGACCTATCGCCTTGAAGAAGACATTAACGCGCTGGTGATCGAATATCGCGCAACAACCGATAAAGCGACTGTTGTCAACTTGACGAACCATGGTTTTTTCAACCTGTCAGGAATTGCATCACCAACTCCTACCGTGCTAAATCATTCTATCAGTATCAATGCAGATTTCTACGTTCCTATTGATAAAGTTTCTATCCCAACTGGAGAAATACTGAAAGTGGAAGGCACTCCTATGGATTTCCGTACGCCACACACCATTGGTGAACGAATAGATGAACCATTCCAACAACTAATCAACGGAGCCGGATACGACCATTGCTATGTACTGAATAAGACAGAAGCAGGAGAATTGAGCCAAGCTGCTACATATACCGACCCAGCCAGTGGACGCATGATGGAAGTATTTACTACAGAAAACGGCATCCAACTATACACAGGTAACTGGCTTAACGGATTTACAGGAGCACATGGCGCTACCTATCCAGCCAGAAGTGCTGTATGCTTCGAAGCCCAATGTTTTCCTGACACTCCTAACAAACCTCACTTTCCGTCGGCAGTCCTACTTCCAGGCGATGAGTACCAGCAAGTAACTATCTACAAATTTAGCGTTACAGAACAATAATTAACACAATTAATAATCTCTTTTATAAAAAGAAAAAACCATGACACAACAAAAGAATGGTAACATCATCGCCATCATAACCATGATTTTCCTTTTTGGTATGATTGCATTCGTTACGAATCTCGCTGCCCCAATGGGGATTGTATTGAAAAATCAATTTTCAGTTTCCAACGCACTTGGTATGTTAGGAAACTTGGGAAACTTCATTGCTTATGCCGTAATGGGTATTCCCAGTGGTATTTTATTAACCAAAGTCGGATACAAAAAGACAGCCCTTCTCGCTGTAGCCATTGGATTCATTGGCGTAGGAGTACAGTATCTTTCAGGCCACGCCAGTCCTTCATCAGCTTTTGCTGTATATCTGTGCGGTGCTTTTATCTCAGGTTTTTCCATGTGTCTGCTCAACACTGTGGTCAACCCAATGTTGAACAAGCTGGGTGGTGAAGGCAACAAAGGTAACCAGCTGATCCAAGTAGGTGGTTCGTTTAACTCCGTAATGGCTACCATTACCCCGATGTTTGTAGGTATCCTTATTGCAGGATCTGTTGAGAAAGCTACCATCTCACAAATTTTCCCTGTAATGTATACTGCTATGGCCGTATTTGCCTTTGCATTTTTCGTGCTTTTGTTTGTCAACATCCCCGAACCCAGCCAAACCAAATCATCAGAATCTATCGGTACATTAATGAAGGGTGCATTGAAATTCCGCCACTTTGTATTGGGCGCCATTGCAATCTTTGTTTATGTAGGTGTTGAAGTAGGCGTACCAGGAACATTGAACCTCTTCCTGACCGACCCTATCGAAAAGGGTGGTGCAGGCATTTCGTCCACAATTTCTGGTTTCGTAGTAGGAACATATTGGTTGCTGATGCTGGTAGGCCGTCTGGCTGGCGCATCATTAGGAGCCAAAATATCAAGCCGTACGATGATGATTTTCACCTCCGGTTTAGGCCTAATTCTAGTATTACTGGCCATTTTCTCTTCGACCAGCACATTGGTTAATCTGCCCGTATTGCAACAGAGTGCTACAGGAGGCTTGTCTTTCGGAATGGCTGAAGTGCCCGTCAACGCCATGTATCTGGTATTAGTAGGTATCTGTACTTCTATCATGTGGGGTGGCATCTTCAATCTGGCTGTTGAAGGCTTAGGCAAATACTTGGCAGCGGCCTCTGGCTTATTTATGGTATTGGTATGCGGCGGTGGCATTCTTCCTGTTATTCAAGGTTGGTTGGCCGACGTTGCCGGATTTATGAACAGCTACTGGGTCATCATTATCGCACTGGCCTATCTGCTCTATTATGGTCTTGTAGGTTGCAAAAACGTCAACAAGGATATCCCTGTTGATTAAGCAGACATTAAAAAGGAAAAGATTACAGGTAATTTTTATTATTCACCTAATAAATTATAAGTATCATGGATATAGAACACGTAAGAAGTCGTTTCATCAAACATTTTGACGGAACAACAGGAGCTGTATATGCATCTCCGGGTCGTATCAACCTTATTGGTGAACACACCGACTATAACGGTGGATTTGTATTCCCCGGAGCCATTGACAAAGGCATGATAGCCGAAATCAAACCAAACGGAACCAACATTGTAAAGGCCTATTCCATCGACCTGAAGGACTATGTAGAATTCGGCCTTAATGAAGAAGATGCTCCTCGCGCTAGCTGGGCTCGTTATATCTTCGGTGTATGCCGCGAAATGATCAAACGTGGTGTAGAAGTAAAGGGATTCAATACAGCTTTCGCAGGCGATGTTCCCCTTGGCGCCGGAATGTCTTCTTCTGCAGCTTTAGAAAGTACGTATGCATATGCACTGAACGATCTTTTCGGTGATAACAAGATTGATAAATTCGAACTCGCTAAGGTTGGCCAAGCCACTGAACATAATTATTGCGGCGTGAACTGCGGCATCATGGACCAGTTTGCTTCCGTATTCGGCAAGAAAGGCAGCCTCATCCGTTTGGATTGCCGTTCGCTGGAATACCAGTATTTCCCATTCGAGCCGAAAGGATATCGCCTCGTATTGGTTGACTCCGTTGTAAAACATGAATTGGCATCCTCGGCTTACAACAAACGCCGCCAAAGCTGCGAAGCTGTTGTAGCAGCTGTACAGAAGAATCATCCACACGTAGAGTACCTGCGCGACTGCAACATGGAAATGCTGAACGAAGTGAAAGCTGACGTAACAGAAGAAGACTACAAACGTGCAGAATATGTCATCGAAGAAATCCAACGCGTACTCGATGTTTGCGATGCTTTGGAGAAAGGCGACTATGAAACAGTAGGTCAAAAGATGTATGAAACGCATCACGGCATGAGCAAGCTGTACGAAGTGAGCTGCGAAGAATTAGACTTCCTAAATGATCTTGCTTTCGATTGCGGTGTGACAGGTTCACGCGTTATGGGCGGCGGTTTCGGTGGCTGTACCATCAATCTGGTTAAAGACGAACTGTACAGCACTTTCGTTGAAAAAGCGAAAGAAGAATTTAAGAACAAGTTCGGCAGAAGCCCCAAGATCTATGATGTAGTTATTAGCGACGGCGCACGCCGATTGGAATAACCAGATTTCATCACGCATAAGTATCTGATCCCCTTCCCCACGCTAATGTCTGGAGAAGGGGATTTTCCATATTTACATCCCACATAGTAAAAAAGACAGGCAGGAACGATGGATATTCACACATAAAAGCCTATCTTTGTCCGTACGAAAAAGATAATCCTTTAAACTGTTTAAACATGAACGACAACAAGCTAATGAACCGCGCGGCAGACAATATCCGCATCCTTGCCGCCTCGATGGTTGAGAAAGCCAAGTCCGGACATCCCGGCGGCGCAATGGGCGGTGCCGACTTTGTGAACGTATTGTTTTCCGAATTTCTGATATACGATCCCGAAAAACCCGCATGGGAAGGACGCGACCGCTTCTTCCTCGATCCAGGGCATATGTCGCCCATGCTCTACTCGCAACTGGCCTTAACGGGCAAGTTTACAATCGACGAACTGAAAGAATTCCGCCAATGGGGAAGCCCTACGCCAGGACACCCTGAACGTGACGTTATGCGCGGCATCGAAAACACATCGGGCCCGCTGGGACAAGGACACACGTTTGCCGTAGGAGCTGCCATCGCAGCCAAATTCCTGAAAGCACGTTTCGGCGAGGTAATGAACCAGACAATTTATGCCTACATCTCCGACGGTGGTGTACAGGAAGAAATCTCGCAGGGTAGCGGACGCATCGCCGGAACGCTGGGACTGGACAACCTCATTATGTTCTACGACGCCAACGACATCCAGCTGTCTACCACAACTAAAGAAGTAACCACGGAAGATACTGCCAAAAAATACGAAGCCTGGGGATGGAAAGTCATCTGCATTGACGGAAACAACCCCGACGAAATCCGCAAGGCACTAATTGAAGCAAAAGCTGAAAACGAACGCCCCACCCTCATCATCGGGCACACCGTTATGGGCAAAGGAGCCCGCAAGGCCGACGGAAGCAGCTACGAAGCTAACTGTGCTACCCACGGCGCTCCCCTCGGCGGCGACGCTTACGTGAACACCATCAAGAACCTGGGCGGTGATCCTGAAAATCCATTTGTCATCTTCCCCGAAGTAGCCGAGCTCTATGCACGCCGCACCGAAGAGCTACGTAAGATCGTAGCCGAGCGCCACTCAGCCCAAGCCGAATGGGCCAAAGCTAATCCCGAGCTGGCCGCCAAACTGGAGCAATTCTTCGCAGGCAAAGCGCCGCAAGTTGACTGGGCTGCCATCACCCAAAAGCCTGACGCAGCCACGCGCGCCGCATCGGCCACCGTATTGGGCGCACTGGCCACGCAGGTGGAAAACATGGTTGTAGCTTCCGCCGACCTCTCCAACTCCGACAAGACCGACGGCTTCCTGAAGAAAACCCACGCCTTCCAAAAAGGCGACTTCAGCGGCGCCTACTTCCAAGCAGGTGTATCCGAACTGACGATGGCCTGCTGCTGCATCGGCATGGCCCTGCACGGCGGCGTCATCCCCGCATGCGGTACGTTCTTCGTCTTCTCCGACTATATGAAACCTGCCGTGCGCATGGCTGCCCTGATGGAAGTGCCCATCAAATTCATTTGGACACACGACGCCTTCCGCGTAGGTGAAGACGGGCCGACGCACGAACCCGTAGAACAGGAAGCTCAGATCCGCCTGATGGAAAAACTGAAAAACCACAAGGGACACAACTCCATGCTGGTGCTCCGTCCCGCTGATGTCGAAGAAACCACCGAGGCCTGGCGACTGGCCATGGAGAACACCGCCACGCCGACGGCACTCATCCTCTCGCGCCAGAACATCGCGAACCTGCCCGCCGGAAACGACTACACGCAGACGGCACGCGGCGCCTACATCGTGGCCGGCTCCGACGCCGACGCTGACGTGGTGCTCGTAGCCTCCGGTTCCGAAGTCCCCACCCTCGTGGCCGGTGCCGAGCTGCTCCGCCGCGACGGCGTGAAGGTGCGCATCGTCTCCGCACCCTCCGAAGGTCTCTTCCGCAGCCAGAACAAAGAATATCAGGAGAACATCATCCCCGCCAGAGCCAAAGTCTTCGGCTTGACAGCCGGCCTGCCCGTCACCCTAGAAGGCCTCGTGGGAGCCAATGGAAAAGTCTGGGGCCTGCCCTCGTTCGGCTACTCCGCCCCCTACAAAGTGCTCGACGAGAAACTGGGCTTCACCGCCGACAACGTTTACAAACAAGTGAAAGAAATGATCTGAAACGACATGAAGACAATAGGTTTAGCATCCGACCACGCAGGCTTCGAGCTGAAGCAGTACGTCAAGCAATGGCTCGACGCCCGCGGCTGGTCCTACAAGGACTTCGGCACCTACACCGCCGAAAGCTGCGACTATCCCGACTTTGCCCACCCCCTGGCCCTGGCCGTCGAGGCGGGCGAATGCTACCCCGGCATCGCCATCTGCGGCAGCGGCGAAGGCATCGGCATCACCCTGAACAAGCATCAGGGCATCCGGGCCGCCCTTTGCTGGATACCCGAGATTGCCCATCTGGCACGCCAGCACAACGACGCCAACGTGCTCGTCATGCCCGGCCGCTTCATCACCTGCGAGGAAGCCGACCGTATCATGACCGAGTTCTTCGCCACCGACTTTGAAGGTGGACGCCACCAGCGACGGATTGACAAAATCCCGGTAAAAGGCTGACGGAAGATTTCCGAATTCAGATTTCTGATTTCAAACAAGACCTGCGCGGACCGACGCACCAATCATATGGAATACCAGCCGGGGATGCAGCAGATTCCGCACCCCGCCGCAAAACGGGAAAACGCCCTGCACGCTGCAGGAAGCTTTCGCGCTGCGCGATTCCGTCCTGCATGCTGCAGGAGGCTTTCCAGCTCCGGGATTTCGTCCTGCACGTTGCAGGAAGCTTTCCAGCTCCGGGATTCCGTCCTGCACGTTGCAGGAAGCTTTCCAGCTCCGGGATTCCGTCCTGCACGCTGCAGGAAGCTTTCCTGCTTCGGGAAAAGCACCTCGGCAAACGGTTTGTCAAAAACTGCACCCTTTCCGTCAAAAAATCGCCCTGTGCATCGGCCGCAGATGCCTATCTTTGCACAGAAACAAACCGTAACATCCGAAAAACCATGAAAAGAAACCTACTCTGCGCCGGCCTGCTGTTCTGCTCCGCCCTTGCGGCCGCCGGACCGGTCGACTTCGACAAAGCCTTCGAAGCCTGCGCCGAAATCGAGAAACAAATCGAACGTCCCACCTTCGCCGACCGAAGCTACCTCATCACCGACTTCAGCGCTCGTCCCGGCACGCCCGATGCCCCTTGCCACGAAGCCATCAACCGTGCCATCACGACGTGCAGCCTGGAAGGCGGCGGCACGGTGGTCGTCCCCGCCGACACGTTCTACACCGGCCCGCTGACGCTGAAGAGCAACGTCCGCCTGCACGTGTCCGAGGGTGCCGTCCTGCGCTTCTCCACCGACCAGAGCCTCTACTTCCCCGCCGTCCTGACACGCTGGGAAGGCATCGACTGCTACAACGCCCACCCCCTCATCTACGCCTACGGCGAGACGAACATCGCCATCACCGGCAAGGGCGTCATCGACGGCCAGGGATCGATGGACGCGTGGTGGCCCATGTGCGGCGCAGCCAAGTACGGCTGGCAGGAAGGCATGACAGCCCAGCGCAACGGTGGCCGCGACCGCCTGCTGATGTACGGCGAAACGTCGACCCCTGTCTACCGGCGCGTCATGACGCCCGACGACGGCCTGCGCCCGCAGCTCATCAACCTCTACGCTTGCCGCCGGGTGCTCATCGAAGACGTCACGCTGCTCAACTCTCCCTTCTGGGTCATCCATCCCCTGTTCTGCGAAAGCCTGACGGTGAAAGGCGTCCACGTCTACAACCGCGGTCCCAATGGCGACGGCTGCGACCCCGAGTCGTGCAAGAATGTGCTCATCGAAGACTGCACCTTCGACACGGGCGACGACTGCATCGCCATCAAGTCCGGCCGCAATCAGGACGGACGCCGCTGGAACATCCCCAGCGAGAACATCATCGTGCGCAACTGCCTGATGAAGAACGGCCACGGAGGCGTGGTGATAGGCAGCGAAATCTCCGGCGGCTACCGCAACCTCTACGTCGAGAACTGCCGAATGGACAGCCCCGATCTGGACCGCGTCATCCGCATCAAGACCAGTACCTGCCGCGGCGGGGTGATTGAAAACATCTTCGTGCGCAACATCACCGTCGGCCAGTGCCGCGAAGCCGTGCTGCGCATCAACCTGCAATACGAAAACCGCGAACGCTGCCAGCGCGGCTACGACCCCGTCGTGCGCAACGTCCACCTGAAAAACGTCACCTGCCAAAAAAGCGAACTGGGCGTACTCATCATCGGCTTGGACAACGAGAGCAACGTCAGCAACGTCAGCGTGGAAGACTGCCGCTTCGACAACGTCAGCCGGGGCGATAATGACATCCGCGGCGCCCGCGACGTAACGTTCCGAAATCTCTACATAAACGGACAACTTGTCAAGTAAACATCACCGTTATAGACAGGCTACGCCCGAAGCTCCGACAGAATGACAACATCGTCGGACTTCGGGCGTCTTTTTTTCCATCAGTTTTTTACATTTTTATGTCCGAAGATGCAACATGTCCGAGATAAAAAGCTATCTTTGTACGTCCAAAAGCGATTGAATATGGAGAAACTGGATACCATAAAAGAACTCATCAGCCGGGGAGAAACGGAACTGGCCATCAAAGAACTGGACCTCTTCCTTCAGACCTCTGCTGAACACCGGGACCAAGCCTATTACCTCTGCGGAAATGCCTGGCGTAAACAGGGAAATTGGCAGCAGGCGCTGAACAACTACCGTCGCGCGATGGACATCAATCCCGACAGTCCCGCCAAAAACGCCTACGCGATGGTGATGGACATCCTGAACTTCTACAACAAAGACATGTATAATCAATAACATAAAAACAAGAGGAACGTATATTATGGCAAAAATCAAAGGAGCAATCGTAGTGGACACCGAGCGCTGCAAAGGATGCAACCTCTGTGTCGTGGCCTGTCCCCTCCACGTGATAGCCCTCACCAAGGAGGTGAATATCAAAGGATATAATTACGCACACCAGATACTGGAGGATACCTGCAACGGCTGCGCATCCTGCGCCACCGTCTGCCCCGACGGCTGTATCTCGGTCTATAAAGTCAAAGTCGAATAAGAAAACAAATAAGCAATATGGCAGAAGAAGTAGTATTAATGAAAGGTAACGAAGCCATCGCCCACGCTGCTATCCGCTGCGGAGCCGACGGATACTTCGGTTACCCGATTACTCCCCAATCGGAAGTATTGGAAACTCTGGCCGAGCTGAAGCCTTGGGAAACCACCGGCATGGTGGTGCTGCAGGCCGAAAGCGAAGTGGCCGCAATCAATATGGTGTACGGCGGTGCCGGAAGCGGAAAGATGGTGATGACCTCTTCGTCCAGCCCCGGTGTCAGCCTGAAACAGGAAGGCATCTCCTATCTGGCCGGTGCCGAACTGCCCTGCCTCATCGTGAACGTCATGCGCGGAGGTCCCGGCTTGGGCACCATCCAGCCCAGCCAGGCTGACTATTTCCAAACCGTAAAAGGTGGCGGACACGGTGACTACCGCCTCATCGCCTTGGCTCCGGCCTCTGTACAGGAAATGGCCGACTTCGTGGATTTGGCGTTCGAACTCTCTTTCAAATACCGTAACCCGGCCATGATATTGAGTGACGGCGTCATCGGGCAAATGATGGAAAAGCTGGTGCTCCCCCCGTTCAAGCCGCGCCGTACGGAGGAAGAAATACGCCGGGAATGCCCTTGGGCCGCCATGGGTCGGATGCGTGGAGGAAGCCCCAACGTGCTTACGTCGCTCGACCTCGACAGCGCAAGCATGGAACAAAAGAACCTGCATTTGCAAGCCAAATACAAAGAAATCAAGGAAAAAGAAGTCCGCTTCGAATCCATCTTGTGCGATGATGCAGAGTATCTGATTGTCGCTTTCGGTTCTGCGGCCCGTATCGGACAAAAAGTCATTGAAATGTGCCAAGCCGAAGGAATTAAAGTCGGCTTGTTGCGCCCTATCACCTTATGGCCCTTCCCGTCTGCGGAAATTGCCCGTTTGAGCCGACAGGTCAAAGGAATCCTAAGCTTTGAAATCAATGCCGGGCAGATGTTGGAAGACATCCTGTTGGCCACGAACGGACGGACACCGGTAGCCCACTATGGCCGTATGGGGGTTTCCCCAAGCAGCTCTCCGGCGGCCAGCAGCAGCGCCCGGATGAAGTGATACAAGCCCTGAAAGAAAAACTCATTAAATAAAATATCATGAACCGCGAGGAGATAGAAAAACTGATAGAAGAAACCGCACGCAAAGAACGCGCCAAAAAAGGAGTTTCCGTAGAAAAAGTGCGCAGCATATTAAACGTGATTTTTTTACTGTGCGCCGTGGTGGGGCT
>OGYL01001561.1_pt1 | contig 17474 bp, 11 predicted proteins | sample 1576541 | NCBI WGS metagenome assembly OGYL01 (sample SAMEA3541551, study PRJEB24748) | human gut metagenome | biome: human gut; feature: human-associated habitat; material: faeces | place: China | collected 2012 | reverse complement strand
TGTATATTCGATAAACCAGCCCACGGGCGCACGCAACTATCAGGCTGTGTTTTGGGCGCTGATGTTCTTTTTGATTTCGTCGTATGAACTTACAGAGATTGCACCATCATCAGCTAATTTCTTTATCTCATATTTCAAGTCGTGAAGCATGACATTCATGTAGTCGATGTTTCCTTTGAATGAATCGTATCTTTCTTTCTCTTTTTGGTACATCAACTTCATAAATTCCTTTTCTCTTTTATCTATAGACGCTTTTTCTATCATGAACATAGCGACTATAAGCATTGTAGAAGTGAAACAATCTCCAATTGCGCTGATGACTTGTATATCGTATGAGCCATATGATCTAAAGAAATTCTGGAAGCAATATGTGGATACATAAAGCATTACGATGAGAACCAATAACAGAATTCTTGTGCTGATATTATCGTCCAAAATTGAAGCTCTACTCTTGTTGAAGAAAAATATGGTCAAATAATAAGGTGTATAGAATAGAACAGTAAAGCCAACACAAATCAAAAAGTAAATAAATAGATGGTTTACAATATCTGGATACAAAATGCAACCACCGGCCTTTACAGGGCGGGGGATACCTGCGGTGAGGTCACTGTCGGCTTGCAGGTCAACGGCGAGACCGTTGGCCAGACCGCCATTCAGATCCAGTGGCCGGACAAGCTGGACTTTACCAACAGCAGCGTTTCCATCGATTTCGGCGAGACCAGCGACCTGACCTTCAAACCCACATGGCAGGGCCGCGAGGTCAGGTATAAGGATGGGGATTTTGCGTGGACGCTGGTACCAACGTATTATAAATTTAGCCCGATTGTTGATCCTAAGTCAAGCAACGGAACGACTGATTACAAAATGGCAGTTACTCCGGAAAGCTTGAACAAAAACATGACAGTGAATAAAAAGAGCTACTGCGTTACAAACCTTGAGTTCATATCGGATGCTGATGGGACGCAGAAGGTCAATGCGACCATAAGACAGGGCGATGACAGTGCTATATATTCTGCGGGACTGGGGAAATTCAGCAAAAATTTGTTTGTTGCAGATGCTGAGTCTTCACTGCGTGCTACTGTACAGGTGGTATTGCTTGGAGATGCATCTATTGCTGGGGCTGTGAGTGTCGTTGTCGGTATGGAACCATACGTCATAATGGACTTTGAAGACCATGTGATTGCGACCGAGGATGGAAATACAGTGGTTTCAGCAGAGAACTACTGGTCTTGTCATGTGGGTCCGAGCAGCGCAGGACACAGCAGATATCTTACGCCGGAAGAAGTCCGGGCTGATCGGGTTTGGATTCGCGATACTAGTAGTAAGGGAGTTATATTCCCGACTGATGGCAATCGGGTTGTTAGCGCCGATGAAGATCAGAATGTCCGCTTTGGACAGTATGCTTTTAAGGTGGGGTTCAATTTTGGCGGAGAAAGTAACTTAACCTCTGTGATGTCTGCCGATTTCGGCTTTTCTGGGGATATGTTGCTGGATACGCTGCAGCCAACCAAACTCGGATTTTGGATCAATGTACCTGAAACCTTCAAAGATGATGGGACACAAATTAAAGCAATCCTGAAGGGTTGCGCGTCGAAGCAAAGTGGAAACCTGAGCCCAACGGCACACATGGCAATAAATGAGGACGGATCAACGTCATATTTTGATGGCGAATTGGTTGGTACTACGAGTTATTTCCAGTATAAGAGCTATGACGCTAATGGAGTTGTTAGTGGAACCACTCTTTCCGACTGGGCAGGTAAAGGCTGGACGTGGGTAGAGGCGGATATTTCAACGCTGCAGATGCCGGTTGATATGTGCCGCGCCTATGCAATTCGTATAACGTCGCCTCAGAACTGTAAAAAAGGCAGTGGATATATCTATATCGACAATTTTCAGTTCATCTACGGTACCAACACCAACGACGTTACCCGACCAGTGCTGGAATCCGTTACGGAGACGGGCAGCGGCACGGTGCTGGCCGGGGACAGCTCCACTGTTCTCAGCAGCGGCACTCTCACATTCTCCGCTGTGTATTCCGACAGCGAGCTGACCGACAAGTATGCCACCGGTATTGACCAGAGCGGCATCCGCGTGCTGCTGGACGGTGCGGATTACACCAATCAGCTGGAGATCAACGAGGGCTCGCTTTACCTCAAGGGCGTGGAGCTTCGCAACGGCACCCATACGCTTACCATCCGGCTTAAGGACTTCTACGGCAATGTGACCGAAGAGACGCGTACCTTCCGGGTAGAGGATGCCGAGGGTCAGAGATCGGCCATCGATGTGCTGCCCCAGCCGGAAGCGCCGGAGATTGGCAAGGAATACGCCCTCTCCATCGTGAACAACACGGGAGAGCCTGTGACCAAGGCCGAGATCACCGTAGATTTCAGCACCATGGGCAACGCCGCCAAGTATCTGCAGGACGCGACCGTGGAAAGATCCGATGATTATCTGCTGACACTTGAAACGACAGATAAGCAGGCAAAAATCACGATCACGCGGAAGCCGGCACAGCGGTCACTGCTGGCACGGCTCTTCGGAGCGGAAACCGCAGCTGAATATGGCTATGTGTCTGAGCTGGGATACCTTATCATCAACATCCCCGCGGACGTCGCGGAGGGGGACACGCTGCGATACACCGTCACGAAGGGTAACTATACCATTGACGACGGCACGGAGAGCGGCAAGACCTATACCTTCTCCGGTACGGAGCAGGAGGTCGCGCTGACGGCCGGTTATCAGCTCAGCTGCGAACGGGCCATTGTCGGTATGTCCACGGAGCTGACTGTGACAGACGCAGACGGCAATGCCGTCTCCCGCGCGACCGTTTATCAGGTGAACGGTGCGGACGCCCCTGTAAGCATGGGTAAGACGAATATGAAGGGGAAGCTGACCCATACCTTTGATACGCCGGGAGAGTATACCTTCTATGCGGAAAAGGCGGGCGCAGGCCGTTCCTGGAACCAGAGGGTGATCGTCTGCGAAAAGACAGTGGAAAATGGCGGCAAGCCCTTTGGTATTCTGACCAACGGAGTGACCGAACCCGGTACAAAGAGTATCACCTGGCTCACTCAGATCGATGGCTCCGCTGCTGTGGCGCAGGTGAAGTATTCCACCGACTCAAACCTCAGTGAAGCCAAGACAGTGGAGGGTATCTCTGAGATCAGGACCTTCGTAAAGAGCAGCCGCGGCGATGCCCTGCGCAGCAATAAGGTGCGGCTCACCGACCTGCAGCCCGGAAGCACCTACTACTATCAGGTGGGTGACGGCACTAACTGGTCTGAAACTGAGAGCTTTACCATATCAAATGGCAAGGAGACAAACTTCTTCATTCTGGGCGATATTCAGTCCAGCGATACTTCTAATCTGGCCAGTTCTTTGGAGGCTCTGAAGAAGAGCGAAACCAGCTACGACTTTGCTGTTCAGACCGGCGACGCCATCGACAATGTGACCAACTACGACGGAAACTGGCGCCCCTTCCTGACCACGGTCAACAGCAAAACGCTGGGCGGTGTGGACATGATCCATGTCATGGGCAACCATGAGTATTACGGCGACGCGAGCGGTGAGATCAGCGGTGCGCTCTACGACCTGCCCGAAAGTGCCCAGAATAGCTGGTACAAGATGGAGTATGGCAAGGTTTGCGTTGTGGTTGTCAACAACGGAACGAAGCTGGCCACGGCTCTTGCGGACATCGCCGAGACGCTGACGACTGACTGCATCTGGAGGGTGCTTGTGGCTCACGAGCCTATCTACGGTACCGAGTCCGTTTCTGCAACGCCGGAGATTATCTCTTCTATTGAAAAGGCGGGCTTTGACTTTGTGTTCGGTGGGGATGATCACGCTTATGCGCGGACTTATCCTATGATCGGAGGCATAGCGCAGGATGAAAATAGCCGCGGCGGTGTCGTGTACTATGTCTGCGGTGACCTCAGTGGCAAGAGCAATGCCTTCCATAAGCGCGATGAGTATGTAAAAGCGATCCCGCACAACGATTATACCGGTATGTACCTGACGGTGAAGGCCACGGAGGAGACCTTCACGGTGAAGGCGGTCAAGTATGACGGCACGGAGCTGGATTCTTACACTGAGACGCGCACCGACTGCGAGCTGGGCAAGCACAAGGTAGGTGCTTCCAGCAAGTACGATATGTCCACAGGGACGATTACCTGTACGGTCTGCGGCGAGGCATTGGAGCCCACGGGCGAGTATGCATTCAGCGGCCTGCTGTCTACCACGGACGGCAAGCAGGTGATCCTTGCAAAGGGCAGCGTCAAGAAGAACGAGTTCTCCTCGATGGGAGAGGACAGATATCACTCCTGCGCGGATGGCTATGCCTATGTGACGACGGCGAGCGACAGCCGTACCTGCGTGAACGGCGGTTATATCACGTATACCTGCCCGGGCTGCGACACAACGGACAGATCAGCTTTCCAGATGCCTGTTGGTCATGTCTGGGATGACGACTATGTCTGCAAGGTCTGCAAAACGAAGGGCATTGACATCGCCGGGGAAGAGGTAGTGTTCAAGTTCGGCAGCCCCGACGATCCGCGCGACCTTACACCGGTGCCCGGATACTATTATCGTGAGGGAGGAGTTCGCCCCAGCAGCTTTGCCAAGTACGGGGACTTTGTGCTGACACAGAGCAACGATAACAACCTCATCAACAACCGGATCCCGGATCTCTATGTGGAATGGCCTGACAGCAAGGACATCGGTGAGGCGAAAATCGAGTGCACAGGCCGCGGTGACTATTACGGCACCAAGACCCTGATCTACAAGATCATCCCCAACGATGTAAAGAATCTCAAATGCGAGACTTCCACAGAAACAACGCTGACACTAAGTTGGTCTGCGGCCTTGGGCGCGGGGTACTACGAGGTATTTCGGTGCAACGAGAACAACAGCAGCAGACAGTCCGTGGGAACTACTGCGGAGACGACCCTTACAGTAACCGGCCTGACTGCGGATATGGGCTACTACTTTGTGGCGGCTGGCCGCACGAAAGTTCCTACGGAAAACAACAAGGTCTACAATAGTGCTAAGTGGTCGAATGTTCTCTATGCGCGGACGGATCCCGCACCGGCAGATGTCACCTCTGTGGCGGCTACCGTAGACGGTCATCAGATCACCCTTACAGAGAATGATGGCGCCAAGTATCTCTTCCTGCCTGCCTCTGCGGATCTGACGAAGCTCTCCCTGACCTTTGCTACGGAGCCCGCGAGCCATAAGGTCATGCTTTCCGGAAACAAGGGAATGACTTATTTGAGCGACGCTGTGGATGTTACCGAAGTGGCAGCCGTGGGCGCGGATGGCTATAGGGAGATCACCGCTTCCGTGGGTAAGGGCAAACAGCCCCTGACCTTCCGTGTGATGCAGGCTTCTGCCATTCCCACCATGTATCTGACCAGCAGCGACGCTGCACAGGGACGCGATTGGGTAGATGCAAGTAAGAGCAATGCTGCGACCGGCACCATGAACCTGATCGGCGCTGATGGCGCGCCTGTTTACTCCGGAGAGCTTAAGCAGATCAAGGCGCGGGGCAATTCCACGTTCACCTACGCCGAGAAGAAGTCCTATCAGATCAAGCTGGCAGAACCCAGCGATCTGTTGGGGAAGCAGGAGCAGGTCAAGACGTGGGTGCTGCTGGCCAGCTACTTCGATGCCACACAGATGCACGATAAGCTCATCAAGGATCTGGCGGCTGAGCTGGGGCTTGCGTATACCGCAAGCTGCGATTGGGTCAACCTCTACTATGATGGGGAGTATCGCGGTGTCTATCTCCTCAGCGAGAAGAACTCTGTTGGCGCAGCTTCTGTGGCCATCACGGACATGGAGCAGGCGTATGAACAGCTCAATGGAGGCTACGGTACCGATATGACCACCGCTCGGGCGGAGAATAGCTACGGTCAGCAGTACCAGTACACCAAGGATCTGACGGAGCCTAAGAACATCACGGGCGGCTATCTCATCGAGCTGAATCACGACATGTGGGATGAGGCCAGTGGCTTCAAGACTCGCCAGGGTGTTGCGTTCAATGTCAAGAGCCCTGAGTGGTGCGGCGATTCCGCCATGAAGTACATCAGCGAGTACTATCAGGCTTTTGAGGACGCCGTTTACGCCACGGATGATACCGGCGCGTACACGGGCTATAATGCCTCTACCGGGAAGTATTTCTATGACTATGTGGACATGGATTCGCTGGTCAAGGTATTCCTTCTGCAGGAACTGTCGCTAAACTGTGACGGATTCATCTCCTCGGTCTATTTCTACAAGGATGCAGACGGCAAGATGTTTGCCGGTCCCATCTGGGATCAGGATATGACCTTCGGTACCGGCTGGAACAAGACCAACGGTGCGGAGATCGTGGACTACCACTATCTGGCCAAGGCTCTGATCCGGATCCCGGACTTTGAAGCTGCGGTCAAGGAGTACTACACCAATACCTTTGCCTCGGAGGTTCGTGACCTGCTGGGCAGCAATGGAACCATCGCACGGCAGTACGCGCTCCTGAAGGACAATGCGGCTATGAACTACACCATCTGGGATTATATCCGCATCGGCAACCCGGAGATGGAAGGCCACATTTGGCAGGGCGTGAGCTATCAGGGCGTTGTGGATGAGATGACAACCTGGATCGAAAACCGCTTGGCCAACATGGACAGCCGCTTTAATCTACAGAGCATCGTGGCTGGCGATGTTAACGGCGATGGCGATGTTGATATTTTCGATGTCTACGCACTGAGTCGCTACCTTGCGGGGTATGATGTAGAAGGTATCATTCCTGTTAATGGCGATATTAATGGCGATGGCGATGTTGATATTTTCGATGCCTGGGCTCTCCAGCGGCGGTTGGCCGGCTACGGCGACTGAGATTCCTTTTCTGTCGAAGGATGCCGGATAGGGCATCCTTCGACAGAAGTAGCAACCCTACGTGTATCATGTGATACAACACATTTTTATAAAGAAAGGAACGAAAAAACGTGAAGAATGTAAAACAATGGTTATCGGTGATTCTTTCCATAGTGGTGGTGTTCACAATGGCGCTCACCCCTGCTATGGCAGCTGGCACTGATAACGGCAGTGCGGCTACGATCACCGTTGAGACTGTACAAAAAGAAGTTAAGGCGGGCGACGAAGTTACACTGAATGTTTCCATTGCGAATAATCCGGGGTTTGTAGCGTATGACTTTCTCATCGACTATGATAAAGCTGACCTCGAACTGAAGGAAGTCGCAAACGGAAGCTTTAAAGGCAACCTTGTCGGCAATGAAAAAACGGCTAAAGTGAATTTCTTTGCTGAGCCTAACGCAGGGGCGTCGTCGCCCAGTTGCGGCAGCAGCTCACCGTCGACAATGCCATATATCACGCCTCCATCCTGATGGAACGGGTTTATGCCCTGCGAGGCCGCGCGCCTCACCACGTGGCCGCCATCGGCAAGCCACCAGTCGGTCTTTGTGCTTCCGCTGTCTGCTATAAGTATCATATCCAACAGTATCTTTTTGACCGCAAAAGTAAGAATAAAAGCCCGGAAAACGGCAACGCAAGCCCGGAAAAACGACTTTTCAGCCAACCGGCCCGCCCCACGGCGCCACCGCTGCCCACTGCGGCACCGCCACCGACGGCAAAAAACTGCCGACACAACACAAGTTTTAAGCGTCTGTAAGGTCATTTAATCGTTTTTCTTCGTTTATTACAGTGATTATTCGTACTTTTGCAACGCATAAACATTAGGATTACATTTACATGAAACATACCATAATAGCAGGCCCTTGTGTCATCGAGTCGGCAGAACTGCTCGACACGGTGGCCGCCGAACTGGTAAGGATAAACAGCCGGCTGGGCACCGACATAATATTCAAGGCATCGTTCGACAAGGCCAACCGCACGTCGGTGAGCTCATTCCGCGGCCCCGGACTGGAGCGTGGCATGCAGATGCTTGCCGACATCAAGAGCCGCTACGGACTGCGCATACTCACCGACATACACGAGAGCTGGCAGGCACAGCCGGTGGCCGAGGTGGCCGACGTGCTGCAGATACCGGCCTTCCTCTGCCGCCAGACCGACCTGCTCGTGGCCGCCGCCAAGACGGGGCGTACGGTGAACATAAAGAAAGCCCAGTTCCTGAGCGGCGCCGACATGCGCTTCCCTGTCGAGAAGGCGCTCGACGCCGGGGCCACCGAGGTGTGGCTCACTGAGCGGGGCAACATGTTCGGCTACAACAACCTTGTGGTAGACTTCCGCAACATTGCCGACATGCTCGCCATTGTGCCCACGGTCATCATGGACTGCACGCACAGCGTGCAACGCCCCGGGGGCGCAGGGGGCAAGACCGGTGGCGACCGCCGCTTCGTGCCTCAGATGGCCATGGCCGCCAAGGCGTTCGGGGCCACGGGATGGTTCTTTGAGGTTCATCCCGACCCCGACCGCGGACTGAGCGACGCGGCCAACATGCTCGAACTTGCGAAGCTCGCCGACTTGGTGAAGGAAATAACAGAATGACGCAAAAAACCGGCTAACGACATGACAGTAAGAGACTATGCCACACAGTGCATCAAGGACGAGGCCCAGGCCCTGCTCGACCTGATACCACAACTCGACGACAATTTCGACCATTCTGTCGAACTGATACTGGCCTGCCACGGCAAGGTGATTGTCACCGGCGTGGGCAAGAGCGGACACATTGGGGCAAAGATTGCAGCCACGCTATCGAGCACCGGCACACCGTCGTTCTTCATCAACCCGCTCGACGTTTACCACGGAGACCTCGGCGTGATGACGCCCGACGACGTGGTGCTCGCCATATCCAACTCGGGGCAGACCGACGAGCTGCTGCGCTTCATACCCATGCTGCAGCACATGAAGGTGCCCATCATCGGCATGAGCGGCAACCCCGGCTCGCTGCTTGCCAAATACTCCACCTACCACATCAACGTCAGCGTGCGCAAGGAGGCATGCCCGCTAAACCTCGCGCCCACAAGCAGCACCACGGCCACGCTGGCCATGGGCGACGCCCTGGCCGTGGCACTGATGGAACGGCGCAACTTCCAGCCCAAGGACTTCGCCCAGTTCCACCCCGGCGGCGAGCTGGGCAAGCGGCTGCTCACCACGGCGCAAGACGTGATGAGAACCACCGACATGCCCATCATCACGCCCGAGATGCACCTGGGCGAGGCCATCATACTTGTCAGCAAAGGCAAGCTGGGCCTCGGGGTGGCCGAGTGCGACGGCAGGATTGTGGGGCTCATCACCGACGGCGACATCCGACGGGCAATGGAGAAATGGCAGGCCGAGTTCTTCGACCGCACCGTCGCCGACATAATGACGCGGCAACCGAAGACGGTTTCCCCGCAAACAAGGATAACGGAAATACAGGACATCATGAACAAGTACAAGATACACACAGTGCTCGTGGTCGATGGCGACAACCATCTGCTGGGTGTCGTCGACCACTACTCATGCATGGTGTGACCACACCTAAACCTTACGAATGACCAGACTTAACTACCTTATCATTGCATTGATGCTGTCGGTGGCCACTGCATCGGCAGACGAAGCCACGCCCACCAGCGACTCGACCATTGTCAGTGTGCTGGAGAAGGAGGGCGTGACGTTCACCGACAACAACAAAGTGGTGCTGCTGATGTCGGGGCAGGAGAAGTTTGACGACATGTTCAAAGCCATCAGGCAGGCCAAAAGCAGCATCCACCTTGAGTACTTCAACTTCCGCAACGACTCGATAGCCGCCGAACTGTTCACCATACTGCGGCAAAAGGCCAAGGAGGGGGTCGAGGTGAGGGCGCTGTTCGACGGTTTCGGCAACGACTCCAACAACCGGCCGCTTAAGAAAAAGCACATTGAAAAGCTCCGGGAGGAAGGCATACAGATATACGAGTTCGACCCTATACGCTTCCCGTGGATAAACCACGTGTTCACACGCGACCACCGGAAGATTGTAGTCATCGACGGCAACGTGGCCTACACCGGCGGCATGAACGTGGCCGACTACTACATAAAGGGCACGAAGCAGGTGGGCGAATGGCGCGACATGCACTGCCGCATAGAAGGCGGGGCCGTGAGCCAGCTGCAAATGATATTCGTGAGGATGTGGAAGAAGGTGACGGGCGAAGACATCTGGGACCAGAAGTATTTCAGGGCCTACCAACCGGTGGAGATAACGGGGCTGAAACCCGACACCACGCAGACTGCCGGCCACAAGAAAGTGGGCATCATCAACCGCGAACCGCGAACCACCAACGAGATAATACGCACGTTCTACATCAACGCCTTCAACAGCGCGAAAGACTCGATAAAGCTCATCAACCCCTACCTCACGCTCAACCGAAAGGTGAAAAAGGCTATAAAGAACGCCCTGAAGCGCGGGGTGAAGGTAGAGATATTGGTCTCGGCCCACAGCGACATACCGCTCACGCCCGACTGCGTGTTCTACAACGTGCACAAGCTGATGAAGAAAGGAGCCGACGTATGGCTCTACCAACCCGGCTTCCACCACTCGAAGGTGATAATGGTCGACGGCCGCTACTGCACGGTGGGCAGCGCCAACCTCAACTCAAGGAGCCTGAGCTGGGACTACGAGGAGAACGCCGTGATAGTGGACAAGCCCACCACGAAGCAGCTCGACGACATGTTTGACAACGACAAGAAGCAAAGCATATACCTTACGCCCGAATACTGGGACGAGTTCCGCACGCCGTGGAAGAAGTTTGTGGGATGGCTGGCCCACCTGCTCACGCCGTTCCTCTGACACACGCCCGCGCCCAGGCCGCGCCGGCATCCGTGGACTCCGCAACAACCTGACGCGCAGCGCATTGCAAAACGGGCGGAACCACGCTGCCAAACGGGCCGTCCGGCATCGCCATACGGCCCGTTTGGCAAGGCAATACGGGCCTTGCCGCAAAAGCAGCCACACGGCGCGGCCGCACAACTCACTTAACACATAAAGACAAGACAACCAAACAACGCTTGCCACGGTGAGAAGCCGCGCAAGCCAAACGCAAGCCAACGACAATGGGAAAGCGCAACACCGTGATATCCATCTGCAAAGCCATAGGCATAATACTTATGGTGATAACCCACAGCGAGTGCCCTTCGGCCCTTTGCACATTCGCCTACGAATTTCACATGCCGCTGTTCTTCATCACGGCGGGCTATTTCTTTTCGGTGAAATACCTTTCAGATGAAGCCACGTTCGTAAAGAAAAGAATCAAGGGGCTCTACCTGCCGTTTGTCAAGTGGGCGGTGTTCTTCCTGATAATACACAACTGGATGTTCGACCTTGGCATCCTCAACGAGAAATACGGCAACCCGGGCGGAGGCGTCACCCACCCCTACTCATGGCACCAGATGCAGCAAAACCTGTGGACGATTGTGACGGCCATGGGCGGCTACGACCAGTTTCTGAACGGGGCTTTCTGGTTTTTCCGCGGACTGTTCGTGGCAAGCATCTTCTACCTTGTGCTCTTCAAGCTGTTCGACATGGCTGCCACGGGTGCGGGCAAACAGGCATGGCGCACCACAGTGGTGCCCGTGGCCGTCTGCTTGGCGGCCCTGGCCTTAGGGGCATGGAAAACGGGCGAGGGCCTCAGGGTGACCAACCTGATACAGGGCGGATACCGCGAGATTATGGGAACGTTCTTCTTCGGCTGCGGATTCATATTCAGGCAAATGCATGAAAAATACAAAGCCACATGGTGGTCGACGGTTGCATTTGCCGCCATCACACTTGTGTTTTCGCTCTATGCCCCGTCGAGCATGGCGTGGAACGCCGACTTTGAGCGTTTCCTGCGACTGCCCCTGCCGGCCATCTGCGGCTTCCTGATGACATACAACATAAGCCTGTGGCTCGACAGACGTGAGGGACGGCTCAAGCGTTTCCTCGTCTTCTGCGGCGACAACACCCTGCAGATACTCGTTTTCCACCTCGTTGCGTTCAAGGTAGTGAGCCTTGTCAAGATTTGGTGGTACGGCCTCGACTTCCTGCAAATAGGCTGCCACACCGTCATCCACGTGCATTCGCAAGACGACTTGTTCTGGATTCTCTACACAATAGCGGGTGTGGGCATCCCGCTGGGCTTCACTTACCTTATTCGGAAAGCCAAGTCGCACACAAGGTCGCACATCAGGTGAACCTCTGTTGGCGTGATGCCATTGCCGGCAAGCAACTCCCGCTCCTTGTCGGCCACGTCGGCATAGAACAGCGAGCGGCACCCGGCCACTCCTGCATCGCCTCCGTGCGCCCTGACATATTCAACGAAACACTCTGCCGCCCCGGCCTTGTCGCCGGCAAGCCACCGGCAAAGCCCGTGGTTGAGGTGGTCTTCGGGCTCCGCCTCCTGCCCGGCGCACAGCGCCAGGTAAGCCTTTTCGGCCTTGTCATACTGGCCAGCGCACACCAGCGCCCGCGCCATCACGCGGTTCACCCTGTCGTCGTCCGGACTTTCATAGTTGAGCTTATACAGGTGCTTCAGCGCCTCGTCGCTCTTGCCGAGGTTTACCATGCACACCGCCATGTTGAGCACGCTGCTCTTGCGCTCGGGGTGCATGGCCGACAAACGGGCATAGGCATCTTCGGCCACGGCATATTCTCCGTCGTAAAACTTGGCGCGTGCGTAACCACTCAGAGCCTTGGCAGAGTCGGGGCGCAGGCGCAATGCCTCCTCAAAGCATGCCGACGCCTGCGGCAGGGCCAGGCCACCCGATGCTGCCGGATGGTGCAGTCGCAGGCTGCCGCAGTGCATGTAATATAGGAAGTCGCGCCCCGGCACACTGCAGTTTGCCAGCACTGACGCCGCCTCGCGGTACATGCCGCGCTTCATCATGCAGCCCACCACCTCGCCGTAGCAGGCCTCGAGCGGCGTGGCAGAGAATATTGGGTTTGCGAAAAAAACATAGTTGAACACATGGCCGTCGGCATCATGGCCAAAAGGATTGTAAAGCATGCTGCGCGACGGGTAAAGCCTGAAGAAGCGGTAGAGGTCTTGCAGATACTGGCGGCGTATGTATTCGGGCTTTCCCTGCTCCTCGGCAGCCACGGCCTCCATGCCCGCCACGCTGCCGTTGGCAAGCATCTCGCGGATGTTTTGCGGAATCCGGTCAACCACTTGCCTGAATGCTATCACAAACGAATACTTGTCGCTGTTGCAGAATGGCATGTGGTCTACGATGTTCCTTATCATCCTTGTGTCTGCATTGGTGCCGTAGGCCTGGCTGATGGCCGGGTGCTCGGGGTAGAACGGCACAAACCAGTTGCCAATGCTGTCGAAAAACGGGAAACGCTTCATCTGCGAGAAGCCGCCGAAATATATGTCGGCGCCCGACTTCTGCATGTCGAGCATCCGCCGGAAGCTCTCTTCCACCTTCTCCATCCTGCGTTCGGCCTCCTCAGGGTGGATTATGTCTTCGATGGAGTCGCCCTCTTTCTCTTCTATTCCGTTTGGTGTTATGCTCAAGCCGTTGTGCTTCAGCAGGTCGGGCATTATCTCTTGCTGTATCTTGCGGTTGTCGTTCTCGGCGCTGAGGCAGTAGAACAGCTGTATCTGCAGCTCTACGAGCTCCTTGCAAACATGCTCGTCGGCCAGCAATCCGCCCACCATCTCGCGCTCTTCCGGGAATATATGGTGCATCCCCACACCCGCAGACAGGGCCCAGCCCACCAGCGCCCGCTGGCGCACCTGCTCGTCGGAGCTCTGCCGGTAGACGGTGAGCATCACCCTGAACTTGTTTATGTCAAACATGTTCATGCAGCCCAGCATCACTGCCGACACAATGAGCTGCTGGTCGATTGTGTCGACCGTGGGAGCCAGGAGCAGCTGAGCCATCGACTCGGCGGTGCTGTCGGTCCACTGAGACGACGTCCAGATGTAATCAAACAGGTCGTTCATCATCTGCCGGTGGGCCCTGTGCAGCCCCTGCTTCTTCTCGGCACGCACGTGGGCAGGCTCGAGTTCGAGCAGTGCCACGTCAGATACAAAGCCTTCAAGCCCGGCCTGCAAGGCTGCCGGCGACCAGTCGCGGCCGGCCGACCTGACGCGGTTGTCTATTGCAGTCAGGTATGAAGAGTGGGCTATGGCGTAGCGCATGCCCACGTCGGCCGTCAGCCTGTACATCCGATATATGAAGTTGCGGTATACAAGCTCCAGCTGTTCGTCCTTGAAACCCTTGCTCCAATAGTCGAACATCAGCCTGTAGTCGCTGCGTATCTCGCGAAGGCGCGCATCCAACGAAAGCTCCGGGTGGGCAGCGCCGAATGTCTCGAGCTCGTCGATGGCCTCGCTGAGCGCCATCGAACCGAGCAAACTGAATATGTGGTCGAGTGTCTTGTTTCTTTCCATAAGCCATTGTTTCACTGCCTGGCGAGCCAACTGTCTGCCAGTTCGATGTCTTTCTTGCGTGGGGCGGCGGCATGGCCAAACTTCAAGCCGGCCGGAATGGAGTCGGCAGCGGCCTCTCCCACCCCACAATATCGCGCCACCAGCTCCCTGTAAGCGGCCACTCCGTGCTCGTTGATGGAGTCGCACGCCATGTTGTAAGCCCTTAGGAATATGTCGATTTGCTTCTTCCGGCCCTTGTCTTCCATCAATTCGCTCCTGAAGGCAAACGCCCCCAGGCTTATGTCCAGCTTGCGCGAGTCGAGCAGCACGCGGTGCTTGCCGATGCGGGCCACGGCAGCCTGGGGCTCGGTGAGCATCATTGCGTCCATCGAGTTGTTCTGCAGCATCTTAAGACGCACGCCCACATCGTTTATCTGCACGCGGAAAACGCGCTCGGGCTTCAGCCCCGACATCGCCACGGCACGGTCGGCCAGCAGGTCGGTGGCCGAATAGCGGGTCATGGCCAGCATCTTGTCGTCAAGGTGCTTCAGGTTGGTGATGCGGGCGTTGCGGTTGGTGATGAGCTGCCAATAGGCATTGGTCGATGTCACATAGGTAAGCGGCGTGCCCTCCTTCACCATCCTTTGGCCGCGCACGAGGTCGGTGACAGCACCCTCCACTCGCTTGCGCTGCAAGGCCGTGTCACAGTCCATCTGCGCCGTATATGGCTTCAGCCGCACGTCGGCACCGAGCGTATCAAACAGATTGTACATCTGTGCCACATACAAGGGAAGGCAGTCGAGCGTAGGCATTACAGCCACCTTGAGCGCCGCCGAGTCTTCGCGGGCCAGGCGCAGGCGCTCCTGCCGCGACAAGCGGTCTTTCTCTTCGGCCGACTGTCCGCAGGCCACCAGCATGGCCAATATGATGAAAACGATATGGATATGCTTCATCCTGATTTGCTGTTTTTTAAATCTAAAGAGGGACGCCCAGCGTATTGATTACACGAGCGCCCCTGCCGAGTTCTATAAATTAATGTGCGATATTAGCCGTTTGCACGGTGCAAAATTAATAAATAATTTCGTAATGACGAAAATAATTGCTACTTTTGTGCTGTTATGGCAAAAGACAAGACAGCTTACGTGTGCAGCAACTGCGGTCAGGAGTCTGCCAAATGGATTGGCAAATGCCCCAGTTGCGGACAGTGGAACACGTTTAAGGAGATAAGGATAGCGGCAGACACAGGCACAATGGCGGCCAAGTCGGCCGCAATGACCGTGCGCCACGCCCATGCCCCGGGCAAAGGCAACAAACCGATGAGACTGAGCGAGATAAGCGCCAAGGACGAACCGCGCATGGACATGCACGACGCCGAACTCAACCGCGTGCTCGGCGGCGGGCTGGTGCCAGGGTCGATAGTGCTTCTGGGCGGCGAGCCCGGAATAGGAAAAAGCACGCTCACACTGCAGACAATACTGAGGATGCCCGAGCGCAACATACTCTACGTGAGCGGGGAGGAAAGCGCCCACCAGCTGAAAATGCGCGCCGAGCGGATAGATCACCCCGAAAACGACTCTTGCCAGATACTATGCGAGACGTCGCTCGAGCACATATTCGAGCACATAAAGGACGTTGCCCCGGAACTGGTGGTAATAGATTCCATACAGACAATATCCACCGAAGACGTCGACTCAAGCCCCGGCAGCATCACACAGGTGCGCGAATGTGCCTCGGCGCTGCTCCGTTTTGCAAAGACGAGCGGCATCCCGGTCATCCTCATAGGCCACATCACCAAGGAGGGAACCCTTGCCGGCCCGAAGATACTGGAGCACATAGTAGACACGGTGATACAGTTTGAAGGCGACCAGCACTACATGTACAGGATACTTCGCAGCATAAAGAACCGCTTCGGAAGCACTTCCGAGCTTGGAATATACGAAATGCTGCAGACAGGACTGCGCCAGGTAAGCAACCCTTCGGAGCTTTTGCTCAACCAAGACCATGAAGGCCTGAGCGGGATAGCCATCAGTTCGGCCATCGAGGGCGTGCGCCCGTTTCTCGTCGAGACGCAGGCGCTGGTGTCGACAGCAGCCTACGGCACCCCGCAACGCACGGCGACGGGCTTCGACCAGAGGCGGCTCAACATGCTCCTGGCCGTGCTCGAGAAGCGCGTGGGGTTCAAGCTGGCCCAAAAAGACGTCTTCCTCAACATTGCGGGAGGCCTTCGCGTGACCGACCTGGCCATGGACCTGAGCGTAATAGCGGCCGTGCTGTCGAGCAACGTAGACACCCCGATAGAGTCGGGATGGTGCATGGCCGGCGAAGTGGGCCTCAGCGGAGAAGTCCGCCCGGTAAACCGCATTGAGCAACGGGTGGCAGAAGCGGAGAAACTGGGGTTCAGCCACATGATCGTTCCGCGCCACAACCTGCAGGGATTCAACCGCAGCAAATTCAACATCGAACTGGTGCCGGTGCGCAAAGTGGAAGAAGCCTTGCGCGCACTCTTCGGCTGACGCCCACTGTCATTGCGTATACCAACAACAGGTAACAAGGCTTGCCGGCTGCCCTGTGGCCGCCGTCAAGCCCCAACGGTTTCTCCATTGCCACCTGCGACGCCCGACACGGCTAAGAAAGACGAAGCGGGTGCGCCGTCAGGAACAGTTTCCCGCATGGCGCACCCCTATCAAGTCATTATGAAAAAATTGTCAGAAAGAATAGCCAGTCCAGCCAAAGCCGGTTGTAGGACAGCCAGCGTTGCCCTCAACAATGCCCACTCCCTCGTAAGTGCCGTTTTGGTTTATCTCTGCAGAAGTGACGTTGGTGGCGCTGTTGGTCACGCTTATCTCTGTGCTTGCGGCGGCGTCTCCCTTGCTGTCGGTAAGGTCAATGAGGTTCTCGATGGCTCCCGAGCCGGTAACGAAAGCATTGGTTATGTGTGCTGCGGCTCCGCGGCGAATCTTGATTGCATCCTGCATTGACTGTGCAGAGGCAAGGTTTTCGATGGTCATGTTCTCGATGGTGAAGTCCGACTGCGGCGTGTGGTCGGGGCCATTGCCGTCGAGGTTGCCGTCGGCCTCGACCCCGCGGGGGTTGAAAACTTAATATAAATACAATCAATAGTCTGCTTTAGAAAAAACAGGAAGA
>OGYL01001557.1_pt1 | contig 17491 bp, 10 predicted proteins | sample 1576541 | NCBI WGS metagenome assembly OGYL01 (sample SAMEA3541551, study PRJEB24748) | human gut metagenome | biome: human gut; feature: human-associated habitat; material: faeces | place: China | collected 2012 | reverse complement strand
AACGTTCAGATGATGGCATTCGGCAACATGGGCGACGACTGCGGCACCGGCGTTGCATTTACCCGCGACCCCGCAACCGGAGAGAAGAAGCTCATGGGCGAGTTCCTTACCAATGCACAGGGCGAAGACGTCGTTGCAGGCGTTCGCACCCCGATGCCCATTGCACAGATGGCAGAGAAGTTCCCCGAGGCATTTGCTCAGTTCGAGAACGTCTGCAAGACACTTGAAGATCACTACCGTGATATGCAGGACATGGAGTTCACCGTTGAAAACGGCAAGCTCTACATGCTCCAGACCCGTAACGGCAAGCGCACCGCACAGGCCGCGCTCAAGATCGCATGCGACCTCGTTGACGAGGGCATGATCACCGAAAAAGAAGCCGTTGCAATGATCGATCCCAGAAACCTTGACACTCTGCTGCACCCCCAGTTTGATGCTGCCGCCCTTAAGGCTGCAACTCCGATGGGCAAGGGCCTTGGTGCATCCCCCGGCGCTGCATGCGGCAAGGTCGTTTTCACCGCTGAGGAAGCAAAGGCATGGAACGAGCGCGGCGAAAAGGTCGTTCTCGTCCGTCTCGAGACCTCTCCCGAGGACATTGAGGGCATGAAGGCCTCTCAGGGCATCCTGACCGTCCGCGGCGGCATGACCTCCCACGCGGCCGTCGTGGCGCGCGGCATGGGCAAGTGCTGTGTCTCCGGCTGCGGCGACATTAAGATGGACGAGGAGAACAAGCAGTTCACCCTCGCCGGCAAGACCTTCCACGAGGGCGACTTCATCTCTCTCGACGGCTCGACCGGTAAGATCTACGACGGCATAATCCCCACCGTTGACGCTTCCATCGCAGGCGAGTTCGGCCGCATCATGGCATGGGCCGACAAGTATCGCCGCCTCCAGGTTCGCACCAATGCAGATACTCCGTACGATGCACGCAAGGCTCGCGAGCTTGGTGCACAGGGCATCGGCCTTACCCGTACCGAGCACATGTTCTTCGACAGCGACCGTATCGCCGCGTTCCGCGAGATGATCTGCGCCGACACTCTTGAAGAGCGCGTTGCGGCTCTTGCAAAGCTCGAACCTATGCAGCAGGCCGACTTCGAGGGCATCTATGAAGCAATGGAAGGCTGCCCGGTAACCATCCGTTTCCTCGATCCTCCTCTCCACGAGTTCGTTCCCACTGAGGAAGCCGATATCGAGGCTCTGGCAAAGGCACAGCATAAGTCCGTTGAGACTATCAAGGCTCTCATCGCATCCCTGCATGAGTTCAACCCCATGATGGGCCACCGCGGCTGCCGTCTGGCTGTCACCTATCCCGAGATCGCTGCAATGCAGACCCGTGCTGTCATCAGCGCTGCAATAAATGTTCAGAAGCGCCATCCCGATTGGAAGATGGTTCCCGAGATCATGATCCCGCTGGTCGGCGAGGTCAAGGAGCTCAAGTACGTCAAGGACGTTGTCACCGCTGTCGCCGATAAGCTCATCGCCGATGCCGGCTCCGACATGAAGTACCTTGTCGGTACCATGATCGAGATTCCGCGTGCCGCTCTGACCGCAGACGCGATCGCGACCGAGGCTGAGTTCTTCTCCTTCGGCACCAACGACCTGACCCAGATGACCTTCGGCTTCAGCCGTGACGACGCCGGCAAGTTCCTCGGCGCGTACTACGACAAGAAGATCTACGAGAGCGATCCGTTCGCCCGTCTCGATCAGGCCGGCGTCGGCAAGCTCGTCTCCATGGCCGCCAAGATGGGCCGCGAGACCAACCCGCACATCCACCTCGGCATCTGCGGCGAGCACGGCGGCGATCCCACGTCCGTCGAGTTCTGCCACAAGGTCGGCCTGGACTATGTCTCCTGCAGCCCGTTCCGTGTCCCCATCGCCCGCCTCGCCGCCGCTCAGGCTGCCATCAAGGAAATGTGAGCGATCTTTTGAGCGTTCACAAAGCGGCTCGAAACTTGCAAACCTTTGATGTAACTGCCTTTGCGGGCATCATTGGCTGAAAACAAACAAAAATCCGGTATTGTTCCGTTTTGAACTGCACCCCACTTGTTAGATAGTATATCATACTGTCTAACAAATGGGGTGCTGTTCATAAGTCCAATTATATAAATTGACCACTCGACATAGCTCCAAATATATAAACCGCCCACCCTACTATAATGGGCGATGAGGCGGTTGTTGTCCAGATAATCCGCCAAATCTGTGATCTGCGCGAAGCCCTCGCATTTCATAACGATAAAAGCACAGACCATGGCTTCCTTCGGGAAGCCGCGCCGCCCGGTTGCCGCTCCGGGCAGCGTGAAGTCCAGACTGCTGAAAAGCTTGTCGTAAAACATGGCGGCGCTTTGGAATGTAAACAATGTCATATCCTGAATGATTTCCTGTCGGTAGGTAGCGGCCAGCCCCTTTCCGGTTGGTTTTCTCTCAAGTCAATTTTACCAAAAAGGGGCTCCGCTTTCTATATCAACGGAGTGATTTTCGGCTTCAGCCATGGCTGGGAACCATTGCAATTACTGCGTTTCTTGCGTTTTGCTCATGGCGGTGTTATAATTATTTCGTGAGATGATCCCATCCGGTTCCCGCGCACGAGAGGACTTCCGCCGCACAAGCGACGGCACACGCCAAATGCCGGAAATGCCAGAAAGGACTTTACTTATGCGGCGCAGCCCTGTATAATCGTTTAAGATAGAAAATCGTCGAAAGACTATGCTGCAGGGCCATATGTCTGAGCGGGAGAGCCCCTATGATCGACCGACCGCACTCTTTTAAGGAAACACCGCGCAGTGAAAGCTGCGGTATTGCCTTAGCAGGACTGCGGTCAGTTTTTTTTCTCTGCGAAAGGAGGGAGCATCGGTGAACCGCGTGTTCCGCGAGGAAAAGAAATATCTGATCTCGCTGCCGGAGGCGCTGCAAGCCTGCCATCGGCTCGCGCAGGTCATGCACGAGGACCCGCACAACGGCATAAGCGGCTACCCTGTCCGCTCGCTTTACTTCGATACGCTCGACGACAAGGACTTCCACGAAAAGGCTGCGGGCGTAGAGCTGCGGCGCAAGCTGCGCCTGCGCTGCTATGATCCGGCGGCAGACTTCGCCATGCTGGAGATGAAGCAGAAGCAGGGCGCAAGTCAGCTCAAGCGCTCTCTGCACGTGACACGGGAGGATGCCCAAGCGCTCACGCGCGGCGACTACGCGCCGCTGCTGCGGTATCCGGAGTCTTTTGCTGCGGAGTGCTACGCGCTGATGCACAGCCGGTGCTATCGCCCCAAAACGATCGTAGAATACAACCGCAAGGCATTTATTGCCAAGGAGAACAAAATACGCATTACCTTTGACAGCCGCATTGTTTCCGTCGAGAGCTGCTTCGACCTCTTTTCGCCGCGGCTGAACATGAACCCCGTGCTCGATCCGTACTGCGTGGTGCTTGAGGTCAAGTACAACGGCTTTCTGCTCGATTATCTTCGCGAGCTGATCAACAGCGTGGATCGCAGTGAGCTTTCTGTCAGCAAATATGTGCTTGCCCGCCAAAACGGATGTCAGACGAGGCTATAGGAGGAAAACACCATGAGACAACAGATCCTGAACCTTTTTACCACACCCCGCGATATGTCGTGGGAGGATATTCTGCTCAATATCGTCCTTGCCGCCGTGCTGGGCTTTTTTATCTTCCTGTCCTACGCCATCTCCCACCGCGGGACGATCTACAGCCGCAAGTTCAACGCCTCACTCGTCATTCTCGCGGTGCTGACGGGGACGGTCATGACCGTCATCGGCAACAACATTGCGCTGTCTCTCGGTATGGTGGGCGCGCTGTCCATCGTCCGCTTCCGCACCGCCATCAAGGACTCGCGCGATACGATTTATATTTTTTGGTCCATCATTGTCGGCATCTGCTGCGGCGTGGGCGATTATGCCGTGGCCTGCATCGGCAGCGCCGTGACCTTCGCGGTGATCCTGCTGCTCGGCTGCATCAAGAGCGATAACCGGATGTTGCTCATCATCCGCGCCCACCGCAGCAAGCAGGAGCCGATCAAGGCGCAGGTCTACAAGCTCTTTCGCGCCAAAGCGACGCTGCGTGTGGAAAACACCACGGAGGATACGGTCGAACTGATCTACGAGATCACGCAAAAGCTCCTGCGCCGCGCGGAGCAGACAACGCCGGACATTCCCGGCAGCATCTATTCGCTGGGAAGCATCGACTATGTCAATCTTGTCATGCAGAACGACGAGGTGTCGAACTGAGAAACCGGAAAGAGGGGAGCGGAGACGAACATGAAATACAAGCGAATGGCTCTTGCGGCCTGTGCGCTGCTGCTTCTCCTATCCGCAACAAACCTGTCAGCCGTGCTGACCGATGAGCACCCACGCTATCATCAGCATCTTGAGCGCCCCGCCTATACACCCTGTGCCGAGCATGACGGCGAGACGCTCTGCACGCATCTGCCGCTCGTGCTCATCGACACAGGCGGAGAGGCGATCCCGGGCGTGCCCATCCAGAGCGGCGGCAGCGGCCGTGAGGACGATGCTTTCACCACGACCGCAGACGGCAGTACGCTGCTGCGCGCGTCCGTCTCGGTGGTGGATCATGCCGAGGGCAACAATCACCCCGCCGACACGCCGACGCTTCAGAGCGTCATTGACATTCGAGTGCGGGGCAACTCCTCGCGCTATTTTGATAAGCACAGCTATCTTGTCAAGACGCTGACGGACGATGGTGCGGCCTCGCGCGATGTCGCCATGCTGGGGATGGATGCCTTCGACGAGTGGGCGCTGCATGGGCCGTACCTCGATAAGACGCTCATCCGCAATTATATGTGGTACAATCTTGCGGGCGAGATCATGGACTACGCGCCGAATGTGCGCTTCTGCGAGGTACTGCTCAACGGAGTGTATCAGGGGCTTTATGTTATGACGGAGACTGTCAGCTCCGGCGCGGATGCCCGCTTGAAGCTCACGGAGCCGTCGAAGGACACGGTGCAGACGAGCTATGCTCTGCGCCTTGACCGCGGCAGCGGCAACGAGGTCAAAAACATCGAGACCTTCTCCCAATACGCCCTGCGAAATCTGCAGGATATAGACATCGTCTATCCGGGAACAAAATGGCTTACGCCGGAGCGCGCGGCGTGGATCGCACAGGATTTCTCCGACTTTGAAAAGACACTCTACTCCTATGACTATGATACCGAGCCCTATGCATGGTGGGAGCAGGCGGACATGAGCTCTTTCGTGGACTACTTTATCCTCAACGAGTTTACCTGCAACTATGATGCGGGCTGGCTTTCCACCTATATCTACAGGGATGTGCGCGGCAAATACAAAATGTGCATCTGGGACTTCAACTCCGCCTGTGACAACTACAGTCATCCGGTCGCAGAGCCGCAGCATTTTGAGCTGCAATACAATGTCTGGTACTATATGCTCAGCAAAGACGAGAAGTTCATAAACGCCGTCATCGACCGCTACCGCGAGCTGCGTCAGGGCATCCTCAGCGACGAGTATCTCTGCGCCTACATAGACGACGTTACCGCGTGGCTCGGCGATGCCGTCGAGCGCAACTTCTCCGTCTGGGGCTACACGCTCGAAAAGGATATGCTCTCCCCCGCGTGGCGCAACCCGCACTCACACGCGGCTGCCGTCGCGCAGATGAAGCGCTTTTGCATCGAGCGCGGCGCGTGGATGGACGAGAATATCGACATTCTTCGCCAGTACAGCCACGAATCCAAAAACAAGAAATTCAACCACTGAGCCACCACACCATCGAGAAAGGAGGGCGGCGGCTTGAAAAGATTTCTCATCGTGCTCACCGCCCTGATCTTAGGCTATCTCGCCTACGACACCGCGCGCTACTACCTCGGCTGGTACATCGACCTTCAGCCGGACGCGCCGGTCAGCGCTTTCATGTCCACCGACGCGCAGCACCTTTATATGGACCGCGGCGCGGGACCGGAGGAGTTCACCGTCAAGGGCGTGAACCTCGGCGTGGGCATCCCGGGCGAGTGGGCGACGGACTACGCCGTCAGCAAGGAGACCTATCTGCGCTGGTTTGCCCAGATGCAGGAAATGGGCGCGAACACCGTGCGCGTCTACATTACGCTCCACGACGACTTCTATAACGCCTTCTACGAGTACAACACCGCGCGCGAGGAGGCGAACGAGGAACCGCTCTGGCTCATCCACGGCGTATGGGTGAACGACTATATCCAAAACTCCCACCGCGACGCCTATGACAAGGACTTTCTTGAGACCTTCGTCAGGGACGGGCGCACACTGGTCGACGTTCTGCACGGCAACAAGAAGATCTCGCTCGGGCGGGGCACGGGATCGGGCTTTTACAATAAGGATGTTTCCCGCTGGGTCATCGGCTATATTCTCGGTGTGGAGTGGGAGGATGTGACCGTCACCTACACCAACCACAAATACCCCGATCTGCCGCCCTATCAGGGAACGTACCTCTCCGCGACGGAGGACGCCTCCGCCTTTGAATCCATGCTCGCGCAGGTGGGCGACCGGATCGTCTCATATGAAAGCCGCCGCTACAAGACCCAGCGCCTTGTGGCGTTTTCCAACTGGCCGACCACCGATCCGTTCCTCTATCCGGAGGATATCACGACTTTCTTTATGAAGTGCGCGCAGGTGGACGTGGAGCACATCCGCACTGAGGATGCCTTCCTCGCCGGTCAGTTTGCCTCCTACCATGTGTATCCCTACTATCCCGACTATCTCAACTATATCCTCAACCCCGCGGCGATGGACCGCACGCCCATCTGGGACGGCAAGGCCGTCATCTCCCGTGCGGAGACCGGTCCCGGCACGCCCATCGGTTCCGTGCTGCGCCGATCGGACTTCTACGATGAGACCGGCGCGGCGAACACCTACCTTGCCTATCTGCGCGCCCTGCGGCGGCATCATACGATGCCCGTCGTCATCTCCGAGTTCGGCGTTTCCACCGGGCGCGGCATGGCGCAGATCGACCGGAACACCGGACGCAATCAGGGCCATATGTCCGAGCAGGAGCAGGGGCAGGCGCTCGTGGACTGCTGGCGCGACATCACCGCGGCAAACTGCGCGGGCGGCTGCGTCTTTACCTGGCAGGACGAGTGGTTCAAGCGCACCTGGAACACCATGCACGCGGTGAACCTGCAGCGCACGCCCTACTGGAGCGACTATCAGACCAACGAGCAGTATTTCGGTCTGCTCTCCTTCGACCCCGGCGAGGAGGAAAGCGTCTGCTATGTGGACGGCGACCTCTCGGAGTGGACGGAGGAGGATAAACTCTTCGATACCGGCACGCGCGCCCTTTCGATGAAATACGACGAGAAGTTCATCTATCTGCTCGCCTATGAAAAGGGCTTTGCGAACGGACAGAAAACGCTCTACATCCCCATCGACACCACGCCCAAGACGGGCAGCACCTACTGCGAAAACTTCGGCCTGCGCTTTGAGGACCCGGTGGACTTCGTCCTCGCCATCGACGGCAGGGACAACAGCCGCCTCCTGGTGCAGGAGCGCTACGAGGTGCTGCGCGCCATGTTCTACCACGAAACGCACGACGCGGACGCCTACCTTGACCCGCCCGACGCGGACACACCGCTTTTCAAGCCCATCGAATTGATGCTCCAGACGGCGACGCCGCTGCTCACGGGCAACTGGCAGGCAAGCTCTGAGACCTACGAGACGGGCGATCTTGCCTACGGCAACGCGAACCCCGCCGCGCCGGACTACGATTCCCTCGCGGACTTCATCTTCGCGGGCGACTATGTGGAGCTGAAGCTTCCCTGGCAGCTTCTGAACTTTTCAGACCCCTCGCGCATGACCATCCACGACGATTACTATGAAAACTACGGTGTGGACTACATCACCATCGACACGATGTACCTCGGTCTTACCGACGGCGCGGCGCAGGAGCGCACGCCGATCTATCCCGCGGCGCTCAAGGGCTGGGGCAATACGGTCAGCTATCACGAGCGGCTCAAGCCCTCGTACTACATTCTGCAAAAGCTCTGGCAGTAAAATACACGAGAAAGGAAGAACGCCGGTGTTTGTTCAAATCCTGATCTACGTCTATCTCGGCATCTGCGCCGGCATGATCCTCTTTAACATTGTAACGGCGCTCCTTTCGCAGCGCAGGGAGCATCGGTCCTTCCGCGACGGCATCCGCCTTGAGCTGACGGTCTCGCAGGAGCTTGACCGTCTCGCGGAGACCGGAGCGGTCAGCGAGAGGCATCTGCGCTTCATGGAGCGCAGACTGCGCCGCGTGAACGGCATGGCGGCCTTTGACGCCGCGCTGGAGTGCCTGTGCGTGAGGCGGCCAGAGCTGACCCGCTCCTATCTGACGGCGCTTAACGGTGTGATGATCGCGCTGGCAGAGGATTACTGCCGCCGCGATGAGATCGAGGCGGCGTATTTTCCGTATATCATCCGGAAATACCGGCTTCTCGACGGGCAGGAGAACGAGGCGCTGAAAACGATGCTGCTCGACCTGCTGCATGAATCGAGCATCTACTGCCGCGAGAATGCCATGCAGGCGCTCTACACGGCGGGCGATCCCGCCGTCCTTGTGCGTGCGCTGCGGATCATCGACGCAAGCAGCCTCTATTATCACAGCAAGCTCCTCTCCGACGGCTTGCTGAACTACACGGGCGACACATGGGAGCTTGCCGACGCGCTTTGGGAGGCGTTTGATGCGTTTCAGCCGTGGATGCAGGTGACGCTGCTCAACTATTTCCGCTTTTCCTCCGGCGCATACTGCGAGAAAATACACGCGCTCCTCAACGATCCCGCGCAGGACGACGAGGTGCGCTTTGCCTGTCTGCGCTATCTTGGCCGCTATCCCTATCCGCCCGCCTACGCCGATCTGCTGCGCTATGCGACGCCCTCGGAAAACGCGCGCTGGGAGTATGCAGCCATCGCCTCGTCGGTGCTGGCGAGCTATCCCGGGGCGGAGACTGCGGCGGTGCTGGAGAGGAACCTCTATCATCCCAACTGGTATATCCGCTTCAACGCGTCAAAAAGTCTGGAGCAGCTCGGCTTCGGCTACCGCGATCTGATCGACGTGATCGAGGGGAACGACCGCTACGCCTCCGAGATCCTGCGCTATCGCTTTGATGTGCGGGAGCTGGAGGAGCGAAAGGAGGACGCAGTATGTACGACGGTATAAAGCTGTTTCTTGAGTGGGTGGGCTATTTCTTTGTCGCTTATCTGATCGGCTACTCGACCTTTCTGTTTCTGTCGGTCGTCGTCGGCTCACTTGAGCTGTACAAGCACCGCCGGCAGGAAATGTTCAAAAGCATTCTGCCCTCGGATTACTACCTGCCCATCAGTATCATCGTTCCCGCCTACAATGAGGAGGTCACCGTGGCAGACACCGTGCGCTCGCTGCTGACGCTGGAATACCGCGCCTATGAGATCATCGTGGTGGACGACGGTTCGAGCGACGCAACCTCCGAGGTGCTTGCCGAGGCGTTCGATATGCACCTTGTTCACCGGCCCATTCGCCGGCAGATCAACTGTCAGCGCGAGGAATACGTCTATGAGACACGCGCACAGAAGGTACCGGTGACACTCATCCGAAAAAAGAACGGCGGCAAGGCAGACGCGTTGAACATGGGCATCAACGCCGCAAATTTCCCGTACTTTATCTGCATGGACGCGGACTCCGTTCTGCAGTACGACTCTCTGCGCCGCATCGCCCAGCCGATATTGGAAAACGGCAATGTGGTGGCGGTTGGCGGCATCGTCCGCATCTCCAACGATGTTGAGCTGGAAAACGGACGGGTGAAGCATTACCGGCTGCCGCGCAGCATCCTCGCTTTCATGCAGGTGCTGGAGTACGACCGCTCCTTCCTCGCCTCGCGCATCCTCTTTGACCGCTTCAACGGCTCGCTCATCATTTCCGGCGCGTTCGGACTGTTCAAAAAGGACACGGTCATCGCCGTGGGCGGCTACGACAACAAGACCATGGGCGAGGATATGGAGCTGGTGGTCAAGCTGCACGAATACTGCACAATCAACGGCATCGACTATGCCATCCGCTACGCCACCGACGCCATCTGCTGGACGCAGGTGCCCGAGCGGCTGCGCGATCTGTGCAAGCAGCGCAAGCGCTGGCATCTGGGCCTGTTCCAGAGTATGTACAAGCATCGCGTTATGTTTTCCAATCACAGGTTCGGCGCGGTGAGCTTTGTATCCTATCTCTATTTCCTCATCTATGAATTGCTCTCGCCGTTTATCGAGGTCTTCGGCGTGTTCACGATGGTGCTCGCATGGTGGTGCGACCTCATCAACGTGCCGTTCATGCTGCTCTTCTTCCTCATCTACGCCGTCTTCGGCGGGGTCCTGACGCTTACCGCCTTTTTCTCGCGCATCTACACGGCGGACCTCACGCTCTCGTTCGGCGACGGCCTCAAGGCCGTCTGTCTGTGTCTCTTTGAGCTGGTGTTCCTGCGCTTTATCCTCGCGTGGGTGCGCTGCACCGCCTTTGTCGGCTACAAAAAGAAGAAACTCAGCTGGGGGCGCATCGAGCGCCGCAAGATCGATTTGAAATAAAGGGGGGTGCCGCCTGTGCGCCGAAAAAAGCTCTTGGGAATCACGCTCTGCGCCGTGCTGACGATCGGAGCGCTGCTGTGCTGTATGCAGGATGCAAGCGCGAGGGAGACGCTTCTGATTTCGGGAAACGCCGATCTCTATCCCATCGAGTCCTATGACCGCGGCAGAGAATGCTATGTCGGATTGCTGCCGGAGCTGTACGAGCGCCTGAGTGAGCAGACAGGGTACGATCTTGTCTATCTTCCGTACAGCAAGAACACAACGCAGGCGCAGCAGGCGGAGAACCGGCAGGCGGACATTATTTCCGCCTATCCCTCCGGCACGGTCGACAGCGGCGCGATGCGCCGTCAAGTGCTGCTCTGCACGATAGAACATGACGGCGCAGAGCGCGCGATATATGTTGGCTTTACCAACGCACTCACGCCGGAACTGGCCGGCGCGCTTGCACAAGCGCTGGAGGACCTCTCCGGCGCGGAGAGCATCGGCGTCCTGGCAGACTATATGAATAGCAGCGGCGCGGAAGCCTACCGTACCAGGTGGCTCATTACGCTCGCCGCATTGATCGCGGCGATGCTTGCCGCGGCGGTCGCGCTGATAGTCTTTGCGCGAAAAAAGCGTGCCGAGCAAAAGACCAACGCCCTCATCGACCCGCGCTACGGCATCGGCAACGACGGGTATTATCTGAACTGCATGGAAACGCTCATCCCCGCCCCGCTCAGAAGCATCGTCTATGTCTTCTGCATCGGCTGCGATATGCCCTCGCTCGAACGGCGCTTTGGCGAGGCGGAGCGCGAGGAGATCTTCTCCCGCGCGGCGGAGTATCTGCGCCTTGACTGCGGACGCGAGGAATACCTCGCCTGCGTGGGGCGCGGGATGTTCGCGCTCGTGTGTCAGTGCGGCAGCCGCGAGGCGGCACAGCAGCGCGCCGAGGGGCTTATCCGCGGGCTGGACGGCTACCTTGCGGGCTTCCGCGCCGAATATGCCGGCGCGTTCCGCGCGGGCATCTGCTCGCTGTCGGAAAACCCCGACTGCGGCGCCGAGGCTGCGCTCTACAACGCGCGCCAGGGCTGTGCCCACGCGTTCCGCACGGAAACGCCCTGCGCGTTCAGCACGCGCGGCATGATCGACGAGAGCGAGCAGCTCGAGCGTCTGCGCGGCAGCATGAGCAAGGCGGTGGAAAAGGGCGAATTTGAGCCGTACCTCCAGTTCGTCGTCGATCGCGCCGGCACGGTCGTCGGCGCGGAGGCCGTCTCGCGCTGGCAAAACCCGGAGGAGGGACTGCTCAAGCCCTCAAAATATATCGACCTGATGATCCGCGCCGGCACGATCACCGAGCTGGATCTCTATATGCTCCGCTGCGCGTGCGTGCAGCTCCAGACGTGGAAGCGGGAGGGGCGCGGGACGCTGTGGCTCTCGTGCAACTTCACGCGCCAGTCCATCGCAGACGAAAAGATCCTCGCGCGCGTGCACGAGATCGTCGAGCAGTACGACTTTACGCGCGACTGCCTTGTGGTGGAGCTGACGGAGGACTCCTACGCGCACGACCGCGAGACGGCGCTGCGGACGATCGAGGGGCTGCACGCGATGGGGCTTCGCATCGTGCTGGACGATATCGGCGCGGGCTATTCCTCGCTCTCCGACCTGAGCACCTACCCAATCGACGGCGTGAAGATCGACCGCAGCATCGTGATCGAGTCTGCCTTGCCGCGTGCCCGCGCGCTGCTGGAGGGCATGATCCGTCTTTCGCACGACATGGGCATCCGCGTGCTGTGCGAGGGCGTGGAGGACAAGGCAACGTGCGACGCCGTGCTTGCGGCGGGCTGCGACTTCATTCAGGGCTTTTATTTCTCGCGCGTCCTGCCCGGGCGCGAAGCGGAATCCTTCCTGCGCAGCCTGGCGGCGCGTGACAGGGAGGAAGGATAAAGGAGAAATGAACATGGTCAACAAAAAACGAGTAGGCATGATGGTGGCGGTCACGCTCCTGACCGGCGTGCTGCTCTTTTGTTCGGTCTTTTTCCTCGTCCGGCGGGCGAATCGTGAGATCACACAGCGCTCCTTTGACGAATTGGCTACCGCGACGCGCCAGATCGCAAAGGATCTTGTCGACGCGGCGAACGCGGACCAGACCATCCTCTCCGCCATGGCGGAGCTGATCGCGGGGCATGACGAGCGTGACAATGACGCGGTGCTGCGCATCATGAAATCCTTCAGCCTCAGTGAGACCTTTGTCTCCACCGTCGCGTTGCTGCGGCCCGACGGCACGCTGCTGCTGACCGACGGCACCCGCTACGACGTTTCCGACACATTCGATTTTGAAACAGAGGCGGCGCGGGGCGCGTACATCTCAGACCGCGTGACAAGCTACTTTGCGCCGGAAAAGCTGGTGGTGCGCAACGTCGTGCCGGTGGTGCGCGACGGCGAGACCGTCGCCATCCTCTACGGCGTCGTCCTCCTGCAGGAGCTTTCCCGAAACTATCAGATCGACCTCTACAACGGCAATGCCTTCCTCCTTCTTGTGGACGGCAACAACGGCGACATCCTGCTGGATACCTGGCATGACTCGCTCGGCAACATCTCGGAGCTGCGTGGCCGCAAAATGCTCAAGGGCTACACCTACGAGGAGGCGATGAAAAAAATCCCCAACGGCATCGGCGGCGATATGTGCACCGTATCCCGCTCCACGGGGCTGACGGTCTACCTGCACTACGAGCCGGTCGGCATCAACAACTGGAGCGTTGTGCTCGGCGTGAGTGAGGCGGAGGCGCTGGCGGGCACGCGCGGCGTGGTGCAGACACTTTCGATGATGGCGATCATTGTCACCGCGCTGCTGCTGAGCTATCTTGGTTTTATGGTCTGGTATCTCGCCTCGGCGCAGCGCGGCGTTTACCGTATGAGCATTACGGACCAGGGCACGGGCCTGATGAACCGTGTCGCCTATGAGAAGTGTCTGCGCAAGAGCGATCAGCGCGTCATCGCTCCGGCCGCCTGCATTTATATCGACGCGAACGGCCTGCACGAGATCAACAACGAGCGCGGTCACGAGGCGGGCGATCAGCTGCTGCACGCGGTCGCAGAGCGTCTGCGGGAGCAGTTTCCGAGGGACGATCTCTACCGCGTCGGCGGCGACGAGTTCGTCGTGTTTCCCGCGCCGGCGGCAGAGGCGGAATACGAGGCGCGGATGCGGGCGGTTTCTGAAAGCCTTGCCGCGCAGGGCTACAGCATCTCCTACGGCATCGCCGTCTGCGAGGCGGCAAACGGGCTAAGAGAGCTGGTCCGCGAGGCGGACGAGAAGATGCTCGGGAGCAAGCGCGCCTACTACGCCGAGCACGATCGCAGAAGGCCGAGATAGCGCTAAGACGATAAAATGACCGCCGGACGATACCGGCGGTCATTTTGTCGTCCAACCAACAAAACCGCTTTAGAATATCGTTCATGATAAGTCCCCCTCTCCGCATGATCTCAACCCGTATTTTCTTAGAGATGAGCAAAACAAACCCTAAAACAAAAGGGCGAATGGTCATCTTATTTTTTATACACATTGAGGCTTAAAGTAACTGTGGTATTGGTGATTGGAAAAGAGTGTTCATTTGCAATTCTAAGGGGTGCTCACGGTATTTGCCGCGAAAACCTGTGGAAAGTGATAGGGGTGAAATTTTCAACGACTGGCAAAGGCATTTTAAGGGAAAATAGTCAATAACCAAGGCACCGTTTCTGCAAGAATTTTGAGCAAAAAAAGGCTTGCAATTCAAGAAAATCTCGTGTACGATGCTATCCCAATTTCGAAAGCGGAGGTATGGTTTATGTGCAAAGAGAAGGAAATCACTGTGCTCAAGGTCAGCCCTCATAAGAAACCGGAAGTAGACACCCTGAAAAATGAGTTGTCGGCTCTGCAAGAAGCCGTGAGCAGCGGAGTGAAGGACTACCATCACCTGATCCAGTTGGTCGGCGTGGAAGAAGGCGTAGACCTGCTCCTGAACGATGAGGGTAAGCTCATTGGCTTTGAGCCTAATCGTCGGTTCGGACAGGACGTGCTGGTTGGCGATTTCTATGTCGTAGGGACTGACGGCGAGAACTTGGCGTCACTACCGCAAGACAAGATGGAGAAGTACGCGGCTCTATCTCGCGCTGGTCAAATGCGCGGTGCGAGACAGCGGGCGCAACTGCCTCTATTTTTACCCACAGGAATTTCTTGACGAGGCGCAGCGACGCGGCATCATTGCCGATAAGGACACCGAGATGCGCAAGGGCAAGCGCTTTATGACGTTCTTCTGCCTTGTGATCTTGATCGTGCTGATCGCGGTCATCGCCGGATGGAACGGCGTGAAGGACTTTAAGACTGCGAGTTTTGAAACCTACCTCTTCCTTGTGGTCGTGAACTGGTTCGACGGCTTTGTCATCGACCTGCTGTGGGTCGGCCACAGCAAGATCTGGCGTATCGAGGGCATGGAGGGCGTCCCCTATGGGAAGCCGTGGCGGACGGTCTACACCAAGCGCAGTGCGGCCACAGCGCTGTACCTTCTTGTCGCGGCCCAGTGCGGCACACAGCTTGAACGCCACGCCCGCACCGCACAGGCCCTTGAAGGGACTGGTGTCGTCCTCACGACGGGGGTCTACCACGGCAATGGCCTTGGGCAGAGTTTCCGGCGGCAGATGATGGTCGGTAATGATCAGGTCAATGCCCAGTTCAGCGGCATAATCGGCTTCTTCCACAGCAGAAATGCCGTTATCCACCGTCACGATCAGCTTGCAGCCCTTATCGTGGATGGAACGGATGGCATTGCGCGAAAGGCCGTAGCCGTCACCCTCGCGGCTGGGCAGCATACATTTTACGGTAGCCCCCATGCCCTTGAGATGCTGGTACAGCAGGGCCGTGGCCGTCACGCCGTCCACATCATAATCGCCGAACACCACAATGGTCTCGCCCTCGTCAATGGCCCGCCAGATGCGCTCGCAGGCCTTGTCCATATCGGTGAGCAGCGAAGGGTCGCTCAATTCTTCCTCACCGGCAAGCAGGGTCAGTGCTTCGGTAGGGTCGGTAATGCCGCGGGCCGTCAGCACGCCCGCCAACAGGGCATTTTCCTTCTGCTGGGCGGCAAGGGCGGCCGCATATTTTTGCTCGCTCCACGGCTCGTCGTTCTGTGCGTTATATTCCAGTTCTTCGGTGGCCTGCTCCGCAATCGCCTGCGTCAGCTCCCGCAGCGCGGCACGGTCCAGCGGCTTCAGATTCCATGCACGGTAGGTCATTCAAAATTTCCTCCCGTCAGGCCGTCGTTGGCCAGCATTCCCTGCAGGGCGGCGATCTCAGAAGAGACATCCATCGCTACATCCGAGAGCAGCGTATCATACAGGGTGTCGTAGGCCTGATTCAGCGTGTGAAGGATGCCCGCGATATCGCGGCGGATGGTCTCGGCGTTTTCGCCCTGCTGGCCCTGCACATCGTTGTAGGTGTGCAGCAGCTTGAGGGTGGTGGGGATATAGTATTCCGCAAAGCGGCGGGCCTTGGGCAGGCTTTCCGGATGTGCTTCCAGCCAGTCACAGATGGCAGTGGTGGTGGTCTGCATATGGTCCAGCTCTTCGCGGCCCTGCGCATCCTGCATCAGCTGTTTTTCCTGCTGCAGCACGGCGGAAAAGCGGCGCGCCGTTTCCAGATTGAGCGGAACATCGTCCGTTTTTTCTGCCGCCGGTTCCGGCTGCGGCGGTGCCTTGGAGGCTGCGGCAGCTTCCTGCGCGGCACGGTAATCCTCAGCAGTCAGGTAAAGCTTTTCCGCTTTTTCGTCCACCCATGCACTCAGCCAGCCATTGCGGATGAGTCTGCGCACCCGCTTGAGGGCACGGGCCTTTTTCTCGTCCACGGCTTCCAGCGGCAGGCCCTTTTTGCAGTCAAAGCCTTCTGCTGCCTCGGCCAGACGGAGCAGCGTCTTGCTGGCCTTCAGGCGGGATGCACCGGCAGTGATCATCCACACGAACACGGCGGTGACAGCCGCAAAGCACCAGCCGGTGATCCGCACCGCCCCCAGCGCAAAGCTGCCCATGGCTGCAGCATTTTCAGCCATAAAGCTGTCCTGCAGAAGAGCCTGCAGAACCGCCGCATTGGGCGTAAACAGGCCCGCCGCACCCAGACAGGAAACCGCCGTGATGCCAAAGATCACCGTAAACGTGATGCCAACTGCCAGCAATGCGCAGCCTGCGCTGTAGCGCTTTTTGGCACTGGCGCGGATCTCGTCTGCCGGGGTCGTCTCTGCCTTGCCGAACATCTGCCGGAACCAGCCGGAAACACCTGCGGCCTGCGCGTTGATATCGTCCTCATTCAAGCCCTGTTTTTTCGTATTCTGCGCATTCTGGCGGCTGCGGTAGTATTCATCCCGGCTTCTGCGGAACGCCTTTGCCGCTTCGCCAAGGCCAAAGTTTGCAGCATTCACCGCCGCACGGCCCACACCATAGGCGCGGTCGCCAATGTCCTCCCCTTTGCCCTCAAAGCCATGGGCAAAGGCATCCGACACGGTATCGCCAAAGGCGCGCAGCTGGTTTTCCAGCTCCTGCTGCACCTGACGGCCCTCATTTTCTCTCATTGTATCGTTTTCACGATCGTTCATCGAATTCTTCTCACCCTTCTGCCGGTGCATACCGGCTGATGATGGCGCGGGCCACCCGCAGGCCATCCACGGCGGCGCTCATGATGCCGCCCGCATATCCGGCACCCTCGCCGCAGGGATACAGACCTGCCAGCTGGGTGCATTCAAAATTTTCTTCCCGCTTCAGCCGCACCGGGCTGCTGGTGCGGGTCTCAAGACCCGTAAGGATCGCTTCCGGCGCGGTATAACCCGCAATTTTGCGCTCGTAGGCGCGCAGGCCCGCCCGCAGCGTTTCGGCCAGCTCCTGCGGCAGCAGTGCGCCGAGGGCTGCCGCAGCAACGCCGCGAACTATTGGAAGCCATCTACGGCACAGTTGAGAG
>OGYL01001553.1_pt1 | contig 17501 bp, 16 predicted proteins | sample 1576541 | NCBI WGS metagenome assembly OGYL01 (sample SAMEA3541551, study PRJEB24748) | human gut metagenome | biome: human gut; feature: human-associated habitat; material: faeces | place: China | collected 2012 | reverse complement strand
GCTTGTTCTTGAGCTTTTTTAGACGAAAAAACAGATGAAAATGAGAAAAAGGAGGAGAAGACAGAAAAATTTCTCGCAAAAATGTGAAGAAAAAGAAAAAACAGCTTATCATTATGTAAGTGAATATTTAAAAAAACAAGACAGAAAACAAAAAGTATTTATTGTTCATCGTTTAGATCGAGAAACATCTGGTGTTTTAATGTTTTGTAAAAATGAAAAAATAAGAGATTTATTACAAAAAGATTGGAATAAAATTGTTTATTTAAGAGGCTATATGGCTTTAGTAGAAGGTAAAGGCTTAAAAAATGGAACATTAAAAAACTATTTGGCAGAAAGTAAAAGTCAACAAGTTTATGTTACAAGTAAAGAAAAAGGGAAACTTGCGATTACGCATTATAAAGCTATTAAAGAAATAAAAAACCAAACCCTTTTAGAAATACAATTAGATACAGGTAGAAAAAATCAAATCAGAGTTCAATTATCAAATATTCATCATCCAATTGTGGGCGATAAGAAATATGGAGCAACAACGAATCCACTGAGAAGGCTTGGGTTACATGCTCATGCATTTGGTTTTATTCATCCTGTTACTAAAAAGAAATATGAATTTAAGGTGGATTGTCCAAAAGAATTTTATGGTAAAAAATAAGAGGTGAAGAAAATGGAATCTATGATTGAGTTTGTACATCAAAGGATAAAAAAACATAAATATCAAAACGGGATTGATTTTACGATGGGAAATGGTCATGATACACTGTTTTTAAGTGATTATTGTCATCATGTTTATAGTTATGATATTCAATCATTAGCGTTAAATAATACAAAAGAATTAGTAAAGAGAAAAAAGAATATTACTTTATTTTTAAAAAGTCATGAATATTTTGATGAAGATGTTCAAGATTTTGAGGTTGGAATTTTTAATCTAGGTTATTTACCAGGTGGCAATCATGAATGTGTAACACAGTATGAAACAACCTTAAAAACAATAGAAAAAGCTTTGGAACATTTAGTCAAAGGTGGATGTTTGCATGTGGTTGTTTATATTGGACATGATCAAGGGAAAGAAAGTACAAATTTGGATGCATATTTTCGTTCTTTAGATCATAAACTATATAATGTAGCAAAGTTTGAGATGATGAATAAAAACAATTCGCCATATGTTGTTATTATTGAAAAAAGGTAAATCAAATCAGTAAAAATGTGCTATAATAAATATATAGAAAAGGGGAGATTATTATGGCAAAAAAAGTGAATATTGAAATTACAAATCCTGTAGGTCTTTATGCTTCTCCAGCTACTGAATTAGTGGATGCGGTCAAACTTTATAAAAGTCATGTGACGCTCAATTATAATGAAAAATCAGTAAATATGAAGTCTTTAATGGGTGTTTTGTCTCTTGGAATTCCTCATAAGGCAAAAATTGAAGTTGTTGTAGAAGGTGAAGATGAAGGTACAGCGATGGATATGATTGTTGAAAAAATCAAATCACTTGAAATTGGAAAGATCCAATAACAAAAATACGCAAAAGCGTATTTTTATTTTATTTTTTTAATATCCATATCTTTAGGTAAAACAAGACTTAGAATAATTGAAACAACAAAAACAACAGCAACACAATTTCCAGCAAAAACATCTTGAATGATTTGTGGAAAAATATGCCAAATATCAGCTTCTGTTCCTGAAGTAAATCCAATTCCAGCAGCTAATGATAAAGCAACAATTGTTACATTTCTCTAATTAAATCCAGCTTTAGAAATCATTTCAATTCCACTTGTAAGAATAGTACCAAACATCATAATTGTACCACCACCTAAAACATATTCAGGCAATGATGAAAAGAAATTACCAATAGGTGGAAGTAAACCAGCTAAGATCATACAAATAGCTCCTGTAGCAATCGTAAAACGATTGACGACTTTTGTTATATTGATTAAACCAACATTTTGACTAAAAGAAGTAATCGGTGGACAACCAAATAATGATGAAATAGAACTACAAAACCCATCACAAGCTAAAGAATCAGAAATTTCTTCTTCTGTAACTTCACGATTTAATCCTGAGTTTACAAGGGCTGAGGTATCACCAATCGTTTCAGTAGCTGAAACTAAGAAAATAACGACGACAGCGATAATCGCGCCAAGATCAAACTTCATTTTAAAAGGAAGTAAATGAGATAAAGCAATCAATCCACCATTAAAAATAACAGATAAATCTACTTTTCCCATAAAAATAGCAAGAATATAGCCAACAATTAAACCAAATAAAACAGATAATTGTTTCCAATATGATTTTGCGAAAATATTAAATAATAAACGAGCTACTAAAGTGATAGTCCCTAAAAGTAAATTTTCAGTAGAGCCAAAACTTTCACTGTAACCTCCACCAAAAGAACGTGTTCCAACAGAAAAAAGTGAAAAACCAATGGACGTAACAACAGATGCAGCAACGATTGGTGTAATAATTTTTTCCAATAACGTGCAATTAGTCCACCTATTAAAACTGCACCCATGGCACTTGCATAACCATAAGTAGCACCTACATAGGTTAAGATAGCTACAAAATTAAAGCTGACACTCATAACAATAGGTAAACGTGAACCGATTTTCCAAATAGGATATAATTGAATTAAAGTTGCAATTCCTGCAATAAACATTGCTAAGATATGCTGCAATCCAAAAGGAATTGCTTTTAAAATTGGAACTTTACCATCTAATTTGTAAAGATTTTCCATACTTGTGTTGTTTTTTTTATAATTTTCCCCTTATTAATAAAAATAAAAATAAGTGAATTCTAATATGTCTTTATAAGAAAAACGATAATTTTCAAAAAAAGAGAACGTTTTTTTTAGAAATTTGAAGGAGATAAAAAAGTGTGGTATAGTGTAAAAGAAATAAAGAGTGAAGGGGAATGAAGTTTATGGAAAACTTTATAAAGTTAATGTTGGCATTTGGTATTGGACTTTTATTAGTTTTACTTGCAATGCCTAAAGTCATCCCATTTCTACATAAAATGAAATTTGGACAAGTAGAAAGAGAAGAGGGATTAGAATCACATAAGAAAAAAGGTGGAACACCTACAATGGGTGGTGTTGTTTTTGTTTTAGCGGCAGTGATTGCAGCGTTTGTTGTAAATTATAAAAATATAACAAATCCTAATTTGATTTTAATTACAATTGTTTTAGTAGGTTATAGTTTAATTGGATTTATTGATGATGCTTTAATTATTTTAAAACATCAAAATGAAGGATTGAAAGCATGGCAAAAATTCTTGATGCAAGCTATTTTGGCAGTAGGATGTTATTTGTATCTAGAAAATTTTGTACCTGGTTTTACAACAGAAGTGACTATTCCAATTGTGAAAGTAAATATTGATTTTGGTTGGTTCTATGCTGTTTTAGTATTTATTATGTTTACCGGTGAAAGTAATGGTGTTAATTTATCTGATGGTTTGGATGGTCTTGCGACAGGTCTTTCAATGGTTGCAATTGCGCCATTTATCATCTATGCTATTATGATTAAAGATTATACGATTGCAAGTTATGCTACAGCAATGGTTGGAGCATTACTTGGATTTATGTATTTTAACTATCATCCTGCACGTATTTTTATGGGAGATGTAGGTTCTCTTGGACTTGGTGGATTTTTAGCTATTTTAGCAATCCTAACAAAACAAGAATTATTGTTAATTGTTGTTGGTGGTGTCTTCTTAATGGAAACTTTATCAGTAATTATTCAAGTTGTTTCTTTTAAAACAAGAGGAAAACGTGTCTTTAAAATGGCACCAATTCATCATCATTTTGAAATGTTAGGTTGGTCTGAACAACAAGTAACGATTTCATTTTGGTTTATTGGATTTATTTGTGGTATTATCGCTATTGTGATAGGAGTTATGTAAAATGTTAACAGGGAAAAAGGTTTTAGTGATTGGTCTTGCTAGAAGTGGTAAGGCAGCAGTTAAGTTATTACAAAAGTTAAATGCAACAATTACAATCAACGAAGGAAAAGAATTAGAAAAGATTGAAGGATATCAAGAATACTTGGATGCAGGCATTGAAATCATTGCTGGTGGACATCCAGATGAGCTTTTTGAAAGAGACTTTGATTTTGTTGTTAAAAATCCAGGAATTAATTATCATAAACCTTTTATTTTAAGATTAAAAGAAAGAGGTATTCCTGTTTATACAGAAATTGAGTTAGCTTATCAAGTGGCTAAGAAACAACATTATATTGCTGTTACGGGGACAAATGGTAAAACAACAACTGTTACTTTGATTTATGAAATATTAAAAGCACAATATGAACATGTTCATTTTGCGGGTAATATTGGTAAACCTTTATGTGATGTTGTTTTAGAAAATAATTTATTAGAAGAAGAAAATCATTATATTGTTATTGAAATGTCTAATTTCCAATTACTAGATATTGATAAATTTAGACCAGAAATTTCAACTGTTATTAATTTAACACCAGATCATTTAGATTATATGGCTTCATTAGATGAATATTATGCTTCTAAGATGCGTATTTATGAAAATTGTGAAAGTGATGATGAAGTTTTTGTTAATAATATTGATGATGAAACTTTACAAGAATATTTACAAAGATATCATGTTTATTGTTGTGTTTTAACACAATCTTTAAATAAACCAGCTGATTGTAGCATTATTGATCAAGCGATTTATTTTAGAGGGGAACATATTATTGATTTAAAGGATATTAAGATTGTAGGAGATCATAATGTCCAAAATATTATGATTGCGACTACTATTTGTTTAGTTGCTGGAGTAAGTCCTCGAGTGATTAAAGATGTTGTGAGTCATTTTAAAGGGGTTGAACATCGTATTGAATTCGTTAGAGAATATAATGGTGTTAGAGTTTATAATGATTCCAAAGCAACAAATACAGATGCAAGTATTATTGCTTTAAAAGCTTTTAAACAACCGGTTATTCTATTAATGGGTGGTTTTGATAAAGGATTAGACTTACAAGAAATGTCTACTTATAATTCATGTATTAAAAAACTCGTGACTTTTGGAGCAGCAGGTAAACGTTTTAAAGAAGATATGCATCATCAAGATGCTTATTATGAAGAAACTTTAAAAGATGCTGTTAATAAAGCATTTGAAATAAGTGAACCAGGAGATATCATCTTACTTTCTCCATCAACAAGTTCATTTGATGAATTCAAGGGTTATGAAGAAAGAGGAAGAATTTTCAAACAATATGTAAATGAAAAATAAGAGAGTACAAAGCATACTCTCTTTTTTTAATATTGATGTAAGGAGTTTTCTTGATTTAATTGTATCATATGCTTAAAGATAATTCGTCTCAAATTTGTCTCAAACTTTATTCACAAATATTTCTTTTTTATCATTTTATCTTTCTATTTTCCTTCTTTCAATGAACAAATAGTCCAAAAAAAGAAGTCCCTTAGGACTTCTTGAAATACGTTTATCAAGTTTTACTTTTTTAACAATCTTTCTACTAAATCATCATTCACGATTTCATATCCATCAAAATGATAATCATACAATCCTTGACCTTGAGTAATAGAACGTAAATCAATCGCAAATTCTAATATTTCTACTTGAGGAATACGACAAACAAGTTTGATTAAACCATCGTCTAAACTATCAGTTTCAAGGACTTTACCACGTTTTTTATTAACATGTGACATCAAATCACCTAAATATTCTTCATCAATATAAATATTTAAAATGACATAAGGTTCTAATAAACATGGATCAAGATGTTTCATCGCTTCTTTAAAACACATCATAGTTGCTGTTTTAAAAGCTTGTTCACTTGAATCTACACTATGATAAGAACCATCTAATAAAGTAGCTTGTATACCTAAAACAGGATAATGACCAATAACTCCTTCTTTAACACTTTCAATCAATCCTTTTTCAACAGCAGGGAAATAAGCTTTTGGGACAGCCCCACCAAATACTTTTTCTTTAAATATATAAGATTGACTATAATCTTTTGTTGGTTCAAAAAGAATTTCTACTTCACCATATTGACCATGACCACCTGATTGTTTTTTAAACTTTGTACGTTGAGTATAACTTTTACGAATTGTTTCACGATAAGAAACTTTCATATCACTTAATTTAACATCAATTTTAAATTTAGATTTTAATTTAGCAACAACACTTTCTAAATGAATATCTCCAATACCATAAATACATTGTTGTTTTGTTTCATGATTATTTTCAAATTTTAGAGTTTGGTCTTCTTCTAATAATCTTGTAATACCACTAGCAATCTTTTCTTCATTTGCTTTACCAATAGGTTGAATAGCTTTACCATAATATGGTTTAGAAAAATGAATAGGTTGGTATTTCATACGATAATCTAATGTACATAAAGTATCATTTGTTGAAGAATGAGAAAGCTTTGTCATACATCCAATATCACCAGCACATAATTCATCAACTTCAATAAGTTCTTTTCCTCTTTTTATGTAAAGTTTATTCACTTTTTCAACTTCATTTTTATTGACATTTAATAAAGACATTCCTGTTTGAATACGACCTGTACAAACTTTAAAAAGTGATTCTCTTCCTACAAAAGGATCAACAATTGTTTTAAAAATGAATAAAGAAGGTGGTAGACTTTCGTTAAAACCGATGATATCTTCTTCATGTGTATCAATATTTTCTACAATGATAGAATTACATGTATCACCTGCAGCAGGGAAGAAAGCAACCATTGAATTTAATAAAATTTGAATACCAATATTACTTGTTCCACATAAAACAGGAATCAATGTTTGATTCATAACTCCTTGACGTAAAGCCCAAGAAATTTCTTCTTTAGTAAAAGGTTCTTCATTTAGAAATTTTTCTAATAAATCATCATTTGTATTAGCGACAGCTTCATCAATCATTTCTTTGATAGGCATAACTTCATCCATCATATCTTCAGGAATAGGGAAAGGTTCTGTATGTTCTCCTTTAAAAATACGACCTTCCATTTTAGCTACGTTAATATAACCTATCATTTTATCATGATCCATGATAGGAACTTGAATTGGTGCAATTCCTTTACCATAGGCTTTTTTTAATTGATTTAATTTTTCTTTATAATTGGCATCTGGATTATCTAAGCCATTAATATAAATAATTTTAGCTTTATCTTTTGCTCTAAACATGGCTTGCTTTGTACCAATACTGATATCCCTATAAGAAGGAACAACAATGACAGCTGATTCTGCAACGTGTAAAGCAGCTTCTACTTCTCCTACATAATCAAAATTACCAGGAGTATCTAATAAATTAATTTTACAATGATCCCATTCTAAGGGAATAAGTGATAAATTAATTGAAGATTGACGTTTAATTTCTTCAACGTCATAGTCAGAAATAGTTGTTCCTTGACTAATAGTTCCTATTTGTTGAGAAATTCCTGCACGTTTTGCCATGGCTTCAATAACGCTTGTTTTTCCTGAACCAAGATGTCCTAAAACAGCTACATTTCCAATATTATTTGAGTGATATAAATTCATAGACATTCCCCTTTCTTATATAACTATTTATATTATACAATGATTTCTTTATATAAGAAAGCGGTTACAACAAAAAAGAATAACCTTAGTTATTCTCTAAAATATCTTGTATTGTTTTTTGATTTCCTTTGATTTGTCCTTGAACCATATTTGCTTTACCGCCGCCTTTGATTTCAAAGTGACTTTTTAACTTATTTAAAAGCTCTCTAGAGTCATTGTTACTTGCAATTATAAAACGATAATTTTCATCTTTTCCTACAAAAATAGCTACATAATTAGAACACAATGGAAATAATTGATTTAAATAATATTGTTGTAAAGAACGATCTAGATCATTAGTAAAAATTAAATAATGATCTTGCTGAGGCAATGATTGTACTTGTTGATCAATTATTTGTTTTTTTAAGCTTGAAAGTTCTTGTTTTAATTGATTGTTTTCGTTTAAAAGTTGATCAATACCTTTTACAAGGTCATCAGGTGGTAATGAAAGCTTTTGAGAAATATTTATTGCTTGTATGTGCTTAGCTTGATAATCTACAAAAGCACGATGGCCACATACAAAATAGAGACGAATTCCATTTTTATGTTTCATAGCTTTTAATATTTTAATCATGCCAATTTCACTTGTTGAACGCACATGAGGGGCACAACAAGCGCAACAATCTACACCTTCGATTTCTACCAAACGAATTGCTTCATTGATTTCTTTTTTGCTTCGATAATCATAAAGATCAGCATCCTCTGGATAGAAACAATGAATGACTTTGTTATTTAAAATCACTTCATTGGCCTTAGCTTCTAAAATCTGTAACTGTTGTTCATTTAAAAAGCCATTATAATCCGTTGTAATTTCATGGTCACTTAAATGAAAACCACTATTATCAAAACCAAACATACTTTTTACAAGTCCTGATAAAACATGTTCACCACTATGATTTTGCATATTATTATAACGATAATTGAAATCAATCTTTCCTTTAACACTTCCTGAAAGAGGAGCATTGGTATAATGATGAATTTCTTGATTGATGATTTGTACATCAATGACTTCAACATCATTTAAAGTACCATGATCACAAGTTTGACCACCTTCTTCAGGAAAAAATAAAGTTTGATCTAATACAATATCATAATCATTTTCTCTTTTTGTACATGTTATGACTTGAGCTTCAAAAATTGTCTGATAAGCATCTTTGTCATAAAGTTTAATTGTCATATTATCACATCCATTCTTTCAAATCATACCATATTTAAATAGATTTGATAATATTATACATAATACCGATTTCAATCAAAGTAACAAGTAAAGAAGTCCCTCCATAAGACATTAAAGGTAAAGTTACACCTGTAACAGGAAATAATCCAACAACGACCCCTAAGTTAATGATAGTTTGTATTCCAATCATGGAAGTCATACCGATCATTAAAAAACTTCCAAAGAGATCGTCTACTTTTTTTGCATAATTGAAACAAGTAATAAATAAGTAAGCATATAAAAGAATTAATAAAATCCCTCCTATAAAACCAAATTCTTCTAAATAAATAGCAAAAATAAAGTCTGTTTGTGGTTCTGGTAAATAAAAATGTTTTTGAATGCTTTGATCAAAACCACTTCCTAAAATTCCTCCAGGACCAATAGCATAGAGTGATTGAATCATTTGAAATCCTGATCCTAATGGATCTTGAAAAGGATCTAAAAAAGCAAAAATTCTTTTCATTCGATAAGGGGCAGAAATAATCATTAAAATAATCATTAAAATTCCAGATAGTCCTAAAAAAACAATATATCGAAACGGGAAAGGGGTAATAATAATCATTAAAAGAATACTGCAACACATGACAAAGCCACTTCCAAAATCAGGTTGTAACATAATAAGAAAAAAGCCGATTCCCATAACAATAAGTGGTTTTAAACAATAACGTAGTTTTTTCATTTGGTGATAATGATGGCTGATATAGTCACTGACATAAATAATAAGCGCTATTTTATAGATTTCAGAAGGCTGTAAGGCAAAAAGTCCTAAATTAAACCAACTTCTTGAACCACCTCTGACAATACCCACTCCAGGAATGAGTACTAGAACTAAAAGAATTGTAGCAAGAATAATAATTTTAAGACTATGTTTTTGATAGAGGTGATAATCTATTTTAGAAAAGAAAAAAAGTAAAAGAAGACCGACTATTACAAAAATAGCTTGTCTTTTAAAATAATAGAAGCTGTCATTTTCTTTATATTGCGCCCATATATGTGAAGAACTATAGACCATTAATAAACCGATAGATAGAATAATAAATACAATAAGAAGTATTTTTCTTTTTTTCATAGTTACCACCGTTTTATTATATGTAAACTAATTTAAATTATTTTATAAAAAGTATATTTTTGATATATAATAAAGACGAGAGGAATGTGATGCTTATGAAATTATTCTTAGTAGAAGATGCTACGATTTATATGATTTTATTACAAAAATTATTAGAAAATGACTTTCAAATCACATTATCAAAAAATATAGCTGACGCTAAAAAAATAATTGAAGATGAAGATTATCAATTTGATGTTATGTTGATTGATTTAATTATGCCAGGGACAATGGATTTGATTAGACAAATAAAAAAGAATAAAAGATTGTCACAAGTTCCTATTGTTGCTTTAACAGCAAGCGATAATCCTAAAGATTTAATACAAGCTTTTGATTATGGTATCTATGATTGTATTCAAAAGCCTATTTATGAAGAAGTAGTTTTACAAAGAGTAAAAAATGCAGCAAGTAATTATTTAAGATTGAAAGAATTAAAGAAATTACGAGAATCTTTAATGAATAATCAACAAATTGATGATTTAACAAAGATATATAAATTTGATACTGCTAAATGGCTTATTGATGAAAAATTAGATGAAAATAAAACAGGTCAAAAAATTTTGTTTGTATTTAAGCTAAAGGGTTTAGAAGAAGTGTACAAACAAGAAGGAAGTCATCGAGGAGATGAATTAGTAAAAGAAATGAGTGATTTCATTTCCATGAATTTTAAAAATATAGATATATTAGGGCGTGTTGATCAAGATGAATTTGTATGTTTTGTTAATCATATGATGTCTAAGGAACTTGCTTATGTAAGAAAAGAAGAACTTCTAAGAATGTTTTCACAAAAGAAATTATCTGATATTTCTGAAAATATGGATTTACAAATAGGATATTGTAGAACTTGTGAAACTGTAAATTATGAAAAAATGTATCATGCAGCTAAAAAGATGTTAACGAAATAAGAAAATTATTTCGTTTTTTTATTTTTTAAAAGAAAAATGATTTTTGTTGTCTATATAAATAGTGGAGGGAGAAACTATGGAAACAAAAATCAAACCTAAAAGAATTACCGATTTTAAAAATGATCTTGTCTTTAAATTTATGTTGTAGTGATCTCAATGATTCTCACTGCTATTATTTACTTAAAATCATTATTGAAGGCATTACAGGTGTTAAATGTCAGGAACTCTTTGTCTTAAACAGTGAAGTCAATCCTGAACATCTAAGTGATAAAGATATGGTTTTAGATGTCTGAGTGAAAACTGATGAAGGAAAATTAATCGACATTGAAATGCAAAACAGTGCACTTACTAAAGAAGTTCATTATCGTTTTCAAATCTATGGATCAAGAATGATAGATCATCAAGTCAATCGAGGAGATCTCTTATACAGTGAAAACGTCCATGAAGTCTATACCATTCTCTTTGTCAATGATATTGACAGAGACAATCTTCTCTTGATCGATACCTACATGCCACGTAATCAACTAAACCATGTCAGAAAGTATAATCTGCTGACCCATCATAATGTCTATCTTCCATTTATTGATGCTGTTGTAAGAGAAAAAGGGAGCAAGATAGAACTAGCTATTTATACTTTATATCATGGGATAACAGATGATATAATGGCATTAAACAGTGAGGTGGTTATCATGATGAAAGAAAAGATGGATCAGTTCAATGAAGATGAAGAACTTGTATTAGCAGCGAGTAAAAGACAGCTTGTCAAGATACAACATCATCAAGAGAAAGTAAGAATACGACAAGAAGGAAAAGAAGAAGGTGAACTTCTTAAAGCTAAAGAAAATACATTGATGCTTTTTAAAAGTAAATATCCTCAAGAAGATATTTTAATGTTAGAAAATTTAACATTGTCACAATATAACGAGATTTTTAAAGCATTAATAGAAAACAAAGATTTACAAATAATTAAAGAAATGATTAAATGATACAAAAACGGATATCTCATGAGATATCCGCTATTTTTATTTATGAATACCAGGTCCGGCTTTAACAACAGTACTAGGTAAATCATATTTTTTAAAATTTTCTTGGAACATTTTTGTAAGCTTTTTAGCTGTTTTATCATATTCGCGTTTGTTTGACCAAGTATTTTTAGGGTTCAACATTTCTGCTGGAACACCTGGACAACTTCTTGGGATTTTTAGATTAAAGAATGGTTCTTTGACATATTCCACAAAATCTAAGTCACCATTTAAAGCAGCATTGATCATTGCACGTGTATATTTTAATGGAATACGATGTCCTTTACCATAAGAGCCACCAGTCCATCCAGTGTTGATCAAGAAAACATTAGCTCCTGATTTTTCTACACGACGTCCAAATTGGTGAGCATATAAAGCTGTATCTAATGGGAAAAATGGTTCTCCAAAACATGTTGAAAATGTTGCTTCTGGTTCAGTAACACCATTTTCAGTTCCAGCAAGTTTGCTTGTATAACCTGAAACAAAGTGATAGATAGCAGCGTTACGGTCAAGTTTAGAAATAGGTGGTAAAACTCCAAAAGCATCTGCTGCTAAAAAGAAAATAGTACGTGGAATAGGTCCAACTCCTGATGAAACAGTATTTGGAATATAATCAATTGGATAACCAACACGTGTATTTTCTGTGATAGAACCATCATCAAAATTAATAATACGTGTATCTTCAAATAATTTAACATTTTCTGTTACAGCACCAAAACGGATGGCATTCCAAATTTCAGGTTCATGTTCTTTTGAAAGGTTGATACATTTAGCGTAGCATCCACCTTCAAAGTTGAAGATTGTATTTCTAGACCAACCATGTTCATCATCACCAATTAATCGTCTGTTTGGATCGGCTGAAAGTGTTGTTTTTCCAGTTCCTGATAATCCAAAGAATAAAGCTGTATCACCGTCGATTCCCATATTGGCAGAACAATGCATTGTAAAAATCTTCTTTTGTGGAAGTAAATAGTTCATAACACAGAAGACAGATTTTTTGATTTCTCCAGAATACCCTGTGCCCGCAATTAAAATAATTTGTTTTTCAAAATTGATCATAATAGCGGCTTCACTATTTAATCCTAATTTTTTATAATCTACTTTACATCCAGGAGCAACTAAAATCAAAAAGTCTTCTTTAAAATCTTTTAATTGTTCCTTTTTAGGTCGAATAAGTAAGTTTCTAATAAATAAATTTTGACTTGCTTTTTCATTGATAACTCTAAAACCATATTGATATTTACGATTAGCTCCTGCAAAGCCATCAAAAATATATAAATCTTTATCATTTAAATATTGAATCATTTGATCATAAACTTGGTCAAAAACTTCTGCTGAAACAGGACGATTAACATTTCCCCAAGCAATTAAATCATGAACAGCAGGTGTATCAACAATATATTTATCATCTGGAGAACGACCAGTTCTTTCTCCAGTTTCTATACATAAAGCACCAGCACGTGAAAGTCTTCCTTCTTTATGAAGTAAAGCTTTTTCTACAAGCGCACCAGGCGGATTGTTTCTAAAAATGTTTCCTGTATGATTAAAACCATATTTTTCGATATTCAATGTATCCATAATATACCTCCTTTGGATTCCCTACATATAATGATACAAAAAAAATGTTATAAAATCCATAGAAAGCGCTTACTTTTTTTATAAATGACGCTAATGTCAAAATAAGTTTGTTGAAAATGTACAGTTTATAAGGCTTTTAGAGTATTTTTTAATAAAAAAACACATTAGAAACATAACTAATGTATTTTTAGGATAATAATCATAAACAAATAAAAAAGATCATTTAGGGGAATGATCTTCTTTATTTATATATAGGGAATCGAGTAATAAAAAATTAATATATTGGGAAACTATTACTGAAAATCGTAAAATATATGAGAGATATAAATATTATGGGATATCTCTTTTATTTACATTTCATTTTTTATTACACATTTATTATAGCGAAATATGACGAATTGAGTAGAGACAAGTATCCTAAAAAGAATTATAAGTATTTGTGCAATGTGCACAAATAGTGTAAAATAGACGGTGGTGATGATATGGGATTTACAATAGATGATGCTTTAAGAGAATTTAAAAAGAATTATAAAATGACATTACTTGCAGGTGAGGATGGATGTTCTAATGCCATGACCTGGGTACAAATGGTCGAAGATAAAACGATTTTACAACAACTTTGGGGTAAAGAACTAGTTGTAACAACAGGTCTAGGATTTCAAAGCCAAAAGAAATTAAAAGAATTCATTGAACAACTTGTTAAATATCATAGTGTGGGACTTGTTATCAATACGGGAAAATATATTTTTGATATCGATCAAGAAATTATTGATTATTGTAATGAATTAAGTTTTCCATTGTTAGTGGTTCCTTGGGAAGTGCATATTGCTGATATGATTAAAGATTTTTCATATCATTGTTTACGTGCAGAAAGAGATGATAAGTATATTAATCAAACTGTTATGGACACACTGATTAATCCAGCAATTATTGAAGAGTCTAGAAATAAATTAGCAGGTGATTTTGATGTGGAAAATGATTTTCAAGTAATGGCTATTTCTGTAGAAACCGATGAAGAATTAGGCATGATGGAAAGAAGAAGTATTAAGTTTCAGCTAGAATTATGTTTTGAAAAAGTTGAAGGAAATTATAGTTTTTTCTGGTTTGATGGTTATTATATTATGATTTTTAATAACTTAGAAGATAGTGCTCTTGTAGAAGTTATTAATGAAATGTATAAAAGAGCTAAAAAACGTTTGCATTATACATTACATTTAGGAATTGGCTCAAAGATGGTGGATTTTAGAAATATGATTTTAAGTTATAAAAGGGCTATTGCAGCTTGTAAGATGGCTAAACAATTTAATTATCCACAAATTTATTTTGATGATATGGGTGTTTATCAATTATTGTTTATTATTGAAGATCAAGGTATTTTAAGACAAATGTATCGTAGTATGTTAGGTGTTTTGATAGATTATGATCAAAAGCATAATACTCAATTAGAAGAGACTCTTTATCAATATTTAAAATTCGATAGTAATCAAAAAGCTATGGCTGAAAGCTTATATATGCATCGTAATACTATCAATTATCGACTTAATAAGATAAAAGAACTGACAGAATGTCAATTGGATTCATTTGAAGAAAAAATGCCATATATGTTAGCTTTTTATATTAAAGAAATTGTAGAAAAAAAGAAGAAATAGCGGAAAGCTGTTAGCTTCTTTTTTTATTTGATAAAAAGTTTAGCAAATAAAAATGAAAGCGCTAACTTTTTAGTGAATGTTGGTCATTTATATGTTATAATAAATGACATAAAGGGGAGATAAATATATGTTTGATAATTTTTTAATTCACACTTTCCATGATGGAAATTGTTTACAAGCTTATAAAATATTTGGTGCACATTTTTAAACTCATGAAAAAGGTGTACGTTTTACAACATATGCGCCGAATGCTAGAAGTGCACAGGTTGTAGGAGAATTTAACCAATGGGGTGAAACACCTTGTTATATGGAAAGATATAATAATGGTGGTATTTATACAATATTTGTTGAAGGTGTCAAAGAATTTGACATGTACAAGTTTAGATTTGAAACTCCTCAAGGAGATATTATTGATAAAGCAGATCCATATGCTTATTTTAGTGAGTTAAGACCAGGAACTGCTTCAAAAGTTTATAACATGGAAGGTTATCGTTGGCATGATAGCAAATGGATAAAAAATAGAACTAAAAATTATGATTGTCCACTTAATATATATGAAGCTTCTCTTGGTTCATGGAAAATGAAGCGAGAAAGTGAAGGTGAAGGGGACGATGGTGAATATTATTCTTATGAAGAATTAATAGATGAAATTATTCCCTATGTAAAAAAGATGGGCTATACACATTTAGAAGTTATGCCACTTACTGAATTCCCATTTGATGGTTCTTGGGGATATCAAGCAACTGGTTTTTATAGTGCAACATCGAGATATGGTCAACCTAAACAATTAATGAAATTTATTGATGCCTGCCACCAAGAAGGCATTGGTGTTATTATGGACTTTGTGCCAGCACATTTCGTTAAAGATTCACATGGATTACATATGTATGATGGTGGATTTGTTTATGATTATAATGATTATAATCGTCGTTATAGTCCATGGGATAGTGTTTATTTTGATTTAGGTAAAAATGAAGTAAGAAGTTTCTTATTATCTTCTGTAGAATTCTTTGCAACATATTATCATATTGATGGTTTTAGATTTGATGCTGTAAGTAATCTTATTTATTATGAAGGTAATAAAAACTTAGGTGAAAATATTGGTGCTATGGAATGGATGAAACGTTTAAATGGACATATGTCTGGGTACCATCCAACTGTGATGATGATTGCAGAAGATTCAACAGATTATCCAGGTGTTACTAAACCAGTGGGTGAACATGGTTTAGGATTTGATTATAAATGGGATTTAGGTTGGATGAATGATACATTGAAATATTTCCAAGAAGATCCTGTTTATCGTCAATATGATAGTCGTTTTATTACATTCTCAATGGCTTATTTCTATTCTGAAAGATTCTTACTTGAGTTTTCGCATGATGAAGTTGTTCATGGTAAAGCGACGATTATTAATAAAATGTGGGGATTACATGGAGATAAATTGGCACAAGTAAAAGCATTATATGTTTATATGATGTTACATCCTGGTAAGAAATTGAACTTTATGGGAAATGAACTTGCTGAATATAAAGAATGGGATGAATCTAAATCTTTAGGATGGGATATTTTAAAATATCCTGATCATGATGCATTCCATCATTTCGCTCAAAAACTCAATGAAATTTATTTGAAATATCCAGCTTTATATGAAATGGATTATGATTTAAAAGGCTTTGAATGGCTTGTTGTTGATGATCATGATCAATGTGTTTTCGCAATTGAAAGAAAAGATAAAGCAGGAAATGCGATTATCGCAGTGATGAATTTTGTTGGTAATACGCATGAAAAATACAAAGTACCAGTTAATATTGAAGGAAGTTATAAAGAAATTTTAAATACAGATCAAGCTGTATATTCTGGAAAGAATATCATTAATCCAAGAGCAATTCGCTCTAAGAAAACAAAACCAAATGAAAAAACAAAATTGTTAAATAAAGATCATTATATTGAAGTAAAATTAGCACCATTTAGTGCATGTATCTTTGAAGTGAAACCTAAAAAAGAAACAACAAAGAAAACACCAAAGAAAACAAAAAGAGTAACTAAGAAAACAAAATAAGTTGTTCATAAAATAGAGCATCCGTAGTTTAGATACTCTATTTTATTTGGAAAAAATAAGATTTTATCAATGTAAAAATATTTTTATAAGTGACAATCTACTAAAAATAAAGTATGATGGTCACGTAGGAGTAATATTGAGGAGACGGGAAAATGTTTAAAAACAAAGAAGAATTTAAATTTGAATTTTCAAGAAGAATTATTGAGTCTTATGGGCGTACTGTTGAAGAAGCTCATATTACTGAAAAATTCATGGTTCTTGAAACAATGGTAAGAGATTATTGCCCTCCTGCGCCCGCGCCTTGCCGCCGATGGATTTCCACATGGACGGCCGGTAGTTGAGGTCATAAGAGACGATCGTCCCGTATTTCTTCGCGGTCTTGATGGCCTCGATGACAGCCTCATTCGTCTTTT